>Ga0307513_10001894_pt1 | contig 29716 bp, 31 predicted proteins | sample 15_EM_MG_FD_202174 | JGI IMG/M metagenome (GOLD analysis project Ga0307513, IMG submission 202174) | Populus trichocarpa ectomycorrhiza microbial communities from riparian zone in the Pacific Northwest, United States - 15_EM | ecosystem: Host-associated > Plants > Roots > Unclassified | place... | reverse complement strand
AAGCCACAAATTTGCGTTGAGCTGTAAATTTGCGTTGAGCTGTCAGGCACTCTTTAGAGTGGCCCCGGTTGTGAGCCAGCGAACATGCGGGGGTTGCGGCCGCACGCCGCAACCTTGGCACGAGTATACCTTGGGAATCGCAGATAGGGCGGGCAGATACGGTAGGTCGTGCTAAAGAATTGGGTTTTTACTTGGCTATCCCGAATTGAGGCTCAGCCAACTGAGATGATTTATGGGTATGGTTTAAGGCGTACCGGATGAGTGGGAATAACTAAGAGCGGCCTAAAGAATACTTATGGGGGCTCTGCGGGCAGGGCTGAAGGCAGGGCGGTTCTTCCCAAGTCCTCCCTACAGCTGTATAATAGATATGATATCATATAAAGCTACCTACATATCCCTGCAGAAAGTGGATATCCGGACAGTTATACGGCACCAGCAAAGTAACTTTAAAACCCCTAATGAAGTCCCCACCCTACAATGATCTTCCCCTTCAGCAAAGATGAAACCTCATCAAAATAAGCTTACCTATCTATCCACCACCCTCGATACGAATAAAATAACAACGCATTGTCAACTAAATCAGGATAGGGTATGCACAAGAACCCATCTCCTGGAGAGTTCCCTTGCATTGGGGAAGATCTTGTCGGGAAATGGCTGAGAGGTGTTTGGTCTTTGGGTGATTTCACTAATGATAAAAGATACGTTTGGATAATACCTACTCTATTAAATTATATACTATGTCTGCGATAGCTTTGACTTAATGCAACTTCCGGAGGAGGTATGTGATCGAATTTCATGCAGGGTTCCTGCCATCATCGAGAATTATCCCAATTGTTTTGTTTTTTTCCATCCATAGAAAATATTTATTGAGTTCATGATGTAAAATATTTCTAATGTAGAATTAGGGAGCTGCCAAGAGCTTCCGTCGGCTTTGTTGTACAGTACCGCACCATCTAATATCCTGCATCGTCTAAATTTTCTCTACTACAGTAGTAGCACTCACCTACTAACCTATTCGTAATATTATAATGGATAAACATTAAGGTAGTTGCATACTACCATACCAGCACAAATATAGTACAACAATCACATCGTGTCATATCACGCCCGTCCACCCTGCCATACCATACTACGAATATTTCCCGACAGAACCTCAGTTGGAACTCTCTCACGTACGATACACGCATAAACGTACACATATTGTACAGACAGACAAAACTGTCGGTTACTTTTTTCTTCTCGCTCTTTCCCCTTCCCATTGTCTCCTCTTCTTGACTCTGTGTGATATGGTACGACACTATCTATTGTATTGCATCCATCCATCCATTCAGTTCCGCCCATCAATTAATTTCGCCCCGCACCGACTGGACCATGCGTACATCACTAAACAATTCACAGACTGCGGTAGACAAAAAGGAGGGAAAACAAAAGGAACCAAAAAAGGACAATCCCAGCTGTAACAAGTGGACAGACAAAGCAAACTTGAACTTGAAGGGGGAAAACGAACAAGCAAGATGAAAAAATCCATAACGCCTCTAAGCAAAAAAGCAAAGGAAAGTACGGATGAGTTAAATAAAAGCAGGCAACTAAAAGAGACTAAGAGAAAAGACAACAGAGATAACAGGAAAATGAGGGTGAAAATGACTTAGTAATACAATTAAGACAGCTTTGATATGATTGTAGGTATTGGTTTTTTCAGGAAAAGATAGGTTCTTAGATATTCGAGATAAGAGTGAGATCCACTTGCTCTCCCGCTAGGACAGTTGCAAGAGTCCGTTCCACATATCAATTTTAATTCCGGTCAACTCACCGCCGATTGGAACTTCAATGTTGCTAACAGTGGTCAAATAGTCGTCCAGAACGACGTCAAGCATAGCGGTGGTCTCCTCCATCTTTGCGGCGGAGGCGGTCATGTCTTTAAGACTTCGGAGTATGTTAGCGAAAAAAGAAACAAACGAGCGGCGCAACCCGACGGGGATGCGTGGCTTACTCAGTGAGTGTAAGTTCCCCCTTGAAAAAGACGAATATCTCTGCGCGCTCAGCGCCAACCATATGAACGCAAAGCTGTCTGAACCGGCGGCTGGAGCAAATCAAATTGCGAATGTACTGGCGATTATCCGTATCTAGTATACGTTTACAAATCGGCAACTAGCCACACCCGGAGAGAAAGAAAAAAGAAAAAAATCAGCAAGCCGCATCTCGGCAAATGGCAGTGAACAAAGGCCGAGCTTAAAATGCAATGCAGTCGATACTAACCAGTTTATCATAACCTCTCTGCAATCTCCCCTGCTCATTACCACCCTCCCCACGTCTCTTCTCGTCATCACAGAACATGGTTAATATATCGGCCATCTTATAGAAGAACCACACTTGAGCCAGTCGCCTAGTAGCCTCATCGCCTTCTTGTTGACTAGAGTCGATCCAATGAAAGTATCCATCGTAATTGAAGTTTACACGCGGTCCCAGGGATAGGCCCAAACAATTATCACCTCCCTTCTCAGCACTATGGAGATTCGGATGCAGCGCTCTGATGATGAAGTACCTTAACTTCTCAATCGCAAGGACAAGCGTGGTACTACTCGGCGGGGGAACGGTGGAGTCCTTCAGGGAGAGCATCTTACTGTCGAGTCTCTTTCTCGCGGTGGTGGTCCAGGTGGACGGGCCGGTGGTCGAGGGAGTAGAAGGGTCTGAACCTCCGCCGTTAATGTTAACGTTACTACTGCGCGCAGAAGCCGTGCTCTTTTGCCGGCGTTTCTTGGCCGTCTGCTGCTGCATCATAGGGACTGGCAGACCTGGAGGGATATGCAAAGGGTTCATCAATGCAGCAACTGGCTCGTTATTCTCCGTCGCAGGGGTAGGAGGTGCATTTCCCTATAGAATTTCCAAGGACATTGTTCCATCCGTCGTTCCATGGTCAGTTACGGTTTACAGCTTTGTTCGGGGAAGGGAGGGAAAGAAGAAAAAGGGTACGAAAGAGAAAAAGGGTTTTCTCTCCCTCGTTCAATTGGATGAAAAAAAAGCACGAACAAAGCACTCAAGAGCTGCAAAAGAGCTAACCTGCATCGGGGGAGCTGGTCCACGCATCGGGAGAGCTGGACCAGCCCACAGGATCGCAGCTCGCCGCTTCCAATGTTCGATGACCCGGTGAAAGTCATCTGGACTTAGTGCCCCGACCTGGTCAATGCTGGCCAGTACGGCGTCGAGATCGGAGGACATTTAAGCGTAATAAGAAGAAGAAAAAATGATTGAAAAAGGAAAAGAAAAGAAGGGAGATCAGTTGTGCGTGTTGGCGTGATAGATGCTGTGTAGATAAAAAGAAGAATATTGGAGAGGGGGGGGGGTGGGCGGTGGTAGTGGTGCGTGACAGTCCGTAGGGGGTGTATGGTTCGGGATGCGTTGGAGCGTGTAATAACAAAAGAGTGTTGTTAGATGTCGTTCCAGCTCAGTTGCTGGAGGGAAAGGAGTGCAAATAAGCTGCGGAGCCGCAAGAGTGATTCCAGGGCGTGGAGAAACGGGTTCAACGGGGAACCCGAACGCTTCCCGCCGCTCGCACGCTTCCAGAAATGCCAATACCGGTAACCCCGGAGGAAAAAGGTTAGAGGGTTGGGAACAAGACAAGACAGTTACAATAAATAAATATAAAAAAAAGGGTGAGAAATAAGGGCGGGCAAACAGGCAAGGGGGGTCGGGGGATGGGAGAGAAGGTACTCGTACAGGAGCGGTAGGGTAGGTGTGGCGGGGGGGGGGGGTGATGGAGCTGTGGGTTTCGGAAGAAGGGAAGGAGGTGAGAACAGCCAGAGTGAGAAGTGTGAGCCAGGGGAAGTTTGTCCAGAGGGCACGCGCGAGGCGCGCTGTTGCTTGCTTGCTAACTACTGCTCCTCCTTCCTTCTCTCTCTGTTGTAAGTTATAAACCCCGGCGAACAGCCACAGAGATCATGCAAAGAACAATAAGAAACAACAGTGCGTGTGTGTGAATCACCCCTGAACCCAAGCTCTATCCTTCTTTCCGCTTGTCTGTCTGTATGTCTGTCTCTCCCTGGAGAGAACAGAAGGGGGGAGGAAGGGTATATGCTCTTCTTTCTCTTCTTCCCCTGTAGTACGGTAAGTTAGATGCTGAAAGGAAGGAAGAGATATACTCGGCAGTGGCAACAGAACGAAGGCACAGGAAATATAAGAAATAAATAAATAAATAAATAAATAAAAGGGAAAAAGAAAAAAGAAAAATATATATATATAAAGGGAAAAGAGAGTGTCAGGCAAAACACAAGTGTCAGACGAGGAGGAAGGAACAGGAGACAATGCGGACTCTGTAAAGGCCACCAGATCCTATTTTTGGCAACAGCTCCAGATTGACTCTCCCTCTCTCTCACTGTTCACCTTCTCTTCTCCAGACAAAAGCAGCAGCAGCAGCAGCAGGCGGACAGTTAGATAGGCAGGCAGATACGGCAGGCTCTCTTGCAGGCAACAAAGCAGGACAGAAATCTCTTCCTTTTTTTTTTGTTCTTTCACATATGCCCCCCTTTACCCCCCAAGTCATTTACCGGTATTTATATCACTGGAACAACATATCTATCTGGGTTCCGTTTATTTATTTTTCCAGCCCATCCAGCTGGTGAGAAGGTGCAGAGGCTTTTTCTTTTTTTTCTTTCCTTCCCCACGGGGGGTTTTGGAAAGTTTGGAGGAAGGAGGGAAAAGGTCAAACACATAGGAATCTCTTAACGTTTAATACATCTTGGAGGGTGACAATTGGATCATGTATACTTTTTAACCCCCTAAGAGTTTCAAGACGCGTCTTACCCAGACTCCTTTTCCTTCTTCTGCACGTCACTTGGCGGACTTCGTGGAATACTTTAAACAAACCTGTCTCTCTGTCTCTTGTCTCTTGTCTCTTGTCTCTTGTCTCTTGTCCGGCCTCGGTCGTGGTTGATTCACGATCGGGAGGTGGATGGACAAAGAACTCGTAAACTACCGTAGAGTGTTTGAATATCTATGGGTATTAGATCTGCCCCCCTTTTTTTTTGAAAAAAAAATAAGAAAACAAACCCCCCCCCCCCAACCCGAAAACCCGTTTTTGCACATCCGCAAGAACATGACAGGACGATCCGGGTGCGCACTGGAAAAAATAAATTTGTCCATCCCATCCAGGTTATGCCATCATACACACATACATTGGTTAGAAAGGATGTACTCGTACATACCGTAAGTCGAGTAAACTATCCGACCAACCACCACCACCATTTACTAAGCCACAACCCGGTCTCTCCTAAGTTCCTCTACTTCATCACTACTAAATCCAAGAAGATCCATCAACACTTCGTCCGTGTGCTGACCCAGCGTGGGGGGTGGTGCCCTGATCCCCGGTGTGGAATCAGAATACTTCACCGGGGTGTTTACAAGTTTGATGTCGCCGCATGTTGGGTGGTGCACTGTTTTGACCATGTCTCTGGCAAGAACGTGGGAGTGGGATAACGTGGCTTGTATATCGTTGACGGCGGCGTACGGGATTCCGCTGGAGTCGAATATCTCCAACCATTCCTATGGTAACAAAAGAATACACGCACACACCCATACTTTAGAACAAAAGGGAGAATAACAGCAAAGAATACCTTATAGCCGGGAACTGGGGACGAAGGTGAGGTGGAGATAGTGCGTAGTATGAGGAGGTAGGAGGGGGGAAAAGTTACCTGGGTAGTCTTAGACCTAGTTATTTCCCCCATCATGGGGACTAGAATCTTCCTGTTCTTGACGCGATCCTCGTTGGTCACAAACCGTGGATCAGTTATCCACTCTGGTCTCCCAATCCTCTGACAGAGTATCGCATAAAGCCTGTCATTCCCACCCCCCAATAAAATATTCCCATCCGTGGTAGGGAATGACTCGTAAGGCACGATAGAAGCTAACACCCACATTCCTCAACCCTCCTCCCTCTTCTTATCCTTCTCTGCGTTTCCCCCCTCAGAGGAGAGTATCGAACAACATGGTAGAAGAACTTACGATGCGCCGTCCCAAACCTGCCCCCATCCCTCTTCCCGGAAATTAAGGCGGAACTAGCAATATTCGCCAGGGTAGCAACTTGACAATCGCTCAACGCAACGTCAATCCATTGTCCCATTCCTCCATTCCCGGCTCTGGCAATCACGGCTGCAAGGATAGAATTCGAGCAATACAGCCCAGTAGTCAAGTCCGTGACCGCAACGCCCACTTTCACCGGCGGCCTTTCGGGCTCTCCGGTAATGTGCATCAGCCCCATTTCCGCTTCCACAATCACATCGTAGCCCGCACGGTCCCTGTAGGGCCCCGTCTGGCCGTAGCCGGTTATGCTCGCGTAGATTAGGTGCGGGGCCATTTCGTGCAGGGTCCGGTAGTCCAGAGAGTAGTTTTTGAGGGTCCCGGGAAGGTAGTTCTCCACGAGGATATCGGAGGTTTTCGCTAGGCGCTGGAGGACGCGTTGGCCGGATGGATGCTTGAAGGAGAGCCCTAGGGATTTTTTGTTCCGGTTAACCTAATGATTAACGATCAATTGACTCCCCAAGTATCATATGATACTACGGATGTAAATAGAACGCTCACAGCCAAAAAATAAGCACTCTCCCCCTTCCCCCCATCTTTCGAGGGTGCATACGGTGGTCCCCACGCCCTAGTATCATCCCCGCGTGTTGGGTGCTCAACCTTAATGACCTCCGCCCTGTCCGACCACCACCCGCCGCCACCACCACCACCACATCAGCTACCAACCCTTTCCCTGCTAAATGAAAAGAAGAAGAAAAAGGAAGAACAAACCCAAGATCCCCCAATATCTGCGTACAATACGGCTACTCGATAATCAACCTAATCGCCCCCCACCCCCAAGCTCGTAAGCAAGAAGGGGGAAGGAAACTCACCCCTGCAAGAACCCTCGTCAAATCCAATACTCTCAATCCTCTCAAAGGTAACTTTAACTCGGGCGAGTCAGGGACTCTAGGTGAACTGGTAGAGTACCCCCGTAAACGTAGATGCAAGCTTCGGGATCCGGGGAAGAGGCTTAGGCGGTGGAGATGCATGATTTCGTTGGTGGAATTTGCAGGGAAATAAGGAGGAAAGGAATGGGAGGGTGCAAAGTTAAGCTTTGCGGCTCTAAGCGCGGGTTGCGGTTTGACTTGCTGAGCTATCATAAATCTACTAGTACGACACTGCCATGCTGATGGTAGGGTAAGGTAAGGGTTGCGCCGGACCTCGGCTAGATCGAGTGAGCGTTTGAGGAAGAGGTGAAGACTGGGGTCTACATGGTTTGGGAAGGAGCTGTGGTGGGGTAAGTTGGTCTGGTCAGGCGAGTGAGTGAGTGAGCGAGTGAGTGAACGAGTGAGAGAGGAAGGGGGGGAGGAGGGAGGAACGAGAAGTACTGTCAATGATATTTTCGCATATTAATTTATCTCAATACTAATGCGGATTTTGTGGGAGCCTGGTGTTTGGCGGGTGAGTGTGCAACCCACCTCACCTGTCTGCTGCTCCAAAAGCTTTGCTTTCAGATAGAGGGTAAAATACTCTACAATAGTAGCACCTGAAGGAACTGATGGGAAAACCCGGATATGGGGGTGGTCCACCCGCTCAGAACTTCTGAACCCTTCCTCCCGGCTATGCGATGCTATTGTAATGCTGGCCATCACCCGTGCTAGGAAAGAATCTTACTGAGATAGAGTGATGGTTTTTTTTACTTCGAACTCGTAAAACACTTCACTCACTCTTCCATCCAAAGTGACTTGACCTCGGTGGTAGTTCCTGTCACTTCTCCCGTGAGAACGTCACTCTAGCCTGCCTCACGGAGGTCTGCGCTTCCTATAAACCTCCATTCCCCAATCAGGGAAAAAAGAGAGAGGGGGGGGAGAGTCACAGCCTACTGCCCGTAACTTATGATATGGCACAGCAAATGCTTTAATCTACTGCATGCGCCTTCCTGCTCCCCGCGCTTCTCTCTTCCAACGGGGAAGCCTGACATCCCTTCTCTTCTCATAGGCAAATGACAGGCGGAGCATGCAAGCACGCCTTTCGGGCATTTCTCCAGCAAGGCACAAATTGTACTCCCCTCATTAGTATATATCGTCATGACGTTTCTACGAACCCACTTCCCCATGACGCTGAGGACAGGGAGATTTTGAAAAACATGTCCACAGCCGTTCTTAATATTTCCGTTCCCTTTGTTTTTTCTTTACTTCCTCTCCTACATTTAGGGCCAAGCTAGCCAATGAAATGAATAACTACTCATAGCGAAACGAGGAAAGCTTCAAGTGGGAGGTTGTGGCACCTCCTCCCGCTAGACAAGCTAAGACAGAACCATACCTATACAGGCAAAAGACCAACCTCAAGTTGACCTATGATACGCTATTCTTTTCAAAAGAGAAGAACTAAATCACGGCTCACCTAATCTAATCTCATTTCATGATATCCTCTGACTCTCATCACGTCAATTCTCATCTCGCATAATCTGATATCACCAATCTATGAAAGGCATTGAAGAGGAACGGTGCAAAGTGGGTCATAGGCGAGGGGACACACGTGCACACAGCACACATCGTAAAAATATAACCCTCCTTTCAAAAGAAAAGAAAAGTTAAGGAAGGAAGGAAGGAGAGAGAGGAGAGGATCGGAGGGAGAAGAAGAAAGAAGCGCAGCAACACGTGAAAACTAATAAGGTATGATAATAGCTTAATCAATATAGGAGAAACGAACGCCTTCGGGGTGAAGGAAGAAAGGCAGGCGGAGGAGGAGGGGTAGTGATTCGTCGAGCGTCTCAAGAAGAAGAAGTCTGAAGTCAAGTTGAAAGTCCAAGATAAGAGTATACATATTCCCTGCTCTCTGCAAGGGGGGAATGTCGAACACCAGGTAATAGTGGGATGAAGACGAAAGGGACGAACGAGAGGTTTACGAGGAAAAAGTAAATTCAGCAAAGAGCTGCACCAGGGATTGATGTCTTTTCGCAGCTAATTCTAGAGAGGTGTGGCCTTCCCGGTTTGGAATATTAACATCGGCACCGTTCCGTAAGAGAAGAGCGATGACATCCTTGGACCCGCATTGGACGGCAAGGCTCAGCGGTGTATCGCCATGGTAGTGATTTTGGGCATTGATGGAGGCACCAGCATCAATGAGGACCTGGGATATCACGTCGGACTGGTGTCGGGCAGCGTAATGCAGTGGTGTCTCACTGTACTGGTCTATGGTATTGACATTGGCTCCCGTGTCCAAAAGCAATGTGATAAAATCCTCATATCTCTCGCCCCCGACCGAGATCGCCAGGTGCAGCGCCGTCTGGCCGTCGCTGTTTTCGGCATCGATCTCCGCCCCATTGTCCAACAATAGCCTGGCGATGTGGACGAAGCCCTCCCGGGCCGCCTCATGGAGTGCCCTGTCGCCATCGGTGTTTGGAGCGTTGACGTCCACGCCTTTCTCCAACAGGAGTTTCACAATAACATCGTAGCCCTCGCGGACGGCGGGCAAGAGGACTGTCTCCCTGTCAGAGTCCCGTATGGTTACGTCCGCACCTTTGCGAAGCAATAACAACGCTAGAGCTTCTCGACCGCCTTCGAGGGCATTGAACAGGGGTGTTTGTAGGTAGCTCGTGCAGGCGTTGATTTCCGCCCCATTTTCTAGTAATAAGCGTACCACGCCCTCACTTCCACCGGCGACAGCCCTGTGCAACGGAGTCTCTAAGTAGTTATTTTGAACGTTGACCATTGCTCCTCCCCTCAGTAACACCCGAACGATATCTTCATGACCACTATTGGCGGCATGGTGGAGCGCGGTTTGCCGATTCGCTATCTCCAATCCCGCATTTGTGTCTCGAGCGTTTACCTGTGCGCCTTTACGAAGTAACAATCTGACGAGTGGTCCATGGCCTTGTCGTGCTGCCCAACAGAGCGCTGGTATGCCGTCCTTGTCCGCTGCGGCGAGAGTGTGCATTATTGGTGTTAGAAGGCGGGCGAAGCGGCGGTTTGTCAGAATTAAGGCGTTGAGGTCCCTCGGGTCTAGGAATTCGTCTGCGATTACGAGGAGAAGCTCGTTCGGGAGGTTGAGCATCGGCATGGTGGGGTCGATAGCCTTGGTTGGTGTGGGGTGGGGTCACCGAAAGTTTATTATTATCCCTCCCAGTTTGGTGGTGTCGTCGTTGCTAGGGGCACTGTGGCTCTTTTTTGGGGGGGGATTGGTACTGTGTTGTGTGGTATGGTATGGTATCGTGTGTTTCGGAAAAGGAAAAGGAAGGAAAGGGAAAAAGGGAAATCAAAAAAGAGCTATCCTATTCCGAATCAAAGTCTCCCCGATTCAGTGATCGATCTGAAAAGATGAATGATGGAGAAAGGGGATCAATTACTAAGTTACTCTTTCCTCTGCGAAAGTTGTCATATCAGGTCGCATCATAGAACGACAGCGGTGAGTTAGATGGAGTGAGGGAGTAGGGTGATGAATTCCGTGATATCGAACGCCTTTTTGCTTTTGGGGAACTCGAGCGAGACAAACGACATCTCTAGCTCCTAATCAACCTTCTTCCCTCCTTGCCAAGCTGAATATTTTGACACCCTCCCTTTAAACCACCAACCTTTGATTTCACCATAAACGTCCCTTTCCCCTCCTCCTCCCGCTCAGTGCCTACCTACCGCCTGCAGAGCCCGCCCCCCCCTCCCCCATTCATCCATCCTACCGTGATAATGTTAGGGCTTCACTTCATCCTCCTCCTACCACCACCCACCTGAGCCCGATTAATAGAATTAGCGACCCGGCACACCAATTTGGGGAAGATGCTGATCAAATGGTCGATCTGCAAGGGGTCTGTTGCTGATATCGTCGAATACAAGGTAATATTATTTTTTGCCGAGGGGATAAAAAGAAGAAAAGCAAAGATTAGAGGGAGAGAAGCAAGGGAGGGAAGGATATGGAAAAGGGTGACAAACAAGTGAAAGGGGTACCCGAATGAATTTCCTGGCTCTGGTTGAGTGAGTAGAGGGAGAAACTCTGGTAATCGACTCGGCCTACCCTAACCCTGAACCGATTTCAACCTACATATCCCATGCACGATCTGTACTGTTGGATGCTCATTGCATACAAAGCAGATCAGGTACATTCGGTAAAGGGGATCATTACCTAGATTTAGCTCTCATCTCTTGATTTTCAGGGAATTCATAGATCCGTCAAGGCACCGGTATCGTTTGTTCCGTGAGAGAAGTTGGATATCTACTACCAGTATCGAAATGTGAGTGGGTACTTCATGAGAACTCACTCGGGGTTTTTTCGAAAACAGTCGATTGGGAGATGCTGGAAGCTGGAAGTGGTATGAGTTTTTTTTCTTCTTGCCTCTCATGCTGTGCTAGACACCCTCGAGTTTTAAACTACACTGCTTGAACACGAAACCCATGTCAGGAACATCATCAGACGACTCGCGTGAGTAGCGTCTACGAGAAATGAACTGGGGCTATGATGTCAGATGGTCTTGCTCTCACGTACCGGCATTTGTGCTGACACGAGGACCATCCACTTCTTACCCTACACTCTTCTCCTGGACAATCAGCGTTGCCGGACACTTACGTGCCGTAAACTTACCCCGGTTGTGGGAAGGCAGCCCATTTGCAGTCACAGGTAGAATTGCCCAATTGGAATTGCAGAATAACCCATGAATTCACATTTTCCACGGCCGTTGTCAACGATTTGACACAAGTAGAAATTCCTTATTCGCTGATATGAGACGAAAAGAAAACAAAAGGAAAAGGAAGAAGGATGGAAAAATAAAGGATAAAAAGAAGGAAAATAGGGTATAAAGGGGTAATAAGAGAAGAGGGAAAGGAGGAAAAGAAAAGAAAGGAAAGGAGAAAACACATCACCGCTGAATTAAAACCAAACCACTACAGGCATCATTAAGGCTCCCCCGCACAGAAAACGGGCTTAAGGACAAATAAAACTTTCGAAAACAAGATTTGGCTTCATCACGAGCAACGATTGTAAAAAGGCTTGTCGAAATCTACCTATCCCTATCCCTTCTTCCCCTCCCTCCATAAAACCTTCTCCTTTCGAAACTTCCCCTCCCCCGGAACCCCTCACCCCCGCCTTCTCTATCCCCATCACGTTCCTTCTCCACCTCCTCTCTTGGCTTCTTTACGGTTGGTGCCGGCAACCCCGTCTTCCACTTTGGATGAGCCCCCTCTTTGCAATTGCTTCTGCCATCCGGACAGAAGCCAGCCAGATAAAACTTGCAGATCTGCTTCCTGACGTGTTTTTTTGAGCACGTGGGCCCCAACGGACAGAAGCCGTTCTCGAAGTGTGGACATGGAGGGATTTTACTGTCGGGGTCTACGTGCAGGTATAGACATTCCTCTCCGTTGCTGCAGTAGCCATTTCGCACGAAGAAATTGCATTCGGGCATTTTGCGTCTGTTTGGACGAATCAAAGGGAAGACACACATCATTGCGCTATCGTTAACCTTCGTTTACAAGGGAAGCAATGAAAAAGGAAAAAACAAAACAACGGGTGACCAAACAGTGAAATGGGGCGAGGGGGAGGGAGTGGACTTGCAAATTGTACTCGTGAAGAAACTCACACGCCTCGCCTTTCTTGCATAGCGACCTCAACCAATGCTTGCAAACCAAACTGTTCCATTACCACCATCGTTAGCAAAACTCCTTTCCCTCCCATTCCCACTTCCTTCCTTCCTTCCTCCTCCTCCTCCCCCAGCCGCCCCCAAACTCAGCGGGAAAAAAGAAACCTTGGAAAGACTAAAAAGCATTACTTGTTAAAGGAGCTCGAAACCGCATGTTTATCCGGACAGCTGTTCCCCATGGGACAATGTCCCTGGACAAACAGCGGACAAGTCCTCCGATTAGGATCCAGACCAAACCTATACTCCTTCCTCAGGAACTCGTGAAATGCGAACCGGCTGCCAAACTGCTGGGACTGGGGATTAAGGATCTTTTCGGCAAGCGAAGCGTCCGGGGATGCTGCCGTCGTTGTCGCCGCTGCGGCCATGGTCGGTCGGATGGGTAGCCGAAGAGGGGAAATGGTAATGTTAGGTTTGGTTTTGACACAGGTAAGGTGATGAGAGCTTGAAGGCAGGATTCTCCCGTTTATAATATGTTGTTTGCTTTAACAGAGAATCTTTGTGGCGGTTGCGTCGAAAGCCATGGAGATGTGGCTGTGGGTGAAGAAGAATGGATTAGGGTCCGGGGCTTGAGGCTGGTGAGACAATTACGAATGCGACATAGTGTCTTGTCGCATTGACTTACTTGACCAAGGGTTAGGGCTAAATGGCCAGACCACGTGACACGGATAAAAAGAGGGAGGGTCCCCCACCATCGCCCACCTAAAGAGGAAATTTGCGATAAGGGCGGGAGAGTGGCGTATCGTTGGAATTATGCGGGATGCTCAGGGCCGAGCACTGGTATCATACGCACGGTAATCGATAAACATACTTGCTTTCTCGGCGCTGAGGCAGCGCTTTCCTGGCCGGACACCCCTCGTGTTACAAACTACTTACTGCACTAACATGGAATCGCCTTGTGCAGGACAAATTACCCGCCTTTTTTCGAAGGAGGCGCCTTTCGTGTGCCAGACTGTTGCGGTGTATCAAAATGATATGGTGGGGCCGCAGCTGTGGTGGGGGAGGGTCAAATGATACGCAAGTACAGGGACAATCGCAAAGGAAAGGAATTGGGTTCAACAGGGAAAGCTGGAAGTGCAGCGGAATCACCGCAGGAATCACAGCGGTGGCCATGATCTCCCCTTCCGAGTTCTCCTTCTCCGGATATTTATCCTACTTTCCTACCTATACATATCATAAATCTATAATACTAGCGTGTACCTTGCCTGCCTAGGTGTTGCAATTGTCGTCAATGGCACACCAGCTTACCAATGCACCGCACAATACTCGCAAGCTGAGGGGCTCGGGATGGAATGCCCGTAATTATCTGCCGAGCACACAATGTGATGCGCGTGCTGTACAGGAGCCGAAAAAGAGTGAAAAAAAAAGACTCAAGGGCTGAGGAGGGCACGTGATCTTATGTATATCTACTGCATCTCGTTTTCGCCTTGGCTATGCGACAGTTGTGGGTTGGGTTTGCCGGGAGGGTGGCCTATGATAGTTGGTATGATGATGGTCGGATAAGGCGGTGTGAGTGAGTGCCAGGGGAGATGAAGTGATGTTGGACGCGGAGACGGAACTGGATCCTGTATGGCTTAGCGGCACTGTGCTTGTGGAGTACCGGCAGTAGTTACCGCACTTGACTACTCGAGTAGATAGGCTCCTACCGTACTAATCGGATATGACAGAAACGCTCACTTGCTCACTCACAGAATATCACTTTCATCCTTGTGTCAATTAAGCTCGTTTGGTTGGTAAAGCTAAAGGCTAAATAAAACACACCAAAATTGCAGGTTTTTGAGCTGTCATTACCCAACCACCATAGGTGAAAAGAAACTGCATAGAAAAAGTTCCAAAAGTAATTTGCTATAACTGCACCCACACAAAAAAGTGTAGGATTTTTTCCTTCAGTTCTTCTAGAGTAAATTTAGTAAGGAGTGGAGTGTCCTTTCCCACAAAGGTACCTGCCAAGACCAGGGTTTTTATATGGGAAAGATTCATTGCCGCACACCTTACACAGTTCATGTGTCCACTGCTCTGAAGTACCGGTATAGTTTATATTTATTTCAGGTTTCTGTCCGTAGTTTGTACAGATATGCTATATTATTTGAAAAAAATTCCAAAGCCCAGTTTCAAGATATCTGTGGAAAAATGATGGCTCAAAAACCTGCAATTTTTTTTGTGTGTTTTTGCCTCAGTATACCGGTATCATACTTACTAAAAGACATCTATTGGTATTTTGGTATATACTGTACTGTACTCGAGTAGTGTAGTCGGCATCTCAACATCCCGTCCAAGCACCGCCGGAGCAGAAAAATTTCAAAAGTCTACATGACCAAAGTAATCACGGTATCAAACATCATAGTCTCTATCAACCAATCGCACCTTGTGATCTCTGGCTCACTCATTCGGAGACTGTGCTTGTCCCAGGCCAGAGGTATCCTGGAATACAGTCGTGAGTTTGTGACGCACACCGATTTTTGCCGTACACTTTGCGAACCCCGAAGACCCCTTACCTGGGACGAGTATGACACAGTACGGAAGTGCTGTAGGGGTACGGGTACGAGTGCCGAGCTCGTGTTGCCCTCGCTGTACCAGTTTCAATAAACCATTGGGTCCCAATTGATCGGGAGGAAACCAGTCCAACCAAGTTATGCAGCACTGCTTACGTGTCCAAGGTTTGGAAGCATCCGGAAATTCGAGTCGTGAGTCTGCGATAGGCACGGGTTTTTTTATATCATACCATATATTTTGTGGGTCCCCGCTCTTGGACACCTTTCGCATTGGACAAGTGCCCCCCCAAACGCTCCCTCATAGTGTTCAAGCCTTGACTCGCCTCACGGCTACGGCACTGTTCGGTAGTCGAGATCGAAGAAAGAGGGAATCTCACAGAGTCCCTGCCTGCCTGCTTGTTGGCAAGGCTGTGCTGTCTCTAGCGAGGTAGGTTGACGGGGTCACCACCGTTAATTTGTTGCCATTACCATACTGCTCTGGTGTCTTGATATTTCTCACGAGAACTCTATATTTTTTTTTCATAGGGAGGAAGAGTACCGGTATTCGTGCAAGCAATATAGACTCCCGGTGATAAGTTAGGTTAGGGTTGATTATATGTTACACAAACATTCGGTGATCGTTTCTTGGGTGTGCTACTAGGATAGTGGCGGGAGGGAAATCCGGAATAGGAGTTTGATTAAATACGGGTACCGCGCTGGTACTGAATATGTCTCTATGGGAAAAAGGGAGTGAATACTATAGTTAATATAGGTTGACTTGCGAAATAGCCCGAAAACTTCTCCCATGCCACTTGTATCGCCTCCGGGTTTTGGGAGGGGGGGTTTGAATGGTTGGGACTTGGGAGGGTTCTTTCTTCTCTTTGGCTAGATGTCGACTGGATGGAGGTTGGGGATGCTTCTGAACCGACTGGTGTTTCGCTGTGATAACCGGAACCAAGCCAAGCGAGCGAGAGCTTAGCCTTCATCTCTTCTCCCGGCTATTCTCTTCTTAAGGACATCTACTCGGGTACTGTACCGCTATTATCCTAGAACTTAACAATGGGCTAAGCCCGCAAAACTCTCTCGTCTATTCTGCTTTCCGCCTAAGCCGGTTTCGACTCTGGGCTAGATTACCAAATGTCAAAATAGCCTAACCCGTCGAGATGTGGGCCCGTTAATTACCGGGTTACCCTATATTAACTTTGAGGGATTGTGGTTACCAAGCCTTTTTATCCCGACTGGCCAAGAAGTCTTAGCGGGTTTTTCGCGTAAAATGTTCGGCTTGGCCTGGTTCGGCTTGGTATCTCACATGGGTTTATTGACGACATGACTGACATCGGCTATGCTTTAACATGGGTCGAGTAATTGTGCTCCAGGATGGATGGAGGGAGGGGCAGCTAGGGACAAGGGACTGTATCGTTGGAGTGAGTGTTTTTTCTTTTTCTTTTTCGCTCGGGGATTCTTGGGGAGGGGGTACTTGTATGATACCTGTTGGATTTTAGTGAAGTACCGCTATTTCCCATCTCCGAGTCGCTCTTCTCTGTGGATAGCTTCTGTGCTGGCCGTGTGCAGTAGTCTGGTGAACAGGATCCCCTTCTGACAGCGATATTTCTACTAGCATGTCTATAGTAATCACTAAGTTTCAGGATGGGCCAGACCATCCAAGGTTTCGCTCAGAGGAAGACCCCACGTTGCAATAGCCTCCGCTACTCGCATCTCATTTGGTGGTAGGATGAATGCATCATACACTCTACCCGTCTGAGACGTGCAGAGGGGGAATACCGTACTACGCATTCCTCACTGACAGCTGACGCTGGTGGCGATGCCGACAAAGACGGCCATTCATTTCCGAAGACGGAAGTATGCAGTACTCGGATACCAGGGCTAGTCCGCGAACACAGGGCTGACAAAGCTAACGACGATATTAGGAATAGCGCACGCACTAAGGGGTGTGTGTTGAAAACTAGAAGAATTCCTCGAACGCTTTCTGCTTTACTATTGGTTGAACTATCTATTCAAGGTTTCTATTGGATATTTGCCACTTTAGCTCATACTCAGAATAAATCCTGGTGTTCGCGGACTAACCCTGACACCCGAGTACCCACCACGTGGGGCCAGTCCCAGTTTAGTAAAGGCACCGTTTGGCCCGCCACCGCTTCCGCCGCCGCAAAAACTGCTCCTCCTAAGGCGGGTGGGTGGTGGATGCCAATCACGGCGCACTATAGGTTAACTTGTGGGAAGTGGTTCGTGATAGCTGGTATCATAGGTGTAATACCACTGGGAGGAGGGGCAGGGTATTGAGGGGTACTTACGGATAGGCATGTGATAAGCCTATGAAATTTCATGAATGATGCGCTTCGGAGCGGGTCATGGTGGAATGTTTTAAAGTAAAACTTATAATATGAATACTATGATAGCACAGTTAATGATTGCGGTTTAGCCCTCGAACTTCACGCAATTTTTGCTCATGCTGAGCGAGAAGTGCTGAGACACGAATTCGCCCCCCTGCTCTTTTCTCCTTCGTTGCCAGAAGGAAGCTTTGAGATCGGTGGGTTCTGAATTCTGATTGTGTCTTTTTTCTTCCATTGTATTTAATGTGGAAGTTCCTCCGCTGGAGCATATATATCTCGTATTGCTATGTGCTCTGCCGGGGGTTAGCTCACCCAATATGGTTATTCGGGTACCCACTTCCTTCTAGGTTCCCCAAGAATATATGCCCTTATATTCCTTCGGGGAGTTTTTTGTCCTAGGTGGAAGGGCTGCTGTGCTGGTATTAGCTAGGACATTCAAACGGAGGTCATACCGGTGTATTATATTATAATCTGTCCTGCATTACCGTCTACTTGGTTTTTCCCTCTTTTCTTTTAGAGCAAACCTTCGTCATCATCTTTCCTATATATTATTACTTATAACCATCCCCTGCCCCCCTACAGTGCCACAACCGCTCACAACACACCTTCTGCGAATAACTGTTCCGTTTAGATTGCCTTTTTTATTAATCCTCCGGGAATAAAGTTTTGCGTAAGGGTTTTACAGCGAGGTAAGTTACCACGGACCGAGAATACAAAACCCCCCCTTGCCTTACCATAGCTAATCGGAGGGAAGCCCTGACGATAACCGCTAGCCGGTGATCCTGTACTCAGTTTTCCCGGAAACTGTGAGTTAAGGTGGAGCTTCAAAGCGAAGCAAACTATCTCTTCCAGAGCGGATATGGCCCCGCCACGAATTGCCTTGTCCTCGTCTCCTGATTCTTCGTTACCCCTCCCCGATAATATGCCTGTGCTCGATGAGAGCCCTATAAGTCAGTTGTCGGGCTGTTCGGGGGAGAACGTCATTACTACTCTACTTATATCTAACCTTCACTGCACCACTTGCAGTGGTGCTATCGAGGAATTACTCTCCGAGTTGTCCCCTCCTCCACTTGATATTTCTATCAGTATCCTGGACCATAGTGTCACCATCACTCACGCTCAGCTACTATCGCCACTGGATATCATTCATGCTCTGCTTGAGGCAGAATTTGAGCTTGACAGTGTTGAGAGCACATCGGGTGCCGAGGCGTTTGTTATAGGGCCTTCTTCGAGCAGCCATATACTCAGTTTTCAAGGGAATTCTTACGACTGGCTCGGGGATATGCAGGCGAGGATCCGAGGAGTGGCTGGGAATGAGAGGGCTGGGGGTGGAAGGCATTTGGAGTATTGTGAGCTCTGCAGGAGTGGAGCCAACCAAGAGAAGATACTGGCTTCGTCTCAGTCTTCGATAAGAGCTGGTTGGAAAGATGACGCTACGGCTTGGGTGGGTCCTGTTCCTCTTCGCAAAGTTATGGATACCGAGACATCTGGGAAGGTACTAATTTCGAAGAAAAACGAGGTACCGATTTTTCGGAGTGGTGCTGAGGAGATGCAAGCTCCTGGACATGCTTCAACAGACAAAATGTACGAAGCCGTCATGTCAGTTGGTGGGATGACTTGTGCTTCCTGCACCAATAGGGTGACTGAAGTTCTGGAAGCCCTCCCAGCGGTCGAGTCCGCGAGCGTGAACCTTATGGGTAATAGCGCAACAGTCGTGTTCAGTGCAGGAGATATGGGAAAAGCGGAACTACGAGCACAGGAGCTTGTGTTTGAGGTGGAAGAGACGGGCTTTGAATGTTCGCTTGAATCACTCAACGGTTTAGGGGGAGAAGGTAGTGTTGTGGTCAGAGGGCAAGTGGGGGTGGAGAGATCAGTTACGCTGAAGGTCGAGGGAATGCTCTGTGATCACTGCCCAGGAAAAATCATTGGCGTACTAGAATCCTCATTCCCGGGTGAGTTGGTTAGACTCACCGCCCCTATCACTCGGCAGTCCGGGCTCGTTCAGATCAAATATACTCCACAACCCCCTGGATTTACTATACGACACATCACCGCTGCGATATCGTCCATCTCCCCCGGGTTTGTGGTATCGGTATACCGTCCTCCAACCATGGAGGAACGCTCCCGCCAGATACAACTTCGTGAACGAAACCAGCTACTTATCCGGCTGATCATATGCGTCATAATTGCGTTCCCTACCTTCATGATTGGAATAGTCTGGATGACCCTGGTACCAAAGGAATATCGGGTCCGAAAGTACCTGCAAGAGCCAGTATGGGCCGGAAGCGTTACAAGAACGGGATGGGCCTTGCTCTTCTTAAGCACTCCTGTCATGTTCTTTGTGGCTAATGTATTTCATAAACGCGCTATTCATGAGATCACAGCTTTGTGGAGGAAGGGGAGCAATGTGCCAATTTTTCGAAGGTTTTATAGATTTGGGAGTATGAACTTGTTGATTTCGTTGGGGGTTTCAATATCATACTTTGCGAGCGTGGCAATGTTGGCTTTGGATGCTGTAACCATGGGCCCGATGAAGGACAAGGGTGCTGGCGGACATGAGGGGGCGCAGATGGGAATGGAGGGTATGGGCGACAGTGAAAAGCCGGAGCCTGGACCGCACACTACTACTTACTTTGATTCAACAGTTTTCTTAACAATGTTTTTACTGATTGGTAAGCGATAGCCTGGACTTAGATGCCCTGCCTTTGCTAACAATTGGTATAGGTAAATTCTTGGAAGCCTATAGCAAGAGTAAGACTGCGGACGCGGTCAACCTGCTCCGGGGATTGCGGCCGTCCGAGGCGCTTTTGGTGGTGAAAGCAGACCAAGAAGACATCGCCGCCGATGTAGCAGCTTTCAATGCTAACCCTACCCAATCACCGATAGGAGAGAACGACCCAAGCAATTTGGAATATGCAGATAATAGAACTTGGGGTTCCCGAACCATTAGCACGGACCTTCTCGAAGTCGGTGATATCGTTAGCGTCGTTCGTGGCTCGTCACCTCCGGCCGATGGAACCGTCATATCTGGTCACTCGCAATTTGATGAGTCTTCATTAACGGGGGAGGCGAGGCTGGTTCCCAAAACAGAAGGCGATTTTGTCTATGCGGGGACCATCAACCAAGGCCAAGTCGTCAACGTACGGGTTGATTGTATCGGTGGTGACTCGATGCTGGACCAAATTGTCAAGGTTGTCCGTGAGGGCCAAACTCGACGTGCGCCGATTGAACGCCTGGCTGATATAGTGACTGGGTATTTTGTTCCCGTTGTAACTTTTCTTGCTGTCACAACATGGGTTGTATGGCTCGGATTGGGTAAATCAGGCAGTCTTCCGGACTCTTACCTGGATGTTGACCATGGAGGGTGGGTTGTGTGGTCTCTCGGATTTGCTATTGCGGTATTTGTCGTCGCGTGTCCTTGCGGAATCGGCCTTGCGGCCCCGACTGCTATGTTCGTTGGCTCAGGACTAGCGGCGCGGTTTGGTATTCTGGCCAAAGGTGGCGGCGAGGCTTTTCAGGAGTCTTCATGGTTGGACTGTATTGTTTTTGATAAAACTGGAACTTTGACTCAGGGTGGCGAACCAATGGTTACAGATGAAAGGATACTCGTTGAGGATAGTGAAGCTAAGGAGATTGTATATGCTATTGCGCACAAGCTGGAGGGGGGATCTGCACATCCGCTTGCTACGGCTGTGGTGGCACATTGTGATACGAAGAAGATGACTGATGTTTCGGTGATAGAGACCGAGGAGACCCCTGGGAAGGGCTTAAATGGGGTATTTAGGATGCCGGATGGGGAGGTTTTCGAGGGCATTATTGGGAATGAGCGGTTCATGAAAGAGAATAGCGTTGTTGGCATTGAGCCCCACACAATGGTCTTGGATAGTTGGAAGCTGGCGGGCAAGAGCGTTGTCCTCCTGGCCGTCAGGAAACGTGGAGCCACCGACAAGGACACGTTTGGATTGGGGTACAGGCTGGCGGCACTCTTCGGGGCTACAGATCAACTCCGCCCGGAAGCGCCAAATGTGGTGTCGAGTCTACGGGAGAGCGGGATATCGGTTTGGATGATTTCAGGTGATAATGAGAAGACTGCGGTTGCGGTCGCCGCGATGGTAGGAATTCCAGCGGAGAATGTAATCGCAGGAGTGCTGCCCACAGAAAAGGTATGTATCTTTCCTGAAGTTTCGCGGTTATCATGCCAACGAGTTATTAGGCGGATAAAATCTCCATTCTCCAAAACACCCTCCCCAAGCGGCCTCGCACCCGCTGGGGCCGCCTCTTCCATGGAAGGAACTCTCGAAATTCTAAACGGGCAGTGGTGGCCATGGTCGGCGACGGAATAAACGACGCCCCAGCACTCTCGATAGCGGACGTGGGCATTGCGATAGGTTCGGGCTCCGACGTTGCTATCTCTAGCGCAGAATTTGTCCTTATATCCTCAGACCTCCGATCACTGCTCACCCTGACCGAACTTGCCAGAGCAGTATTTAGGAGAGTCAAATTCAATTTCTTCTGGGCGTGCATTTACAATTTGATTGCTCTACCGGTGGCAGCAGGGGTTCTCTACCCGGTGGGCCACCGGCGCATCAGATTGGACCCTGTATGGGCGGCTTTGGCTATGGCGTTTAGTTCGGTTAGTGTGGTTTGCAGCTCTTTGATGCTGAAGACAAGATGGTGGGGTGTTGGCTTTCGGCCCAAGCAGGAGAGGTACGGGCAATAAAAGGTTTTGCATCTTGTAAAAAGGTGGAAGGGGGGGTTTCAAAGCGTTTTTGTTTATTTTCCTTTTTTCCTTTCTTATCACTTGATTGCTGTGACTTTTGGGGGGTATGGTGTTTAATATGCAGTTCAATGGGCTAACACCGCTCACCGTCAATGGTGCATTTTACGTGACTGCCTGTTATTCAATTGTTACGGAATCGGAAAAGTGAGAAGGTTCATTCATTGCGGGCGGTGTGCCAATACCCTGGGTGGTTCTGCGCAGATTTTGGTTGCTAATGGACATCTGAAGCTTGGGGGTTTTGGGGCTGGGTTCCTTTTTCTTTTATCTTGAAGTTTGTAGCTCCTCTCTATAGAATTGCATATACAAGATAAGCCCCTGTTTAATTGACAATAGTAAACTTGAGACTTTGAAGCCTTAGATTCTTTACTATTATATGTAGACATTTCATGTGGCGAACCATGGGAGGGTTGGCATGGAAAGTGAAATGGGAGTGGCCATTTTTGCCCAGCGTTTTGGTGTGGTGTTGCTTCGTTGAGAGGAGGTATGATATTTGGCGATTGACCGGCCCTGAGAAGTTATTCCTAAGAACCTGCTATATATCATACCGGTATACCAGGGAAGGTTGTTCTAGGGATCTTATAACTCTGGAGTCTTTAATTTTCCTTTTTTATTACTTGGTTTGTCTCCTGGGATCAGTTCCCCCAAAGGATATGTATGACACTATGATACTTCCCCTTGCGAAACCAGCGCAGTCTCACACGGCACGAGATGCGGCTTTCTTGTGTTATATAGTAAAACCTGCCGCAATCATCCTGCCAGATAAGCTAGGCGGGGTCTGGCGTGATACTGTACAGTAATATTAAGGTTGGAGGGTAGAAGGGGGGGACCACCAGCTGGGGCAGAATTCGCCGTATTACGGTACCTGTAAGGGATCTTCGCATCCCGCGCCCCCCTGCCTAGTAGGGGATCGGCTGGTGCGGTGATGGGGCGGAGGGTGCTGTCGGGGAGGTATGATGGGTTGTTGAATGGAGTTGTTATGCCCTTTGAGAAGTGGCTGCATGGGTGGATATATGGATGTTGCACTATAGATTTAGTAGGAGGTAGAGAGTGTAGTGTATGTTGTGGCTTAAGTTTCCGTTCTATAGCGATGGAATTGGTCTAGCCTGTTGGGGTCAGATTATGTTTGGTTGATAATATTATGATGCAATATGGCATCTCTTGATCAGTTGCAAAACTGTGACAATCAGGGCGAGGCGCTCCAGAGAAAGAGTAGCTACATAGAAGATATCTGTTCGTTGGTAGAGCAAAAATTTCATAATTTTCACAGCGTAACTGACTCGGCCACCCCTGGGTGCTGAATTCTCGACAGTTTAGGATATCTGGTCCGCTCCACGTCTGGCTTACGATTATCCGCCTGGCTGACGGAGAATTCTTCATGTTCGCGGCGCAGGGGGTGAGTAATGTTGGAGTGGGCGGTGCTTTGCATGGTGCTTGTGGTTTGGGAGGGGGTTTTGTGGGAAGGCGAGTGATGGTTGGTGAGTGAACACGGTGGGGCAGGAAAAATGCCAGGAAGGGGGAAGCTGGTGTTGTGAATTAAGAGTCTTGTAAATATTTATATCTCATGATTGGAACTATGGTTGGTGGAGCAGGGGGTTGATAGGGGTTTGCGTTGAGAGAGGTATGGGAGGTTTTTGGGGAACATGTAATATTAGTAAAGGTGATATGGGGAGGGTGGAAAGAGATACTATAGTCTGAATCTTATATCACTCAAGACAGGAGCGACCTTATCTTAACTAAAGTCTGCTTTTAAATATGATTATCAGAAGCTAGGGGTAGAATTAGGAAGAAACAAGTTCAGGAATGTATAAGATACATTGGAATAAGTGGTAGATATGCTGGAGATGATTGAGATGATTTGACTGGTGAATTGGATTAAGATATATTGTGGGCGAGAGTCCTAAAGATGAGTTCGTACAAGATAGGAATAGTTAGAATAAAATAATCACTGTCTTGTATTAGAATATATTTATTGGCACTTGTATATCTTGTGGCTCAATGGCAAGGAATGCCGATTTTGTAACCTATAATTAAAACGTTGGAGTCTTAACAGAAATATGGAGAACTGGTGGATAGCTAGTGTTATGCGGATCTATTTAAACCAAAGATTTAATAATAATAAGGCATCACACTTGCTTTTCCCGGCTATGAGCGAAGTTAATCGGAGGGTAACTCAACCGGCATTAGGCCTTAGGTTTTCCTGAGATATTTTTCTCCTCCGGCCAGGTCAGGGCATGCTTCTAGTTTGCCTTTGTGATATTCCAAATTTCTGATTTCTCTATTCAATTACAATTTACCCTTGAGAAGGCCAAGAGTGACGGCTGCCCCATCCGGGGCTCTTCTGCACTCTGCCTAGAAATCATCCACTCGGAACCTGCCGGAGACACAGGAAGAAAGTTATCCCACAACTGCACCGGCACTCTGCGCTCAAACCCCACAACGACCAATCACGATGGCACTGTATTCCCAAAACACCCATTACCACTGCTCCGATCTGCTTCTTGCTACTTCACACTCGTGTGCGGGTGATGGATCCCGGAGGTGCCGGTAATTCAAATGACTTCTCTCCTATGATGTTTCTAGAAATACGTCCGAACGAAGGTTCTACCGTAGTCTCTGGCCTAATAGAGACTGTTGCCAAGGAGGTGGATCACAAGACTCTAGCCAATTAGCAGGAGAAATCTGGTTTGATTGCCCGTTTGCTTTGATGTTTTTCGCATTTTTTTTCCATACATGGTATAGCTCAACCACCGATTTCAGCCACCTCCCACTTGGCAACGGTCTCTGTTTGGCCAGAGTCTAGGGTATGCGAGTGATGAGTTGGGACGTGATGTTGCCCCCACTTCAGATTCGGGAAATAACAAGTGTTATGGTCTAATTTAGTCACGGGAGGGCGGGTGCGGTTAGGTCAGCCCGGACTTGTGTAAGAGCCTCAACAAGGTATAGCACAAAGTACCCCAAGTTGATCGTTCCGCTTGCATCCGGGAACGGCTGGAACGGCGAGCCTCCTAGTGGCCGCAGATATTCTAAAAGTATCTAATTACGAGAGTGTACTATTCTAAACCTGGCTATGCGGTGTGGGACAGGCCTCCTGTAAGGCGATCGGTGGTCCTGGGGTTTGGGATCCCACGGCAAGCCTTAGGTTTGTTCTTTCTCCCTTTCTAGTTCTCTCCCTAAAGAGAAGGTTCTGCCTGGGTTTAAGTAATTTTGTTCAATTTAGTTTAGATTCCAGGTGTATCCGGGGCGGGGGTTTAGTTCACAGGCATTATTGATGAGTTGATGTTTTGAGAAATGGATCGGTAGAGGAGCCAAGAGTCAATTGAGAAATACTTAACCCAACTGTAATTTTTCAATGCCCGGATGATGGAAAACGGGCGGGTGATGAACAGGGGACAGCCAGTGGCGCTTTGTGTTAAATGAACTTTTTTGCCTGCTCGGTGCGGCACACTAGAATACCCTGTTCATCACCCGTTGGATAAAATAATGGCATAATGCGTAACTATAATGTCAGCAGAGATGACACCTGAGCCTGGGTCTTTATCTCCTCTGACCTCGGCCAGTTTTGAAGAGATATAATTGATGAATGAGGTATCTGTCCTGTAGTTTAATACATTGGTCAGGAGCACAATTCTTCCTAGGCTCTTGTTCAGCGACGGAAAGTTTGTGTTTCTAGACAAGCCAGCTGCGGCTACCCTTGCACTAATTTTGACCGAATAAAAAAACATCAACCCCTAACTCCGGATCACCCCCATACGATTTACCCTCGTGTTCGCGGTGCCCACGCCGACGACTGTGATCCTCTGTGACTGAGGTAGTTCTTTTTTTATACTTGTATCATAATATATCCCATGAGTTTTGTTATGAAAACTGGACCAAAATCATCAGATTATAGAGTCCTTTAGGAACAATTGCGAGAATGGGTTCCATACCATCTAGGCTCCTCTAACGCTGCGTCTTCTCTTTTCCTTTCTTTTCCTTTCTTTCTTTTCCAATCCCTGCTCCGGGTATTCTGTTCCCCGTCCTTGTGGCATGCGGTCTTAAAATGCTAGTGTGGCGGGGGGTGCTTTCGCCGAGCTTGAGTTTTGTTCCCTGAGCCCGTCACCTTGGAGTTAGAGAGTGTGCTGGTAGATGAGCTTTTGGCAGGGGGAACTTGGCACGAGGGTCGAAAATGGGTACAGAAAATTATCTGTCTGTTGTAAATGAGCATCCATACTAAATTCAAACACAAACATTCAAGATGGTTATGAAGGGTACTTGCAGCATCAGAGCAATTGGTAGTCAACTGACTACATGAAGAGGGGGCTCCCCAATGCTCGAAAAGGGTATAAACGTGGAGGGAGCATGGGTGCAACGATGTTCGAGATCGACAGTTTAGTTATTCTTGGAACGGGAGGGCTGTCCCTATTCTTCCGTGCGGGCCTACCCTGGAGCTTTAGTTGGATAAAATACAAGTGGAGTAGCCCGAACTACCTTTGACCCGAAACCAATTAACTATCTGGGAGAGAACCCGGTCAAAACTATATGTGCAGCTACCGATATTGTAAGAGGGAGGTAGCATCCATTGCACAGGGGACCCTGGAGGCCGGTTCGCTGGGCCTTTGCTGTATAATGCATTGAGCACCGGGGAGGAAACTCAAGTCAACGTTCTCCCGGCGTGGGCCTACTCCTTGCTGCCCCAGATTATGTCACAAGACTGAACACCTGATTGGGGGTATCATAGCATTTCTTTACTAAACAATTTATCCCCTCTCTTGGCTGCGGCCCCTCTGAAAGAGTGTTCTCACGTAATTTTACTAGTCTTGATTCTGTGATGAGAAGCGTTTCCCTACCTATAATTCTCCGAGACCTTGCGCTGGAATATAACTAAACCGGTGTAGCTAATCGGTAACTCGCGGGATGGCTGTTTTGATATTTTTGAGCGAGGGTTTTACAGATATCCAACCGGTATATAATGTCCCTCTTCTGCCACCTTGAATTTCACTTCCTTCCCCTACTCAACATCTCGAGATCATTCTACTTCCTCCTCCTCCTTCCCCTTCAAAAAACTTCATCACCCCGAAAGCTCATTTTAAGCTTCTTTCCTCAATCCCTAGCATTCGCTCACTCAATCAGTCAATCAATAATAATGCAATTCTCCACCGTAATGGTTTCCCTCATGGCCATGGCAGCTGGTGCCTGTGCTCAAGTCGCTACCACTGCAGGCTACGACCCCAACTACGACACTAGCAGTCTCTCCACGCTCTCAATCACTTGCTCCGATGGTACCAATGGCCTGAATACTAAGGGTTATCAGACCCTCGGCGATCTCCCCGGCTTCCCGAGAGTCGGTGCAATCGAGACAATCGCTCAATGGAATTCCCCCAACTGCGGAAAGTGTTATAAGGTCACTTATACCACTACTGGGGCTTCGATCAACATTATTGGTGTCGACAGGCCTGTTGCTGGCGGGATTGTTATGAGTCTGGCTGCGCTCAATGAGTTGACTGGTGGCCAAGGGACGGCCTTGGGACGTGTTGATGTTACTTACCTCGAAACTGCTGGAACTGATTGTGGATATCCTGCCTAAGGTACCAATTCCCTTTCACATTCCACGGGGGCTGAGGTTCTGGTGGTGCTGAAGCTGATAGTTTGATAGGGACAGATATTGTGAGATGAAAACCGAGTGAGGGGGGTGTTCTAGTACGGGGCGATGGTGTAATGGGTATAGGAGGGGGTGACGGATTACGCAGAAGAGAGTATTAAGGGAGTTTAAAACATAATTTACATATGGTGTCCTTCCAGGATATGCTTAGATTTTATTGATTTTATTGATTTTAATAAACTCGTAACCCAAACAAACTGTTATACTGTGCCAACAAAAATTTCCGAATAAGAATCAGCCTGGGTGTGGGCAAAGACAATACAAGAACGAGTGCTCCTGTATGTTCGTAACGATCCGGAACTCTAAGATTGGTCTCGATTGGGTTTTAATGAGATTATGGAACTAGTTTTCTGACTCTTACCTGCAGATCCCAATAATAAGCTGGTCAACCGTGAACAGTGGAGCTACGGAAACGTACAAGAGCATCACTTCCTTGCTGCTTCAGCTCCGAGCCTCTATCCTAACTGTTTGAGCGTGGGGCAGGCAAAGTAAGGGCGGAGGTGTCATAGATATCCCTATGGATTTTAGATGGTTGAAAAATCCCCGTACTGGATCAAAATTTCAATATGGGATCGAACACAGATTGGTATGATATCTCTCTTGGCATTTTCAAATGGAATATCCGGCTGATGTACTGTACACCGTTCTATTTTTTACCCTCCGCACTCGTGTTCTGTAAGCAAACCTATTCATCTTTGCTGGGTAAGGCCTTGTCGACTGGTGCAGTTCCCTCTGAGTATGAAGAGAGGGTGACAGCACGAGTAGACTATTTGGTTAAATCTTCAAACATTCTCCGTTTTCCTCCTCATCATGCAAGCCTCCTTCTCATCTTTCCTCCTCGTTGTGCAAGCCTCCTTCTCATCTCATGGCATCTCACTCGCAAGACATCACGGCGACCGACTAGACAAACTGTTGGAAATATCACTGGATATAAGAAGATATTTGTATTGCATCTAAGTGTAAAAGAACCACCAGAGAAAGATTAAAAAGAGGAAAGCTAAGAGGACAGACAAGTAAGCAAAAAATAATACTAGGTGACCTCAGTAGGGGTCAAAGTAGTGTAGAAAAAGTATGATAAGTCAATAGCCTGAGCCCTGACATAATGACTATTCCAACAATGCGGCCGGAGATGGGGGACAGGCAAGAAAAGCAAAGAAGAGCAAAACACAAGCAACAAAACAACACACCGCTGAATGACAAGAGAAAGAACTATACTGTCTACCAGATACCAAGGACTAATCCTACTAAGAAAAACCAACATCCCCAACCCAGATAGGCCTATTAAGTGTGCTGATACTAGTATCCCAGTGAGAGAAAATGTTTCTTCAGTCTCTGACACAAGTTTTTAAGATCCAACATCAGCAAAAATAATACCTTGCGTCCTGTGCGCCCCGTGCGTCTGACGCCCGGGACGTCGGAATGCTAATCGCGAATCAGGACGTAACGTCGGATCGACGTCGCGTCCTGACTTTGCGTCACCTAGCGCCATCCGTCCTGACGCCATCCGGACACGGACCCCTACATCCTGTGCGTCCTGACTGCGTCTGGTGCTCCTCTATTACCTCCTGACTCCCCCTGATCTACGACTCTTCCGTTCCTACTGCGTCGGGTCCTCTGCTATTGCGTTCTGACTGCGTCGGATCTATGACTCTCCAGCCCTGATGCCGGTTCCTTCTCAGCGAACGTCAGGGCTTCACTCATCTTCAGATCTCGCATCCTAATGTTTTCACACCCTGCCGACCTCATCCGGATCCCACGATCCGCATCTCTCCCTTCCTGACGCCTGCTCACTTCTTCCTGATCTTACGCCCTATATATGCCGCGTCCTGATCCGATCGTGACTCTATCTGACGCCGCGTTTTCATC
>Ga0307513_10001893_pt1 | contig 29720 bp, 29 predicted proteins | sample 15_EM_MG_FD_202174 | JGI IMG/M metagenome (GOLD analysis project Ga0307513, IMG submission 202174) | Populus trichocarpa ectomycorrhiza microbial communities from riparian zone in the Pacific Northwest, United States - 15_EM | ecosystem: Host-associated > Plants > Roots > Unclassified | place... | reverse complement strand
GTGCAATGGTTTCACTTTTTCGATGCCATATTTCTCGGTCAATGGTATCTGGGATGGTTTCTCGCTAAGAGCATGGTATTGAAAAGGTTCACTCCCATTACGCAGAACAAAAAGGATACTGAGGAGGAAGTACCGACAATTTCCACAAAGGACGGGAGAGTGTTATTCTATTCCACTATCGGTCTGGAATCTCTAGATTCTCCAAATCTGATTGGTTTCTTTGGAGGTATCGTAATATGGCTATTGTAGGCGGATAAACTAAAAGCGCGACAGTCAAAACACACGAACACGAGAACTAGACCAGGGCTAGACTAAAGGGCAGGTAAATCAGAAACTTCGTTCGCTCTCACTCACACTAAACAAACTAAACAAAAACATAAGAACAAGGAAACCATCTTAACTATTCCATCGTTCCCCACACTCATCCATTTCACTCCAACGCTCCATCCATAACTCTATGACCATGATAAAGGAAAGACAAGCCCACAACCAATCTCTGTCGATCCTTTCAACCTCAGAACAAATGAAATCACTAAAGACATTCTATCATCTTTCATCGTAGCTTTCCTTCACACCTCTTTGTTCATCCACTATCTGCTTCCGTCAACTCTAACAGGAGAAAGGTCTATTGGCATGCCTGGCAGAGTGAAAGACTTTGACACGATCGCCCTCAAGGGCAATTTCCACCTCATCACTGGCGGAACCGACGGGGTAGTTCGTATCTAGGATCCCAGCAAGGACTCGGAAAAGGATACACATGAGGTGAAGAAGGTCCGGATCCATGGTGGGGAGGGAAGGCAGATTGGTTGTTTGGTCGGGACCTATGAGACGGAGAGACGGATTACTTGTAAAGATATTGAATTGATTTAGTGTCAGCAATGCTACCGGCGATAACAGTCGCATCAATTTTCCTTCAAACAATATTACAGGTAATCACTCCTTCTTCTCCTTCCTTTCCTTCCTTTCCTTCTCTTCCTCCTTCCCCTTCTTCTCCTTCTCCTCCCTCCATGCCGGCGGGCGGGGCCACCCACCCTGTATCTCCATGATCGCCACGAGTCCGGCACGCTCATTGTCCGAGTGGATTGAGTCCTTCAGAACAATGCAGCCGTCATTCCCGTGTGTGTATCGGGAGAGTACAGGGTAGAGGGTGGCCATGTTCTGCCTAACCTCCTTCCCCTTGACACCACGGGAATCGGCCACCTTCGATATAATCTCCCGGGACTCGTTGAGTCGGATGATACTATTGCGCCCTCTTTGGACTCCATCGGTCCGCTTCAAGTTTATCTTTCCCAATTGGACCCCCCGGCTAACGATTTGTTCTATACAATATTAGCGCAACTCAACGGAGGCATGTAGAAGATTACCATCGGCTTTCTTTGGAACGAGTGATGGTACATGATGCCGCTGCCGCCGGTTGGTAAGGAAGTGGTCGATGCAGAAGTGATGAGAGAAAGATTTGTGTGTTGAGTACAGTAGGGTACGGGCAACCACCCTAGTTGTGTTGTGGAGAGCATAGGACGGTGTTAAGGGTAAACTGTTGCGAGTTCTTTCTGAAGAAGCGTTGTTTTATTAAGGGAGAAAAAAGAAAGAAAGAAAGAAAGCCACGAACTATGTAGAGAGTCAAACAGCGGGAGCCCATACGCAGCGCCCGGGAACTTCTGGGAACAAGAGGGGACAACATCGCACAGTCCAAGGTTCAAGCGCAGTGTTCTCAACGGGGCAGTCCGTCCGTCCAGAAGGCGGACGGCGGTGGACGGCGGTGGACGGCGGTGGACGGCGGTGGACGGCGTTAAGCGGTCCCGTCCCATCTTTTCCGAAACTTGCCCGGCGCCCCGGCGCAACGGACTATAGTACCCCCGCCGTCCCCCGTGAAAAATGTTTCATGTTATGAGGAACCGCAAAATATTTACCAATGCACACAGTCCCCCCTCCCTTTCTATTCACCAAGTGATGCAAAAGTAATTTGATAAAAAATCAGATAAAAAATCAAGAATTACTTGAGGCCTGCTGGTATTTTTCTGAATTTTCTCCTGGATTTTTTAACATAAACTGAGTGATAGAGAGAGGTTGTTTATTGTGGGCCGGTGGCAAGGTAATTCTTTGAATAGATTTCACTTTTTGGATGGTATATTTCTCGGTCAATGGTATCCGGAAGGGTTTCACACCAAGAGCATGGTATTGAAAAGGTTCACCCAATTATTCTGCCATATTCTCACTACGGTATTATACAAACCATATCAAACTCCACAAAGCCCAAGTCAATTCTAATTGGAAGAGGTCGATGGGGAAATAAAGGCAGGCACAAAAAAATCACCACTCTAAGACAAGATTTGTCCCTCCCTCTCCCAAAACACGAAGAATATAGACAAATAGATAACAAGAAAGCAAAGATAATGATTAAAAGTAAAGTGATACCCCATAAACGCAAATGGATAGGCACGGAAAAGCTACCTGCTGTGCCCGTGCGATCCCCATTCTCTCCAAACATCATATATAACGAAATGGGAGCGAGAATATGCGGCAGGAGGAGGGGAAAAAGGGAGAAAACAAAGTCACCAATCACCGAGCAAAAAACCGACATTGTGCAAGTACTATACTACACGATTCCTAAAGTAAAAGGCGGAGGTAACATAGTACACGAGATTTGCGGTAGATAGCTAGGAGGGGAAGGTGTAATACACACAGGAAAAACAGGGGGGGGGGGGGGGGGCTAGAAAAGGAAGATCCAGAATGAGGATTAGTAGTGCGATAGTGTAATACTGCAGGTCAGAGGGTTCGTCGGATGAGAAACTGTTACCGCGAATGTTGAAATCTCCGGACCCTTTTGGAAGGGCGCTGAGATGCCTCGGAGGGCTCGGCCAGGGAAAGGTCTCTTGAGCTATTGCTACCTACCGACTGAGAAACAGAGTTCTGATTTCCCAATCGACGCTTTATAGCTCCCCCGCGTCGCTTCTCAGGAGCCCGACCCATAGGGATACGCCATAGCAAGAGCCTTCCCACTAGTGTAAAGTGTCCACATATCCTCGCCCATGAGAGGGGTGTTCGACCGCCTCCATCCGCAGTGTCAGGAGTGACACCACCCCGTTCTAAAAGCTTCCTCACAAGCCATTCATGCCCCCCTATAGCTGCCCACGAGAGAGGTGTTCGACCCCCTTTATCCTTAGCGTCAAGAGTGACATCCTTTCGTCGCAAAAGCGTCCCCACAACATCCAAATGACCATTACCAGCTGCCCACGAGAGAGCTGTTCGACCTTTTTTATCCGTAGTGTCGGGAGTGACATCCTCCCGTTCCAAAAGCATTTCCACGACACCCCCATTCCCAAACTCAGCTGCCCATATGAGAGGTGTTTGACCGTCTTTATCCGCAGTGTCAGGAGTGACACCCTCCTGTTCCAAAAGCACCTTCACAATGCCTTTATGCCCCCTGCTAGCTGCCCACGAGAGAGGTGTTTGACCGTCTTTATCCATAGTGTTGGGAGCGACATCCTCCCGTTCCAGAAGCACCTTCACAATACCTTCATGTCCCATTCTAGCTGCCCACGAGAGAGGTGTTTGGCCGTTTTTATCCGCAATATCGAGGGTGACGTCCTCCCGCTCCAAAAGCATCTTCACAATGTTCCCATACCCATTGATAGCTGAGTACGAGAGTGGTGTCCGACCGTCTTTATCCGTAGTGTCGGGAGCGACATCCTCCTGTTCCAAAAGCACCTCCACAACACATTCACGTCCCATTCTAGCTGCCCACGAGAGAGGTGTTTGACCGTCTTTATCCATAGTGTTGGGAGCGACATCCTCCCGTTCGAGAAGCACCTTCACAATACCTTCATGTCCCATTCTAGCTGCCCACGAGAGAGGTGTTTGGCCGTTTTTATCCGCAATATCGAGGGTGGCGTCCTCCCGCTCCAAAAGCATCTTTACAATGTTCCCATACCCATTGATAGCTGCGTACGAGAGTGGTGTCTGACCGCCTTTATCCGCAATGTCGGGAGTGACGTCCTCCTGTTCCAAAAGTACCTTCACAATGCCTTTATGCCCCTTCCTAGCTGCCCACGAGAGAGGTGTTTGACCGTCTTCATCCATAGTGTTGGGAGCGACATCCTCCCGTTCCAGAAGTACCTTCACAATACCTTCATGTCCCATTCTAGCTGCCCACGAGAGAGGTGTTTGGCCGTTTTTATCCGCAATGTCGGGAGTCACATCCTCCCGTTCCAAAAGCACCCTCACGGCATCTTCATTCCCTGACTTAGCTGCCCACGAGAGAGGTGTTTGGCCGTCTTCATCTGCAATGTCGGGAGTAACATCCCCTCGTTCCAAAATCATCTTCACAATGTCCCCATACCCATCGCTAGCTGCCCACGACAGAGGTGTTCGACCGTCCTTATCTGGAGTGTCGGGAGCGACATCCTCCTGTTCTAAAAGCATCTCCACGACGTCCTCATTCCCTAACTTAACTGCCCACAAGAAAGGTGTTTGACCTTCTTTATCCGCAGTGTCGGGAGTGACATCCTCCTGTCCCAAAAGTATCTTCACCATGGTCCCATGCCCTTTTCTAGCAGCCCACGAGATTGCCGTATTACCTGCCACATCAGTCGCATCGAGATCCCATTTCTTCATCTCCAATAAAGTAGCTGCCACCTCCACAACCCCAAGATATGCAGCGCCGTGAAGCCCGGTAAACCCCACTGAGATACCCCGGCAAAGCTCCCAGTCCCAATTGTCAAAGTTGTGGGATAAGAGTATCCCAGAAGACACATGCTTATCGAATCCATCAAGAAGTCTCAGCGCGAGAGTGTTCACACCTTCTGTGGTTTCCCTTCGGGCATGCTTCCCCCAGTAACGAGAGGCATATTTAAGCAATGGTGTTGTTAGCTGGGACCGATCAAGGATAGGCGGCAGGTCCCTGATGCTCCGGAAGTTGAGGTATGTTAAACAAACCTCGGCAATCATCGAGTGAGGGCTGTGAAACAGGTCGGTATTATTGGATAGATACTCTTGAAGAGTGTAGTGGACAAGACGAACAGTGTACGAGGACGCTTCAACCGTCACAAGCCCTAAAGAGCATCCTAGCAGTGTTTCTATCGCAGGAATGTTCTGAGAATTCAAGTCTGCAGACCCGACTTCCACCCCCAGGGCATGGCATAACTCATCGGCATTTAAGGGTCGCTCCGAATGTGATAGCCACATTAGCACCTCCATGCCGAGTCTCGATTTGCTTCCTTTCTGGGCCTTTATCCGTCCCAGGGTTGCCGAGTACGCATCCCGAAGACCATTCCCTTGGATCATCTGGTCAAGCTTTTTCTTTCTCTGGTGGATCGTCACCTCCTCCAGGACTGCGTCAATGTTAAGGGAAACAAGAAGAAATCTATACTCTATTGTTAGCCAACACCTAAGGATGCCTATACTGGCTAAAGTGACTGTTTCCACGCACATCTGGGAAATTGTTCCCGGGATTACTCTCATAATCTCAGCCCTCAAATTGTCGTCCATTGCGCCGGGCGTGGTATCTCTGTCTAATCTCATCTCCAGATATCTCTCAATATCCCCAACCGTAGGAATAACGGGTATCATGACCGCCTCGGGGAAATATCTCTTAATCTCGCCCCAAATGTGAGGTCTTCCGCTAAGGAACACCCGCACGTTCGGCGAAGCCTTTATAATGTCCTGCAGTGATTCAAGAAGTTCTCGTCGATTATCCGGAAGACACTCATCTAATGCATCGATACAGATGAATACTTCTGCCAGCGATGCGACCGTCGTCTTCAGTATATTTACCAAGTCCAAAAGTTGCACCGCCCGCCCGCCAAACCCCCTTTTCTCCTTCCGAAAGGCCTGTCGCACGGGTTCCGGGATTCCATCTCTCTCTAAAAGCTGCTTAAGGATTGCGCCCAACATGTTCGTCGTAGACTGCTCCTCCTGGGCAAGATAATCGCAGTACAAGCCCGCAACAGCGATATCTCTAGTACGAACTTGATCGCACAGCCAGTCAATAACTAAGGAGCTAATATTAGTAGCCGTTAGTGATACCCACTTACCCGAGAGAGCTTTCCCACTGACCTGATATTTGTCTTCCCCACACCCGGATTGCCGTAGCAGAATAAAACAGCCTGATCCGGTACCCCGCGGCTACCGCTCCATTCCCGAAACTCGCTCCTTTCCAGAAGCCAACCCCCCACACCACTTACCCGGTTTTTTTGCACACCTTGATGTCTGTACTGAGGCTCGAGCGGGGAGAGCCACTGCTTGATCCGACTGTCTTCACCGTCTGTTTTGCGCACAGTGATGGTCTTGTTGTGGCTATTCGTTACGTTCCCACTATTAATATTACCGGAGCCAAAGGATTGTATATTCGTTATTCGTCCCATGATGTGTTTTGCAGATGATTCGTTTCGTCGTGGATGCGGTTCCGCGACAACTCAGGGCGGCAAGCAGGTTCGTGAGCTTTCTGGTGCCCGAGAAAGGAGGGGTGATTCTACTCGTTCCTTCGCCAACTCAGTGCTGCCCAACCATTCCTACGCCAAGGAAATACCAGTCGAAAGAAGGCAGTCAGGGAAGAGCCAAATACGCCCCGGGCATCATAAACAGCAAGGCAACACCCCATATTGAGCCAAAGTGTGATACTGCACCGTATCCGCATAGGCACTGCATGTGTCTCATGCTAGAAGAGGCAACTCCAATAGCCACCTCGTCGACAGGTAGACTACTTGTACACTACCGTATTCCGATGTGCCAGCCAGTCTGACCTCCGCAAGTAGCGGTATCAATTAGGATAAAGCGATGACTTTTGCATGCCTGTTCCCAAAGCTAAAATCCCCATACTTCCCGTAAATGTACTCGTACGGTATTGTCTTGATTAGCTATCAGCCCAAGCCAAAAAGCCAATTCCCAGCTATCGGATGATAAACTCTCACAGCAGCAGTCAGCTTTATCATGTGTAAACTTTAACGAGCACCCACCCCAGAGGGAAATATTTCTCTTTAATAAAGATAATCCCACAGATGCTGCTATCACCGGTATTATACCTATAGCGCATTCCGCCCCCTAAGATTATAAATTCACAGAGAAGTTGAGCAGGGGCATCCAGGAAGCGATTAGTATTGATAACAACTTCCCACAATCACTCTATTAAGGCACTTCCTGGTGGGACGAGATACTCTTAGTTCAGGTGTCACCGAGGCAGCCAAACAGGAGAACTGAGCAAACAAGCATCCACTAAGCACTAACCAATGAACATGCACCGAAAATCTTGAGGAAAATATTCCTACTAAAAGCCAAACCCCTGTAAAGTGAGGGCTCTCCAGAAAAACACAACAAGCCAACACCCCCGAACAACCCAGACCGTGTACTATTTAGCGGAGGATAACTAATAAATGGCGCAACACAGACAAAAAACGCTTCTACTAGACTATAGGGTAGGTATAATCGGAAACTTCGTTCGTTCATCATCAAACCAACTACCTGTAACCAAAACAGAAGAAGTATATTTAAGAATACCAGAACCATCTTAATCACTCTCCCCCACCTCCCATACATGTCGATTTCTCTCCATGCACGACCCCATTTACCTGCCTACTTCCGTAATAATAATAAAGGAAAGACACGACCATAAACCCTCCGTCAATCTTTTCAGCTCCAGAACAAATGAAATCACGAAAGGTATTATCTATCTCTGCTCCCTTCCTACCAGCTTCATCTCTGACAACTACCCGCTTCCGTCAACTCCGACACTATGAACCTGCCCACCCCGCCGAGAAGTCGACCATTGTAAAGTAATTATAAGTTGCCCAGTATGAATTGGGTCTCTGGGGACTGTGAAGGGCGTAGCTATCCATCAAGCCTCCAATTCACCGTTGACCGCCTTGGAAACATGAATTACTCTATGCACAGAAAAATAGTGATATTATATGATATGAATAGTCACTATAAGTGAAGAGCATATAAAGTCTACTCACCGCCGAAATATTTCAAGGCAATCCGGTTCTTCCACAAGACGCCGTCCGGGAAACTCCCTGTTTCATTATTAACTTGTTCGCAACGATGTTACAGAGTTTGCGCCACGAATTAGCTAAAACACGATTCCAGCATCGCACAAGCTGCAAAAATAAATACGTGGTATTAATCATAACTACCTACAGGGCCTTGCCGCCCTTCTTGGGACCGGCAATCTATTGTCACAAGAAATCACTCGTAAAAGCAACATATAATCTCCCAGATATAACGAGTCGCCTCCCAAAAAGGTCGGGGACAATTCTCGAAAGGGGATTGTGATGAATAGAAAAGATATTCTGGTATAGCTCCCATACACCTCCTTCGAGTTCCTTGCCCCGCATGTAGCTAGACTTGCATTCCTCCTAGATATTCCAATAATCTGTCACCCCAGTGGTAGTACTGATTATATAGAATGCTTTTCTTCCCAGAGGCGACCTCCCCCCTCCCCCTTATCCGCTGTCTAAATGCAACTAAAAGCCAGGCCAGGAGTTAGCTATCAAAATAATATAAAGTAAGGATCCACTATTCGTGTATTCCACCCTCTGGCATTGACCGAATTCCATAATTTTTAAAAGTACAAACAAACCCCAAAGCAGAATCACCGACAGCGGTCGTTATACTAGTATAAGAGAGAGAAGTATACCATAAGCCACAGCCTACAAACGAGATCTAAGTTCCTCTGAGATCCCTGCGGCCTGTTATGGAAGAAAATCGAAGACACCTCCTGTATTACCACAATTTAGAAAGTCAGCCACCAAATACCAAACAAAAGACTTGCTGAATCAAAAGAGGGGTCCTCAGGATATCTTTTAGAATATATTACATACGGTAGCTAATTATTTACTTATTCCCCCAGGTTAGGGGCAACATAAAGAAAATTTTTCCTGGGCCCGCAGAGGTTATGCGTTCGGCGGTATAGCAACCAGGAGCTACGGTACTACGCGCACAAGCACAGTACCACAACGGTAGAAGCAAGGGCCAGGATTAAACAAAGAAAATGTAAATAAGAAAAAGTTCTATCCCGGAGAGATGCCCCCCCTCGTACTTGGAACAATATCTTATGGGATTTACCTACTATCCGATAAGATTATTCCGGTAACTCCTCCCACCATAGTGCCGGAAGGTATTACCGATATCCACTTCTCAGTACGATTGGCTATTAGGTCAGATACAGGTACTAGGTTAAAGTATAATATCATAGCTCGACCGGGACTATATAGTACTATACCGTACATGCACTACTGACTATGGCCCCACCTACCTGCAATATATGGTATGATAAAAGCAAAGTTAATTCCAACCGTGAACACCACCGAGCCTACCACCCTCACCCCAGTGGAGGCGCAACACCCTTTGCGAAAATTTCCAGTCCAGTGAGGTAAGCTCCAGACGGGCAATGAGGAAAACCAAGGCTTATGGAGGAAATTTGTTGTTACCGGGGGTGTGGGACACTACTACGGTATTACTATGGTAGAAAAGTCTGACCTCATCTATTCAGGGATCCCACCAGCTTTTAGCAGACACAAAAACAGGCTTTAGTACTCGTACAGAGCAGGATATCAGCTGTGTCATGGGCAACAGCCAATTCTTTGAAGAGGATCGGTCACAATGTTAGAGGTTTTTTTCGGTTTTCTTTTTTTTCGCCACCAATTCTCCACAAAGTAGGGGTCGTTCTACGAGTGCGGCCGATAGATATATCCGTCACGTGCTTTATCAGGGCACACTGCAACAAGAAAGTTCACCAAAGTTTTCTTATCAGACCCACGTGACGGATATATCTCTCGGCCGCACTCGTACTGCGCCGCTACCGTAGAGCAACGGGCACTAGTGCGAAGGGATACCGTCAGAGCTAATACTGTATCTTAGCTCCAAGTTGGCTAGTGCCACACAAGTGCAAGCACTATTGAAAAGCTTGTTTTTCTGTAGACTAGACTTCTTGTAGGTTCGGTCTTTGTGGTAGGATGGACGTCAATTAGCCAAGCCAGGAGGTATCACTTGCTCCACGAAATACTACTCTTTCTAGTAACTTAAACCATAGCCCTCGGAAGGGTGTTACGCACGACGGTATCAATCACTGCAATACTCGGAGGGTATATCAAGAACCCTTGATAACAAAAGGCTGATTTATTAGTACCGGTAGTGCTTCATCATCCGGCATCCTATTATAACTCCTCAACTAATCCACCAGCATCGAAAGCACGGTACCGTACTCTAAAACATACAAATGACAAACCCCCGCATGCAATGATTCGCTTCCTAAAAACCCAATAATCTGATGGAGAAAAATGAAACTAACTTTTTAGTTCAAATTTTTGTTACACAGGTACCCAGCCGTGATGAAATGCAGTAAAAGCATTAGGAAAGAAATGGTGAGGTTTGGCGTGTTGATGCAGCCAGGCGAGTAATCAAAGAAAGGTGACAGAAAAAGAAAGAACTCCAAGCCATCATCCCGAAAACAACAAAATAAAACCAAGGGAATGTCATATCGTACCAAAGACCAATCAATCATAAACCCAAAACTCCATTTTCCCAACCCTTAACTTGCACCTCCCCCTCCTCTTCCTCGTCCTCTAGCTCCCCTTCCCGGGCCCATTTCCGCCCCCATTCCCAACATTCGCCACAGCCCCCAAAAACACCACCATCACCGCGGCGTAGGCGGACGTAGCCATCAACACCTCCGCACCCCCCGCCTTCGCAACCATCATTACAATACTACTCGTAATGGTGGCCACCGCAACAACGATAATCTGCACCCACAGCCTCTTCTGATAACACAGCAGCACAACCGGCACGAGCAAAATCACCGGCGCAATGAACGAGATCAGGGCTCGCGAGACGAGTACCGCGCGGTGGTACGGGATCTGATCTACGCCGGCCTTCCTGCTGACTTCCTTCTTAAAGACTCGGCGTGCTATCAGTGCCGCGAAGCGGGTTATCATCCCGTTAGTGACGAGTTGCTGGTCAAGATTTATTAGGTCCCCCCGCCGGCCCGCCGGTATGTACCATTGGAACTTCCGCGTGCCCAGCCAGCACTCGACGTCGCTGAGGCTGCGGTGGCTCGGTCGGGGCATCGTGTAGGCTCTGCGGCAGCGATCTAGGGCGTCGTCTACTCTCCCCCGCAAACCATTAGCCAGTAACCTTTGCCAGAGGGAAGTGAAATATACGCACCGTATGCTTTCAATTTAGCATCCAACTCTCTCATCAAATCTTTCACTGTCTCCACGTTCATGTTCCCGCCTCCGACTAGTTCATCGCGATCCGCATCCTCTAGCTGTTGCTCTACCGCCGCTACCTGTGCCTGTTTGCACAGCAGGTCACGGAAGCGAAGAGTTCCAAAGCGCCGCAGGATCATGCAGTCGCCGTCGCGGGACATGTAGTCTCCAATCTCGCGGAAAGCTTTGTGTTCATCCATGGAGTAGCCTGGGGCCGCAAGGAGGAGGGTTCCAACGCGTGAGCGGGAGTCAAAAGATGGGCCGCGGCTCTGACCGCCGGTGCCCAAGGGGGGAGAGCTAGTGTGGGGGGGGATGGGGCCGTTGGCGTATTCGCCGACGGGGTTGGTGTGGGTGCTCCGGGGGGAGGGCGGTGGGTACTGCTGTGGGTGGTACGGTGAGTACTGCTGTGGGTGGTGCGGTAAGTGGTGCGGTGGCCCTCCTCCGTGCACTTGAAGTGCTGGTGAAGGTTGTAAGGGAAGCTGGTATCCCCCATCTCGAGCTGTCCCTGGGTTTAGAGACATTTCGCACCGTATTGTGTTGTATTGTACTGTATTGCGTATCGTATAGTATTGTTTAAAGACAAGGTACCAGATCCTAACCAGATTGCCTGTCCAAATCCCTGGGACGAACTCGGAGGTGCGAGTAAGTGGTTATATACCATAAACCAAAAAAGAAGAAATCCCCCGCCCAGGTACAGAAAATCGCACCACGGCGCAGCACAAACGCTCGCCCGGCGCCACCACCAACTTGCTCGAGTACCAGGAAACTTGATTCTCCACCTATGATGCTATTCTCCGGCTTTTCGCCAAGGCCGCGTTGCTTAAGGCTGGATGGTGCTTGGTATCTGAAATCAGCCCCCTCAACAGAATAACACAACGGGTTTAACAATGAAAATATCCTAAAGAAATGAGATTATCGAGAGAAACTCCCCGTAGAAATATCCAACATCTACCCCTTCTTGCTTCTATGAACCTCATTTTTTTAATTGAGTGAGCGTTGGGTAAGGGACATGACTTTGTACTCCTGAGTTAAAGTACTGTAACTCCGTATTAAGCATGCAACATGATCCAGCTGAATGAGGCACTTTTTTATTTAATTTTTTTGGTTACCGCCCACACAGCCACATGACATCGGACATCTAACACTTGCCTTATTCACCTTGTAACACCCATGCCAGCAATAACCGTTTTATTTTCCTTCAACACTCCCTCAATCAAAGAACAAAGTCCATGGAAACGACGAAAAGCAGATACCAGGCAGTTCAACCGAGAGCTTCTCACAAACAAATTTTTTTTTTTCTTTCATAGTGCATTAATTGCTAATTACATTTTGAGATTTTGGTTGTTAACAGGGCCATTTTTCATACACCAGGCAACACCCAACACTGATGATGCCTGGCCTTGGCGGCGAAACCCCGCATAGTCGGGGATTATTCCATACCAGGTATGGATACTCGCCAGCAAAGCACCTCAGCCCCCCCCATCCAGCTCCGCCTTGATCTGCAACCACTCCATTGGGTCCCGAGCGGTGCGAATAAATCAGTGTTCTCAAGCAAGTTACCTCCTCCGAGGATGAAGGAGGTAATGGTGGTAGTTTCCCCAGTCGTACCGTGCTCGGCACCCTCTCAAGTATCGTAGTTTCCTTTCCTCCCCTAACCCATCGGGCTAGACGCCGCGCGGGCGATACCGTACTGCACACCCTAGGCAGCAGCACTACTCGAAATTCTCTGACGTTTGTGAACACAGCTGCTATTGGATACACCAAAATCTTGAGGCTCCGGCCCGGTTTTTGCCCATATGCAATACCGGTAGCAGTTGTGTTCACAAACGTCAGAGAATTACGAGGTAGCAGAAGCGTCAGTAACAAGCGTGAGAGTCTACTAGTACTAGTACCTGGCATGCCCCCTTGCTTCGCTCCGTGCCTCCCTCCCTCCCGCCTCCATACTCGAGTAGTCTGCCTGGTACTAGTACAGTACCAGTACTACCGGTAGTAGCGTACCAGTAAGCATGATGAGCAAATCCTCAGCATCGGATCACAGTGCAGAGTTAATTCCGTGTAAATTCAATCCAACTCCAACCTCCCTCTTGCCTCATGATTACGTCTAGCACTCGTGCTAAATTATTGATAGTCTACCCTGCTGATATCAGAACCCCGGCACAAAAATCCACCACCATCAAACCCATCAGCGAAAACTAGCCCATCGACCCAGAATAGGCTTAGCTTGGCAAATCACTTGGAGCTGGATCGCGAATATGGTAGACTACTCGAGCACCAGTCAATGCAAATTACCAGCGCAAACCTTCCCTACTAAACCCCCTGGTCAGCCTACCATCGGCGGTGAGACATCAATAGGCATACCGTATCGCATTGCCTGTCAGCCTAACGTTAGTTACCCAATCCGCACCAGTGAGGGGTTCGAGATGGGTACCGTATTAATCCCTTGCCTCATTCCCTCATCACCAATTCCTTTAGTGCGCCTTATGTCAAGCCGCGTTTAACTTGAGAAGGAAAACCTATTGCGCAAACATATCATTGTGGCCTTCCTCTCTCAATGCTCTTTCCAACCCGATAGCTGGCTCGGTACTGGTATTGTGTTGACAAGTTGGAAACGAGGTGGGATATTGGACCTGCCGAATGCCAACGAGCGACTTCATTACAAACACTATGGCCAACTTTGGCTGTAGTCTGCGGTGTGACACGGTTGCTTACAAGTACGTGCCCGACACTCGCACGGCGGAACGTCAGGCATGCCACAGAACACGGAAACCTCGCTGCCCGCGGCTTCACTCCGTTCGGTTCAGTTGATGATAGCGGGGTACTTGACCGCGCGCTCCCACCCCGGCAAAGCGGTGAGAAGGGGGAGGTGTCCCTCCTTCTTGATTGCCATGGTCCGTAAAAGTGCAGGAAACATGCTGTGCTATATGTACCCGTAGGCCATATTTTACGCGGCATGTTTGAGGTTAGACCACCACGCATGGATAACGAAAAGCCTATCGTCCTCGCCCCATCCAGGACCCACTAGACGACAGGAAGCACTTATCAAAAGCGCCCGGCAAGATGCTTAACATTGGGGAAATGGAGGCTTAGTGGGTCCTCACACTACCGGCACCCTACGGTATTTACTCGCTAAATCCACCATCATTACTCGCTACCGAGTGCTGGCGGCCGAATTGGAGCCGGACACTTAGTGTGGCAATGCCCATACAAAGCGACCAACTTCAATTCCGCTGCGCTAGTACGAGTACGAGTACAATTAGAGATAGCACTCCGTGAAGGACTAGTGTTTTCCAGACGCGGTATAGCTTGGGCTAGCCGAACTTGGCGGATATCGTCGATTGGTATTCTCACCTCTCTTGCCGAGCCTATTGTGGCTTAGTATCGCGATACGCGTTGCCCATGCCCTCCTGCACGCGAGCCAAGCCCCCGTTCCCCGCTGGTGGGTTTAGCGAATGAAACGTGGTAGACTAGGGACCGAGCTGAGAGAACAGCCACAACGACGAACCTGTGCAAAGCAAATGTTCAGAGTACCGATCCCGGTAAACCTATGGGGACCCCGCCGAATAAATAACACGGCATCATACAGGTACAAGGGGCAGGCATATTGCGACAGCACACATCACTTGAGAACCCCACCGGCACCCCAAGATTTTGGCCGTAAGCCACCCCAGGTGCGCAGAATCTACTGGTACTGGACTGGTACCGTATATGCTCCCCTGCACGAAAAACATGACAAAGAAGTAAAGAAAGCGAAAGAGAGAAAATTTATCAACTGTGCTTAGAACTTGCCCAGAATCTTCCAGGGGGGCTCGAGCGCGCCCCGAATGCGACGATTCCAGCTTGAATGCCAATGAACCCGTGATGAGATATATCACAATGAGTCCATCCGCAAGTCCGACAGTAGCGTATGGTAAGCGGCGATAGATAGATGGAAGGGGATGGAGAGGGATTGTCCAAGGAGCCTTGGGACAGCTGATGTGTGATGATGTGTTTGGCTGGTAATTTTTTAATATGCGGAGGCAATGTTTATTCGTGGAATTTTCAAAGGCAGCCTTCCGGGAAGGAGACATAAATTTAACGGTAGCCTAGCCGAAATTTGGGGAGTGTATTTTGAGCGTCTGCGGGCAGCCGTCTATTCTCGCTAGTCTTTAGAGAAGAAGAGTTCTCTGTTGTTGGGAGAGTGGTTGCCGCGTAGCTGCTGGAGGTGGGCCTCCGGGAGAGACCTTTGGTGAGCAGATGCTGGAGGTTTGACTCTGGGCTTGATTACTGTACTATATATGACAGGACAAGATGAAGAATACGGCACTGAGCGGTGCTCGCACAGTACCGCGATGGTGTTCAACCACCAAAGATAGAGTCGCTTTACCACGAGATTTATATGCACCAGCTATCACCCCACCCATCTCTAGTCTATTCAATATAAGCATCCGCCCCATCCAAGCTAAAACCCTTCCCCCATCACCACCGTCTCCCCATCTCCATACCACAATTTCCCAGCCTGGCAGACCATCCCCGCCTCCTCACCAACAGTCCACCTAACCTGCACATTCTCCAGCCATTTATTGATCTCAGCGATCCTCTCTAGCCACTTCTCGATGGAAACACCACCCTCCGTCGGGTAGTGGTTTTTGGCGGTGATAAAGCGGCCGATAGTAATATGCGCAGACGGGAGTACGTATCGACTGGTTATCTCCATTCCCGTCGCCACAACCATGTTATGCAGGTCACGGCGGAAGTGGTGACAAGAGTATTCGCAGTCCTCCGCCGGAACGAACGAGATTGCCATGGCCGCGGCGTCGAAAGAGACCATGGGCTTTACCAGGACCGTGCGGTTTCTAGTTTGCAGCGAGAGGATTTCCGGAAGGTGTGGCCGGAGGATCTCGACGTGGGTGTTTATGAGCTCGTATGGCTTCGAGTGGGAAAGTTCCAAGGCCGTCATGTGCAGTTTCTCCCCGGGCATGCACCAGAAGTCTGACGATATATATGGTTATTCGTTTGTTCTCCCTTCTAGTATAAGAAGAGGAGGGGGAGTGCCTGGTGCTAGATCAATCAACTTATCTTGGATCGTCTTGACAAGATCCTTAATCTGCTTGGTCGGACGAACCCACAACGTCAAGCAAACCCTTGCGCCAGTCTCCTGAGGATCATGCACTAGTTGTCCAGCAAGTTCAGCAGTGCGAGCACGCTCAAACTCCTGAAGAGTCTTGTCGACAATCATTCCGGTGAAATCCCTGGAAAGCATCTTCTCCGACTGTTGCTTGTTACGATTGATGCGGTGGATTTCATAGGCCTTTGTGACTTCCGCCTATACATTTTGCCTTTGCTTTTAGTTTTCTTGTTCCCTTTGAAAATGGAGTGAGATAGAAGCGGAGATGCACGAACTGCATTTTTGCAAGTGGCGATCAGCGTATCATAAGGGTTGGAGAACTCGGTGGTAGCAGTTGAGGGCTTCTTAGAGACACCAGAAAGGTCCTCGAAAGGATTGTAGATATCGGTACTATCTGGCATTATGGAGAGTCACGGGCAGGGAATGGACATCTCAGGAAGCGGGGCGCACGGCCTGATGTACCCTACCTCCGTTGGTGACTAATCCGGCCTATGCGGGGAGTACAGGGATTGAGGGTTGGAGGGCAGCAGGCAAGATGACATGACAAAGAAGGGAAATCCAAGCTAGCTATCAAGTCTCAAGTGAGATTTAAGAGAAAACCAACGCCTTTGCTGGATGACCGGGGGTGAATACATCCGACTCCTTCAATCAACTCTACCGCATAGAGGGTCCCCATGTAAAGGAGATTAATATCCTGAATTATTACTTGTATATGAACTTGGTACGGTAAAGCAAACAGTTCCCCGCGAAAGCACCCAGTTCCGTGTCTGTAAAGACTTAATGATGATATATATTTTGCCTACGAGTAGTAAATATTTCCCAACCCATGACTCTAGGCCCCACTAATACACACCCATATTTCCCACTATTAGGACTCGACATGTCAGCAAAACCCCTCGGAAAGAGCACATTCAGACAAACCTTAATTACCCCTACCAGGGCCCATAAGCCTTCCATTTACCGTCAGGAACCTTCGGCTTCTTTGCCGCCCCCAGCCTCCCCAAAGTTGCACTTTGGACCTTGCTCCTGAGTCTGCTGTGACCCTCCAGAATATCATTATACTTCCGCCACAAGATCGGCAAATGAACCACATCCCCCACACAGTACTCCATCACATCCTCCCTCAAAGGCCTTTCAGAAAACACTGCGTAACTTCCGCCGTGATCCGGGTTGAAAATCTTCCCTCCTTCCTGCTTTTTCCTCCTGAACTCTGCCAAAGAAGCCGTGCTCAGCCCAGAATCTGCGGCAATACACTTCGCTAGACCCATAACGAGGTTCCCCCTCCTGAATGGTCCTCTGCGGGCTTCTCTTGCAGCGTAATTCATCACTTGGATGTCTTGCACGCCCTGAAGGGAGATATCGTATAGGTTGAACAGAGCGTCCGAATCGTTACGCACATCGAAGAGGCATTTAGTGATAGATGGTGACTCAAGAATTGTCTTGAGATTTTTCGTTTGATTGCTTCCCTGGAACGTAAAGGCTCTCAGTCCGAGAGTTGTTATGTCGAGAAGGTAGGTGCGGTTTTGAGGAAGGACATGTATCTGCAGAATGGCTATGGTGCCCTCACGACCCAGGCTTTCGCCTTCGAGGTCTAGGTAAAGAGGAGGGGGGGAGTTGGGCAGATCCGAGATGTTACTGAGCATAGCTGCCAGAGCAGGGAGAGTGTCTATGAGGGTATATTGCGGGGCTGACATTTTTCAATTGATATTGATCGTATCGGAAGGCTATAGCATAGTAAGGATGACAGAGTGCAAGTGTGGCACCTTATATCTACTCCCAAACCACCGGAATCAATCACCAACAGGACGGTAGGCGGTAGGCCTAACTCCATCAGAGCCGTCTCGCGAGACAAAGATCTTTAGGCCGCTCACTGCTCCACGCACCTTGGAAGCAAGGAAGCCCCCATTGGCAAATACAAAGACCAAAGCCAATGACAAAAACCAGGAACATCTCTGAATATGCAAGGGGACATGTGGGCACCCGGAAATGGCATGGTTGGGATGTGTTTCTAGCAAACGACCTATGAGCGGTCCTTGATCGTGAGTTAGCTAGTGCAGTCGAGAGGACCCTGCCGCACATACAACAAACAATAGGCTGTCGAAAATCGCTCCCCCCAGACCCTGTCGAAGGGGCCATTTAGGCCGCCCTCTTCATGGTTCCCAGAAAGATACATCCTCGGCTACTTTCTGTAGCGGGAGGCGCCTAGAAGTGTCCTCCTGATACTTGTCGTCATATACCCAGTATTCTCCGTGTTTGCGCGCGGTTCCGGCGGTAGCCACCTCGGAAATCACATGAACCACGACAACCTTCTCCTTCTTTAACTAGCCAAATCATCCCAAATACCGGTACGCAAATTGTGATTGCTGCCTCCCCCCATAGAACGTTCTAGTACCAGGTAGCAAGCGGGGGCCGAAGCCAGCCTGCGGCACAACAAACAAACGAATAAGCAACCCTTCCGAAGTCAAACAGGCCAATTTTGAGAAATAACCGTGACGTGTTCTCCGTTCTCCAGGCAGAAGTTTTGTCGACCTGTGGTGTTCGCCCAAGGTTCGTTTCGGTAACCCAACTGGCCACAGGGGCCATCGCGACTAAATAGATAGCCGCCTGAAACCCCCAATAACCCCTGACGTGTCAATACCGTAAAAACCAGCTGTATCCACTATCGAGGATCGGGCTCTTGACTTTCGCAATCCGAGACAAAACACCCTGTGAAGGAATAGCGCTTTCCACACAAAGTATAGCTTGGGCAGGCGGAGCTTGCTGGATCTCATTAACTGGTATTCGTTATTTTGTTAATTTGCCGTGCTAGGTCTATTGTGGTTTGGTGCTGTAGCACAGTTGAGATCTTCGACAGTGGATACAGCGGGTTTCTACGGTAGGCCAAAAGCCCATAGTTATTCAAGCAGAACGGTGTGGAATATTGGGAAGCAAAAGGAACAAACCACGATGAAGCCACCGACTTCAACATTGATCCCCATCTGCGCTGCACGATGGCCCGCGAACCAACCCCGCTTTGCCATCTGCGTTGTACTCGAGGAACCATAATTTTATTGCACTTATGGGCCTCATTTACAAAGAAACTTGCCTCTGGCTGCAGGTACTATTCCCCATCCGGATAATGTAACAGGTGGTTTCCCAGGCTAATGACGGGAAAAGAACAGATGCAGACGCGACATCCCTTGGGTCCACATAATAATTCAACCGATCTTTTTCTGACATTAGTGGATGAAGTTGGGTAACCGAGTGATCTCTTATGATGTTTGTCTCCGACTTAGAGAGGTGAGGACTGCCATGCAAGAAGGCTCAGCAGCAGTGGATGATTATGCGCACTTCCTCGATCTTTAGTTAGTGGATATTGTAGATTTATCACAGAATGAAAGGGAAATCCTTTACGATACTGGACTGTTCAGCTGAACAATGCAACAGTTTTGCTAAAGAATTATTCCACAACACACCGCAGGTCGGTGACACTTTCGCTTCAGGCTCCGGCACATGGTTGGCACCCCGGATATACTCAAATTACAGTAGCTCGTATACGGTATCGGTACTACAACTCCTCTGATACGTTTAAGCGAGTGAGGGTTTCCATCTTGGATTCATCAGGATAGCTACTGTCCCCTAACACCCCTCGATATTTTACTCACTTGATGGTGGGTATGGAGCTGTTCCGGGATTCAGTTAGGGAAATCCTGGCATGTCAACAAAACAGCAGGCAATATTGGCACCGGTATCCCACGGACGGTTCTCGCCTATCAGTAACAACTCTGACTGGCGGGCCTTGCTTATCAACAAAGTCAAAAAGCAGCTGCCCCTAACCACTCTCAGGCCAAGGTACCAGCCGCTGCACCGTCATCACCATAACGAGAACAACTGCGCCTCTCCTTCGTTCAGGGGTACTGTAGGGAACAATTATCCCGAATGGAGAGGGATATGTTTGGCTGATTAACCTTAAATAACTGTTCAACGACTCCTTACCCGACCCTGAACTGGTACTCCACGATACAAGGGGCCGTATAAAGTCTTGGCACACACCAAACTAAGGCGGCTTTCCCGCCAAAGTCTTTTTAAAAACTGGTGAGACTCCGAAGCGGGGTGTGCCATCGCTATGCCTACGGTACCCCTTGTACCAATATTCTGCTTTGTAAAGTGTGCACGGAAAAACCCTTGGCGGGCGTAAGGTACCCGTGCAGCACATCAACCCCATGAGAACCTCACCCCTAAACAACCACATTCTGCCTGGTGGTGACACACGAAAAATAAACTTCTGATACCGCCGTCTAAGATACCCGTGGCCTCGCCGCCTTAATTCGGCCCGATGGAGCCAACATCATGCACTCCGCACCATTGGCGAATCAACGGATCGTTGCTCACCGGGTTGGCTTGGGTCGAGTGAGTTGGGTGCCCCTATGCGCTTCTTTCCGATTATAACCTCTTGGCATCGCAGCGGGCTTAAGCTTGCGAAGGTCGGGCCATTGACAGGAACGGACAGGGGTATGTCTGGATAAGTCAACCTCGAAAAACTGTTCCACAACTTTGTTTTTTGTTTTTTTATAACTTTTTTCCCCTTCGGGTTCTATTGACTACCACCGATATCTAAGTTCATCAGCTCGCGCCTGCGGACTCTCCTGTCCCTCCCGCCTTGTTCCACTATTTCTTGCCGGATCTTGTACCTGCAGAAAACCTCCCACTTGTGTTGCTGAAGGGGCTCATGGCCTGGTACAGTCTCCTCCACCACACTGGTATCCACAGCGAAACTGAGCGGGTAACGAATAGGGATCGATTACCGGTAATCTTTTGTGACCCTAACCTTCACGATTTGCACCTCTGCCCACCAAATACCCCCTCGTTCGTCGCCCCCCCCAGCTTCGTCGTGGGTACGGTTGAGACTGTACCGTACTATTCTACGCTGCTTCGTGGAAATACAACAAATACAGGAAAAAGAAGCCCGGTCGCGCACTGTTGGCTTAGCAACTGCAGAATGCAGTCCGCGAAATACAAAGTTCAAGTGGCGCCATCAAGGCGTTGCACTGTGGATGGCGGTGCGATGTCCTCTTCCCGCTCGCCCACCGGTACCCCAAGTGAAGGGAGGTGATTCCAAGTGAAGTAGGTGCTCTTATGATAGATGACGGGTCGATTGTTTAAGGTAACTGGAGCCCATATGGCGACTGGTGAAGAGGAGTACGGCTTGAACCCCTCTGGAAAAACTGTATAGGCCCAGTATGGTCATGCCATCCCGTATCATTTCCCTGCCTAAGGAGACCCCCCTTTTCCGTTGGATGGCACGGCGATCGAGCCGCGGGTCTTCCCCGGGGAAATTACTTGAAGGTTGTGTAATGCAGACACATATTACCGAATGCACAAATGTAATCCTTGAGGAGCACTTTATAAGATCTTTTAGGCTCAAAATTAAGGGACCTGTGTTCTCGCTCGCTCGCCCAGTTGGGCAGAATTGGGGAGCAGCTGGGAAGCCTTTATTCTTAACTGTGGCGCTATCTCATGGGACGAGTTGGAACAAGTGGTGGAACCTACCGCAACGCGGTAACTGGAGTACTTGCGCCGGTGGACTTGGAAGGGAAAGTATGGTAGTACGATAGAGCACGGCAACTCAATAGTCCGACTGGGTACCGTACTACGTTCTTGGTATGATAACACCAATTTCTTTTGCATATCATAGCACTGCGGTAACTTGAACCTCTTGGGTTTTCTTGAGTTTTTCTTGGGTCTTCTTGGGTCTTCTTGGTGTTGTTCCGTGGTTGTCTCACCTTTTGCAAGAACCCAGAAAGCGAGCCCACACAACAGGGACAATACATTTGCGGTGGCCAATGGGTTTACGATGTGGTAACGGTAGCTGCCTGCAGGGTCCCGCCTACCGTGTTTCCCACGTTGAAGACCTTCCCTGCGCATGTTAAATGACTTCTTGGCATCTCCTGGCAGTCCCACCTGCTGCCCCTGTATGCATGCCTTCAGGCAAGGCACCCGTTCTTTGACTCTGGTTCCTGAAAAAGGTCGCTAAGCTTCGATTGTCATTGGAGGGGAATTACACTGCATGACTGAGTTGACCCTTAATGGAACCTCGAGCGGCACGAAGGCGCACGCGGGAAGACTGCTCAAGGTGATGTTGGGGACGGTTAAGTGCTTTTGAGATTACCCGAACATACACTCGTGCTCGAGTGCAACATTTTTTCTCTCCCTCGGTTGGATTAGGGATGGTTCTGTTTTCACCATCGAAGGCCCAGGCATGGATCCGCTTGTTCAGTTTGCATTGCAACGGAGCACAAACAAACAACCCATCGTGACCAAAATTGGCCCTGGTTCCCTCTCACTTGTGAATTCCCTATATTATTTTTATTATTAGTACCGGAAGGATATCGATCGCTCCTTAGGTGTCTTTCTGAGTTCGGAGCCATGAGGGGTGTCTAGGGCCCTTTCTTGGCTTGTGCCACTGTATGATATAGGGTGCAACACATTCACAATACGGTGCCCGAGAGGAGGGTTCAAGGAGTCAAGCTTTTAGATCCTATGGGAAAATAAGGCAACAGACGTGGGAAGCAGTTGAGGACCCGTCTCTCGCCTGTTTTCCTACCGCTCAGTGCCGTGGAGCAGGAGTTCTTCATATGTAAATTCTTGTGGTACGCAGTTCGCTCCGTTTCAACGAATTAATGTGTTTATCGTGCTTCCGATATCATGCGGGACCACACCCGAGAAGGTCATTATACCCTTTTTCTCTGTTTAACCACTTCCCTGCTCCCCCATTCGAGATTTATCATACGACGATATGATCGCCAGGAAAGGGTTTTGTTTGCGGGGAATATATGATAACCTAGGCCCTGTTCCGCACGCCACAAAAACGGTATTTCTCTTAACTCTTTTGTTATGATAGCTATTTCTCTCGCGGATGAAATGCCCTACATAACACTTCACACTTCTCATCGTAACTCGCAGGCCCCCTAACGGATTACTATTTCAATCGGAACGGTCAATGGGGTAGCTGCCGTCTGAATTGGCTTGTCCTCTGCTCTTCAGCCAAAGACCTAACGCTAGGGAAGGCACAACCCCTAAGAGGATGCTATTTCTCTTATATTGTAATATGCCGGGCAGAGCCTTATTGTAACACTAAATTACAGAGGAAAAAACCTACCCGCATTGCATCCTGGAAGGTACTAAGTCTAGTCTAGTTCGGTGTCCAATTTAGGAACATCGTTCTTCGACCTTCAGCCGTGTTCAATACTCGAGCATAACCCTAGGTCACTCGGTCTTCTCGGAATTCCCCTTCCTACTCCAACCCCCAGCGTACGGTACCTACCATGTGTTGCTTTTTACAGTGGCGTTCTTGCACCGCGAGTTGGTGCACATCGTAGGGGTCACTGTTGCACTCTTTTGGATTTCACACTCTTTATAAATTCGCTTTGATTCCTCCCTCTTTTTCTCTCTTCTTTACCCCTCCCCGGACTTCCTTCGTTGGGTGACAAGTTGATAGCCAAAACCTTCATTCTTTTTAGGTTTTTCTTTTTTTTAATACCTCGTCATGCGTGGAGTTGGGACAATTCTGGCCTTATGTGCCACACTTTTGGTGCCGGAGGTCTCTAGTCGGTCGTTACATAATCGAGCCGTATGCACTAAGGATCTAATTATTGACGATTACTCCAAGTACTCTACTCATCTGAATTCTCTTGGAAGTTGGACGAGTGGTGAGTGTTTCCTACAAGCGCAATTGAGGGGGAAGAAGTAGCTGACTTGTTTGCAGATGATGGCTCCATGGCTTCTCTAACGGCTTCAACCACCAATAAGAAGTTGACTTTCACACCAAAGGCCGATGGCTCGTCGTACTTTTACACATCTTTCGATAACTGTGTCTCGGCCAGCGCTGACAAATATACCGCCATAACGTTCCCTTTCAAGGGCCCCGCTGGTAGCCGTTTCACTCTCGAGCTTCAGACAGCAAGTACCTGCTCTGCCACTACTTATAATAGTTATTACTATGATGTCACTGGCCTTACCGGTTCTACTCAAACCATTACCGTCCCGTTGTCGTCTTTCGCTGGTGCCAATTTGGGCGTTATCAAGGCGTGGGCTTGGTTCGGTTTCACCCCTGTTGGACCCTGCGAGCTCGGCCAGACTAGCTTTGTGTGCGCTAGTGGTTCTACCAGTATTCCGGTTAGCTCTACTACCTCTAGTAGCACTAGTAGCTCTAAGAGCACGACCGGCACTACCTCTACCTCCAAGAGCACGACTAGCAGCACTACCGGCAGCACTAGCTCTACCTCTAAGAGTACGACTAGCTCTACCAGTAGCAGCACTACCGGCAGCACTAGTTCTACCTCTACCAGTAGCAGCACTACCGGCAGCACTAGTTCTACCTCTACCAGTAGCAGCACTACCGGCAGCACCAGCTCTACCTCTAAGAGCACGACTAGCTCTACCAGCAGCACTACCGGCAGCACCAGCTCTACCTCTAAGAGCACGACTAGCTCTACCAGCACTACCAGCACGGGGACTTCTACTAGCTCTAGTGTTGTACCGACAGGCACTTGCCAGCCCCTTCTCATTGACGACTGGGCGTCGGCGTCCCGCTTGACCTTCCTCTTTTACAATGCCATGAACCAACCCTCCTCTGACGATGGAACCATGACATCTCTTGCTGTCGCCAACAACCGCCTGACACTCACACCGAAGGCTGACTCGTACTTCTACTCTAGCTTTGGCTGCTTGAGTGCCGCCAACAAGTACGGGGGTATCAGTCTTCGTATCAAGGCGGCCGCGGGTACCACATTTACCGTCCAGATGCAATCGAGCGCCACCTGCTCTTCAGGTGCCTTCAACGGATTTGACAAGACAACCGCCCAATTGGGCTGGACATTCGACGGCACCGAGAAGCTGTACAGCATCCCATTCTCGACCTACGCAGGGCTTGACCTGACCAAGTTGGTTTCTATCCTCTTCATCTCGTTCAACAACAAGCCCGTGACTTTCGGCCCAATGGCGTTCTACTGCGGAAATACCCCAACGGAATATATCCCCTCGGCAACACCCACCAGTAGTGATGCGTCGTCCACAGTTCCAGTCTCCACCTCCACTGCCGGCGCGTTAGTCATTGACCAGTTCGCGAGCCCAGACACCAATGCCCTTGGCTTCTGGCATGGAGGAGATGATACAACCCAATACAAAATCACCGGCGGCAAGCTCACTGTCAACTTTAAAGACACAGATTTTGCTTTCTACACTCAAATATCTGCCGGTTGCCGTGACATGTCCTCGTATGATGGTTCATACCTGCACATCGCGTACACCGGTTCAAACCTCTTCACTGTGGCTCTTCAACAGCATAACAGCGGTTGCAACGACGCAGTGGCACCCTACCCAGAAACATGGGACGATGTAGAGGCCCGCAGGTATGCTTCCGGAACAGACATCTACATCCCCATGAGCCATTTCAACATTGTCAAAACCCGAGTCATCGGCGTGGCATTAAAGGCTTTCCTAACGAGTACCTCCACCGTCATCTCTCGCATCGAGATCGTCAATACCGTCCCGTCCTCCTTCACCGGCAGCATCTCCGCCAAAATCCCCACAGCCCCACTCCACTTCGCTTGCAAGCGTCCCAACAGCTTCGCTTTCGCCATCGACGATGGAGTCCCAGAGCTCGCTCAGGAAGTGATGAATATCATCAGAGGTGAGAATATTAAAGTTACCTTCTTCACTGTCGGACAACCGCTGCTGGACCCCAGTACCAACCTTTCAAACGTGTACACGGAGATGCTCTCGCGTGGGCATCAGGTCGCCCTGCACTCCTTCACCCATCCAAAGATGGAATCTCTCCCGACAGTGGCAGACATAGACTGGGAACTGCAGCAGGACATCTCGGCCGTCCAGCAGACACTCCACATCAGCAGCAAGTACTTCCGCCCGCCATTTGGGAACGAGGGAGCGCGCATGCGGCAGCGGCTCGAGGCCAACATCCCCGGCTCGCAGGTCATCAACTGGAGTGTGGATGTCGAGGATTGGCTGTGGGCTACCAGCAGCACGCCGGAGAAGCAACTCGACGCGTTCAAGCGGGACGTGGCGAAGGGGGGGAATCTGGTCGTTCTGCATTACCTGTACCCGTCCACAGTTAGCTATCTCAAGCAGTTCATTCAGCTTGCGAAGGCTACTGGGAAGCAGTTGATGAGGGTCGACCAGTGTATGATGGATCCTGATGCGCCGCCTTTGTAACATGTTTATTTTATATTTTATTAATACTCTTCTACTCTTTGTTTTTTATAATGGTTTGGGAGGGGATGGGAAATAATTTATTGTCATAAAAGTATGAGTAGTATTTAATGAATCGAGATAACGATATATGGATCGTAATTGAAAATTGCACTCTGAAACTTGAATCGTGATTTTGACTACTGGCGAATAATAATATTCTGGTATCATAACCCGGACAAGGCGGATCATGCATAATCACTCACGCTCCCAAAATTTTCCCAAGTTTAGCGCAGGTGCTGTGCTTCTTCATATTATCACCTCCATCCTCGCCATAACTACCCACTTCTTCCGCCATTAACCTTACGATACGACACTGTACCTTTCGCACGTAGGACATCCGTCACCTAATCTGTCATTTCCACGCTTTCTAAAAACGGTCACCAGCCCTCCCCAATCTCCCGCCTCATCCTATGATAAAATAACGACAGTCATATTCAACTGTTCTCTTTTTTTTTTCCCAAAACGCTTCTTGCTCGAGAGTTGGCATGAAGAATGTATGCATCGTGGGATCCGAGCTCCTGTTTTGGCTCTTTCTTCCTCTTTCCCGATTGCTTACCCATCCCCCACTCCAGATCACCCCACCCGCAGTGATAGCAGTTCTCTATTTAAGTTTACTCACTTGACAGCACTTGCATTTGTTGCGGGGGATAAATCGCGTAACGGCCAAACGGTCGAACTAGACTAGGGTTCAACTAAAGGGTGGGAAAAAAATCAGAAACTTCATTCGCTCGTCTTCATCAGAGCTAACTAACCAAACATAAGTCTATATAAGAGTGATGAAACCATCTCAGTCATTCTATCGTCTGCCACACCTATCAATCTCTCCTTCATGGATAATCCCATTCGTCTGCGTATGATACCTCTTAACGCTGGCAGGTTAGCACAGTGGTAGACGATAGAAAGAGAATTCACACGGAACTTAGACACTTCGCTCAAGCTCTTGAAATTCGCCTTTAACTAAAAACAAAAAAACTCACGGTAGAGACAGGTGTATAAGTAAAACATAAGTAGCACTTCCTGATCCTTTCACCACACCTATCTCTCTATCTCCTCCATGCCCTAATTCTTCCCTGCGCTCCCGTGATAAACAAAGGAAAGACATGTCGGTCTGATCCCTTTCATAAACTGTGAAACATTCTATCTCAATCTCCCAAATCATCCGCAAGCATCTAAACAATCTTTCAGACTCTCCTGCATATTCCAAAGTTAACCACATCCCTCCAACAATACCTCCGTAATAATAATGGGTGGGGGAAAGACATAGCCAGGAATCCATCCGTCTATCCTTCCATCTGGAACAAATGAAATCAACTAAAGCTATTACCTGTCTTGTCCCCCATCTACCCGCTTTCTTTATCTCTGACAAGTGTCCGCTTCTACCAACTCTAACAGCATTGCCTGGGGTAGATGTGATAGTGTCATATGGCAGCACATGATATCCTACCTCTGTAATGCCAAAAGTGCGTTCAGAGATGGTGCCCTGAGTGTTGATTGGCGGTAAGGGTAAGTTATCACCGCCGATCAGGTAGATCCATCTCCGTATTTGAAGATACGACGATTGCCAAGTTTGGGTAGGGGAGCTTGACGTCAAGGCTTGCCGAGGCGGTGGGACGGAGATACGAGTATGTCGTATTGCGCAGTAATTCATGATCGATTGCCCAATTGTAAGAGAGTCCTTGTGCCTGCAGTTAGAAATACTGCATCCCACATCAGAAATTTTACCTCCTTTATTAATCATTTGCTCAGTGCTGTTGAACCTCAGTGCTGTCATGTCTATGTTCTGTATGGAGAGGCATTTTTAGCACTCTTTCAAGAATATATTTCCTGCGCTCTAATAACTCTCCGGTCTGAATCCAACTGCATTGATGGAGCGAATCATTCAAGTGTATTTTATAAATTACACCTTAGGGACTTGAGTAACTTGGTTATCGGTATATGCTATGCAGTCAGGGTTCCCGGCTCTGTTGAAGGGGTGGAGGGTGCAGCGGGGGAAAGCTGCTCACCCCCTCTAAGGGACATGGAAGAGCAAAAGAGGACAAGGCCTTACCAGAGGATGCTACTCCAACTACCGAGCACCCAGTCCAATTATTTCAGTTTCTATGGTACCGTATTGACTCTACAGCACAAGATCTGTAGGAATCAGAAATTAGATGCTCCACAATACATCCTAACAGGCTTCCGGAGGGGGTATTTGTTTTAGTCTCCGTTTGTTTGATTCCCATCCCGACTCCATTGGGTGCAAGGCACAGAGGCTGACTTGAGCCCTGATATGTTCTGCAGCCTTCCGGCCTCACCGCTATTATTATTTACCTCAAGTTTTCAAATCTCATAACGGCCATATTTCCCTTGATAAACTCATTTCCGCTGCTTATTCAACTTTGACACATTTTGTATCTAATATTGCACTAGTGGCAATGACCTAATAGTGGATTGATAACAACTTGAAAGTTAATTACATGTTTTTTTTTGGGGGGGGGGGTCTTTTGAACCTAAAATAGGTACCCATACTAATCTCTATTCCTTCCTGTTTCATACCTCATATCCGCCTTACACTTACGAGTCAACCTATCTAAGTTTCTCGTACATACCTTCACTGTGCGATCTCATTCGATTTGAGTTTTCCCCGTGGAATGCTCTTTGCTCAATTAAGATGTGCTATCGGCGGCTAATACCCCGAGCCATACAGTGCTGAAATAAATGTTCTACTGAGCTTTTCCTACAGGTTTCTGCTTGACCCCTCTTTTATGCATTAGGCTCAGCCATTCCTAGGCTCTGTGGATAGGGTTGTTATACTATCTATGGCCACCCCCAAATACCCCATCACAATTAAACATGGCCATCCTCTGGCCAATGCCAACACTGTCGCCTCCATCTCTGTGGGGAGTTTTGTTTCTCAAAGTTTCTTGATAGACGAGGCTGCAAGCCGCTCTGGTGACCCCCCGTCACTGGGACAGCTAAACTTGAACAGGAACCTCTCCTGTGGTAAACTTGATCAACTTGATAAAAGCTTCCGAATGAAGAGATCAACCAATGATTCCCCATGGGAAGCTAACTAATCAGTGCCTATCAGAGTTCGGGGCCCCCGAGTGGCTTTTGGTTTTGTCTATCTCCAGCCCTAGCCCTACCCCCACCCCCCTTCCCCGAGTGCCTAATCTAGTTTTTATTGTAGA
>Ga0307513_10001892_pt1 | contig 29728 bp, 25 predicted proteins | sample 15_EM_MG_FD_202174 | JGI IMG/M metagenome (GOLD analysis project Ga0307513, IMG submission 202174) | Populus trichocarpa ectomycorrhiza microbial communities from riparian zone in the Pacific Northwest, United States - 15_EM | ecosystem: Host-associated > Plants > Roots > Unclassified | place... | reverse complement strand
CAATCTGTTTATTTACAGGTTTTTAGGTCCAGACCGAAAAAAAAAAACAGGCAGGTGCAGATCTTAATTCCGCGATCTAGAGACAGGGTTTACATCGTGTGGGGATGAATGGAATATAGGTGTAGCCAGAACAGGCTACATGAAAAAGAACGGCCGGTATTAGGGACAAATTCGTTGCTATAACGAATGCTCCACACGTTGTAGCCCAGATCGGCTACACCCACGGCTACAACCTCAAACCCAGGCCTATCCCGCACGGGCCACGCGCACCCTGTTTGCAGTGAGTCCGCTAGCCCAAAATGAAATTTCCGCAAATGGCGCACTGCACCGTTCTTGTTCTTCCACCATACCCTCTTACCTACTGTGCAAAGGCAACTCTCAAAGCCATTGTCAGCCTTCTCTAAAAAGCCATCATATACCAGACAGGGCTCGAAGCCGCCTGGAAAGATCATGCGCTCGATCTCGGTGAGCTTGAGACGACGAAAGAGTGCTCCTAGAGTTACGTTGTCCTTGAAGATTATGCGAATCCACTGGCAGGCAAAGTCGGTGCCGCCACGCTGCTCGCCAGACACCTGCAGTTTGAGAGGATCTGGCTCATACTCGGCTGTGGGCTTCTTTCCTGGTCGGTCATAAACTCTCCGTGCCCACTTTTGCCTGGGTGAACGATTCGGGGTTGGTTGCGTGCCACTCTGCGAGGTTTTGCTTGCAGGCACTCGGCTTGATATGCGGGAGCGGGGATGGACACGGAGATCTCTTTGGATTGAAAATCGAAATCCTCAGGGGGACTCGTTTCAACAGTCGAGATGCCGGTGGCAGACTAGTGGAGACCAATCAGCAATACCCCCTCTCGGGTTCTAAACAACCCCGAAGGAAGGAGCCAGTATAACACGTCGACGTGGGAGTAGCGAGACCCGGAAGAGGGTTTGTAGGTTCTGCTGCTGTTGCCACTGGCGAGGTCGAGTCTAAGTCCATGCCGATGTCGCGTGAACTGGAGTCGACGTAAGGTGGAGAGCCAACCATCGACAGGACTTAGTAGAATTGACTGGAATCACTGAGGAGGAGGGTGTCTTCGAGCATGGGAGCATAGCCTTCTGGTTCATCCAGGGCTCCGAGTCCTGCTGGATGACGGGCAACGTCAGCTTGTGGTCCTAGAAATAATCGGAACTTACGAAGTGTGAACGCGTCATTCTGTATGCCAGTCTGGGTTGGGGGAGAAGTGAATTGGCGATATGAGCCAGAGCAAATGCGTCGGGCCTCCTGTAAAGGAACCGCTGGTCGCGGGGGGGACGAGAGCTCTGAAGTATACGCTGTATTCGTTCATACAGAATGCGATAGGTAGTGGTGGTCACACTTTTGGTGACTTTCGGGTGGTCCCAGTTGGACAGGTTGGCCGTTTTGGTCGTTGGACGCTTAGGAGAACCGGGGGCTGCAACCTCGGGGGCTTTGGCAGGTTGAGACAACAGCTCTGACGACCATGCACAGCGAAAATCCCCATCCCTCCCCTCAATTAAACTACTCTAGCCTTGTTGTTGCCCTGGCGGGCTCGTGCCGTCCATTGGGCACATCATGACAGTCCCACAAAGGGACTTCGTGCGAAAGTCTTGAGACATGCGGCCATCAACGGTACGTCCGGCTCATCAGCTGCCATTGTTGCAGGCGGGCTTCCTCGACATGAGGGTAAAGAAACGTAACCCGAGGAATGAGCGCACAAACGCCTATCGCTCTCAGAGGTGTGGAGCTCGAAGTCCACTGGCGAGGGGAAGCCGGGACATGGGTGCCCGCGAAGGAATCAACCTTCTACAGAGATATAGGACGAAGAAATGCGCCGAGACACGAAGCTTGCATCGCGGGCGTTGCTTGTGATGATGCGTTCCAATCCGCCATTGCAGTGGCTCGTCGCTGGGCATTCGGGAACCCCCGTTCGTGGGAGAGCAGGTGTTGAGGCTAATGCAGCCCTAAGCGCACAAGGAGGTAGAGAAGCGTCACAAAGGCGTTGGCAACGAGAGAACGAGCCGCCCGTTGAGTGCGTCGTTGCACTAGAAGCGGCGGCGGCAGCGGTGGCAGCGATGAAGAACCAAGAGTGTGGTGGGGGTCAGTCTGAGATGGCCGTAAGGGGTAGAACGACATTGACATGAGTCGCTGGCAACTGGCCCGGTTGCTTCGTCTTGGACAGGTGGACGCGGATTAATGAGAAGATGGCATCCAGACGTTCGGGTGCGTATTGATTCGGAACAAATAATGAATCAAGGGTTCGAGTTATCCACGCTCTCGCGGGCTGAACGAGACCGCAGGCCTGTATGCGGCGTACGATTCGGTCCCGTATTTTTTTGGCAAAGGCTAGCTGTTGTGTCGAGTTAGTAACTTTGGATGGGTCTGAACGAGCAGCAGTGCTTGCCTACATGCATCTCTTGCGATATTCCGACCTGTTCTTCCGCTGGACGAGTCCAACATGTGGAAGGAGAGGTACCACCACCTTGCTCTCTCTTCTGGCAGCCGTAGTTCGAGACCAGCCACTGTAGAACATGTCCAAACCGACCTGTATTGGCTTCATACACTCAGATTTGGGTATTGGTGCGTAGTCAGCCAACGAACACCACTTCCCATATATCCCAGTGCGTATGTGGCCACTTTCTCAATTGTTCGAGCCCGTATTGACTCTCCATATGATTCTATATAACAGGCGGTGCAGGGAGACTTGTAGTGGATGCAGCTCCTGGCGTCCAAAAACGTGGGCATGACGTTCAAATTTTCACGTCTCACCATGATCCCTCTCACTGCTTCGAGGAGACCAGAGACGGCATATAGTCTTCGGTTTCGGACTGATTTATTGCCCAGGCACTCTGAAAGTGACACATGTACACCCCAGTCCCTTAGTTGACAAAAGCTAATCTCGTCGCATATTGTGATGTGGGAAGGAGTAACCTTGGTTCTTGAGGGGAACCTGTTGAGCAATTTCAAATACACACGTTTACACTCGGTTGTATGGCGGTCCAGTCTTATAGCTCCCGAACTGCCAACATTGAGGTTACCAAATGGATTTTGAACATCTCGTCAAGGTTGGCTTTGTGCATGACTTTCTCTCAATAATCAGGCCGTGGAACCCTTGTATAATAGCCCAACGCTACGAATCATCGAGCGTTTCATTTTGGGTTCTGAGTGTATGGCTGGACGGCAGAAGACATCACATCAATACGGTCAACTCGAAGTACGAGAGGTGAAGGGAATATCCACGTGTTGTCATCACGATGACCTTGCGTGAGATACATAATATTGAAACATTCGAGATGCAGACAAGATTAGACGCTCGTCCAAATAACGCCCGAGGGTGGTGGGAACGAAACAATCAGAAGCAATGAAGACGATGAGTAGAGAGGGTAATATGCGCGCTGCGTGGGTATTACAAGTATGTGGTCGAATTAAAGACAAGGGGATGGAGTATTGGAGTTAACGTAATGGGGTTTGAATGTCAAGCAATTTCAGACAAGGGGAAACCAGTAGAATGGCGGTACGTGGGAGTGGGAGCGAGGCAGATACCCTCACTCCACGCAGTACTGGAGAAAGGTCCGCTGATGGTCGAGAGCAGCTCCCATGTCCGTCTTAATATCTCCGCAGAAGGTGCACGTAAAGGTCTCCATATCCGCGTGCTCGAAAAAAGCGCTGAAAATCGAGAGCCCTCTTATACCCAGCGGGTCCGCGGACGGGAAAGGGTTATCTGGGTCTCCAATGATTGTCTCTGGGTTCGTCTGCAAGTAGTCGCGTAGAAGTTCTGCCAGTCTATTTCGTTCATCCTGCTGAGAACTGCCAGGGCTGTCAGCGGCCGACTGGAGAGAGACCGGCAATAGCGGCAGAGAGGCGGGAGCGCTCGAAAGTTGATTCTCAGGAATCCTTGCCGCGAACGCAAATGATGAAGGTAGCGATAGCGCCTGATGCACCGGCGGGGTTGTCGTAGATCCAATCGGGGAAGAAGGGTGGAGGGTTACGTGCGTTGAATAGCCGCTTCCAATTTGCAAAGAGTCCGTCAGTGGCGTTTGAAGGGGAGAGTGGACTGGATAAAGAGTCAAGCCCTGGCAAATGACCCGAGGTGCATCTGAACTCACCCCCAGCTCTTACAGTGAGCTCTTGAACATATTTCAGAGAATCTCCTCCAAGTCGCGCAATCGGACCCGGCGATTTCTTATTTGAACTGCTATGGACACGGGCGACAGCGACCTTCGACTTGGAATGATGATCAAGGTCGTAGGGACAACACTTTACTGTCGTTTGCACATGGCGCTTGACACTCGTATACGACAATCCCGTTCGAGAATCAGGTACGGTACGCTGGGAAGGCGCCAGCGAGATAGACGGACTTGGGAACCCCGTCGCCTCGAGGTCTGAATGGAGACGAGAAAACTGTAAGTGACTGTGCTAGAACTGCGACTTCGTGCGCGGGCGGCGGGATATGCTGAATTTTTTCGCACTAATCCACACTCACCGGAGGGTGTAGTCGTCAATAAGTTCTGGTAGGGAGGAGATTGCTTCCCTAAGTAATCGGACATCTAGAGAGGTGCAAGCCTAGTCGTGACCAGCGGGGCTGAGACCTTGCGGGTCACTCATAAATCATCGAACAAGTAGAGGTACTCGAGACCGGCGACTCACCTGCACACTGTATATTGACAGTCTAAGTAAAATATTCACGTTGCTTTGAGAGCTGGAGGATTAAGGCTGAGGATTAATAGTTAACAAAGCGAGTCCGCATTATAAGCGGATGGGTAGAAGTCGGGCGGCGTCACACAGGAGTGAAGCAGAGGAATTAACCATCGCGGCCAATCAGCCGCTGCCCTGAGGTTTCCGCGCAATATCAGGTGGAGAATGTCGGACTTCGGTAGGGACGGGTTTGGAGAGATTGTCAACTGCACGGGTGAACTGGTTATTTTCTAACCCATATGAGGCCAGAGTGCGACACCCAGCAAGAAGAAAACGTGTAGGATGAGAGACACTCAACTCCTACGAACTTGAATGATCCGAACGATTTCCGCCATCGTAACACTGGTCTCTTCTCCAAATATGCACTGCCCGAAGCGCCATGGGTAGATTGTCCCAAAGTCGGCCGCCAAGCGCAGGTAATTGTGCGGATTACACGACACAGGAAAGAATCGTAATGACGGCTGGAAGGGTTGAACCTTGATGCCGAAGCTGTTGATTAGGGGACGGCGAATCGTATTTCGGCTGAGGCATTCAGTGTATGTACGTCATTAATTGGGCCGGGAATTTAGCGGCTACTGAGTAGTCCACTTTTGTAGTTGCTCCGCAATCGGCAAAGATGGGATATCGTATCAGACAGTTTCTTGGCCACAATTGATCCTGATGAGGCTCAGCGTCCTCCTTCCTGCGTTCTCGGTTCTACGAATTGCCAACGTTGCAAGCCGCCTCTGCACCAGTTTTGAAAGACATAACGTTGTGGACGTTCACATGGAGAATGACGACCATCGACAGTCTTATGGGGTCATCACAGTGCACACTCACGCCCTCCCGCTCTATAAACGGCGCTTGCGCGTGCTAGGTTTCGCTCGGGTGCGAAGACCACCGCAGAGGCGACTCACCCAGACTAAATTAAACACTCAGGAAATGTGTTGGATCAGCAGCAACCATAGCGTAAGAGGTATCCAGTCGTCACGCCGTAAAATCCTCTTTGATGGTCAGGAGCAGCCTGGGGACGTCGAAACGGCTTCTCGCAGTAGAACTAGAAGCGGGGGTTGTCCGCGCGAATATAGTAAGGGCGTCTCGTAACCACAAAAGGACGTCTCGCTCAGTGGTGAATTCTCCGCAGACCACAAGCGAAGGTTGATCCTGACATTTCCAGGTCAACAATCTTCGAATGTTGACCTAAGGGGTTGAGTGTTTGGAGTGTTTGGAGGATGAGTGGGTAGCACTTCGCCGACAACCCGGCATTTCTGAAATGTGGACCGCCGCCTTCGTAGGGACACACAACCCAGTGAGTCACAGTAGCAACAAGAGACGCGTAGGGTGTGTGCACGTGTGGTTGTAGGGCTAGCTCCTACTTGCTTGGACTGACGTGCGGGAACTCTGGATGCGGATGTTTCTCGCTATTGGCGGCCGTAGGGCAAAAGGGACTCCACTTTAAGCCAATATGAGTGTTTACACCATTATCTCGTGGACTCTCGTCCAAGGACGCACGCTCCACAATGTTCTTCGTTGGGTATTTGACCGAAGCCCGAGTGTCATGCGCCCTGACAATGTCTCCGTCAGGCTATGACAGCGGTTACTACTTCCGAACCCACACAGGGCACACACTGCGGGGTAGCCCACCCCCAAGAGATACGCAAAGGCTGTCAAGAGATCACGAAAAAAAAATATCATTGGCGCGGCGCCGCTTACCCACCCCGCTGGTCGGATATTTGGGATAATCGCTCGCCTTCCTTAGACCCCCTGTCTCGTCCTCCAACGACCCAATGACACGTGGCTTCTTGCTCTGAACAGTCCAATGAGCCTTTCCCTCAAGTCAGATTGCCTGTCATTCTTGAGCATGTGGGATCGGTCACCCACCCTAATTAGCCTCGTGCTACAAAGGAAACCCAGGGGCGCCGTAGTTCCGGTGGACACCTGCTGAGGTGAGCTTGACACGCCAGTCATCTGCCCTGGTTTGCTGTTTTAGTTGCCCTCTACTCTTTTATCAGTTACCCGCCCTCGTCAACGATTTAACAAGTTCAATTCAGAAAATACATTATTTGGGGTACGTTGATCGTTTCTTCTTGTGTGCCTACGTCCTCCCAGGGCGAACCGTCTCAATGATGTGTATTCGAGAGGATAAAGATAGCCGTGAAAGGGACACCAAAGAATGGGATCCTCGATTCCTCAAATCCACCCTCGATCCTTTTCTTTCGTTGTACAACCTCCAGAAGTCTGTCCGGTGGACAATGGGTGCCAGAGTGATATCCCTCAAGTGGGGATCAGATATGCTACCACTTGGCTGGACATATTGCGCCAGCGACAATGCATTTTTCCTGGTTCGTTTTTGTATTCCAGCGACGCTCCCTGCTCACCCATTACCTAGCATGTCACCTTTCATTCAGGTTTCATTTGGCGGTTGTTTCTATATTAGGACTCCAAACTTCCGAAAAATTTCCAATACTAACGCCGGCACAATAAGAAATCACTCATACCGTCGAATTTTTCGAACGCTTTCAGGTTGATTTCTCATTTCATGACACTATTACCTCCACGGTGATATATTCGTCCATGGCGGTGATGGAGTTGAGACACAAGGTTGGGTTTGAGAGTGCGGTCGCTGTCATGTGGAGGCCCGTTCACTACCAAACTGCCATACCCAGAACCAAGGAGCTGCCATACCTTCATCCTAGGTTTCCAGCGATCATTGGCTGTAACTTGCACGGGCTTGGTTATAATGACGCATTCACAAGGAGACACTAAACGAACCACGATGGGCTTTACATATGGGTAATCTCATTAGAAGGTTTCATTATTATGTGCCTTTGGTGACAGCAGGCCTTGACCTTCGAAGATTTTTATTGCTCTCTTGAGGAGACGGTGGCACATCACCAAAATTGCAGTTATTAACACATGCTATGTATATTTACGGGATATATTAACTTAAAGCAGTGCACGAGGCGACTCGACGCTTACAGGTTCCGACATAGATGTCCAAACGTAGGTCATTGTGTCAAAACTCCGTGCTTTTGGAGAGAGTACTCCACAGTTCTCTTGGCTCTATCTTCCGTCCGATCGGACGGCGCCGTGGAATGGTGTTCCTCCGTCTTCTTCGAGTGTTGGTAGGAAGCCGTCCGGCCGCTGTCACTAAAGTCACCCTGCTTTTATCCAAAAAATTGGTTGGATCCCTGCGGTATATGGGTAGAAGACCGCAGGTGGATCCGACATTCCAGCACCACAGTCCTTCTTGCATTACAGTCTCAAACCGGTGTGTGTATCGCGGATGCCACTGTCACCCCCAAGTGTCTCCCCTTCAAGATTTGGTCCATCAGGAATTCATTTTACGGGCCCTACACCCGGCAAAGTAGTAACCCTCTCCAATGAATGGTCTCCGTGCTCTTGTCAAATATACCTGGTACCTCTCCCGGAGATTTCATCTCAGAACCAAGTTCATTACGCGGCAAATGGCGGGAGGGATGGGGTCTGGGTACGGCAGCACAACGATCTGACCTCCCGTGCATTGGTCTAAGTGGATCTCAACCGAATAGTAGAGGTGCCGAGATGAGCGTGTTGTTTCAGGCAGGGACTCAGCTTGTAATGCTAAAGTTACTCACACTTCGCCGCAGTTCCATTCTCAAATAGGCCAGGGTGCAAACTTCGATTGCGTATCTACACTAGGTTACGCAAGAACACATGGAGCACGATGCCACAATATTCGGTGTACACAGCTCCTTCGACTAGGCTCAGCCCATGGAAGAAAGGGGCTGACAAGACCTCACGTTATCGCGTGATCACGCGCCATACAGAGTGGTGGGCACCCCGAACGGGGACAGCCGTCGTGGATGTGAAAAAGCTTTGACCTAGTGGATCAAACCAAGAACCAAGTGTAACTCAACGCCACCTCGCCGATGTGTCAATCCCTCAACCGTAATCTGCCCTCGTCAGCATTCTTTTTTCGGGCCCGCCCGATCTCAGATCCAGACCGAGTGTGCTCTCTCTCACTCAGCCACCTCTCAGAGACCTGCTTATCATGACGTGAGGCGGCTCGTGAGGACGAGGTGGACACGATACACATGAGTTTAAGGAGTTCGGTGGTTTCGCCGGCTGATAAGACCAAAAAGGGATAGCCATTCTACCCCACAACACGAGGAGCGCTGTGCGTGGTGAGGTGCAATGAGGGGGCCTCAACCCTCTGAGCTCGAAGTCAGCTTGGCCGCCTATATGAGCAAAACCCGGGGAGATGCAACACACTGCTTGCTTCGAGTACAGGACGACCACATACCTGTCCGAAAAACGATACAAGGACTGTGCGTATCCTCAAGCCCAGAATCCAGCTCGTCGCTTCGGGTAGGAACAGCACCCTCTGTCCATTCATCTGAGGGTGAGTCAAGCTATAGCGTGCTGCTATAATTATTTTTCATATTTCTACATGCCGTTGGTTTATTCTGCTAGGAAAGAGTCGGCGCTGACCACTCATAAACCTAGTGAGCTTGAATCATACCACGGAGAGATGCCTGAGGTAGTTGGTATATAGTATGCTCACCACTTTTAGAAGACTCTACGTCCATAATCAATCATGCCGTCTTCCCAATCGAGCTCCTCTACTTCAGGGGCTGAGAACGAAGCCACACATCAGGCGCCAGTAGCTAGGCAAGGTCATGGAACAAACAACAACATAGGTGAGCAATCCTCTAGTGACGGGGAATTGGGCACTGATAGTCCGACAGCGTCAGGTCAAGGTCAGCTCCAAGCTTATTTGCTAACCGACAGGCTTCTCACCCCATCTTCCCCCCTCCAATCCTACCACATCTCATGTTTCAACCTCTCCCCTTGACTTGTAAACGCTTCGGACAATCGTAACTTTCACGACGCGTCGACCGCTTCCTCACTCCCTGCCGGGCGCGAAGGCGGGGCCCCAAATCTGGTAAGTTGTATCTCTCGTCGAAGAAGCTGCTTGGGTCTATGTTTCCAGACAGGCACTCCCATCCCGCCTTCCGCAGCACCAACCTCTGAGGGCCACCCTTCAGGCTCCGACAACTTGAGGGAGGTTTTTAATCTTGATGATCAGCTCGAGGAGATCGGAGAGGCAGCCAAACAAATCGATTTCATTGCGGATTTTGTTCTGTGGATTACAGAATCAGATTTCCTTCGCCTCCAAGAGCTAGAACCGATAGTCGGTGGCCCACCACCGACGAACTATCCCCCGGCCGTGGATGCACTGGGGATTAGAGGGCAATCTGTCTATACCGCCCTCTTCCACCACCTCGATATGGAAAGATTTACCTGCAAGATATGTGCTCAAAGAGCGGAGGGTGAACTCGAGGACGCCATCACTCATCAACGTATTACTCACTTTCATCACTACCCGTACAGGTGCTTGCCTACTCTCACCCAATGGTACGTGTCGTTTCTCTTTCTTTCGTATGAGGATCACATTCCAGTGCAGTGGGCTGCGCTTCGCAAACCAAGCGGCGCTGTTGGAACACCAACACGCGAATGGGCACTAGGTCAGGACGGCAACGATGTTCCATAACCTATAATAGCTAGCAGATACACTCTCTATAGGTAGGTGACTGCTACTGATTTGCTCTGTGTACATGTCTCCACCTGTGTATAGCCTGGCGCTAGATTTTGTGACGCCTCTATTGCTGTGATGCTCGGCTGTTGTATGTACCTGCATTGTGTTCTATATTGGTCCCAAAGCTCCCTTCCCCTTCTCATTTTGCTGGGACTGGTTCCTTACGAACCTCTCGATGGGTTCAAACTCTTCGTTTAGCCTCCACCTGTGGAATAGGAGCTGCCTTTGTTGCATTAAATCTCCTTTCAAACACTATACTCGGAACTGGCCCAAGAGGCTCGTGTTCTAGTCTCTTCCACAATATCTGTCTTTTTGGTGGTCCCATCGATGACGGCTCCTTTCACCGATCCTGCAGGGTAAGGAACGACATGGTTACTTGACACTTCTCTGCTGGCCTTCGACTTGCTCGCGCCAGACTCCACGGACCGATTCAATTAATCATGGATGAAAGAATCTGTTCATATCACCAATGACAAAGCATTTTACATCTCCACATCGTCCAGTAGTGGGATAAATTAGAAATTAGGGCTTAGTCCCGATGCTTGTTCGTAGACCAATCCTCCCTCGAGGACTTGAAGACTGAGAAGGCGAGAAAGGAGTCGTTCTCCTCAACCTGAATGATTATTCTACCCTGAAGGACCTGATCAGAGCTGAATCGGATGCTGCTGGCTTGCTGGAAGGCAGTTCGAGGGCGAGAGTGGAGTTGTCCCTATCAAATGAGGCGGGTTGCTCTTAGCTGGTGTCTATTATATGTGGTCGTGGACACTTCTGTAGTCCGTGTATCAACGCGTGAGAACATGATCGACCGTATTTATCGTTTTCCTTCAGCGGGCAGATCCCCACATGCCAAATATGACACCGCCCTGAACTTCCACCTCTCCGGCTTTGACAATCGAGATGGAGCGTGTGCAATGGAACCAAGAGCAAATGCTCTCTGAGCTCAAGGATCTTCAACAAAAGCGCATTTTCTCGCCAGCAGAGGTCCGCGAGATTTTGAAGAAACGCACGGCTTTTGAGGTGGCTTTAATCCGGCGCGTTCCACGAAAAAGGGATTTTCTTGCATATATAGAATATGAAATGAACCTCGAACGCCTCAGGAGAATACGGGTCAAGAAGCTTAGTGGGTCTGCGTTGTTATGCTTGATCTGTCGAAGGGTGAAATTTAACTGAAATTACCACTCTAGCGACTGGAAAGAATCACTCAATCTCGGACCATTCAATGGTTCAACGACAGTTTCAGATTTTTGAACGAGCAACGCGAAAGTTCCGCGCAGATGTGCGACTTTGGGTCCAATACATTGACGTTGCACAACGAGAGAACGCCAGACAGCTTGCAAGTCGTGTTTGTGCTAGGTAAGTGGTATTTTTCTTCTTCGCTTCGTTCTAAAACTCCATGTGGGTAGAGCCTTGAAGTTGCACCCAAACTCCATCGCGCTATATGTCCTGGCTGCTCAGCAAGAACTCTCGCAAGGGTCGCCTTCGGCTGCGCGAGCACTCCTCCAACAAGGGATTCGCCTCAACCCAAACTCAATGGACATCTGGGTTGAGTACGCAAAGATGGAACTAGGTTTCGTTGAGACGCTACGAAGACGATGGGATACTCTTGGTATAAAAGATAATACCGCCATGGATATCAAGACCGACGACCAGAATAGTGATGCTGCCCGGCAGGAGGTATTAGACGGCGCGATTGTGAAGGAGGTCCTTCGAGACGCACTTCAAGGTAAACACCTACTTCACCTATCAGAATGCTTTCTGATCTCTCCATGCCTCTACCTCAGCTCTTCCTACGACCGATGCATTCAAAAGGCTTTTGCATTTACTCCAGCACTACCCCACAGAACTATCACGAAATCTGGTTTCCTACCTTTACGATATCATCAAACGGACTCTGCCGACCAACCCTGAAGCCTCGGTGCTCTTCGCTAGCCGGCACTTAAGGCCAGACCTCACAGGCACGGATTTTATAGAGGCCTTGAAAGCGACGAACGAAGAATTGCTAGAGGCTAGCCGGAACGATATCTCCGGAATGGACTCTGCGTATGCAGGATGGATGCTCGAGCAATTCAATACCTTAGCAGATCCAAACCTCGTGCGCGTTCTTTTCCCGGTACCTCGACGGTCCAGTATTAATGACATTTCATTACAGCGTATTTATCTCGCCTTATCATTGCATAACCTCTGCTCTTCAATTATCAAATCTAGCTCCCCTGCACCATACCTGATGGCCACGAACTTGCAATTACTCTCCTCCCTGAAGAGTTCATCGCCTATCGAACCCCCAAAGTTACTCAAGCTCTCCCGGAAATATTCCAGCAGATCAACTCACCCACGACTCTGGTTGGCGAGGCTGGACATCGAAAGGCAGTATGGCACAGCCGAGGATGGCGCAATCGCATGGAATGAGGCGAGGAGGAGCTGCCGGAACGATGATTCTGAGGCTGTGTGGCTATGGGGTCTCCAACGTGCGTCTCTGCGGCAGCACGAGGTGGGTATTTATGAAATTGCTCAGGGCAAAACACTTGTTAACGTAAACCAGGAACTCCTTTTGGAACTTCTGCAACAGCCATTTTCATCGTCCAATCGCATCCACGAAAACATCCTCCTGTCCGCTCTGTCGACCCTCTATTCGCAGGACCCAGATCTGAATAGTCGAAGAGATCTGGTCAATCGACTGTTAGGAAAATACTTACCACCTCCGACGATCCTCGCTCACTCGTTCTCACTCGAGTCCTCACGACCAGATGCTTCCGCCGCGCTACTGGAATCGATCTTCCGAGAATGGAAGGATGCACCAGGTCAGGGTAACACGCACGGGGAGGCATATTTTACGTGGTCTGGCTGGTGGCTTCGGTCTGGACAGCCCCAGAAGGCGCTCGCCGTGATGGGTGGACTTCTTCAGCAACTACACGGCGATCGGAAAGCAGCTGCGGAGATGAGATGGAGGAAAATTCTGGACGGTGATGAGGATATTGGGGACGACGAGACAACTTTTGAAGAAGAGGGAAACGATTCGGGAGCCGCTATCGATGCTGAAGCAGACGAACCCATGTCCGGCGCCACGTCCCTCTATGGTCACGAATCGGAGGAAGATGTCCTCATCGTCAGCTAGTCTCTTAGCCTCCTCTGATACCCTATATATTTTCTCAGACCTCGTGCTGCTCCGCTCTTGACTTTGACAGCTTGAGATCTCTTTGTGCGTAGGACCGAACCGGGTTCACTACTGCACGAACGTAAACCAGGGGCGCTGCAGCTATATCCCGCCGTCAAGACTCAATTTCAAAGGCTCTTTACTGCATGGACTCCGCTATGGGCCGCAAACCTGCCGTGGAGTTGTTCGATGGGGATGCAGGACTGGTCTTAGCTGACGTATATATAGGTCAGAGCTTCGCTGCGGCTGGAGCCCGTTTGTGTGCGTATTTTACCACCCATTTGTCTCTGAGATGTCTACAGAGAAGTATTAATGACGCCCATTCTCGTTCCCAGACCCCGACGAGCCGTACTCGACAAGGGTGTCTCAGAAATATTACATTTGGGATACATCGGAGTCGGTGCACTAGTTAAGCACTTCACGCTAGGAGAGACCATGCGTTGTTGTTATTTCATCCTCTGATAGTCTCAAATTCACGGTGTCCCTGCAGCTTCATTGCAACGCTGTAGCCTGGCTAGCTCTCTCCAAATTCCATTGCCTAAGGACACCGTTCAGTGTTTAAGCGGTATCGGGTATCCCTCTCTCTCATAGTACCGACGGCAGGATGGCTCTCGCGCATCAACCTAAGGGGTTTTGCTTCGCAGTACCGTTATGTTCCTTCCTTTGCTTGCTCTAAATCCCGTCAAAATAGTCAACGTCAACGATCACTATTGAGAGCCTCTTTGTTGCCTCTATGGTGCCCCAAGATGGCCGGGATGCCTAAAATGTCCGATGTGACCCCCGCACTCTCGGACAAACTTACTCAATAACTCCCGATCTCCCATTGGCAGAAAAAGCAGGAGTATACTCTTTGTGTAAACGCTGGCAAATGGCATCAAGCACCCCAGCTTGCAGGTGCGCATCACTTGCGTTGTGCGTATTGCACTAGGCAAGTCTGATGGGGGCTACTTGCACATGTCCACTGAAGGTAATCTCAGTCTTCTCCTACTGGAAATTATCTCTGCGTCGGAGCGTGCGGCCTTGCGGAGGAAGTTGAAGCAAAATTCGCGAACGGGTGGACGTCACAAGCAGTCCGGTTGCCTCGCCGCCTACAGCTCGGTGAGGTCGACGATAGTTCCTCATGAATGTACCGGGTTTGCCAAGAATGGACATATCAATCGGGTAGTGTTGTATGTGGATGGCAGTGACGTTCCCTACCGGAACACGAACGACCAAGCGGCCGATCGTGCCGAGCGGATTCTCCAACACGCCCAGAATGGGCCCATCATCATGCTGGTGAGTGCTGAACTGGCTGAACTACCGCGGTAGTCGCATTGCAACACGCCGCTTGAAGCATCGCTCGGAAATATCCCCAAATCAAATTGGAATTTATTTAGTGGACTGTACGAGACTAGGATGAGCGTAATATATTTTTTGGCGGATTTCTGGAACCCCCTGTCATGCTGGCTGGTCGTATTTGAATACCGATGTTTGACAAAATCTTGCTTCGACCCAACCAAATCCTTGCTACTCTTCTTGACGCCTTCCTAGTTTAAGACATGAATGATGCAGATGCGTACAACCGCATACAAAACACTGTTGCTGAGGACAGCGACGATGAGCACGAGAATATGCGGTCTCCGCTCCTTGGAGGTGCCAACGGTGCCAGGCGAGGCCGAGAACCACTTCCTCCAGTCTCAAATTGGGAATTCATGAGAGCGATACTGCTCGAGGTAAGTAGTTATAGCTTGTAGCTGTCAATTCCCGCGGTTGTGCCTCACATTTTTGATTTGTCCTAGACTGCGCCTACACTCGGGTTATCACTATTAGGACTCGTGTTCACTGGAGAGCTACTTGAACGCGTTTCGGTGAGTGTTGGGTTGTTCCGTTCGCGCGGAGGTCCGTGACCATTGCCTCTCAAAGGGATGGGTCGCTTTCAAGACCATAGACGAATTATTCATCCTCGTACCCATCATCCTCAATCTCAAGGGTAACTTGGAAATGAACCTGTCTGCTCGTCTGTCGACAGCGGCAAACATCGGTGACTTGGACAACCGCAGGGTGCGCAGGACTTTAATATCCGGTAACTTGTCGTTGCTTCAAGTTCAAGCGCTCCTCGTATCTGCAGTTGCAGCGGTACTGTCGTTCATCTTAGGCATCCTTATGGGCCCCGCACCCGACCCCAAAGACGACCCCCCTGCCACGACTTTCGTACTGCACCTCCTCAAAATGTCCACCTCACGCCGACGACCGAAATATTACCCGCCAAAGTCCCCTATCCGGGGCGGTGTGCGGGAATTCTTCATTGTCCTCACTAGCGCCCTCCTTTCCGCCAGTGCGAGCTCGCTGGTCCTTGGAAGCTTCATGTGTAGCCTTATCATGCTATGTAGGAAGCTCCAGCTCAATCCAGACAACATTGCGCCACCCGTCGCCTCCGTTCTTGGCGACCTTGTAACGTTGACTCTACTGGGACTGATCTCGACCACCGTTTACTCAATCTCGAATGGACTTCTAGTCGTCATCCTCCTCGCCCTTCTCGCCACGTTCCTCTTCTGCCTTGTTACAACACTGCGCAACCCACTAGTTCGACCTCTCATGGCCCAAGGGTGGACCCCCCTCTTCGCCGCGATGGCAATTAGCTCTGGCGCTGGACTTGTCCTAGACAAATTCGTCTCGCGCTATGACTCATTCGGTCTGCTCAGCGTGGTTGTTGGAGGAATTCCTGGCAGCGTAGGATCCATCTATATCTCTCGTCTGTCCACAACCCTCCATGCAATGAAGCATGGTCACCCCGAGCCTTGTGCTCCGGTCGCCACTGCTAGAGGTGATCACTCACCCAGAGCGCGATCGTTATCCCTCGTGTCCCATGGGAGTATCAATGAGGTCGCAACGAGCGATGCGCGACCCTTCGTCACTGGAATGGCTCTATCCCTCGTGACTTTGCCAGTGCTGGTCGTCTTTCTCGTCATATCATATGCCGTCGGCTGGTTGACGCTACCCGTCCTTTTCCTGCTGTTCCTTTCTCTCGCCTTTTGCGTCACAGTAAGTGCGGGCAGCATGATAGTTCAACTCAAAGCTCTAACGAGAATTTCTGTTATAGGTCATCTCGTCAGTCGGGTTGTCGCATTGGCTCACCACTTTCCTCTGGGACCGATCGCTCGACCCGGACACATACGCATTGCCTCTCCAATCGTCCTTCGTTGACTTGATTGGCCAGGCGCTTCTAGTGATATGCTACGAAGTCGTCGCTTCCCTTGGTGGTGACGTCCGGGTCAAACGGAGATGGTAGAACTTTCGCATTTACTTGAGCACCGTACATCGGACTTGTACACGGACGGGACACTATCCAATCCACAAGCATGAATCATTCTGCACACTCCATGGTCAATATTTGCAATTGCACATCATCTCTGCTAATTAATATTATGTGTCTCTTTTGGGTTGTTCGGCTAGACCGCATTCCTCCTCATCTTGACTCAATACAGGCATCCTTCACGTTCCCCTCGCCATAGTGTCCGTCTGTATCACCTACTCTCCACTGAGCAAGCTTACTGGGTACGTCTAATCCGTCTGTTAAATAGAACGGATGCCTTCAATTTTAGGTAATATCGTCATTATCAACGCGCAGTCATAACACACCCGTGTCGATATCGGGCTGTCATCGCACTCAGCACCACGGACCCCGTCGTGGCTAGTCATCCTACAATCGGTTTCAGTTAATGGAGGGATGGCCGGCCATCGTGCCTTTGGCCAATATAGACCAGTTTCTTGCTAACGCGGTCAGTATAATCTCACTCCCAGTGGAAGACGAAGCAATCAGGCCTTAGGACAACCCTCGACTACCGTGGTCAAGCCGAGGTGATGTTATTTGGGTGCCTCGTTTCTATATTTTAGGATCGAAGCGAAAAGATACTGTCAGAGGATACCACCTCGCGCACTACAACACCTCCCGGCTGCTCAACATCCACGTACACAACCCATGACTCTTGAACTTGCCGGACACCAGCAGTGAAGCACGCAGCGTGTCGGAGCTGCTTGCGATAGCTGAGTCTCGCGCATTGAATGTCTCTACTGCTTACCCCTCTGCTCTTGCATACTATACAAATCTTACTTCGGGTTCAAAGCAAAGGGGAGTCCTAATATTGATGTCGAGGGGGGCTATATCTATTTTGGTGAGCATTATAGCACTTCACGCATGGAGCATAGTAACTACCCGGTGACCATAATGGTACCAACATGCCCCAGACATCCAGACCCTCCAGTGAACGACCTCGGGGGCTTTTCGGGGACGTAAAACATCATCCAGCCTCATTACATGGTCTGGTCAAGAATGAGGGTGTGCTTGGACATTGCGAAGCAAATGAAACATTGGATTGAATTCGTGTAAGAACGCGTGAGTTCCTACGCGTGCGACGGTGCATGAATCTTCAGGTGATCGTCTCGAACTGATTGTCAATGTCGTACTTGTCAGGTATTGGGCTGCAGGTTCTAGAAAGACATGTAGACAGAATAGAAGGATGGAGACCAGGCCAAAGGGGAACCTGGAGCTCGAGCACATACCCGGTTGGGCACCCTGTGAGAGACCCCTGAACGAGGAAACAATCAATGGAGCACTCTTGTAATCCTACTAGGACGAGGTATTTCATTCTGAATGGTGCTGAAGGTCTTACAGTGTCCCTTCGTAAGGTCAAGTGCGAAGTGGCCGTCAGACGATGAGCAAAAATGTGGGCATGTTGAACCTCAGAACCTGCACCCCAACATGGTCCCTCTTAGCGTAACGGCTGTAATGGCCCAACTCGGGAATATGACTAGTTCACTTTCAGTGGGTAGTCCGGTTGTGCGCTGGTTCGAAGCCTTCCCCTCCAGAAAATTTGGTGCGCGATTCGACCTCCGCGGCGTAAGCTGTGGCTCGTGTCATCGTATAAACGTTGCACATATGTCAGACCAGGGAGGCAACTCCGCAGTCTAGTGCATCGGCCGAATTAGTCTTCGGAGATCAGGAGGTGCTTTCAGACGCGCGGCGGATCCACGCTGGTCGTAAACTTTTGCCTCTTTCTCAGTGGATCCATTATTGTAATTTCAATAATCTTTGAACGGGACCTTTCAACTTTCACGAATGTCCCACCGGCCATTTGTCTTTAGTCAACTGGACAAGGATTCTCTTCTCGGAATTACCATAAGACCCGCGCCTCAATGTTCATAATTTTATTTGCCGGTCTTCAGCCCTACTAAATTCTGTTAAGTTAATTGATCAATCAGGGGCTCCCACTGGATCGGGGTTGCTAAATTACGCAATCAATTCTCAGGGTCAAATTGCGAAATCTGTAAGAACCCGATCCAATGGTTAAGCGTTTTCTGCTTGGGGCCCTTTCCCCCCGACTTTCTAGCTTAGACTTCGTGTCAGGGAAACTCCGAAAAAAGAATTCGTTTTAGCGTGTCTCTACCTCCAGCCCCATCGCCACCACAACTCACTTGCGTCACCGCCGCAATTGGCCCCGCTCGGGGACTAAGGTCTCAGTATTACGCCCAATCTGCAAACTATTTCAAACTAACGATAAGTGTTATCCATCTTTCAATCGTAACAAGTATGGAATCATCTTTGAGCAGGCCCATATCTGAACCCTTTGGCGATGTCAAGCACAAGGTGGTCAGGTGCTTGCCAATATAATTTGTGGGCAGAATGTCCAAGGTTTTGTGCTCTGAATACGAGAGAGGACACATCAAATAATACTCTGAAGATATCAAATATTGCAGCCACTACCTGCCTCACTGCTCAAACACTGATCTTCACTTGCAGTGGGCTGCGAAGGGTAGAGGGTCCCAGAGGAGCTACTCCCATAGGGCTCCGTCGTATCCCAGATTCAAGTGGACCCTTCCATTGATCTGACAGACGTCCTTTGAAAAGATACCGCCCGTCGCATGCAATGAATACTCGGACGATAGAGCTACTCGAACGCAGAGGTTCACAAAGCAGACATCACCTCTGTGCCTATTCTCCAAGCCAACGGAATAGTGCTCGTGAGTATCGAGTCGTAACAGCCATACGTTCGTCGAGCTGAGTGACACGTTCCATGGGGAGTTAGAAGTGGATAGACATGATATCAGGGTTTCCAAGTGCTACTCAAGAGTTGACATATGAGTACAAGTGCTATTCGGCATACCCCTTTCCGGCTGAAGGTAAGCGGATGAGGTAACATACCGGGAAGAGTAAAAAGGGAGCGTCTGTATAATGATTCAGAGTACTATAAGCCCACCCGAGGATTTTTCAGCGTTCCACGTCAAACCCTTTGGAATTCGTGGACCCGTCTTGCATGCACTATTGGCCTTTGGGATGAGTGGTTTGGATCTGGTGTTAAATGCCTTAGCCATAGTCGGACTGTCAGAGCTGAATGAAGCACCTACGGAAGAAACCCGATCAGCCGCATGGCTATGGTGGGTATCATCCGCCTCGCTGTGCCGGACGTGCTACTTTTCCACTCTCCTTCGGAAGGGTTCGGTCCATGGACCTTTAAGAGTGGTCACAGAGAAAATGGCCGCTTGTCCCCGAAAATTTTGCCGGAGGTGACGACTAAATGGCTTGGCTCCGTTTTATTCGCTTCGCCACACGCGGCCTAGTGGAATGTGTTTGTTTGCAAAAAGTTGCATCTGCTTTCACTCCCTTCCATGTTGCCCCTTCTGACCGGGGTGCTCCTCTAGATTTGACGTGGCTACCTCCAACACACCTGTGGAATCAAATATTGGTCAGAGATACCAACCTGAAGATCCATATAACCTCACGGGCCAATGCGGGCCATACCGCTAGCTACGCAATGACCTGGAGGACGAGTTAAAACCTTGACGGGCCATAATTATCGCCGGTGATGCACAGGTACCAAAGGAACTCCAAGTAGACTTGTGTGCGGGCTCCTATCGTTTTTCGAGGTGTCCTTCAGGAAAGAGATTTGCACGAGTGAGGTTTTTTGCAAGCGGGCCGCGTGCGACCCAGTCTGTGTCAAAGGGCATATCAAGTTTACGCTTAATCAAAAGGAGTTCATTGCACGTACCAACCTCCATCGCAAATTACTGCAAATCCTAGGTGCCATTGTCATAATGGGGCGATGTCCCCTAATCGAGTCCTGGAAATTCCAAATCACGGTCGTGGTTGCTCAAGCAAATCAGAGCTCTTTTTTTGGTCTTTATGATTATTTCCATCTGATCGAAAATCCCCGGGAAAGGCGATGACGAGCCAGAGGGACAGGGAAGGCAGATTGGCCGGCGAACTCGGTGAACACACCTGGTCCAGTCTCTTGAATTGTTCAATGCGGCCTTCCAGGCTGGTGGACGGAGCTTGTTCCAATCCAATCCAAAATCCCGTGGCATTTTCCAATCCGTCCTCCTCAACAGTGCTCGAATGCACCCTTGGGAATGGCCTGTGTTCCCCAAATTTCCCTGTAAAATGGCATTGACCACCCTCGGGCTATGAGGACAGCGGACAGATGAGGATGGCGGCGGTGGGCACGAGGGGTCCGGATTATAGGCGGACGTGACGAGAGGAGGGGAGTGAGAAGGGGAACTGTCGGTTTACCCTTTCGAAACTGGTGCCCAAATACGCAACCGCTTGTCCACGTCGACACGCCTTTCTTGCCGTCCACCCCTCTGCTCTCTTCTCAGACGCCAACCGCCACTGTCACACACCAAGGCCCTCCTCCCTTCGCTTTGCATACAGTATGTGGACGTTCGTATCTAACTATTATAATTAATTACCCAAATCGCCGAACCCGGCAAGGCGGCCCCGATTCCGACAGGGACCTACAAATATAGACACATAAACTTTTCAGTACTCGCTCGTCGCAAGGTGAATAATCCTTTCTTTTACCAATCGCTTGCCCAAGAGGTTTTTGGCTGTGCGAGTGCGCTTATAAATTGCGAGATGAACGCGCTGATACTGGATTTGATATTAAAGACCCCAAGATCCAAGCAATAGAACCGCCCTTCCTACAAATTCGCCAATCCAGGCCAGCCACACCTTCAGCGTTGCCAAGGAGCGCGTCTTGGCTTCATTAAGAGCTGCACCGAATCAAGAAACGGCTTCTGTATGTTACCTTCCTCTAAATTATCCTCGATAACCTTGATTTATCCTTGTGCTCGTGTTTTGAACTATTCTTTCCGAGCCTTACTCCAACCACGAGGAGGTGACTATGTCCTGACCCATTGCCTTCCAATCATTCAGGCCTACCTGTGTGATGACCTCAATCGCCGCATCCCCTTCTCTACCAGTTTTGACGACTGTAGTCTCACCTGGCTTCGCCGACGTCGAATGTCAGTTTGGCACCGAAGAAAGGCCAACACCACAGATCACGGCGTCCGGCGGTCAGGATACACCCAAACGTGCCAGCTCTGCCACTGGAATGGGTCCGGAGGGGAATACAGGTGATTGCGATTGCATGTCCACAACCTTTTTAACTGTGTAAGCTCACTATCCGTTGTCCAACCTGTCTAACAGCTTCTCTTGAACCAAGCCAATGGCTCAATCGATGCTATCAACCTTTCCGCGACACTCAAGGCATCCGTGACACTTCAAATCCAGAACCCCTCGCGTTTGGTGTACCCTTACCACCATCACTCGAGCAGGCCCGAAACTACGCGGAGCGCCGCAATCGTCCGCATCACTGTCAGCGTCTGGTAGTCACTCACCCACCTTCGGCCGAAGTGATGCCAGATGCGCAGGCGCAGACACTGGCGGCTCTCCGTGAACTCGCGAAGTGGCTCCGCCTTCATAGCCTGCACCTTCCGGGGCCCATAGTAGGTGGGCATGCGGTTGATCCGGCGGGGCTCATAGATCGCCTTGGAATTAAGGGTTTATCTGTGTATTCGGCGTTTATTGACATGGAATACCTTCGGTGCCGTGTCTGCGGTCACCATTCAGAAAGCATTAGTCTTGCGATGCTCCACCAACGCCACCAGCGCCACTATCAAACGTAATCCGGGATTGCCGTATTTCGGAGACATACTTTAGATTGCCGAGCGAAGTTGTCCATCACGGTTACTTTCGACATCTCCCACATTCCCACATATGCACCTATCTCGAGCTTTTTTATCTTCCGTGGGTGTCTGTGACACCATCCTGAAACATTCCCTCACCTGCCTTGTCGCTCGCGTCACCTCATGATGAATCGCGCCCTTCTCATCTACTTTCTGTTAAATAGTTCGTGTGCTATACCCCATTCTTGCCATTTCTTGCACCAGACCATTTTTTGGTGGCAAATACTGTAGATATCGTAGCATATATCTCAATCTTGCGGAGTCCCAAATCCCCCCTAATCAGGCTCCTAGGTGTTGAGCTCACCAGTTGGAGTTCGGGTTAGACGACATAATTGGGTACTCCTGACACGACAGTCGTGGAACAAAGCAATAATTACAGCCGTCTCAAAGCGACCGTTCCCTGTGCCCTTCTTCGGCGGGATTCGGAACAGCCCCCAACCCCAGATGGCAAATCTGGAGTTTGTTTTTATTCTAGTCCTCCAAAGACGCGTCGAAAGGACGCGTCAACTCGGCTACAGTCAGCCAATAGGAACGACTCCATTTGGGCAGGGCTTCCGCAGCCACTCATACTCCCTCATTTTTTTTGAGCCCTTCCACAGCGCAAAATGGAAGGCGACAGCGCAACCGCGAGTAGTGATAACGGCTCCAACTTGAACGCATTGTCGCTTCTAACTGCAATCCAACGGCTCCCGACGCCTTTCATTTCCGCATTCATGTTAGTCCACCTTTCCGCGCCTCTAATCGCCAACGTAGGTGGTTCCTCTGCATCCTCACAGGTCATGGTGAGTACTTATTTACGAAATAGCGGTTCAACGCGCAAAAACACCGAGTCTGATAATATTCGTCTCGAAGCTCCTGGGCCGGGAATACTACCAAGGTCGCTATACCGAACCTTTGCTCGTATTTTCACCTCTCGGGATACATGTTGCCTCCTCCCTAGCGCGGCGTATCCTTCTTAGTGTCAAATCCTCCCACCCATCAAGCTCCCGACAGTCGAAGCCCATTCTCGCAAGATTCTGGCACAGACTCAAATCCACGCGTCTTGTAACACTCTCGGCGTACCCCACTCTCGCCTTCTTTGCCATTCACGTCAATGCTCACAGACTCCGCCCTTCCATTCCTGCGCCACCCATCTCCGCGTTATCACCTTCCGAACTGGACTACGAGTTTGTCAAGTATGGGTTGCAGACATATCCATTGTGGGCGTGGGTTGCCTATGGAGGCTTGGTCTTTGCGGTGTTGTACCATGCCAGTGAAGGTGCAGCCATTATACAGCGGGCCTGGATGGCTCAGACCAAGACTAAGACCAAGGGTGAGTCTGGATACGCGTCTTGGTGGGGTCTTAGTACCGTAGGGAGGCGACGCACCGTGGCAATGGCTGGAATCTCGATCCTGAGCGGACTGCTCGTCCTCTGGTTAGAACCTCTGGAAGCAGGCATTCGTATGCGGGCACGGTATGCGGCAGTATACAAGCAGTGACCCATTGGCAGGCGCGGGAAATGCTAGGTCCAATCTGCTGTATGTCGCCACCCAGCTCCATTGATTTGCTCGTGATCGGATTTGCGTCCCCAATGCACGCTTTGTACGGCCCCGGTGTATATAACAGAATCAATGAAAGACTAATACACTCGTATGACCCTGCCTCGTGGGTCGACCCTCATATGCTTATGCTAATTGAGGCTTGGACCCGTCCATGTCCACCGTCAGACTCACCCTGTCACCAGCGCCCGATCATACCCGCTAGCAAACCTCTAGATACCCAGCGGCTCAAGTATGTCAAGTAACCAGGCTGCTCTTAACGCAATAGGCCAGAAAGCCCTTCAAGCACAGACCCTCCTTGCGCGTGCGCTTTCTTCCCGCCTGTTTTCCGACGTTGAGCCGGCCGTAGCAGCCTGGCACCACCTGGCGTCCATCACAGACTCAACTTACCCATACCGCGAGGCTATCTTGTCTACTTTTGCCGTGGCCCTCTTGCTGCGCTGGGAAACGTACCACGACCTCTCCGACCTCGACCTAGCGATCGAGCATGCCGAGCGGGCGTTACGGATGTGTCAAAATGGCCCAAATAGGGATCGCTATCAGAATCTTGCAAATTTAGGCGGGGCCTATTTTGATCGGGCAAAGGGGGCCAGCGAGGGACCGGAGAGGGCAATGGAGGATGCCAAGTGGGCATATTCGTACCTCGACAAGGCTTATTATGTCTACGTACAGAGGGGGAAGGAGTTGAACCTCGTGAGTCGGCGGTCGGGCGGTGTTCAGAGCAACAAAAAAGGTATTGACTAAGAAGTTTTCAGAGATGGGAGATAATGGTCTCACTTGCACGCGCACACAAGCACCTCTACGAACACCGCGCAACCGGGAGCCAAAGCCTAGAGCGTATCGTAAGCCTGATGGTCGAGGCTCTCCCGCTCACTCCGCCTGCTTCCTCTGGACCGGCGTTGTTCCTTCTCGGGGATGCCTATAGGTTCCTTTACGCGCGTAGGGATGATTCCCGCTTCCTGCGTGAGGCGCTTGTCCGCCTCGCGACCGCTCTGGAACCGGAACGCAATTTGCCTACAGGAGACCGACTCGATGCACTAATCGCACTGGGCATGTGCCAATTCGGATCATATACTCGGTATAGGCGAATTGAAGACCTCGATGGGGCTGCTGAGACGTTCAAGCGCGCTAGCGAGGAGAGCGGGCAGAGTACGACGTACGCCAACGTTGCGAATGTCCTATACCACAAGTACAGAGAGACAGGCGACGCAGCCGTACTGGACGAGGCTATCGAGTTCTATGGCGTTGAGCTAGCCGTCACGGAGAACCCGGAGACCAAACGTGGGATGGGACGGCGGTACTTTGCGTATGGGAAGGCTTTGAGTGCCCGCTTCGCGGTCAAACACGATATCGAAGATTTGTCGCGGGCAGTCGAATTTTATGAGCGCGCGGTGCGACGGGCGGGGAGGGACGACTTGAGGGAGTGGGCAACGACGCTAGAGCGCACACGGGATAGATTGGAGAGAGCAAGACAAGAACGGAGAAGGGAGGAGACACCGTCTCCTCCTCCTCAGTCACAATTACCTCCAGGTCCTCTGCCATTACATTTGCCATCGCAACCGCAAGTCGTCGCGATGAGAGCAGTCGACAGCCCCGAACCTATCACGCCTACTACCACTACCCCTGTCACCCCCTTCACTGGCACGGCCTCTATGTACCCTAGAAGGGCAACGACCGTGGAGTCAGCTCCTGGGAACAATGGGGACGGTAGCCTAAACGGGCACGTAGACACAACGCCGAGATCTCGTCCTCGGGTTCTACGGAAGGCCTCTGCTCTCCTATCCAGATCAGGCAGCAGCAAGTCGAAGGCGAGCAAGATGCCATTGCTTGGCACGCTCCCACAGAAGGCGCCAATCGACATGTCTGCGTTGGACCGTGCTTTGACTGTCATTGGAGTTCATTCAAAGTGGACGAGAGGGCGGTGACAGGGCCCTTGGTCGTGTTCGTATAGAGCGTAGATTTTTCTTTCGGTACTTTGCAGCTCACTGATTTTGGTTTTGATCTCGTCCGTTTCGTTGCATTGCATGCATATGTAATATGATATATGTAACTCTTGTCTACACTCTATCAATGGAAATAAATTAAGCACATTATCATTACATTACCAGCCTCAATACAACTTGGACCGCGCTATGTCGTCTGCCTCGCCTGCAGGCTGGTCAAAGCGGCGTAAACGCTCACACACCATCGAACTCGAGGAAGAAGCAGAGACAAATGGTGCGACAACACCCAAAGCAAAGCAACAGGCTCCACAGGCGCTGTTCGCGAGCTATAGGGGAGACTTGCAGAGCACAATCGGCAGCTTCAACGGACGAGATGCGTTACACGTAACTGAAGGGACCAGAATTGTTTTGCGGCAGGATGCAGAAGGGCCGTGGGCGTGGGCTTTCGTACCACCCGCCACACTCAATGAGGGCGTGCGGGACGAGGGTACCTGGCCAAGGGTCGTAAATGTCATGGGGTATAATAACAACCCACACACTAGTGCTGGGGCAAGGCTGATGAATGATCACAGGGACATTCGGACCGTCACGCGCGAGGAATGGGACCAGTACAAGTGCGATACTCAACAATTTCAGTGCTACATCCCTCTGTCACCGGAGGTTCCAATCGTTAAACTGAAGGACAAATCGCGTGCTACGCCTCTCACGCCGCCTTCGCCCAGTCCAATTCCTGAGCCTACCCCACGCCCGAGCAAGAAGCGACGCTTGTCTGACACTGGGTTCGCTACCACGAAAGAAAGCAAACGAGCAAAAACCGAAGAGCCACATAGCAAGCGCCCCAAGATGGTCATCGACCTCGAATCCGACGTTTCACATGTCTCTGTCTCGCCCTCAGAGTCGGATGATGATGTTGAGGAAATTATCCATATCCGTCCTCAACGGACGCCACATCGCAGCAAACCGAATAGCAAGGGCAAAGAGCGCGATCATCGGAGTTCATATTTGGGTTCACGACCGTTCGACGACGTTTTCAAAGAACTGTACAGCTTGAGTATAGTTCTGCCTGAGTCACCCACTGGTTACACAGGAGAAGCATCCAAACTTCCAGAAATGAAAACGAGCATGGACACCGACCCCGCTGTGCAGGTCAAGCGAAAACGTACGTCCAATACCGATGAGGGACGTATCATCATCATTGACAATCCACTTGTAGAATCACACGACCACGATCGTTCTAACGCCAAACGCGCACGTCGCCTCTCACCAGACACGCTACAACGGAAAGCAAACCAGAAAATGCGTGAGCGCAAGTTGCGCGAGGAGCAGCGCCGACTCCATAGCAGTTTATCGTCCACCTCACTTCCGGCTGTGGCCGGAACCAAGCGCCACCAGCCAAACGAAAGGGACTTTTGGGGCTCGGTCGATTTCTCCAGCTTGAAAGGACAGCAATTTGATCTTGAGGAGTCACCAGCGCCCCAGGGTCCGCCTATAATACCTGAAGTCGACGACGATGAAGAGAGTGACGACGATGGAACGGATGAGAGCAAATTGGACGAGGACGAGCTCTTCCGTTCGCCTGAATCTGAGCCCCAACTCGAGGAGCTGGACCTGGACCGGTTAGCGGCGATCGAAGAGTCTAAACGAAAACTTGCCGAATTGGAAAGAGACCGACCAATCTGGGAAGCTTCAGAGCTCAAGCGCGAACTCGCGGAGACACAACGCCGATTGCGAGAGGAGAGAGAACGCGCTGACCGGCTTGTGCGTAAAGAAGCCGAACGACTTGAGAAGATCAAGTTGGAACAACTTGCGGAGCAGGCCCGTCGGGCGAAGAAGCAAGCGGAGGAAGAGGCGCGACGCAGGAAGTGGGCCGAGGATGCAGCCCGGGCACAAAAGAGAGCCCAGGAGGCGAGAAAGAAGATGGCTGAGGAGTCTGAGAGGCTGAGGGAGCAGCAGCGCCATGCCGAGTGGAGGTACTTCGAGGAGTTTTTGGGGACGGGTGGGTGGCAGTATGGTACTGGGTCTACGCGATTCCCTGGCTGGGGAGGCGCGGGAGGACCATCGTCGTACACTCGTGCGGGTACTGGTACTGGTGCGAGCCCGAGCAAGAATACCAATCTCAACGGATGGACCCCGCGCAAGGCCCTTGACCGGTACAACAAACTCGCAGCGGAATTCGACTCGCTCCGCGTGTCCGAATCCGCCCCACTCGATATGTCCAAGGTCCCTTGGCCGGTCTTACATGTCCCGGGGTACGCACTCGCGCAAGTGGACTGGAACTCCGTCGAGGCGTTTTTCTCTCAAGCTGAAGTGCTGTTGGGCGGGAAAAAGAGCGCAGCGTGGAAGGAGTTATTGAAGAGCTCTGCGAGGCGGTTCCATCCTGACCGGTGGCGCGCTCGTGGGCTTATTGGGCTGCACGGCGGTGGGCAGGAGGTCGAGGAGAGGGTAAATGATGTCGCTAAAGTGCTGAATCCGCTCTATAAGGAGGTTAGCTAATCACTATCTGCATGAGTGGTTTTTATTCTTTCTGTTATACGCGCCAGTGGGAATCTGTTTGTCGTAGGTTTGCCCGTGTAATTCAATATCATGTAATTTTTTGCTGACATGTAATTCCAATCTGGTTTCAATTTAGGATCTGACACGCTCCCTGTCGGAGTGTCTGAGTTTTGCCACTATCCCGAGTGCCCGAGTGACACTCACGGCGCTCTCCCCCTCACACGCCGAACTTAAGAAAAGCCCCTGTGGCCGTCGGAGGGAACAATACCTCGCCGCCTGATTTCTTTGGCACGCTCAGTGGAAATCGCGTATGAAGCCGGCATTACACACTTATCAAGACGCTACATGCCACCCTGAACCCATCTGGAACACGACAATCTGAAACACCGCAACATGTCTTGCTTCACCAGTGCGCATGTAGCTAGTCCCCCAGGTTGGCTATGCAGCCCTCCCCTGAACATCCGCCACTCGCGTATTGCAGGATATATGCCCTGGCTCGCCACCTCTGTAACTAAAATACAGGACTGCATACTTGTTCAGACTACCTCAGCAACCAAAGTCCACGAGTTTACTCCAAAGGGTGACCACGCGCTTACCCAGCATCGCAGGGATATCGGGTAGGGGGAAGTCGGTTCTCGCGACTCTCTTCCAACCTGAGGATCACTTCTGCGGCACATTGGGCGTCCGGCCCTTATTCCTACCGTCACTGCCCAAGTATCCCCCAGCGCCAGCGCGAACGCACTTCACCTCCAATCGATGAGGGCTTGCGGCAACGATGGTGGCTGCAAGAGCTGAGGTGCCCCAGCCACAACGCCAACTACCGTCCGTACCCACCCAGGACCGCCGCAAACAATCATCGAAATTCACAGCAAGCGGGACTAGTAGTCTCTATCCCCGCTTCAATGTACGCCCGTCTCCTCTAAGGGCCTCATTAGGCGGCGAACACGTCGGGAGAGACTCGTTCCTACGCCGCGCAAGTTTCATTCTATCAGGTCGCCGACGCTCAGAATGTCTCTAATGTGGCAATAACGCTACCATTTGACCTGGCTACGCCTTCGGAAACTCCAATAAGTGCCCCGGCCGTCTGGGTGCGACTTGTCTCGAACACCGTCCTTCAATTACTAGCATTCCCAATTCCACAGGATGAGCACGTGTATTAAAACTCGTCAAAGGGAAGAGTCCACTCGTCCCAGTCAAGGTCCGCCGTCTATGAAGGTGTAGTACCAGTCCCAACAATCGTCAGATATATTTTGGCCCTCTGTCGGAATTGACCCATGTGGCCTCTATTCTTGGGTCAACCCGCGATATTAGGAACTGCGTTGTTTACACAGTACAAAGATGCAGACCGAAACCTGT
>Ga0307513_10001891_pt1 | contig 29734 bp, 28 predicted proteins | sample 15_EM_MG_FD_202174 | JGI IMG/M metagenome (GOLD analysis project Ga0307513, IMG submission 202174) | Populus trichocarpa ectomycorrhiza microbial communities from riparian zone in the Pacific Northwest, United States - 15_EM | ecosystem: Host-associated > Plants > Roots > Unclassified | place... | reverse complement strand
GTGAGATAACAGAACCAGTGGCTGCTTCTCCGGGCCACTTGGTTTCAGTCGTGACAGTCGCCAATTTATTTCCGATAACCAATGAGCCAACGTTTACGACAACGCCTCCAGACCCTGCGCCGCGTTTGCCGTATGTGTCGAGCGTGGTGAATTCCATCTGAATGGCAGACACCCCACCGAGCTGGTCGCTTTGGAAGTGTGCGAAATTCCAGGCAGAGGCCACAAGGTTGGGCCTCATACCCTGGATCGCGTGAACGAACATCCCGGTGCCTTTCACTGGGTCTGCCTTTCCACTACGAATGAGGTGTCCAGTCGCCTGGAGACGAGGCCAGAAGCGGTGAATAACATATCCATCTGCTTTCTGTGGATCGGTACCAAAATATGAGTACCCTCCCTGAGGTCCCTTCCCGACTTTATATCCAGGGATGGAGGCCGGGCGGAGAACTTCCAAGGAGACTTGAAGGTCCTGGCCAAGATTTGCACGGATGGTGTAGGATTCTGGGAAGTCAGTGCCAGGGGTAGATTTGTGAAGCACAGAGAATTCATCAGCCTTGCTAGAGCGTTTGTCATATCCAGGAGGAGGAGTTACGAAGTTGGTAACATTGATAGATTTCCAGGTCTTTTCCCCGGTACGAGGGTTGGCGATCTTGCAAGTAAATTGAATAGTCGGGTACCACACACTGCGTAAGATACTTTGAGCCGTGCGAGGCGAAATCGATGGATTGCGCTCACCCAACAGCAGAGTGGATCACTTGGCACATAACGGATGTACCATCCTCCGTGATGACATAGAAAATCTGAGTCTCTGTAACGAACCCTCCTGCACACAACCATTCCGTGTCCTTAGCTTCGAGTTCACCAACGAGTTCATTCTCGGAGAACTTGGACGAGACCGAATGGAAGTTTGGGGCTTTCGGATCGACAGGGGGCGCCGTTCTGCAAACACGTTGACATTCCGCACGGGGAGTGTACTGGCCAAAAACTTACGAGAAAATTGACGAGAACATGGTTGGTAAGTTCCAAGAAGGATACGACGAGAAAGGAGAATGTGAAATAGACTACTAATTCAGGGTCCAAAATGAATCCGGAACAAGTATGTAAGACCTGCTCTTAGTCTCCCAAAACAAAGTACTTTACATGTGCATTTTCACCATCGATAGATGGATGGATGGTAAAGATAGCGGATATGAAAGAAAATATGTATTGTCGATACAGTTCATAGTTCTTTCGCAGGATATGGCTCCTCGCTTCGTCGGCGTTTATGTGGTCTTTCTGCTTTCAATTGCGAGTCACCATCCCACTGCCCTCTCGAAGGGTCCACCATCTGTTCGCTAAACTCCCCGATCCATGTATAATCAACGTTATAAGGAGAAAATGTGGTATTATCCTCAAGGTTAGGATCCAAGCTCCAAGGGTTGGTCTCAGTTTCGGGTCTAGAAGTATTATTTGATGATGCCGGCTCTTGATTGACAACCTTGTGCAAAGGAGATGAAGCGGCATTCTTCGAAGGGGGTGGCGATGGCGGGCGAGCATCAGCATCATACGCCCAGGAAAAATCTTCATTTACTTCGCTAGAGCCAGGCCTGGAAGGGTCTTGACCACTACCTCCAGCCCCTACGTTGTTCATCTTTTCGAACTTCAGAGTCCCATTCTGAATGGCTTCGAGCAACAATTTATTTTGGTTGACTTTCAATGTCGAGGGGTTTTGAGCTGGGACGCCATCAGGCCATCCAACCAGGCGGACACCATAAACGTCTAGCCTCTCGGGGTTTGTCCATTTCATCTCCGCACCGCGAATGCCGCTGGCAAGCCTTCCAGAAAGGACAGATGCATGAGTTGAAAACGACAGAAACTAAACAACACCGCACCTCAGAGCATTGCGAACACTGTCGTAGAGTTCATTCTTGATGGATCTTGCAGGGCCTCCTTTGGGCGGAGGGGTGGATGCCATGCGCTCCTGCGTCTCACGATGGACTTGAACCCCGATAATCGGCTTATTTGGGAGACGGGAGGCACAATGAGTCTTGAACGCGCGAGCACCATGGTCGCCCCCGCCTCTCATCTCGCGCCAGAATTCACGGCCAATTAAAGAACCACCCAAAAAACCACCATCCGCAAGGTCGTTAGGATCTACGGCGAGAAGAAATGCCTGAACCCCAGATGTGTCTGACAGTGATTCCAGGATACGAGAGGTGTCGCATAAGATTGCTCGAGCTATGCCGGTTCGAAGTATTAGCCAAACTCGTTAGCCGGTGATACCCAACGAACCTTGAGACGCAGAAGTTTCCGAATCATGGAAGGTTATAGAAGTCGCTGAGGGCTGGAAGAGATATTTAGCGTGCCATTGAGCAATGGACCGTCTTGTCTGTGCAAAACAATCAGATTATGAGATATTACCAAAGAAGGGCCTTAAAAGACCTCTTCGTACGGCCGCAGCTCTCGTTCAGCGAAAGCCTTAATATCCCCCAAGCACTTTTCCATGAACGTGTCGAGTCGCTCGAGGAATAGAACATCTTTGGAAGCTTCAGACGCATGCGTTTCATACTCGAACACTGAAGATGTTGTAGGATTTGCAATCATTGAAAGAAAGGACACAATTGCTGCCGAGATAAATTCATGTACATGTGACCCCAAAATATCACCTTGGCCCGCTACTTTCATGGGACGAACGAGGACGAAGAAGAAGGCGCACACAAAGGCCTCCAATCCCCCCGTACAGCATTCAACACCTCCGTCCATACAATCTCTCTTGGAAAAATCCCAATCTCTGATCGTCCAATGTGACTATGAACTTGCCTTGCGTTTTATCCACCGAATTCTGGAGCAGGATGCAAAAAATGCAGAGGCCAAGGAGATGCTTGGTGTTGCTTTCCTGGAGACAGGTGAAATAGAAAAGGCTAAATTGGTCAGTTTTTCGTTTTACATTGAAACCAGCCGAACTAAATATATATTTCTTTAGGCGTTCCAATCTCTTCTGCCTCCCAATCCAGATGCACCTACACCACCACCACCATCCGCCCATCTATATCTCGCACAACTAAGTGATGATGAACCCAAACTAGCGCTACAACACTATCAAGCCGCTGTCAACATTCTCCTTACCCAGCTGAAAGGAAAGCTTCGGGCTGATGATGAAGGTTCGAAGAAGGACGAAGCAGAATTAAAAACAAGCCTCGTCAGAGCTCTTGTGGGACAAGTGGAGATATGGATGGATCCATCCTACGATCTATGGTGGGTTCTTTCGAATTCCTCGAAAAGTATTACATTGACAATGGGTTGAGAACAGCTTTGAGCCTGAAGCTGAAAAGACATGTGAAGATTTACTAACTTCAGCTATACAGATAGATCCAGGCAATCCAGAGGCTCTTCAAGCACTTGCATCTGTACGAATGTCGCAACAGCGTCCAGATGATGCCAAGCAATGTCTTGAAGAGACCTGGTCTGCTCTCAAGAATCTTGATTCCGGTAGTGGTCCTTCCTCTTCCTTTGCATGTCCGAATTAACAGCGCAATTCAGACGATCCCAAAATGCCCCAAATACCTACGCGGCTAGCTCTCGTCAAACTTTTCCTCGAATTAGCCTTGTACACACCGGCTCTGGTTGTTCTTAATGGCATAATGTCTTCCGATGACCAAGAAGTTGAAGCGTGGTACCTGGAAGGATGGTGTTTCTATCTCATGGCTGAACAAGCGCAAGAAAACGGAGGAAGTTTGGACGAGCTAACATGGCAAGAACTGGCGAAAGATGCCCGAGATTGTCTCGAGACCTGTCAAGTGGTGGGTTCTGGGAACACCTCATGGCTGCTTTTTTGGTGACTTGTGTTCCTAGCTTCATCGAAACCAAGAGCATCCTGACAAACCGCTACTGGAACATGTCAAGGAACTGATAACAAAACTGGATGGCTTAGGCATAACTGCTTCACCACTGGACGAAAGGGGAGACAGAGATGACAACGAGGACGAATGGGAGAGTGACGACGAGAGCCTAGACGGGGATGGAGATGTCGAGATGCGGTAAATCTGTGATTCCCCTTCTAAAAGTAGCATAGAATATATTTTGCCTTGGGTTTACGTCTTTCATTTCAACACGCCTTCCGCTAACCATTCCGACGGCCTGAAGCTTCCAGGCTCGAAAATTCGAAACTTTGGACTATCATGATCAGGAGGCACGTATAATCTTTTTTGGTGATCATCGGCCCGCGGAACGACATCCTGATTCCAGGAGTTCATCGAGAAAGCAGCCATGTCAATGAAGTGATTTTAGCTGGCCGCCTCTGCTTTTTCTCCCTCTTCCTCATTTTTCTTGGATTAATCACTTATACCCATCGGATATTCAGAATGACCAAGTTACGACGCGAACGCTCCGATGACAACCAGCACCAATATATCCAACCACTATCTAAACCTCTACGCATAGTGGCCTCTGGCACACTTTTCCAGACACATACCCTTTCTATACCATGTCATCCCTTACCTTCCACTGTGATACGCGCCCATTCTGTGGAAAAGGCCAGAGGAGGATCTGCTAATATGGTGTGTGTTGATATCATTCAAGGACGAAACATACTGAAGAACGCGTCTGTATGTTAGCTGCTCTCTCTTTTGGCCCAATTTCCCGCTGTCGAAGCAGTGTTAGTTGCACCTCTTGGCGGTAATGAAGAAGGCCGAATGATATTGAAGGACCTCGAGAACGAAAGAGTCATCACCAAGTATTGCAAGATTTGGAGAGATGCGGGCGTTCCGAGTGCATGGGTCCTTCATTCCGGTGTGTATTTATACGCCATCAAGCTAGCATCTATCTCAGGCTTTTGGATTATAGAGGAGGATAATACGAAGACGGTTGTGAATCACAATCCACTGCCTGATATTACCCATGAGGACTTTGTTTCGTTACTTGGGCCGTTGCTCGCGCCTGAAAACTATCCACAACCTCCCCCAACACCTTCTCCAACGACGCCTAACTATGAATCTTCTTCGTCACTTGCGCCCCTGAGTACTGCCACCCCCCGACCTTCTCAATCAGGTCCACGACCCCAAATAAACCCGATTTTTTTTAATCCCAACAGTCCTGCTCCTTTCGACTGGCTCCATTTTGAGGGGAGGTCTGTCAAGACAACTTTAAGTAATATTACTGGACTGGATGGCCTAGCTCGCGAACGAAAATGGAGAAGTCATTGTGTCTTCAGTGTCGATGTTGGACGCAAGGGAAAACAAGGAGTAGAAGCAGTTCGTGCCATTCCATTTTTTGTTTCACGTCATTGACCTGGATTTATTTAGCTGATACCGCATGCTGATGTCCTCTTCTTCAACAAGCACTATGCAGAGGCAAATTCGCCTCACTACGAGACGACTCCGCGCGCCTTCCTGCTTTCACTCGCGTCAACGGCGCCTCCACATGCCTTACTTGTTGCCTACTGGGGAACCGAAGGTGGCGCTGTGCTCTCGCTGCCTACAAGAGAATATTTCCAGAGTTCTGGTTGGGTGGAAGAACGGCCAACGCAGTCACGACAGAGGGAGACAGACAACAATGGGATCGGGAATTCATTTTCTGGAAACGTACCTGAAGTACAGTCTGTGCGTAGTGGAAGCCAGTTCTGGGCGGATGGGCGGAGCAGAACGCCGTCCTCACGGGCCTTCACGGGAGGTGGTAGCCATTACATGTCTGACACTGGCGACGAAAGCGAAAAGGGACAACATCGGCGTCGACCGCGGACACATATGCGACAAGGCCAAGGCACGAACGAAAGTAGCCAATACACAACAACAGAGGACGATGATAATGATTCTCAAGGGACCGAGACACCTGGGGGAGACCAACAAGACATCGATGACAGTGTAGTTGATGAGGTTGGAGCTCAGGATGCTTTCATTGCTGGAATGATCTTTGCTCTAAGCCGGAGGATTTGCCCTGGGTTGCCCTACACCCCTTCATGGAGCGGAGAAGATACGAATGGGACATCCTCAGAAGATGGACGAGGAAGGTGGAAATTGGATGAATGCCTCAGGTATGGATATTTAGGATTGAATATCACCAAATCATCAAAACTTCCTGAAATACAGATTTGGGACTGAGCTCTCTGGCCGCAAAGCCCGTCGACGGGGTTGGGCAGGCCTTGCTCAGGAAATGGTGCAAGCTGGCTGGTTTGAAGGCTCATGAACGTTACGATCTACGAATAATAGCGCAGGGAATACTATTAATTGGCTATTTAACGTTTAACCCTCATTGATTATGTAAGAGCCTGCCCGAAAGTGAGGTATATAAAGGGCACAATTTCATTTTTCCTTTCTTCGGTCGTAATCCCCACCATCTCTGCACGGTATGTTTCCTCTTGCGATATCTTTGATGACGATTCCCTGAATATTCCTCTAGTGTAGCAGAGTGGTGTCCTTAGCGCCGATTGTGTAAAGCGAGTATCCGTATTGGTACCCTGCATCCTGATGATGCATGCGACAGTGTTGTCGCTGTGGTGATGCCCTGGTAGGCCTCTCTGTACCTAATCATTGATTACCTTGCATCCTAACTGATACCTATCGTCTAGAAACGTTGTGTAATCCTCGCTGTAATTGCCTTCGGCTCCTTTCCGCCAGTCTATGTTGGGCTGGTGGCTTGTGCGAGATGCCGGGTTTGGCTAGTCTCGCCTGGTGTAAGTTCCAAGTTTTTCTTCCCCGTCCTCTTGCTCAACTGCCTTTTAGTTGTTGTACCCGAAGTGGTTTGTGGACGGTGCCTCGCTCTCTACCTGGGTGTTCGAAAGTCGGTTTCTGAAGAAAGGATGCAAAATGCTAGTGGGCGGCAATGGAAGCCGTAGGCCATCGATGCTTTTGATCACTTAGTCTTGTCTTGCGGTTTCGAACAGGGGGATATGGAGGAGGGCTGTGGTGCAGATGGCTTCTGGCCGAACCAGTATCATAAAATCAATTACCCCAGGTCATCCGGTGTCTCCATGTACTAGGTCAATTTTACGTACATGCATGTCGAGTAGAGTGAAATTTACTTGATTTGAGATGCCTCTTTTCTTCTCTTGCCGAAACCAATATGTCACTATTACGAGCCATCCTTACTCCTCGCACAATATGGTTAAATTGTTGCTGTTACTCAACAGCCAAATCTTTGTCACCGTCGGCCAAAACTGAGAACCCATTATCAGATGCAAAAGCAAAGCCAAAGGAAACGACGCCTCTCCGCAGGTCTGCTTCAGCCTCCCTTCCTATCCGCTCAAATCCAACACCAACACGGGGAGTCATCCAACCTGTTTTCACTCTTTCGACAGCCGAACGTTATATTCTCTCGCGGCTCCGGTCCCATCCAAACCTGCCAGCGCGTGCTCAAGCACTCCACGAGTCGTGGTGGGTCCCAAAGTGGGGAGAACCTGGCAAGGAGGGCGAAGTCTTCGTTTTCGCAAATGGGAGCATTGTTTGTTGGGGGCTAGGCGAAGCGGACGCGAATCGTTTTGCGAAAGAGGTCATTGAAAGGGCGCGCGCTGTCGAGGTTGCACCCTTGAAGGAACCCGAGACCGAGGAATTGGAGTTCGTGGTTGACCCTATCGAGTTAGGTGGTGCGTATTATGCGCGGTATCGGGTTCTGACTTGAAGTTGCATTGTATTTCTAGGAATACGAGGTTACAGGGTGACTTGATCATCCTGGGGCAGACGGCACCGCTCAACGAACCCGACCTATTGCCTAAAGTTTTGCCGCCCATGGCGTTTCCTAAGGAGACATTACTTGCTCGTTACGCATTTTCGCAGGCCCTCTCTCGATCGACTGCCCTGTCCGCTCTTGAAGTATCCCTTGACCACTACTTGACGTCCATGGCCCTCCTTCCCCATACTCTGGCTGAGACAGGAAAGCCTGGAATGGACCGTACCCAACTGATAAAGACGATGGGCGGGTTGATGAAATTCAGGCAGCTCTTGAACTTGAATCGTGAAAACTTCATTGAAGTCCCGGATTTCTATTGGTCCGAGCCTGAGCTAGAAGGTAGGGATATTGGTGGATGAAAGCAACAATTCTGATAATGTTTCAAACTTGTAGGATATTTCAAGTCTCTTGCTAATGCTTTGGAAGTGAAAGCCCGTACTGCATCTTTAAACAACAAGATTACATATGCCGCGGATATCCAGTCGATGCTCCGTCAATTACTGACAGAAGTAATGTCCCTTTTTCTTATTTTCCACTCTAATCAATATATCCTCAACCCTTTATATTAGTCCTCAACCCATTCTATGGAACTCATTATTATTGCCCTCATTGCCGTAGAGGTCGTCATTGTGAGCGTTTTTTTGTCATAGATGCATTAGTTTATGCTAACGTATCACTAGGCCCTTATTAGGGATGGACCTGAGCTGTGGCATATGCTCTTCGGAACCGAAACTGAGGAAAAACATACGGCCTAGAGTGAGAGATAGATCGCTCCCACTGCTCAATAGATATCCAATTCCGATGCATCCAGTGTAATTTTCTGGACTCGACTATTATCTGTGTCTTGCTTATATCGAAAGCCGACGATAAAAACATTCTGTCGTTGCCAGCAACCAACCTTTCACTGCAGACCTTGCTGGGCACCTATCGTTCGCTTGTAGCCTACTTTTTTCTCTGGAAATTTCGGTCTCGCCAAAAATACCATATTAAAAATCAGAAGACCGAGGCGGTCACGGAAACTCCAGCGAAGCTTTGTATCAGCTTTGGACAGATGTACTAAGCATCTCCATCCCACCAAAGTCTGACCAAAAATGAGTATTATACATAGTGCTAGATCAATGAATGGGAAAGCCATCCTCTGAGATCCCTCGCATCCCTCTCGGGGACATATTCATATTCATACCCATCCCATTACTACCGTGATCCATTACCATACCCATACCTCCAGTCATTCCACCACCCATCTGTCCCATGCCGCTCACGCCTGGGCCCATACCCATACCTGGCGCCATACCACCGCCGGCTCCCATTCCGGAGCTCATACCGCCTCCTAATCCTGGGATCATACCTCCACCCATGCCACCCATGCCTCCGCCGCCCATTACACCCATACCCCCGCCCATGCCGCCGCCAATTCCGGGTCGCATTCCAGTACCTATGCCTCCGCCTCCCATACCAGTGGGCATACCGCCGCCCATCCCACTACTCATACCTCCTCCCATGCCACCACCACCCAATCCCATGCCACCTATACCACCCCCTACACGAGATAAGTTCATGGGATCACCACCCATAAACTGGTTCGAGGAAGGGTTAAACGGCGGACCGCCCGGATATGAACCCGGCCCACCTGGAGGTCCTCGCATCGACATACCAGCGGGTGAACCGGAGTATGGTGGGTAGTTTCCCCCCGGCGCGCCAGAAAGTCTGTGTGGTGACTGGTCCCTACCCATATGTGAATGCGAGCTTGACATGCCATAGTCGCGCTCCCGCGTTGGTGTGTGATGTCGAGTCGTCATTGAAGGTTGTTGGAGTTGAAATGGTGGTTGTTGCTGCGAGTGCTGCCGCTGCTGTGACTCTGTGCCGTTCTCATCCTCTGTAACCTTTTTGACGGTTTCGACAAGAGGTGTGGGATCATAATATAGGTCCGAATATTTGTCAACTAAAAATCTAGGCGCATTGTCAGGATATTCCAGAGCCACAATATGATTGCTACGGACTGTTGAGTGCCAACATCCCATTGCGGACCTCGTTCGGCCCTAGCCGTCATTAGCAAAGAGTTCCAATCCGAAGCGCTTTCCTAACTCAAGCCGCATTGGAGTGAGCAAATCAAACGAAAGCAAGGACAACGTACAATTGCCTGGGAGAGCTTTGAGCTCGGCTGCACGGTATCTACCAAGATTCCTTGAGTTTTGGCTTGGTTCTTGACCTCCACACAAAGCTTTGCATTGATCCTCTGAGCATTGTGTCTGGGAACCTTGACTTTGATGTTTTTGACTGCTTTGGTGGGAGCCATGATTGCGGCGAGAAAGAGCGCGACCACGTGAGGCAGCAAATGAATGACACTCCCACGCATCTTTACCCCCAACAGTCAACCCCGGCCTGCTAATTAATCTGCTGGGCTCGTCGGAATAAATCCAACGTACGCGCATAATTTATAAGGGCTCCCGTCCCCTCATTGATTTAATTCTTCTGCAATAAATATCCACAGACTGTCCATTCATACTTGATTCACGCGATCAACTTATCATGTCCCTCCGGCGTGGAGGAACGCCGCTGATGGGCGCTGTCCCATCCCTGGAGGCCTCCAACCAAGCCCAAATCGAAGACCTTGTCCAGCGCAACCGTACCCTGGAACATACCAACAAGAAACTCGTCGAGGAAATGGCTCGGGAGCAAGGTCGCGCAAAGGAAGCCATGCTTGACATAACCCACAAGTGGGAAAGCGACCTGGCCTTATGGAAGGAAGGGTGTGAGGATATCCTTGCCTCTTATCGGATAGTGCAGAAACAACTAGAGGTGGAAGTGGAGAAGGAGAGAAGCGCGGTTATCAAGGAGATGTCCATTACGAGGGAGGAGAAATTGCAGAGGTTGAAGCGAGACTTCAAGATCACGCTATTCCAGCTGAAGGAAGAAGAGCTGGAGAGAAAGATTGAGGAGGGCGAAGAGGAGAAGGCCAGTCTCGCTGAGGAATTCGACTCAGCGTTGCGGCGGGAGAAGGAAAGGTCGGCAGAGATGTCTTCAGAGCTGCGGGAAGTACGAGAATCTCTCGCTCGGAGTATCAAAGAAAGGGAAGAGAAAGAAGTAAGCATCGTTTTATTTATTTTTTTATTTATGGAAATCGCTCAATTGTGCACCCCAGGCGAAGTTTAACAAATTGGTGGAGAAACATTCGAACTTGCAAGCTGCAGGGGGCACATTAGACTCCAAACTCCAAAGGGCCGAACTCCAATTACGGGGAGCGCAAACTAAGATCTCAGACTTTGAGCGTTTGAATGACGAACTCAGGAGGTCAAACGCTGACCTGACACACCAACTTGAAAGGTGGCAAAATTTAGACACCAAAGGAGGCGAGGCAGCTGAAAAAGAACACCAGAAACGCGTTGCGCTTGAATTCGAACTCCAGGAGCTCAAAGAAACTCACGAGAGCCATCTCGAGGAACACACGAATTTGGTGGAAAAGCTCAAAAATCGGTACGAAAAGATAAAAGAGAAAGCTGCTACTTACGAAGTATGTGCTTTCCTTTTGCACCAAAGCAATTCCTCTCAAAGTTAGATTATAGGGTGAAACAAAACAACAAGAGAAAGAGACCAATGAAGCGAATAAACTAGTCGCTAAACTACAGAAGCAGGTCGATAAACTGAAGCAGGAGCTGAAGGTTGAGCGGGCAAGGGTTCGTCCGCCCTCACCTCAGGTATTGATCATTTATTTCACCTACTAATACTGTGGCCTAATATATTTCCCTATTAGAAGCTGCGATCGACAACGTCACCACCTCTTAATGAAAGTCGATCTGGCGAAAGCGAAGGGAACGCCTCGCAAAAAAGCGATGCGAAGACAAAAAAACCTCAAGTCCAGGTCGCTCGTAAGAAAATAAACGGTAAACGACCGCAACTGGTTCAAAAGACTGCGGCTCCGGAAGAGAGTGATGTCGAAAAGTCGGAACCAAACGACGATGCGCAGGAGGATTCAGTACCAACGAAACGTCAGCGGACGAAGTCGAAACCGATTGAAATTGAAGATGAAGATGTCACGAACGAGATTTCTTTACCTCCGAGGAAGCGCAAAGCCGTCGAGGAAGACGTGGAGATCATTGATAAGCCCAAGGCAACAAAGAAGGGGTCCAGAGCTCCAAGCGAAGTGAGGGAGGCTGGAAAGGCAAAGGCGAAACCAAGGAGCCGTGCTGGTAGCAAACAACCAATCAAAAGAGAAGAGGAGGAAGGAGGTGAAGAAGACCAAACTGGGCCAAAGAAGAAGAAACGAAAGATCTTCCCGAGCCAGGTAGCCCAAGGACCATTTGCTTTTGACTCATTGGGACAAGTAAGTTTTGTACTGCTTGGAGAGATTTTCTCTAATGCTCTGCCTTTATAGTTTGATGGCCGAGGGCTGGGAATACCTTCTATCCTCTCGCCTGTTAAGGAAGATATTCCGGTTCCTCAGCGGTCGACATCTTCGAGCTTGGTGAACAGAGTTGGGAGCCTAGTTTTTGGGCAGAAACGGACTTAATAGATGACATATTCCACCTCTGGCATACTTGATACCATACTTTATCAGAACGAAGTAACTCTCGTAATGTCAAGGTAATGCATATAATAATATCGAATAACAAGGCTTGTTGCCATCATCATGAAACTCCTTTCTACGTAGGCTGTAGCGTGATTGGAGCGATTAAGGAGGCGGTTCTTTCTCTCCACCACAGTATCAAAATGATTGCACCGTGTCCACACCTCAATGTGAAGCAAAACGCCTAACAGGAGACAAGGGAGTGCTGTGGTGGGAACTTTCAGAGAAGACGTGTTGAAAAATTTGGGCTTTTATACGACAATCAGTGTCCCACGGTTGTATCAGACTATTTTGGTCCAAAAGTTGACAGTTTGTTCATTCAAAACGATGAAAGACCCTTACCACAATAAATTTGAACTCGTCCCATTCCACCATGTTCGCTAAGCTCAGATCATGGTTCCAGGCGCCCCCGTCTCCCTTGCTGTATATGCGCCTTGGGCCAGAAGAAAGTCAGGATAATCCGCTCATGGTAACTCTGTTTCCCTATCTCAATGGATTTCTCATTCCTGGCCGTAGATCCAATTCTTCACTTGGGATTGCTTGCACGAAAGCTTGAGCTGGTGGAAGCACTTCGAGACTGAAATCCCTCGGCTAGCAGAAATGGGCATCACGCAAGTCTGGTTGCCGCCCCCGAATAAGGCTGCTCGTGCGGTATATCTTTGCTGTCTTCCTCTTCGACCAGTAACAGCGCTTTATGCATCTTTGTTTTGCAGGAAGAGCGTGGTTACGATGCTTATGACCTAGTATGTTGCCTTTCGAGATAGCGGTTTGATTATCTTCCACTGAGGAAATTCTTCGAAGTGGGATCTTGGGGAATTTGAGCAAAAGGGAACGATACGAACAAGATGGGGCACCCGAGAAGAATTGCTGGATGCTTGCAGAGTTGCCGAGGAACACAATATTGATATTTTGATAGATGCAGTACTGAACGTGAGCTTGTCCATTTTGAACCGTTTCGCCAGCTTCATTGACGTATGCCTTTTCCGTCTTAGCATAAATTAGGCGCAGATCGTACAGAAATCTTTCAAGCTGTTCCAGTTCAGTCTGATAATCGCCTGAAGAACTCTGGACCAACGCGAGAAATTGAGGTAGCGCGACAAATCATACTTTGAGAGATTTCTGACCTTCGAATCAGGGATGGACCGCTTTTGATTATAAAGGAAGGGATGAAAAGGTAGACATCAAGATGTTTTTTTTTGCGCACCCTTTCTGAAAGCCAATCAGTATAGCGATTTCCGTTGGACACAAGAACACTTTACAGGTTGATTCTCTCCGCGTTCTGCTTTCGATGAACTCTTATCTGATTCTCCTTCGAGGTGTTGACTGGGATGAAAAGACCAAGACGAAAAGCATCTACCGCATTACCGGACCCGGCCACAAAGGATGGTCTCGGAATGTCGACCATGAGCTTGGAAACTATGATTTCCTCCTCGGCATCGACGTATGTTTATCTGACAGAAGTTTTTGCATGAATTTCACCACTTTCGAGGTAGATAGACCACCGACACCCCGCTGTTCAAGAGGACCTTTTGCGCTGGGGTAAATGGATCTTGGAAGTAAGTTTTGAGATTCCGGCGCTCTGAGTTCAGATGATTCATCTAGTGCTCCAAGACTACTGAAGCAGGTGGTTTCCGACTCGACGCCATCAAGCATATTGATCGCAAATTTATGCTTTACTGGGTATGTCATACTGAACCAAACATGTTTTGCCCTAACTTATCGGCATCCTAAGATCCAAGAAACCCGTCGCCGAGCAGGATTGAAGGGCATGTTCGTAGTTTGTGGGTTCATCATTCTTCGTGATTTCCTATTCACCATATCCTCACGATGTGCTGCCAGCTGAGTACTGGTCGGGAAAGTAAGTAAGATCAATTATTGCTGGCGGGTTGAATCTGAATGACGTCTATGATCAGTTTTAAGTTACTCCTGCCCTACATTCGGGCATTCAAAGGCGAAGTGAGGCCCCGCTTTCTTCGAGATTTGTCAAATAGTATCTAACACGTTTGTGTCCGTTTCCAGACTGCATTCTTTGATGTACCTCTTCATATGAATTTCCATCAAGCATACAGGGAAAGGACGAGATACGATCTCAGAAACATCCTCCGGGACACGCTTGTTCAGGTCAAGCCAAATGACGCTGTTACATTCGTTGATAACCATGAGTAAGTTGACGATTCTCGTATTGTGATCGAACAATACTCATTGGTCCTATTTCTATTCCAGTACTGTGAGAGTTTTATCAGAATACTTCAACCTTTTCGTCCTGACAGGATTTGTTAGGTCGAAGGTCAGAGTCTCGAAAGCTGGGTGTGTATCACATTGTCTGGAGCTTAGTTTTCCACATCACTCACCTTGCATTCCCCGCAGGTGGGAGATACCTTCAAAACCCAAGCATATGCGATCATATTACTCCGAGGTTATGGATACCCGTATGTCCAGTTCTTGATTCTCCTCCTGCTCGCCCAAACTACTACTGATTTTCTGTTTCCTCAGATGCGTATTCTATGGGGACCTATACCCGAATAAAGAGTGTTATAACGAGAATACCGCGCGGAATATCGCGCTTTTGATCGAGGCTCGAAAAAAATTCGCTTACGGTCCTACTACAGATTATCTTGCGGAGAAAAATTGCATCGGGTTTGTCCGTAAAGGCGATGCAACACACCAAGGATGCGCCGTCATCTTGAGTAACAAGGAAGATGGGTAAGTCCAAGCAAGTGTGGAATTCTTGCTTGCGGGATTTATATATGCACCACAGATCCATTTCATTCGTTCACGAACTTCGCATGAATGTCGGCATTGTGCGTACCTTTTCATTCGTTCTTGTCTAAGTGCCCATGAGTGAGATCATTCTACAGGAAAATGCAGGGAAGACTTTCAGAAGCCACATGACGCAGCATGGCCGTGTCGAGATTGACGCTGCGGGGTGGGGTACCTTCTCATGCTTCGCCAATACTGTGCAGGTGTGGACAAAACTTGAAGAGGAGTAATCGCTCAATGAGATGAGGCCCTACTACTGGAGAAATGTGATACTTGTTGCCACAATAGACTTCATTTTTCTCTCCGGGGCAACCTCGTTGCGGCAGTACATTGTCTGGTTAGAGAAACAAATCCAAAATGCTGGATAAAATCTTTTATGTACACATCGCCTTAACTTAATAATGCTAGGCTTGTAGATCTAAAAATACAACTTCAGATTGGTTACAGGACTCGTGATGCGAGGTCGGCGGTGGAAACAGGGCAATCCAAATCCACTTTCCGCTTCTTCAATTCGTAATATTTACCCTTTTTGTCATCCATCTCTTGTTGAGCTGATCCAGAACCTGGGAGAATGATGCTTCGGCCAATCCCCATTGTCGCGTTTGCCGCTTCTCCACCCAGAGCAACAAGGTCTTGGTGTTTCTCTTCTCCGTCGAACAAAGCGGCAGTTTCTTCCAGAGTTCGTCCTGAATGGAGGTTAGGATGTCAACGAAACGAATTTCAGGCAAGGAAGAACGTACCTTTCGTCTCAACGAGGAAGAAGATAACGAAGCCCAGTTCAAAGATCAACCAGCCGCAGTAAAAAAGATAGTACCACCAATCAATTGCAGCAAGCGCCCAAGGGTTAACAAATTGGTTAAAAGCGATGGTTGCCATCATGGTCAAGTTCTAATTCATGGATGGGGTTTATCAGCATCTTTAAAATAGGACACGCGAAGCGTTGAGCGTACCATAATTGAGAACCCCTTGGCACGAACTTTGAAGGGCAGGATCTCCAGGGAGTATGCGATAAGGATCGGGGTATATGCGATGTCGAAAAAGAAGAAGAACATGAAGATGAGAGGAATCGTGGCCTTGGCGGCAGCAACATTAGCCATATTCTTGTAAAGCGCAGTCGTGATAGTCCAGGCAGAGAAGGCTGTTGTTTTATGTAAACCCCTTTAGTAAGAACAGGAATCAGGGCAAAAAGGTCAACGACTAACTCGCAAGCATTCCAGAATTAGATAAAATAAAAAGCGGGCGCCGTCCAGCGTAATCAACGAGGAGCGCGGAAGAGCAGGCGACGAGAAAATTAAATATCTGCAATGTCACTCGATAAACGGCTTTAGAGGCTACCACTGTGAGATACACACCTGCAGGCAGCCGTTGATAATTGCCTTGGTTTCAGTATCTGTGACTCCGACTCCCTCCAGGACGAGGTTAATGTAGAATGAAACGAGACCATTACCACTGAAACAGATTATAAGTACCTGTAATTTAGAAGTCAAGAAAGGCTTAAGTACCTCCACTGAGAGAAGATTGCGATGCCAATGATTATGCGCATGCGCTTCCTGTTGCCGGAGGTGGCAAAAAGGGACCAAAAAGTAGTGCTCCTATTGATCTCTTCCTCGATACGAAGGGCATGTCGGATTTGGGCCATTTCGAACATCACCAGTGGGTCGCGCTTATCGTTGCCATTGGCATGATATTTAGAAAGCACAGCGGCCGCCTCCGAATCCTACAATGATCATTTGAGTTGGTGATTACTGAAGTCGCCGTGGAAAAGGCGAACTCAAAGAGACCCACCCTTCCCTTCGACACCAGCCATCGTGGAGATTCAGGCATGAACCAAACAGCGAGGATCTGGATGACAGGGCAAACCGCTTGTACAAGGGTTGGCACACGCCATGACCATTGGTTGCCGCTTGCACGAGCAAATGCGCCCAAGCATACCTTGTTGAAGGTAAGCGGTAATCCTTTTGCTTACAAAAAATTATAAAATACCCATGCTGAAATAATACTCCCAATATACCAACAAGAGTTAAACATAGCGGTAATTCTACCACGCTGTCGGCGCAAAAAGAAATGCGTTATGAGTTGACTGCTTGGAGGAAGAACACAAAAAATACCTGGGTCGGGTAGGATAATTCGACGAGAAGTAGTGGAGATGCATTCTGGCAGAAGGCAAGACCGAATCCAACTATACAACGGAAGGGGCGGTTCACAAAATAGAACAAAAAAGTAACTGGTTCTACTCACTGCAAAAACGGGCTCCAGTGAACACTGCTACACTCCATGCAGCAGCCTGGAGGGCAACCCCAACGCACATGATACAACTTCCAAAAAACAGAGCATGTCGTCGACCAAAGATATCAGAGACGAAAGGAGTGAAGAGAACAGCGAGAAGGTTGCCAAGAAATTGAGCAGAATTGAGGAAACCTGTACGTCGTCTAGTGTGTCTAGATTGGCGTAGATAAAAAGAATTTACCCAGAGTCTTTCCTGTTGGATAGTGGAAATATCCCTGCCAGTCAGGGGAGATCTGGAGCCCTGGAGATTGACAAGGTCAGGATCCCAGTGATATGACACCATGTCCATACATACCATTTATTAAGGATGAATCAAGTCCATTGACCACCGACGTCATAAGAGGAATCAAAAGGTAAAGATTGAGCATGAGAATCCCTAAAATACTTCAGTTGCTTGTTCATCATCAAAGGGAGAAGGGAGGAGCACCCCTGTTCTTCCACCACGGCCCTTTGTGGATGAAGTCAATAATCGACCATTGCCCATCTTGGCCTGGCGGTGCCATTGTATCCTAAGTAGAAGGGTTGAAAGGGTACGTAGGAATTGCCGAAGAGGTGACCAGTTGACGCCAGGAAAGGTGGGAATGGGCTACCCAGGGAAACATTGAGAATTACCCAGATGATATAGAAATCCGAGTTTCTGCCTCTCTCTTTCCGCAACCTGTTCAATCAGCTGTGCTCAGTTTCGGAACTCACACCTTATTTGCATACACACCTTATTTGAAGCCGGTAGGTATATCCCTACTATCCCTACGACCATCAATGTGAGAATGATGTGTGGAGTGCGTCATCGGATAAATCTCGCAACGGCATGACCATGCGAGTGTCGGACAATGGGGTGTAAGTGCTCTCGCCTTCGCCTAGGTGAAGTCGCGCGTACAGGTGTCGAAGCAACAATATTTGCAAACACAACTTCAACTTCTCACAGATGGGCTTAAATAAACTGGAGGGATGGCATCGATGAAGCTTTGCCTTCGCAGATTTCGAAAAACAAAATCATGAAATTCCTGCATAGGGAACGCGGGGTTCCAGGTCGGCCATTGATTCATAAAGGATCAGGTCTGAAGAGGTGAGGGTCAGCATGTGGGAAATTTTGAGCGAGGTCCTACCCTGCCAGAACCGAGTGTCACGATTTCAATATCGATAACACGAACATCGGAAGCTTGAAGAAAGCCGAGAGAGAAATTGAACATTTTTGAACACCGGAATCCAGAAACCGTCATTATTTAAGCTTACACAGCGGCGTCAATTGAATCTCGGACTTATACAAGTTTAAATAACCTTGTAATCCAAATTAGACACAGGCAATGTTACAAGGATGGGAGTGAAGCGTACAGGTCACAAACAACCTAGCTATGGTGGGGTAGCTTGTTGCTTGAATGCTTGATGCCGAAGCCTGATATTTTGCTCCCAAGGCAGATATATGTCTTGGGTCACAAAAATCAGGCATAGGTGCCGGGTTTAGAATAGGCGTAGGCAGACAATATAACCGAATCCCTGGGGAACTTCTAGAACTGCACTGCGCATTTGGTTTCGGGTTCCGCATCGATAACCAGGGAAGAAAATGCTTTTCAGCATATATTTATCGATATCCAACAGAAGGTGGACCGAGGATCGGAGTGCTTTCACAGGCTGTCCAGATGTGGGGCGTCGGGCAATGAGGAATCAATGATGCCGAAGGCTTTGACTTTAACAATGATGGATGGTCCTCCAGAAATTAACCGTGGGATTGAACGGCTATAAGCTCTGTCATCCCGACGAAAGGTCACGATTGCGAACATGGGCGGGGGACCCATAAAATGACTCTGGACATGAGTCCCAATTTGGAAACATCACGTCGATTTTGAGTAAATGGGTTGTCGAGGCTGTAAATATCTGGAGTGAGGCTGATAAGCCTACCCTTCGTGAAATCGAAGACGTCTTGAAAAGAAATTTTGGGTTCGGTTGGGCATCAAGGGAGGAGTTGGCTGTTGAGACAGGTATAGAAGGGCTGTAACCCAATGGCAGTGGATGGAAGAGGGAATGGTAAATGATTTGGTGGTGGCAGCATGAAGAAAGGTGGGGCTATAGGTGCTGCCCTACTTGGACTTTTAAGTGAGTAGTTCTTGGAGAACAGTCCGGGATTCCTGGGGGGGAACAAAGGCGGGGGCAGTCGTTAGAGAAGTATTCGGAGGCTTCGACGAACCTTTTGCCATCAGATGGTCTTGTAGTCGGCCCTTCGCCCAGGGAATTAGGACCACGACGCTGTCCAGAAAGATGGTTAAAAGACTGGAGTACGCAATGGAAGGACAATAGCATGTGATTGTGACAAAACGGCCGCGATTGCCATGCCGGTTAGCCACATCGACAGGGAATGCCTAGAGACTGAGGTGGATACTACGTGTTCGGCTGCCGCTGATATTGGGCGAAATCGGCGAGGTTATCCTGCGGCCGTAATTGAATGGTGATTTGTAAGTAGAGAGGGGTAAGAGAGATATGCTCACCGAAGTAACAGTTGAAACGTTGAAAGGCGGCGTTTCCGCATACGGACTGATGTGAACTTGAGCGCGATGAGCACTGCACACTGGAAATTCAAAATCTCCGGCAAGTACATAATTGCGGGCGGACAGCCCGCAGGTTGACAATTATGGCTGTGACAACCTCACAACTATAAGAGGCAAGATAATCCCCAATAGCTCAACAATTTCGTATACAACATGGAAGATTTCTCTCATACTCGATCTCATATCTACGGAGTCCAGCAACAACATTCACAAAACAAAATAATAAGTAAGGGTATGTACTATTTTCGAAGGAAAAGTCCCCTAATTCTGCGAGAATATCAACTACTTCCACATATTTATCAGAGGGGCTTTTCGGAAGGGGAAGAAATGGACTATCAGGGATAAGGTTACCCGAAGAGGGTTCGTGGTTGTAAAGCAGCAATCGTCAAAAGGCACAATAAACCAATATTGAGCTATGGGGTGAAGAAGAAATCCAGAGGACGAGGAATGCCCCGACTTGTGTCGACAGCTCCAAAAACAGAAAGAATGGTGATGGCTCTTGGAGCACGGGAGATAAATCCACCAAAACATGGATTTATTCAAGCCAGAAGGGCGAAAAGAGCCGCACCAACCCCAACAGCAAGCCCTGCCTGACCGCTATGGAGGGTCGCAGCACTGGAGGGTGTGGTTGCGGCGGAAGCACCCGATCCACTGGGCCTGGCGCTTGTTGCAGATGCAGGTCTAATGATTCCATGGTTAGTAACCCATGCAGGCGAGAAGGGACCCAAGATAATCATACCTGGAGGTGGTGGGAGTCGTGGCTGGGGCGGCCTGTGACGTTGTGGTGACAGGAGTAGTACTGGTGGTGGTGGCTCCTGCACCACTGGTAGTACCGGTCCCAGGGACGGTTGCGCTGGCAGAAGCAGTGAGACAGGCAGTGTTGGCTTTCAAAGTTAGCGTTAGACCTTGACGGTAGGAATTGAATGGCAGCACAGCGACTCACGGTTCGCCTGCACTGTGAAGGCTGCGGATTGGGCAAGGGTACCAGTGCTGTCACGCAGGTTAAGGCCAAGGGAAGTGCCTTGGAAACGGCCGATTGTAAACGTTTATGAATTAGGTATAGTTGGTATAATTGCTCACCGGCAGTAACATTGACAGTCCATGTGAGTGAAGTACCGGTTTGAGTACCGAAGTCGAGAAGAGCAGCTGCTGTAGGTTGATTACCAGGAAGAATGCTGGTTGAAATCTGGTCAATATTATGGCAGATTCGTCGAATTCGAGTGCCCACACCTCTATTTATTTATCAAAACCAAACAAAGGGGGAGCATAGTCAGCACCAATAAACGGCGGAATGGAGATGGCATGACACACCAGGAAATAAGGAGCTGAAGGAGAATGTCAGTCAAGGATTTGAAACGGGCAAACACTTGAAATACATACGGGTTCCTCCAGACCAGGAAATCAAGAGAGGTTGGCAAACAACGACGCTTAGACTGTGGTACGATGAGGAAACCTATTTCGATGGAAAAAAACCAAGGACTAACGGGGTGTTGATGGTGAGCTGAGCAGCAGCACTGGCTGCGAGCAGGAAGGCGGCTGCGACAGAGGAAAAGACAGACTTCATTATTCGTGGCAGCGGGGAGGTAAGGTGAGAATGAAGGTAAACTTTCAACCATCAAATTTATTAGCTGATCGGACAACCAAACAAACGACAACAATGGATGGAGAAGCATGGGTAGCAACCTCGTTTGTTCCAGCCTTCCGTGTCTCATTTTATTTATTTACAAGATCCTACCAATAGCGTCATTGCTGCGCCTTTGCAATTCATTCATCCACAACGTGCATGGGGTCTAACTTGAAAAATTCCGATCAAGAACCACACAATGCCTCCACGGCCAGCGAGATGAACTTTCAAGCTTCTAGTCCCCGAGAAGAAAAACGTGACATCATCAGTTATGGCGTACGCTGCTTTCGAGGCAACATTCGCAAGGTGGTCTCGAGTCCATAGTGGTCGCTGACCCAAAGCTCCTCTTGCGTGCCCTCCCTAATTCTGGCGCCAACTCCGATCCTCCTAGGCTCATCCAATTTGTACCCCATACCAGGTAGATATAGTATCTTATCCAGCCTGTTCGGGGGGAAGTTTCCGCCATTTTGGCCCTGGTAACCCCATGTCTTGCCACCATCCGCCTCGCCTTTGCGCCAACTATCCCTGAGCCCGACCTCCTTTGCGATTGTTGCATCTTCCGGGCCGATAGCGTTCAAATCCCCCGCGATAACACCACCACGTACCCCGTTGAGTCGCAGAAACCGCGCGCACATCTCCAATTGTTTCGGCCGTGCAGGTTGTCCCACAGGCAACGACTCGAGATGCGTGTTGACAATGGCGATGACCGCCTTCTCCTGTGTTCCAGGATAATGAAGCTTGACCTTGACGCACAACGATGTCCGTTGTTGAGCGGACACGCCGTAATGCAGGATATGACATTCCGCGATGTTGAGAGACCGCGCAATGAGGGTAACGTTTCCATAACAAGAGCCCTCCGGCCATTTCTCCGTTGTGAACGGGGTAACCACGAACCAGCTCCTGACCCACTCATCACGAAGAAGATGTGGTAGAGTCAAAATGTGCACCTCCTGGAACATGATAATGCACGGCTCAGGTGCCTGGTCCACCTTGCATCTCAAGACGTCGAGTTCAATGTGGCGTAGCGCAGCTTCGAGACGCTCCTCCTTGTGGTCTGTCACAAAATCAATATTCCAAGTAATAATCCGCAAATTTTCGCATGGCTCCTTCCTTTCCTCCAGCTTGTTTTCTTTATCCGGATTCAGGTGCAATCCGGAGGTGGGAGTGTGCTTCCACGAGTTTTTGGATGATCTAAATCGATACGGTTTGAGTCGGAGGAGTGTGTGCGGGATACTATGATGCTGTTCTTCTTCTTCGTCGTCGTCATCCTCCTCATCGATACCTGGTGGGATGAATATCTCCTGTTCTGGCTCCCGCTGGCGTGTGGATACCGAGGGCGTCATCGATGAATTCCATCGGGGCATGGGGAAACTTGTAAATCGTGAGAAGTATGCCATGTTTTACAATGAATTGGTGGGTCCTGGAATGGTCTGATAGGAGGAGGAGGTCGCGGGAGGGGTATATATAGGAACATGTAAGGTTACGAACGACTCGGAACCTAGGTGTGTGGTGGGTTGTAATCCACCAATTATCACCATAAAGCTCCCTAACGTGGCATTCTTGTCTTAAATCCGACAAGAGAATTCTCTATTCTCCGGCCTCGAGGTCGCTTGTGGATCACGCGTTCGCAGACACGAGGCGGATTCTCGCCTCGAGGTGACCCAGACTTCCAGTGAGAAGGCACAAATAAAAATTTGTGTGGGTAACATCACAATGATCTCTAGGTACAAACATTAAAGCTCGGACTCTGCTCGGGCAAGCTTCTCTTTAGATTCCTCAGCCGCTGCCCTCTCCTCAAGGAATGACTTTAGGATATTGACCTTGATTTTGATCTCGTCGAGTTTGCTTGCAGCGAGGTTGCGCTTCGCAAGGATGCTGTTCAGCCTAGTATCATCAAACAGCAAGTCGATCAGAAAAAAATAATAATGAAGGTGTGCACAGGGCCTACCGTTTTGATTCCTTTTCCACGTATCCTGCTGTACCATTTACGACTTTCTCCATAACTTTGAGATAGTGCTTTGACGCGGCACCTGCCGTGGCAGCGATATCAAGTGCCTCCTTATACAGAGAGTCCCGGGCACTAGCGGAAGCAGTAAAGAATTTGTGTGCCAGATGATCGAGGGTTGGCACACGTCCGGCCTAAATAGACAAGCACAGATATTGGTTAGTCAGGTGAACTGAGAGCAGGTTCCGATGCTCGGAGATGACAAGCGTCCAGACATACCTCCTCATTCAACCCTCCGCCGACGGCACGTTGTGTACCACACTTGTCATTGAGGTAGGCGACGATGTCAGCTTCTGTACGACCGCCATCATAGTCTTCAGGTTCTTTATTATCTTTCGAGAAGAATTTAATTGTTGGGAATCCAGCGACTTCATATTTCTGGCTAATGTGGGCATTCTTGCCATCATCTGCGTTGATGTTGGCGATGATACACTGGAGGCATCAGGTAAGAAAAAGAAATTGGTCCCAAATAAGAGGTGGCCTACATCCCCCTCAGGCTTGAAGGTTGACGCAACTTTTCTCATCGAATCAGCGGAATCCCACAAGCATTATTGAGTGACACACCTTTTTCGTAGTGAGGTTTCAAGGTCTTGCAATGGCCGCACCATGGAGCCTGTTGAATGTTCAATGAGTTCGATTCTTATGAAGAGGATTGTGTTTCTGCATACGGTGAAAGTAACAATGACATTCTTTGAAGAATCCTGAATAATTCTGATGAAATTCACGTCCTCGTAAAACGAGAAATTTTGACATACAAGGACAACTTCATTGAAATTGTTATTATCGAGGATAACGACGTCAGTGGGAGGAGGACCAGGTATTTTCGACTTGATGCCAGTTTTCTGTGTGATGCTGGATGATCCGTTGGAATTGGCGGCCTATTTATCAGGGAGTCAATACGAGACTCACAAAGACGCTAGACCGTCAAGGTCACGGCCACTTGTGTATTTGACTTCATTGCCTTCACCATCGAACCACAGGAGAGCTGGGAAAAAGAGTGCTCGGTGAACATTAAACATGAACGCCAGGATTGAATCCTACTTGGGTATCCAGTGACACCGTATTTCTTTCCCAAAGGTTTTCCTTCGCCGTCGGCGTCAACTTTGGCGATGACAACCTTGTCTTTGGCGTGCACAAAAGCATCAGCAAGTTCTTCGTAAATCGGAGCCAAGTTCTGATGGGTCAGGTTAGCTGCCCGTTGCTCATCCAAGAATGTGGAAACTCGCTTTGCAGTGGCCACTAGGATGCGCGAGCCAATATTTAAGATGCGTCCAAAATTTTCTACAAAGATGGCAATACTTACCACCAGGGGGCAAAGCTGGAAGTGACAACTTTTAGAAAGGTAGACAAGGACGGCACCGTTGGGCTTACAATTCGACCAGAGCAGGTTTGCCCTTGCCGATGACACTGTCAAAATTATCCGGTCCAAGGTCGAGGACGTTTGACGCACTCGCGCCGGCTGCTAGGGCAGTCAAGAAGAGAGGAAGAGAGAAACGCATGATGGCGGAAGTGAAGTGCACACTGACGTGGAGATTCCATATATTTTGCTTGGTCATCGATTCATCCTCGGGCGACGGCAACCCTCTGATGACCGGCGCACTTGGACCCTACCACACTTTTGAATCTCACACGAAAATTAATCCTCTCCCAACTAACCGCAACCTTTGGGAAACTGGGTTGTAGCTACTACTTAGCAGGAGTCGGGGTCCGGAGGAGCCGATCAGCCCACGTGGCTGTAGATGGATATGGCAACTTTTTATCTGTCAGCGATCTTCGTCAGCGTAGCGCCGTCGGACGCGTAAAGCTCGCAAATTCTTGACTCAGCTCACAAAAGACTATAAGTATCCCAGAGCCATTGGCAGGTCTTCCATCGAAACTACACATATGGACTCTGGAAAAGCACGCGCTGAAGCCACCAACTTCGAGGAAGAGGATGAGGGGGAACAATTTATCACCGACGATGATATCCTGGAGGTAGTGGAGGACGATGGCGACCACCCCATGGATGAAGATGAGGACGGAGAAGCGGAAGACACCCTGGGTGATATGGCCGAGGGATCTTCTAGTCATGTTGAAGATATATCTGTCCAACGTTTCGAAACACACACTGCTTCTGTCTTTGCCGTTGCCGGCCATCCAACACAACCACTTGCCGCCTCAGGAGGAGAAGACGATCTAGGCTACATCTGGGATATTACGGACGGCGAAATTATTGTTAAACTGACAGGCCACACCGACAGTGTAACGAGCACGGCTTGGAGTGCTGACGGCGAAATGATAGCGACGGGCGGTATGGATGGTCGAACCCGCATCTGGAGACGGGTCGGAAAAGAAAATTACAACACTTGGGAATTTTTGACTGAGTTACAAGGTCCCGATGAAGTAATGGTGCGAGATTTATCTCTTTTCCATTTTTTTTCAACCCTAACTTCCTTCCTAGTTCTTGAGATGGCATCCAAGAGGATCTGTCCTCTTAGCAGGTTCAAATGATTCAACTCTCTGGCTCTGGCAGCGTGCGTCACCTTCTAGTGCAAAAAAAAGAAAACAGGAACTAATTGGCATATTGCAATAGTTCCGTCAGGAAACACTATGCAGGTATTCGCCGGACACACCGGCCCAGTAAACTGTGGTGAATTTACCCCAGATGGTTGGTGTTTTGCTTCTATCACGAATTATTTATGTTCTGATACCTGGATCAGGGAAAAGAATTATCACTGCAGACGAAGAGGGATACCTAATATTTTGGGATCCTCGGTCTTCGGCTCCCGTCTTCAAATTGGGCCCCGAAGATGCACGATTCAGCCTGGATGGCATCACATCTATTGGTGTAAACCCATCTTCGACCCTGGCGGTTGTTGGGGGCGCAGGAGGCGGTGTCCGTGTGGTCAGTTTGAGTAAGGGTGAAATAGTTTCGACCCTTGGTGGACATACTGAAGGCGAGAGTATTGAAGCCATCGCCTTCATCGATCTTACTGGAGCTGGAAGCCCTGGTCCTGGGATCGCTGTGACGGGCGCCACTGATGGCAAAGCCTGTATTTGGGATCTCAGTACGATGAGGCTCCGTGCAACACTACAACACGAGGTAAGGAACACCCTTTCTACCTTCTTCGCGAAACGAGTTTGACCTTCATGCAACAGGATGCAATAACAACTCTTCTCGCACACCCCACTCCAAAATCGTACCTCCTAATCTCAGCGTCCGCCGACAAAACTCTGCGAACATGGGACAGCCGCAACGGCACGCTGCTTCGCACCCACACAGGCCATCGAGCACCAGTCCTTGGGGCATCGCTAGGGCTGAACGGTTCTGTCATTGTGAGTGCAGGGGATGATGGCTTGTGTATGGTCTTCACGACAGAGGCCGATGAGGAATAAATTTGACATTCCTTCATGACAAAACATCCCATAATCCTAGATGTTTGCCAAATTACCTGGATTATAGATTTCATCTTCTGGATTCTACTCCTGCTATCGAACAGGGAAGCACAACTTGAAGAACCCGATAAGCTCGTATCGTTCAAGGGCGAATTGTCTGCCGTGGTATGGAGATCCGCATAACACTACTATGAAGGTCCTCGCAAGATGGCCCTTTTCCAACGTTAGAACGCAACCTGCACTTCGATGCTGGTGATGGTAGTGGCGCGAGACCTTGAAGCTCACCTAGGGCTCTTGAAGTGAACCCAGTCTCCCCCGGCTGTCGATCTCAACTTCGATATTAAAGCACCTTGCAGGGTCTTTCTCTTCGAGGCCGCCGGATCGTAGGCCTGCGAAATACTCAACTTTAGTAAGCATTCAAGACAAAGCCTTTCCTTACTAAGATTTCATCCCCTTTTCACTTTCCAATTCGATGGCCATGTATGTAGTATACGTAGAGACGACTTCCGAAATACGAAATAAGCACGATCAAGTCGAAAATAGTAAAGGATAATTATCGCCAATTTTCGAAGCTCTTGCCCAGCATTCAATTAAATAATTTTGACAGCACGAAGGGGGTACAAACCCTGAACAACTTCAAGGGTCGTATATATAATCTTATGGTACTTATCCTGGTATGTAGCACGAACCCGCCGAATCCATGTAAGTGAAACTACAGCTCGCCCGTGCTTGACCGAGATGAACTATCGCGCACCCCGAGCACATATGTATTGTTGTAGAGCTTGAAGCTTGAAAAGCATTCAGCCCAAATAGCATAAGGCGCTAGCGCCCAGCTCCACCTAGGAAAGAACATCGAATTAAAAAAGAACATCAAGATAGAGATATTTCATTGGCATTCCCTGACAGGCTACAAAAGGGTAACAATAATACAACCATAATAATGATAAAACAATCACAAGATATGCCTGACTACATATCCCATTCATCCCATACCGACGGAGCTTGCTCCGCAGTGGGCGTCATCAAACTGATTTCTTCCGTTTCTATCATTTCTACGATTTTGTCGCTGACGCCGTCCTGGTCATCTTTTCCTCCACGCATTGCAACCAATATTGGGTGTTCTTTGCCGATGTATGGCCCGGAATAAATAAGACGTATATCTCTGCCCTCGATGACTTGCACGATCCGTCCAGTTGTGATATTACGGATCTCGATAAATTCAGGAGATACCAGGAGAATGTGGCCGTTTCGTGTAGCATATGAGATGGCTTTAGTTTCCCATTTGATATAACTTGACTCTCGAGCGGGGACGCCGCGCTTGTCGATGTAGCATCCCACCTCTAAATGCAGTGATAAGGAGGGCCGTTGGACATTATCCAAAACGTACCATCATAGATCACCAGGAATTCACTGGGATTGACGCTCACAAACCCCAACGGTCTGAGGCCCTCTAGACGAGTTTTCAATCGTGTCATCGATCCGTCATTGCTTGCGGCATGAAGATCTGGTACAACGGTGACGGCGGAGTGTGCAAGACTGCCTGCTGTGTTAGATATCAACAATATCGCTGCTGATCGTGTACTCACTTTGCTGGATCCAACGTCACGATGCCGTCACCTGTACAGATGCCAATCATCTTTGCCAATGCAACTATATCATGTGCGTCTTTTGGAATATATCCTGTCTTAAAACGACAATTCAGCTAGACGTCGTTGTGCATAGTATGATAACATATGCATCCGAGGATATCACTTACCTCGCCATATGGTCGAAAACTTCGCATGCCAGCTGCGACCGGCCTTTTGGGTGTCACCCCAATTTCTGACGAATCAACAGCTTCAAGAACCTGCAAGTTCAGCGACGATCCAAGCCGCCGCTTGGACGAAAAAATGACTGCATGCGGTTGTCATCAGTTGAAGTTAAATACCACCAAGGCGATGAACTAACGAAGAGCTCTTCCTCCAAGATGGACATGTTTGCAAAAGGTGACATTTATATCATTTCCAGTGATCCGCTCGATTGAGGCATCAAGAGTCTGCGTCTGTGTTTGCCCAAGGGCTAGCCGAGAAAGGATGTCTAACGAGTAGGACACCAGTAATGAATCGGAGTGAATGACGAAGCGATTGAAGACTTTGTTTCCCAAACTCGTCAGCGTTGCTAATGATGTTGGGTTTTTATAATTCAGGACCCAACGGAAGTCTAGTTCGTTTTTGAGATTATGGTCTAAACATGATAAAGTAATCTTGAACTTACTCTCAGTGTTCGTGGGACCAACGTAGATACCTGAGCCACATCCAATTGCGAGGAATCTGCGAGACATATAGGCTGAAAACAGTCAATTAAAGTTTGCATATATTGTGCCACCAAGGAAGTGGACATACAGAATGGCACCGCGCACTTGATCTTCCCAGTAATCTTGGGGGTAGGTGGGGAGTTTGCTTCTCGGCTCGTTCGGAAGAATCCATCCGTGATCGTCTGAGGGTTAAACCACTTGAAGACAGTAATTCTTGAATTTTAGGTCCAACAACAACCTTGAGAGCATACCATATTCGCATCCTGTCTGACTTTATGCACACCAATCGCATCCACGAACGCGTTATACCACCTCTTGCGTACTGCATCGCTGGTTACATACAGAGTGTACCGTCGAGCCACTCGGCTGGAAGCATGGTATATTGTGAATGGATAGACAGGGACAGATTGAGATCGCCAACTCTCGAGCAGGCGGCCGTCGTCAGCTTTCTCGCGCCTGGATTCCGGGGGTGCATCGAATGAACCTAGCCGGAGAAATGACAGGGGCATAGGCTGTTTTCCACTTAGATTAGTTCAGTATCCACAAATCATATAAGGGACACAACAAACACGCGACATAAGTAAACGCCTAACAGAACCGTTGGGACGTTTCTCCTCTCGAGTCAGAATAACTGTGAGAGGTCGCCGAGTCA
>Ga0307513_10001890_pt1 | contig 29749 bp, 25 predicted proteins | sample 15_EM_MG_FD_202174 | JGI IMG/M metagenome (GOLD analysis project Ga0307513, IMG submission 202174) | Populus trichocarpa ectomycorrhiza microbial communities from riparian zone in the Pacific Northwest, United States - 15_EM | ecosystem: Host-associated > Plants > Roots > Unclassified | place... | reverse complement strand
CCCCGCCCCGCGCCCCCCCCCCCGCCCCCCTTATATAGCTAGGTTGACCGGCTAACTGGGCGAACTGCTCGGGAGGCTGAAAAGGAAAAGGAAGGAAGGAAGGAAGGGGAATGGAAAGGAAGGAAAGAAGAGGAAATGTTGGCACAAAACTGAAGGCTATGTCGCCACCAAGCGAACGTCCAAGCCGGGGAGGTGAACTGCTCCTACAAGTTTCCCTCCGTGCCCACCCTAACCGTAAACTCCGGAACCACACAGAAACTCTGAGGATCTCTGAATAGCTACTGCCATCACAGAAACGAAGGCCGGCCTGTCACCTCCTAACCCCAAAGTCGTGTGCGTACCCCTCGCCCCCCCCCCCCCCCTTCTCTTAGTTAAGAAGGCCGGCCGGTATCGGATATAAATGATCCCAGAGCAATTGACTCAACCACCTGTACGCCTCCGGGGTCCCGCGGGTCCCAAGAATGATTTTCTCTATGTTGCCACGAAGGTTGCAACGGAGAAAGAGGTCTCGCTTGTAGATTTCTATGAGGAGTTCATGAGGAACATCTAGCCTAAACGGATCACAGAAGTCGACTGGTTCAAAGTAATAGGGTGTGCCAACCAAGGACCCTAGGGGGAGTAGAAGAACGAGGGTTAGAATTAAAATATAAAGTGGGTAAAAGGGAGAGAGGAGGATATAGGAGAGCTCACAAGAACCGCCGAATCCACCTGTAATTTTTGCGAGTACGTTAGCTTGTGAGCTAAGTGGATAGTGAGCGTTAAACTTACCAAATTGCCTCATCATGTCCATATCCTGGCACGCCATTTGGCCCTCCATCTTCTGTTCGGGAACATTTTGGGCAATAAGTTTCTCCCTACCGTCTAGTCGGTGTATCCCTTTCAACGAAGTTTCGAGCATCAACCGAGAGAGTACGCGAAAAGGCAAAAAATCCACCACTAAATCATCAATTAGCTTGTTATCGCTGCGCAGAGGTAGGAGGCAAACAATTTGCAATCAGATCTTCCGGCCCAGACGTCTCCAGGACGCCCGTATCCGCTTCAGTTAGCGGACTAAGCTCAGTGCCCGTCCGGATCCTTTCCGCTGAGAATTTCCATATTTTAACATGGAACCAAACGATCCTCGGATGGAAGGCGGACATGAACTTCATGGTCGCTCTATTCACCTTGTTCCGCCAAGGAATCATACGCCCACTGTGATCCGCAATGAAAGAGCGAAACTGGATTAATAGCATCGCTTGAAAGGAATCATAGCGGTAGAGTTCAGGTGCTCCGCCTGGTAAGACGAGTAAATAATCTGGCGCGGCAGATTTATAGAAAGGGCTAACATACCGAGTTTGTAATATGGCTGGAGGTGCTCCGATTTCCTCAATCTTTCGTTCATCTTGTTGAATTCCTCAAGGGGCCTCATCTCCTCAGTTGGATAGGGTTTATCCCATATACTCAGCAGACGTTGCTTTTGGTACCGCAAAGCCATGAAGGACGTGAACTCCGGGAATACACCCAAGGACACGTGAAGCATGAAACTCGGATTTCCCAGAAATGCCTTGACCGATCTCACAAGGGATTCATCTGAAACCCAAGTGATTGAACGAACCGCTTCCTGCAACATGAGTGTATTTAGCACGTGGACCTGCTTTGTTTTCACCTTGTATATCTCAAAGGTGAATTCGTCATCCAGGGTATGAACCGGTTTAGACCTCCCGCCAGGGAGAAGCCAATAACGGACATCTGGAGGATTAATTGGCAAGTCTTGCAATAAGGAATCGCCCTCTGGCCAAGCCTTCCATTGCCTGAAAAACTCCCTTCTCTTCTCCCATAACGGCCCGCCACGGAGAAAATTTGATCGTAGAATCAAGATCAATCGTGGCGATAGAGGAGCCAGCTTGTGGAACTCGGTATATGGGGAATCCTGCAACCGAGGAAGCGAGCCGTCGGCACCTGTGCTTTTAAAGTTTGCGGTATCGAAGATGACGGGGCCCTCGAATATTCCGAACCCATTGTCCGTGAGGATGAATTCGTCCTCAGGGGATTCTGGCTCGCAGAACGCGACGTACGATTCCGACATGTGAAACACGTACATATTCGCGTCGGCCGGGAACATTTCGCGGCCAATAGTCTCGAGCCACTCTTTATCCGCATCAATCTCGGTCCTCAAAATTACCTCCAAATTTAGGAGCCAAACTTGGCGTAGGTCGGTGATGGACCTTTCCTTCAAGAACTCTACGAGCATGTCGCGGTCGTTGAAGTCGTAATTGTCGATTGTCCCGGTATATTTGGACCAGAATTTGTGACTTCGATACCTCATAACAAAAAGGAATTTGCGTAGGATATTCCGTTCCCCACGACTGAGCGAAAATTTGTACTTTCCACTTTCGTGGTCCTTTTTGATCCGATGGTAAATTCTGGCCGCGTCACTTTCTAGCCTCGAAAGTGCCTCCTCGACATGGTAAACTCTCTCGTGATCCACGTCTTTATACATGTCGGGGAAACCATAGGACCTCCCGACTTTGCGAAAGTCGAGGACACCAGATTCCAAGTCGTAATATTTGATATACGGGTCCATAGCTGGATCATTCCTCATCCTACGAGGCCTCGGCCTCCCGCTGTCTCTAGTAACCTCCGTTTCGGCCTTGGGTTCGGGCTCTTTGGGGGCATTGGAAGGGCCTGCTTCATCAGGCGAATCATCTTCGGCGCTGTCGAGGTTAGTAGCTTCCTTGATTGTATGGAGGCCGAGTGATATCTACCCTCTGGGAACCTCAGCATCCCCGGCGGTTATCTTTGCTGCCGGTTTCTTTTTTCTTTGTTTTTTCTTCTTCCGGGGTGGTCGTGTCGGATCGTCGTAGTTAGGCTGGGGCTGTGTTGCAAAAGCCCGGAGAATGAACCTCGGGATATAATGATGGTATTGCTCTCTTACTTCGAGCGTGGGATTGGGCTGGCTCCGGATCATTTTGTGCCGTATTCTGCCCGGGGGCAGCGACGTGTTTTTATGTGAACGTCTTTTTTATGTGAATGCCTGATGGTGTGTATCGATATGTTGATTTGGGAATATAGGGATTGCCTTAGGTTCTTGGACAGGTTGGAAGCGTTGGAGGAGCTTGGAGCGATTAGAGGGTTGGTATTTATTGATAGACCGTTACGAGTAAGTCTATGGTTGTAACCCCGCCTACGAGTGCTATACTATTAAGCACTAGTATGATACCCAGCCATGTGGCTTACATTGACCTCATTCAGGCTTCTGGACGGACAGGGTTGCACAGAGGGTTCGGAGTCATAGGCTGCAGCATACGAAACGGCATATCACAATACCAGTACTGTGCTCGAGCGCCAGTATTCAAATGCAGCCAATGTTCAAGAATTATTCTGACCCTATCGCACTTGAACTTGGTAGGATGTAGAATCCTGCTTGGAAGAAAGCTTCTTTCCTCTGCCCGGTTGCGCTTCATGCTCCATATTTAAGTGCGGGGTCTGATTAACCCTTCTTCACCATATTATAACGCTATAGGCTTGGCAGTCCGACTGAAGTATGAAACCGGTAGACTACTGTAAATTGACACTGTATCTTTCAAGCCTTTAGTCGGAACTATGCGATAGGCTACATAGGGCCTCCCAAAGGCCCCTTGTTCCTCTCAGTATAGCCTTGTGAACCCTGCTATGATAGACCAATTGAAATAGAGACACGCATCCAGGCAAGGACCTTGAGGCCACATTGCTGCTAATATCTGTTGTGAAAATCATCATTTACTGTAGCCCTTAATCATACCTGAATTGGAAGATTTACCTGAAATGACCACATGGCAACAATGATCTCCTCAGGCATTGAGGATGACGCTGTGGCTACAGCATACTTAAAGCCACCAACCGTTGCCCTCGTATCCCCAGGGCTGAGATAGACCATAGATGCTTCAAACTAGCCAGTAGAGGCGCCGTTGCAGGATGGTCTCCGCAGTCCGTAAAGCATTGGGATGCGGGGAAGATCACCACACGGAACCGTCACCGCGCTACCCGCTTGAGCACCGAGAATTTGCAATTTGCAATAGAGACCATTTCCAGTCCCAGATCCTTGCGTAGATCCGAGAGGATCAATCGGAGCATCCCGTGGACACAATTATCGGTCGGCTACGCTCCAACCACCAGGCTTTTGCGGAAAGTATTGTTCCACATAGATGTACAGGGACTGCACAGTACAAGGGGAGCGTGGCACGGGCAGTCTCCTAATCCACAGACTAAATCTTCACACAATGCTGCATGCCTGACAGGTTTGAGGCAGTTTTGGTCCTGCTCAGCCCCCTTGCTCGAGCCCGCAGGTGCAAATCGGGTAACTACCGGGTGGCATAATTCGGTACGGCATCCGCTACAAAAGTTCTTAGAATCGATAACGGCGGCTAACAGCCCGCGAAAAAAAGGACACAGCAGCTAACCTTGGTTGAAAACGGCAATCGACTATAGTGAGTACGGTATTGGTGATCTAATTGAGTGTGTTAACCACAGTTTGATTATCGGCGATCCGTCAGCTGTCGTGCGACCGTACAGTCTTTAGGGGGCCATTATATTTGGCATGATCAGTATATTTCAGGCCCGTGAGATTGATGGGCGATATTATCACAGCTCCCTCCCAAAGGTGATGCTGGAAGCGATACAAGCACTGTAGCGAAAGGGGGGGTTTATTCCGATATCGTTGGAATACTGGTAGGTGGGAGGGGGTGAGGCTTGTTTTTTCGTTTGAAGAGAGCATTAGTGGGCTTGGGCTGCGCCTTGTAGACGTGTCTCTTTTGGGTACGGTATCTCTAGCGGGTCTGCTGCGGGAGTATAGCACCCGAATTCAAGGCACTTCTAGTATCTTAACAAATGTGCTGTCGTATGATAGCTTGTTGGTGAGCCACAATTCCATCACAATAACGGGTAAGTAGGGGAGCTAAAGTTTCATATAATTTAGCTTGATCGATTTTCTACCGGAGCCTTCAATCGAAAGCTAATGAATGGGGCTTAGATATTCTATCCTTGGTAGATGATTCAACCCCATTGCTCATCGACTGAGCCAACACAATTTCGGCCTAAATTTTTCGTTGCAGCGATGGTTGCGGTCCGCATGATTGAGTACGGCACGGCCACCTAGCGCCCAAAAGTAGGCAGCTAGCCACCATCGCCGTGGTGTACGGTACTAGTACAGTACCGTACCGTACTCTACCGGCACTGCGCCCGCGTTAAATGCTAAACATCCCCCCGGATCAAGAAGGTATTCATCCAAATAGCGGGAGCGGGCCAGTTCAAACTGGCCTAGCACAGTACAAACGGCGGGCAATCAATTAAGTTATGATATCGCTAGTGGAAATCTCCCCCAAGACTTTTGCTAATCCTTCTGTGACTCCTTCGTGCACCAAAGTGCACAATTTTTAGCGCACGCCAAGCTCCTAACAGCTCGAGTAGAGAAATTCTAAGCATTAGTATGATTTGCACTCCCGAGTTGGCGATCTGGCATGTTCTAGGTTGCATTTGTGATTGGGTTAAGAGAATATCGGCCGGTTTCCACTCGTTGGGTGGTTTTGCGCTGCAACTTATGAGCGTAGAGATACGGTGGAAGTGCGCTTATAGTGACTCCCAGAGAGAATGCTTGAGACCATGGAAGATATCATTCTCACGGCGTGATAGAACCATCAGGGATTTGATTTGATTTGAGGGGGTTACCACTCTTTAGGTAATTAGAACAAATCTACTTTCGTTTGCTGAGCCCTCCCGCCAACGGGTAAGAGTGGAGTACAATCACGAGCCACGGGACCGGGGAGTAAACCAAACATCTTACGATATGCACTCCTCCACCAAGAAACAATGATAACAGCCCCTGATGGTTCTAATTTTCTCTCTTGCCTACTCGCGGGGTGCTCCGGAGACCGGCACATCAATAGGACTACACCTAGGCTGCCCACCGCTTTCAGCCCCTCTCCCCTCATCACCCCCTCACCCAAAAAAAGCCAACCTAATCTAGCACTCGTAGAAAGGCGCTCTGAACCTCTGCCAACAAAGACGTACTAGTACTGCATCGGAAGACCCTCCCCAATATAAAGTATCTTGAAAAAGAGCATATGGAAATGGGAAGTTTGCTGTACTACCTGAGTTGGCACTTTCTATAGTATACCCTCCCCAAAGACGTGAGATCTTGCTTAAAGAGAAGGATCTCTTAAGAAAGTATACAATATTTGGCAAGACACGTCCGTCCAAGGCGTATCGTAAAATATCTCCAACGGGCCAGGCCCACAAAATCTCGACTACACCCTCCAAAACTCCAACTGGGCACGAGAAACCCCCCCGCCGGTCTCATACCAGTATCCCACCCGGACCATACAAATCCAACCATCCCAACGATCCCATACCCCTATAATACCTTCCTTCCCTTCAGGCACCCTCCCCCCCTTCAAACCTTACTCTATAACAATCCCCTATCAACTCCACCTGCCACCACCCGCCGGCACCCCTCCCCCCTCCCCCCCCAAGAACTTCCAAAGCGGTGCACTTCCGACCCCGGCCAGGCTCCGCTTATCAGAATATTCCGCCCAAACCTCCGTCTCCCCTTCCTGAAACAGCCTATTGAAAGAAAAAAACAAGGCGACCAATTACAAACTCAATCGTAATTTTTTACCCATCCCCACCAGGAAAAAACGGGGGATACTATCATAGCTAGCTAGCTGGCCATGCGTCTTGCGGTATTTGCTAGCGGTAGAGGGGGTGGATAATAATAATAGTGATAATAACAGTAATTAGGAGCCCCTCTTGTATTAGTACTGGGCCTTGGACTAGTCACGCCTGAGCTGAATATCATTCGTACAGAAAGTATGCGTTGTATTATATAGCTCCTTGTACCCTGGATACTTATTTATCGTCATTAAGGTTATGCCGGGTATATGTTTGGATGTCGTACTTGATCCAGTTGGAATGTGCGAATTACTTATCATCGACTCATGAGCTATCATATGTGGGATGTTGCAGCCTTGTAGTGGTCCGAAGGGGGTTCAGGGCGACGCGCGGGGGATAGGGATTATTTATAGGGTGTTTTCCGTGGTGTTGTTTGTTGCTGTTTTGTGCTAGCACCACTACGTGCGCGTGCGTGTGCAAAATGGCTTCTCCGTTTGGGTTATTGATGGAGAGGGGGACGTCACGGCAGGAAGGTCATGGGTGGTCACTCGTGAGAGGGGCACTCGATGGAAGGGAGCGCTCAGGTTTGGTTTTGACTTTGAGGGGGTGATGGTGGCTTTCGAGTTGTGTGGGAAGCGGGGGTGTCCTGTCGGTGTGCTTTGGATGGAATCACTGGTATGAGTATTTCAAATATACATAATGTAAGTACAGTTCATCACCAATACTGTGCGTCAGCGCGTTCAAGGTCGCAACAGCGGTCACCGGCTTTTAGCCTCCCCTCTGTCACATTTTGCTGGAGAATATACGCCGTTTGCCTACCCTTTAATCGCTACTCCCATTGGTGAACTTCCTCCTACTCCTCGCGATATGCAGGTAGCCACTCTCCGGGTATCGTGTCGAGTCGGAACATCTCTCCGCGGAGGGGGGGAAATTCACCCGCAAAACAATGGATGCCTACCAGCAAATTCGCAGGTTAATTGAGGGAGATTATGGCGGGGTAAGGGTGATAAGGGAATGTTTGGACTGGTCGTGGTTCATACGTAAGATGATTCATTATTGGTCATACATATTATTATTTATGTTCTGCACTGGCCCGGCCGAATCGATGCCGGACACCTAAAGTGGAAGCTCCCATACAAGGTGTCCGGCTTCAATTGGGCCCAGAGAGTGTTACGAGTTTGAGAAGTGCTATTTGGCCACCTAATGGCGCAGCTAGATGTCGAGATGCCAAGTTAGTAAAGTATTGAGCGGGTCTCATTTTAACATCGTGTATTTATCCGCCTGCGCCTGTCCGGAATCTACCAATCTTGTGCCTTTCGCTGGGGGCTATCTATGCTATGCTTTGTTGGGGAGGGGATGTTTGCAGGGCGGTGGATGGCAGGAGCGTAGCTTGCTAGACTGAAAATGGCCATAGCTTTCAAGACCCACACAGTAGCTTTTCCAAGACAAACGAAGCAAAAAAATAATTTCCATTCTTTTCTGCTACCCTGCCGATCGCCAACCCGAAGGTCTAGAGTCGGATTCTACCACCTCGTAGCAGGATTGATAAGCCCCATAGCCCTCTCCCTATTGACGAAGGCCAGGTTCTCCAATCTCCCAGTCCCCATAGGGCAGGATTTGAGGAATTCTCAGTTTTCCTGCCCTACATGACGGATCGTTCAATAATAACTCATTGCAAGCGTGAATCGAACTCCTGGGCTCCCGCTAATTGCGACAGGAGGTTAATTAGTTCTTGACATATTAACCACTGCGCCAGCTGGGTATTTCATGGAGTATCATATCAACTCGGGAACAAATACTTGTGGCCCCGAAAGCTGGATTTCGGGATCTTACTGGGACTTGTGACGGATTTTTTCCTGAATTATTGGTAGATTTTAATAGAGGGTTTTCCTGGCTTCTTGAATGTTAGCGAACGATTCTCTGTAGTTTTAAGCAGAAGTGGCACTTTGCGCACTCAGTATGAAATCACAAAGATTAAGCCGTACTAGTAGTATCGCCTGCAGTGTTGATAGTGCTGAATTTCCCTACATCGTGCTAGAGATACACTAGTTTCCCTAGTGTATCTCTTTTGATTGGTAGATTCAACCTCACAAAGGTGCAATGCTACCACGCGACTCCGGATGTTGGTTAGTAAATATCAAGGTGCATTGTCTCACAACTGCTAGTAACATCGCTCTCATATTAGGTTTAGTGCTCCCGTCCATAGAAAAAGATCTGCATCGACTTGGGGTGCTTTTGATGCTACTCGATTGACATTTTTAGAAAAGTGTGAAGCTAGTTTTTAGTTTGTATTCCAACATGATGTAGGGAAATTCGGCATTATTAACACTGAAGGGAATAGTGGCGTATATTAGAGTCTGACGTGAAAAGAATAAGCGTGAAAAATATTGGATTTAATTTAATTTAATTTTTTCCCCCCTGTATCGCTCAGGGGTCACCAAAAACCTAAAATCATACCCCTTGCCTCTGTCGAGAACCGCACGGGATCAGCAGAAATATCTTTCCCTTTTTAATGACCCCCTGGAGAAGAAGTGTGTATGAAAAAAGGCACAACATTAGAGTTATAATATTATGGCCTTCAAATCCTCACAGCAGCTGTGTTTATTCCCACAGCTGGGTATTTCATCTAGCGGGCGATGGAGGTGATTGAATGACTTGCACCTGTGTTTTAAGTTAAATTTATAGGGTGCAGTAGTTTTTGTGTAAAATGTAGATAGGGCCAACATTAAAACGCATCCTCAGACTCTATATTCATGCTTAGGTTGTGTTGCACTTTTAATAATGGTGTATAATGGTAAAATGAACTTGTCTTGCCCGTGGTGCTGTAGGTTGGAACATGCAATATATTATAATGTTGTATTAGTTGGGGTATTGTTCTTTCCTTGAGCTGGAATTGGTGGAAAGCAAGGTTTGCCTGCTATTATCGTTACTAGCGCGATAGGATTGTTTACGGAGTGCTAGCCTGAGGGGAATAGGCTCCATCTCACGGGCTTCAACTCCCTCCCAATACAAGCAAAGTATCCTACCACCCGAATTTTCAGTTCCTAACAAATCCTCATCTAACCTGAAAACATCACCAGTCCAAGAGTGACATCTTATGACCTAACCATACCAATCAGATAAGATAACCAACCCTCTCTGCCTGGACTCTGATACTGGAATCCATGTGGATACGAATTCCCCCACACCGCCACAGCAACCAATATCGGAAGACGACCAACCCACCAACAGAGCCTCACGAACCTCTCCTTCTTCAAATTAACAACCACAATCGTGACTGCCAGAACACCAAGGCCCAAAAATGGGCAAAAAAGACACCAAAAAGAAGTCCGCCGACAAAAAAGCCCGTGTCGCGGAGAAGACGGCACGAAAAACATCCAAGAAGGAGAAAAGGTCCAGTAGCAAGAAAGGTCCGGATGTCGACGAGAATGACATGGATCTCGATTCGGTGCTAGAGGAGTATGCCCGTCAGGTATTTATCCCCGCTTTCCGCCCCCGCCGCGCAAGGGGAGAGAGAGAGAAAGAGAAAGAGAGAAGGTATTAAATGGCGAATAGCAAGCCCTCTTCCTGAAAGTCACTGAAACCCCACTCGCTGTGCCACCGCCCGTGCGCGCGAACGCAACCCTCGCGGCGGCCCCTAGTGGTAAGGAGCTATTACTCTTCGGCGGTGAGACGTTTAACGGTGCTGTCGCGAAGTTTTTCAACGAATTGTTTGTGTATAATCCCGCTCACGATGAATGGCGACAGATTACTTCCCCGAACTCACCGCTTCCACGATCCGGACACTGCGTGACGACGTCGCGGTACGGTGGTGGGAATACGGGTAGTATGTGGCTGTTTGGTGGGGAATTTTCGAGTCCTAAGCAGGGGACTTTCTACCACTATAATGACTTTTGGAGATTCGATATCGGATCGCGGGAGTGGGTGCGTGTGGAGAGTAAGAGTGGGGGTGGGAAGGGGGGTAGTGGAGGGGGAGGGCCGCCGGCGAGGAGTGGGCATAGAATGGTGGCTTGGAAGAACTATATATTAGTAGTCGGGGGATTTCAAGATACGAGTTCCGCAACAAAGTACTTGGGCGACGTATGGGCCTTTGACACAAATTTGTATACCTGGACCACTATCTCCCTACCCGCACACGCGCAACGGCCCGAGGCGAGGAGTTCGTTTTCGCTCCTGCCGCATGAGCAGGGGGCTGTGTTATTTGGGGGTTACTCCCGTGTCAAGTCTTCGTCTATACCATCTGCGGGCCATAAAAAAGGCGGCGGTGGGAGCAAGGCTTCTAGTGGATCGGTAGCCTGGAAGCCGGTGGTTCATCAGGACACTTGGTTTCTAAGGATGGATCAGGACCTGACCAAGGTTCGGTGGGAGCGGAGGAAGAAACCTGGGAATCCTCCAAATCCTCCAAGGGTTGGGGTTACGATGGCTTGGCATAAAGGCAGAGGGATACTTTTTGGTGGAGTGAAGGATGAGGAGGATAGTGATGAAGGGTTGGAAAGTATCTTTTTCAATGATTTATTCGCATGGGGGATAGACCGGAATCGCTTCTTCCCATTAATTCTTAGAAAGCCAAGGGTTCAGAAGAATGCCGGGAATGAACGGGGAGGTGGAAGGAGAGATAGGGCTAGAGAAGCCGAGGAGGATTTATTAAGAAATCTTAGAGCACTAGAAGCGGTAGGAAGAGATGGCGACGACGACGACGAACAAAACGAAGAAGAAAAGAAACCCGTCGTCATCAAGGAACAAATAATGAGTCTCGAACTCCCCCACGAAAGGTTCAACGCTGCCCTCGCGGTCCTCGATGACGTCCTATACATCTACGGTGGCACCTGGGAAAAGGGGGATCGGGAATTCACATTCGACGAGATGTTCGCTATGGATCTCGGAAAACTCGATGGGGTAAGGACCATCTTTTCCCGCAAGGACGAGACGATGTGGGAAGAAAGCGAGGACGAGGACGACGAGGACGATGAAGATGGCGAAGATGAGGACCAAGACGAGGAAGACGAGGAGGGAGAGGAAGAAAAAATGCAAATCGATGAAGCCGAAATTGAACTCCGGCGGAAGGAAAAGGCCCTGGTTAGTATCCTCTTCTGCATCTTTGGTTTATTTTTACCCTACTAATCTCAAATAGCGTAAAAAGGGTAAATCCGGAGACTCCGAGAAAATCCCCGAAACCCCGGGCATCCAGGAGCCAGATCTTGCGGATGGAGTTGCGGAAGAAGCCTCATTGGACCAAACCCCGCACCCCCGCCCCTTCGAATCTCTTCGGGAGTTCTTCGCGAGGACTTCAGTTGCTTGGCTCGAGATGCTTATCGCGAAGCAGGAAGCGGGGGCGCACAAGGACAAAACTGTCAAGGAGCTCCGGAAGGAAGCCTTCACTGTTGCGGAGGAGAAATGGTGGGCCTGCAGAGAAGAGATCAGAGGCCTGGAAGATGAACAGGAGGAGGCGGGTATTGGCGAGGTTGTTAGTTTGGCGGATGCTAGCGGATCGGGGGGAGGTGGGGGTGGAGGCAGTGCGGGCAGAAGGAGGTAGTTTGTGTTAAAAAGTAGCTGCCGATTTGTATATAGCCCGTGGGTGTTGGGAGAAATTATCTGTATTGTTTGGAATGCTTGGACGAATGATGTTTGTACTAAAAGTTGTCTTTTTACGCCAAAACCTAGCGTAATTGTAATTAGGCACCGCCTACCACTCTAACTTTATTCGAACATAGCTAAGAATGCCTGCGAAAGAGTGATGGCTATCGGGGTAAAGGGTTCTCAAGCTTAATATCATATTATTGATTAATACCGTAGCCATAATACACCAAAACCTACAAATCAAATTATACACCCTCCGCCCGAGCTCGCCGCATCTAAGGAGAAAACTTGTGCTCTAATAAAACGAAAATGTAGTAGCTATAGGGGGTCATCGAAAATCACTCTGGGCTCAAGCGAACCCAGATCCTTCAAACAGCAAATCCCTCACAGGGCTCCCTCCTCACCTCCCTCGAAACATTAGCGTTAGCGGTCGACGCTCGCTGATGCTCCTCCGCCGTTTCCACCAACACACTCCCGTCGACCTCGTTCTCCCCCCTCATGCTACCAAGTCTCTCCACATCTCTAACTCTCGCTTTTGGCGGTTCCGGTATCGCTATCCACACATTAGTCCCAAAAGGAAAGAGAACACGACCAGGGTGCAACAAACTAGAACTGGTATCAAAAGTAACCTCCGATCCATCACTTCCTTCCTGCCTGATGCTGGCAATACCCCGACATCCATACATCCCGTGGTGTCCGTGAAAGAGCAGCCCCTCCTTATACCCCCTCAGATTGGCCAAGTCCTCGAGTAACTTCCCGACCGTATTCGGCACCGCAAAAAGACCTACCGCTAGTGTCGCCGTAACGAGGAAGAATATAAACACCTGCATAATCCATTATCAACCCGAAATGCTAGAGGAAGTATGAGCACGGGCAAACACACATTCCGGCTCCCTACCCCCCTCCCCTCCAGGTTCATCCCCCACGCAACGCCCCAATACACGCCTATAGTTCCAATATACGACCCGATAGCCAGCGCAAGCAAGTACGTCGGTGCCCAAATTTTCACCGCGGCCGTGAGGCTCGGTAGACCTCTCCCCTCCTCCCCCTCCCCCTCCACAGGCCTGAGACTCCTGTGCGTAAAAGCCTTTCGCAAATCGCGCGCGCATGCGAACCCGCTCAAGTAGTGATGTAGTAGGAAGGAATAGTACACGGATAGCAAAGCGAACACGAGCGTGCTGGTCCACAGTGCCGGCACGATCCAGTGTATCGTCGGGATGTATTGCTGCTGTAGGGAGGTATTCGTTACCTGTGCTACTAGTGCTGCGGCGACGCCGGTCATGCTGCATCCTGCCATGTGGCGGGAGCGGTAGTCTAGCAGTTCATTGTCGCTGGCGAGCAGAACGTTGGATTCGAGAGTTGTCAGGGTGTCGGTTATGGGGAGGAGGAATGGATAGAGGAATTTTGGGAGGTTATAGGGTTTTAGGCGCTGATTTTCCTGTTAGCTTTCCTTTAGGTTGAGGTGGGGGAGAGGGTAGATACTCTGACGTTCATTTCCCAGCGAGTCCGGAGGAGTTCTATGGCATCACCGAGGGTTATGGACGAAGAGAGGATGGTTCCGGACAGAGAGATTACGCCGGCGCATGCCGAGGCGAAGGCGAGCGGTTCTGACATTTCGTGAAAAAATGTAGATTGGTTTCTCAGGCGCGAGGTGAGAAGACATATTGCAGAGAGTTTCAGGAATCGCCTGTGGGCCTATAGTTATATCTTTTGCTCATAGCTGTGCTCACGGGATTAACGGTTTTGGACTCTTGTCGTCTGACACTAACTATGGGTTGCCTGGCTAATCGGACAATTGCTTGGTTTTAACCCTAACCCTAATGTAATTGCCTAAGATTCCTTCCTGTATGACAACCTTGAATCACATCCACCTCCATTAGAGAGATTTCGTGTTATGGTTTCCAGGCCCAATAATTATTAAACATTAAGAAGTTACACTTAGGGCAACCTAAACCTACTGGTGTTGAGCCTAACTGATTATCTCCACGAGTGATATATTATGAGTATTGTCCTGTGGGTCACTATGGCTGATCATTTAAAAATAACTTGAAAGCAAGTTATCATCAAAACATTTTCTATTTCAACATCAATTTTCCGAGGCAGTTATCAACAATTAACCCTCAAATAGAATTGGAACAAGAGGAATTGCCCGGTAGCCCCTCACACTATCAGTTGTTTTTAAGAGAGATTGTGGAACCGCGAAGAGGAAGAAGGCACTAAAACCGCCATCCCTATTCCCACTGCATGATAGCCTGACCGACGGTCGTGGTGAGATCCCTAGTTCTGGTTACCAAGGTAGTCGGGGGGATCACCGTAGGAATGATCGTGGTGGAGTTACTTGTAGGGGTAGGATAGACAGAGACAGTCCCAACCCCATAACCCGCTGTACTAGCTGGATAAGGTCCGGCGAACGACACATGAGAAGAAGAAGAAATCTTAGGGATTGGATCCAGTGCAGCCTCGGCAGGAGCATCTGATGGATGCTCTATGGGGACTGGAATGAATGCTGAAGTTCTGACAGGACCGTCCGAAGTACCGCTTGTGATAGGTGTGGTTGAAACAAAGAAAGAAGTTGGATGAAGCATAGCAGCGATGACAGGATTGCTTGAAGGAATGTGACTTATGGTGCCAGTCCCCGTTGGGAGTGGGGCAAGTGTTGTAGTAAGTGTGGTGAGGGTCATTGTGATTGTGGTAATTGGAGATCTTGAGGGAGTAGGGGGCTTAACACTCTCTGCTGCGGTAGGACGAATGAGAGGTGGTATCCACGAAGGATACTCCTGCGAGGTACAGATCCTAATCTTCCAAGTAGCAGCCGTAGTAACCGTAGAGGAGGCGGCGGAGGTGACGGTGATACCCCCCGTATCAATAATAGATGAGATAGCAGTGGCCACAGTATGGCCAAGAGGCTGAGGATTGATCGGGATGACCAAGCTTCAGTTGATATTTGTTAGTTTTTTGAAGCTTTCGCGGGGCAGTGTCGAGGGGTTTGAAAGGCTAAAAACATACTCATCATGACTGTTTATTTCAACTTGCTTTTTAGTAGGATTGACCGGAGCGAAACTCTCATAGTAGCTGTTGGTGCCCTGGCCGCCAGCCCCATCGGCGAGGATCATAGCCTCTAGTTCGGGGGTGACGCCATGAGCTTTCTTGTATTCGGGGGTGACGGCACCTGCCATGCCGGCAGCACGCTCTGCTTCATTATCCAGACGAGCACGGATCTAGGAGGATTTAACAATTTGTGTTAGCGGGGTAAATGGTGGCATGGGTCCAAAGAGTAGGGTAAGGATTGTCCTCTTGGAATCACAATAATTGTCTCGAGACATAGCATCCCCAACCAATTGGAAACCAAGACAATCTTGTGTATCAAACAAGCGAGCAAGTGAAATTGCCATCCATCACCAAAAGGGGCAGAGAGAGGATTATAGTTACCCTCAAATTGCCAGTAACGCCGGCATGAATTGTAGTGGCCAAAACCAAGAACAAGGTAATGAGAGAAGATTTCATTTTGCCTTTGCGATGAAATTGTGGAGAGCTTTTGGAATGAAAATTGTGAACGGGAAACAGGAAAAGATTGACGCAAGCCAGATAAAGGGGAAACGGGATTGACGGGCGGGGTGCCTGGTGATGGGGAAGGACGGAGAAGGCAAGGGAGTTGAGCCAGTTAGGGAAGGCTGGGGAAGAGAAGAGAAGAAGGGAGAATGGCCTGAAGAAGAACGGAGGTTAGGAGAGAAGAAAAGGGGAGGCGGTGAAAGGCCGCATTTTTAAGAGAGGGGTGGGCTAACTGAGAGTGGTGTACGTATGTTTGGAAGGATTGCGTGTGGGTATGACCCACTGCTCACACATCCTTCAAGAGCATATAGAAGCTTCTTTACGCTCGCGAAGTACATATTGAGGTGCTACTGATTAACCTGTCATTGCAAACTACTTCTACCTATAGAACCCCGGGCAATAGTTCTTAGTGTTAACTCCTATTCTGGTGTGGGGACCGTACTTGATGCATGATAGATGCCCCGCCATATATTTACTTTCCCCCTCGGCTTCCGGGTGAGCACTGGTGATACTGGCCCGCTCTAGAAGAAGCCTTCTCTCAATTGCAAATAAAGCTTAGCCAGTGGAACCATATCCTGAGACCCAACATCAAGGTTCCAAAAAGTCCTCAGTTTCCTCCAGATAGGTCAGCCGTGTCTTTAGGTCCTTATCCTGAAAGGAATATCCACAACCTTATATTTCTCCCCGGAGAAAGGTTAGGATCGGAGGATTTAGTGACTCGCGAATGGCATTATGTGTACTTTGATTTTCTAGGTTTCTTTCAAAAAAGATGGTAGATTTCCCAATATGTCTCGACTCCCTCTAACATTGAGAAAGTCTGAGTGTTTGGATTAATTTAATGGTGAAGGTGTAACCCCTCTCCGAGCGCGCACTCTTGGAGCAAGGACAACTTCCACTGGGGAAATACTTTACCAGTGTTCCCAACGTGCCAGGTAGGCCAGGCAACAGTAAAACCGGGCCCGGCCTGTCAAAATCCGCCTGACCTCGCCGGGCCTAGCTATAGGTTGTATAAACCTAGTGCCAGCTGCAGTTTCTCAAGGTATTTGGTTTCCCTGTTTTTAGTGTCCACCCAGCTTGTCTATTATTCTCCAAAGCTCTCGCCATTCATGCTTTGTACAAGCACGGCGTGTCAACTCTACCAGAACGCAGACTGGATGAATACTAGTTTAGCAGGGCACCGATAACTCGCCCTCACCGACCATCCATAAAGCGTCAATCGCAAAGAATCCCTATAAATGTTTTCACAAATTACCAAACAAGTTAACATCAGGAATTCAAGAAAAATTTCACTTCATTAGAAAAAAAATACTAGAGATATTAGATTAATTAGTGCATTAATTATAGGAAAAGAGATACTCTTGTGGTGGGCCAGTTGTGTGCAGTCAGGTGGTGACCGGTTATCAGGTATCAGCACTAGGAAGATTACCCGTAAATATGCATTTCCCATTGCGCGATCACTCAAGAAGCAATAGCAGAAGCTAAAGAGCCAAAAATAAATAAAAGATACGGAACTTGAAAGAAGTGGGAGAATTAAGTTACCCTCAAAGCTATCTATGCTAATCCCCGGGCATATAGGCTTTCCTAGGCCGGTCGAATTTAGCTAGGCCCGTTGGGAATGCTGCACCTTACTCTTCTCTCCAGAATCTCCCCTTCCCTCCAATACTCTCCTGATTTCTATACCAGCTCGGCGCAAGGAGGTACACCTGGCAGGAACAAAACCATGGCAGCTATCTACCTTTGTGAAGCCACCCAAGCCGACGACCCTCACCTCCCCCTACAGGCCGTAACAATCGGGATATCACACCCCTTGAGCAGTCCCGTCCTCCTTGGGCCGTATTAACAATCGAAGTTCGAAGATAGTAGTTGGAGAGACTGGTGGGCTGTTGGTATGGCCTACGCCGAGGAAGTAGGTATCTCAGGGGTGTGGGTCGAGGATCGGACATTGTGGCCCTTAGTGGGGTGGTACATAAGATAAGTTAAAAGACAGAAATCGGCTTGACTGTACTTTATCTATTGGAAGAAATTGCGGGTTTGGGGACGTTGAATAACTAGGGCCGATAACATGGCAATAGGGATCTTTGAAAAGACAAAGCGGATGAAATCAGAAACTTGAAAATGAACTTGAAGTGTAACCGGGACTTTCAAAGTTGGCTAGACAATATATTTGTGCGAATAGGTAATGAAGTATCTCTCCGTGATAAAACAAGTTCCGCTTCCCCTGCTGAACAAATTGTGCATATCAAGAGCACTGCGCCAAGAACAGAGAAAAACTGTCCAGCACCTCCCCAAGTTTACTCAACGCTGATGGAAACTATTTTGATACGAAGCAGTGGCAGCGGTAGAACGAGTAGGCACCATAGCCAACGTTAGACCGGGGAGTGGACCAGACGCAGAGGTTATGCACACTGCACGCAGATTCCGTCCAAATCCTCACCAGGGGTTTTCCCGGCGAAATCAAACCTCCAGGCTTAACTCAGAAATGGGCAAATCTGTCGTATCGCGCTATATGAATGCCTCCTACTCTTCTAGACTTTCTCACTCAAGTGGTTGACTTTTCTTTGGTGTGTTTCAACTCATGCACATGCCCGTTTAGACCCGCTCCCTTCCCGGTCCGTGTTTTGGATGGGTTGGGCGTTTCGTGTTACTTGATCGGCACCGGAGCAATACATATGGACAAAGCTTAATTTGGCCGCTAGTTTAAAGCCTTGTTTGCTCCATCTAGATCAGTCACCCGAAATTGAGACGCAATCTATTTCACGCGGCGTCACTCGAATACCCACGCAGATTATAGAGATTGTACGGCAGTGGTGGTGTGGGATGTAGCAGTATCACGGCAATGCCAACCCTAAAGGGCCCCCACCAACCAAGCCTCTACCCGCCATAACATGCATAACCCAAATTGGATTTTTAAAAACAAGATTCATTCAACGAGCGGCCGGATCCACAATGACATCCCCATCATCTATACAAAACCAATTCCAATCCCGACTTTTCCCCACCGCCATCATGCCTAATCCCTCCCCTCCCACCCCCAAAGCCTCCTCGGATTATCCACCATAATCTGGTGGAACGCCCTCCAATTTCCCACCCACCCCTTGACAACATCCACAAACGCCGAGTCATCCACATCCCTAAACGGCCTGATCGCGAGCGGGTCACCACCCATAGCCCCCTGCACATGCGGCCAGCCGCTGCTATAAACACACATCCGCGGAGCCTCCCCGAGCAACTCCTTCGCCACGACCCCCATATCCGCATAATTCCCATCCTCCCCGAACTGCGAGTCCAAGTGCGGCGCCGAGATCTTGACCCACAATTCACCCCTCTTCATCAAGTCGACGACCTCGGCGAAGCCGCGCTGGGAGTAGGGATTCTGGCCCGCGCTGACGCTGGCAAAGTGGTCCGCGACGACGGCGACGCCGAGGGTGGGTATGAGCTTGTGCAGGGTGGCGAAGGCGTCCAGGGGAATGTGCAATTGTAGGACCCATTTGTGCGACTTGCAGAGCTCGGCGTGGGCGCGGAGGATGCTTTCCGATGGATTTTCCGCGGATTTGATGCGCAGGCCCCGAACGCCCGCGTCGTGCAGTGATTGTAGGGTCTCGGGGGATGGCGGCGGGTCGGAGAAGGGGTCTAGCACCGCTACCCCGATGGCATTCGGGGAGAAGGCTTCTAGCGCTGCGAGTAGAATCGTGTTGTCGGTTCCGTAGACGGACGGGGTGACGATGACGGGGTGGGATATGGACTGGGCTTCGCAGTGCTTTTGGGCAGCGGAGATCGGGGCCGGGAGTGGAGTGTATGCTAGATGGATTGCATGTCACAGGTTAGGTTTAAGGTTTTCGGAGGCGGGAAGTTGGGTTGGGTGCTGGGGGGGGGTGGGGGCTGGGGAGGGGGGGTCGAGAGAAGCGGGGAAAAGATGGGAGAGAAGGGGTCAATACTTCTGTCAGGACTCAGGGGAAAGTTCTCCGGGTCTATTACGTGGATGTGGGAATCCCAAGAATAAGGGGGTAGCCTATAGGCCATCATGAGAGATATCAGTCTTTGGTTTGAAGGGGATTAATCCCGCTGGGTTTTGTTGTTGACATTGGGTTATGGTGTGCGGGGCACAGCACACATGGCATAATGTGGGGTAATTTGTGTAACCTACTTGAGTAAAGCTAGTTAACCGTGAACCATTTACGAGTGATATATTGTGAGTAAGAAGCCATTGCCTACGGGCTGAGATGCCGGCTTAACTTATGAGAACGAGGAAATTCGGGCAGTTCCAGATCCTATTTAGCGTTTCATATTTCTTGTTTAGAAACTTGCTGTAGATCACTCTTAATTGCATGCTAAACCCCAGAATCAAGACACATTCTTACAGCCAGCCTTCGAGGAGCCTAGCGGCAATTTAGTATACCAGTGTTAATCGCCCCTGAGGTCCAACAGGCCCATTATCTCGGCAAACAGCAGAGTGCATGCATCACATGAGTTTCAGAAAGAGCTCGCTCCTAGCATCTATCTATTCAAGAAAGCCTGCGACATATTCAGGTTTGGAACTGTGACTATGATGAGTATATCAATACTCCCTGTTTCAATGGGTCTCGCGCCTCTACCCTCGATATTCAGCTCCACCCCCTGATTGTAGGTAGGTATCAAGCGTGCCTTCAGTCCCCAAGGCCAGTCTGTGGAGAGCTAGCTCCAGCCTTCGACACTGTCTTCCCTAAAATAGCTATTGCTACGCTACTCCTCGGTGTTCATACTAAACGACAAGCAACGCAACGCCACAGTACCTCTGCTACTCGAGTACCACTGCCCACAGTGCAGAATATTTCCACGATCCACGAACTTTTACAGCGAAAAAGTCAACTAAAAATTAGCCCCATTTGCTGCTGGGGTGAGTGACGGTGGCGAGCATGATATACCATAAACGGCCGTAAAATAGAGAGGGGAAAGAAAAAAGAAACCGACTGCTGGGGAGCCACACGTATAGTGCCCAATACAAGCTCCAACAACCCTGGTGAAGGTGAAGGTGCGCCTGGGAAGGGAGGAGAGTCAGGAGGTCGCAGGAGAGCGGAGGCCGCCTGAACCTTCGATTCCCAGCGCAGCTCCGATAAGGGAAGTCAGCCGAATTCATCACCCTCGAACGAAACCCCGCCTGTCAAAGCTGGCCGCAGAGCCCCCCTAGTCGTGGTATGATAGAAGTGAGAGTTATGATGGGGCCGCGCTGCCACCAAATTTGGGGAAGGGAGTGCTTTTTCCTCTGCTGGAGGATGATGAATCAGGGAGGGTCTTAGGGGAAGGTATGTAAGGGTAGCTGTGGCTGGGTGGTAGAAGTTGGGGTGGGGGTCAATGGTGGCACAGACTAGGCCACAGTCAGTTTTGGAGGTTTTCTCTAGATACGGTAATGTACCATAATCTGGCGAAAGCCGGATTGACGCTAGGGAGGATTTTCTTGAACCTGGCCAACCACTGCTGCATATACTTAAGCTGTGTCAAATTTGCCTTCTTCGTGCCCGCCTGTTAGCTCGGTCGCCTCAGTTTCGCTTTAGCTCCAATAATCCGACTTTTGCTAGATTATACGGGACAAGTATGATACTTGCCCACACGTTTTCTCCCCCTAGTGGGGGAGTGATTTGATTTAGGAACCCCCCGCCCCCCAAACTCGAAGCGTGCCAAGTGCCATCGCTTCTATGGTGTATTTGGTGTGTGTGGGGGGTTTTTCTTTTTAATCTCACCTTTCACCTTCGGTTGAGGTGTTATCATGTCTCGCCAGGTCACTCTTGTGTATATTTGTGGGAACACAGGCGTCGGTATTATTAGCACTATAATTTGCCATACCGTGTTCTTAACGATATTTCCCCACATGCTTTCTAAGATATGCTTAACGGGCGCAGGGAGGGGGTAGGAACAGAGCCCGGTCGAATCTTTAGGCTTGTATGTTTAATAATCACGCTCAGCTGAGGAAAAATTGTGATATAAATCGTGAAAGTGCAAACATCCTGAAGGCATGCTCACTTACAGCACAAAGATCTAGAGGCCGAAGGCACAGTGTGATAGGTGGATTGTACTGTACAAAGTGCATATCGCCGGGATACGGTAGGAAATGCTGTTCAGTATCCAATATCTCGCCGGTCCTTACGTAAATTTACAACTCTCTCGGCCGGTACTATTGTGCGCAGAGCTAGCTTAGATGCCGTGTGGAGCAATAATACCCCGGATTTTCAAAGCTCACGAGCACAGTACCGCCCGCAGAGGGTGAGACTAAGTTTAAATTAACTTGGCAAATGGCTTTCATAAAGCTCTGACCATCGATATCCTGTCTTAGACTTAGTCTTAGATTCCGCACTTCGCCTGTGGCTGTGATTATCTATTACACATGGCTAAGGGCTTGCATGGCTGCCAAAGGTGCCGTTCCGTTCCTCTGATGGTGCTGGGTGCGGTGGCCGTATTGGTAGATCTCGAGCTTATTGTTAGTGCCTTTCGAGATGGAGTAAGATATTTCAGAATAGAACCACACGGCCAGTAATCAGGTTTAACTCCTTCCATCGGGGTCTGGGGTGGGCTTCCCAGCCTCCCGCCCAACGGGAGCGGTAAGTTGAAAGAGACAAACCTACGGTCTTCGCCGTATACTAGGCGGGGAACGAACAGGGATCAATTACAAGTAATTTTTTGTAACCCTAACCTTGACGATTTACTTTTTTGCCAACCAAATATCCCTGTTCGCCGCCCAGTTTCCTCGCGGGCACTGTAAAGACTGTGAAGAATGCAAACCGAAGCTTCATTCTATGATTGAGTATCACACAACCAGGTAGACATAGTAGGGGGGCATTACTGTGCTACGGAAGCACAGAGTCTGCTGTCCCCGGGCGGTCGTCTCTTGGTCTTGTGTCCACACACGACATATCTCGCACTTCCCTTATCTACAAAAACCTCACCTCCTCTCGAACACTTATAAAACTAGTCATCAAAACTGGTCATCGCAACCAAGCACTAGCACAGCCATCGCCAGTCTGCAAGCTCCACGTTGCATCGCTCACCATTCTCTCCGAGAAGCCCGAAAGCACAAACTCAGTACAGAATCCTCCCCCCGGTAAAGCCTTGAACAAACCTACAGGCATCAACCCCACAGCTTCAACAGCTCCAGGAAAACCACTGAGTCTCATTCCACGATTGGTGAAGTTTTCCTTTTCCCGTGGGATGTCCAGAGGTCGAGGAAAAGTTCGGACGAGCAAGAGTAACCCTAACCCTTACCGTCGAATTATATTTAGATCGGTCACACAAAGGCGGTGGCTATACCTCGAACAATTGAGGTGTTTAACAAAAAGAATGACAAACAAAGGCGATGAAAAGTGAGCCTCTCTCCTCCCTAAAAATCATTGGCAAACCCATTATTGAGGGCTGAAAAGCAGAAGTTAACCTGTCAATTAGGATTCCGGAGTCGGGTGTCTGTGGGAGGGCGGGTGGGTGAAGGCGACCCGATGGCCTGGGACTGGGTTCCTTGCTTTTCGTTGCAGAGTAAGCTGAAAAATTCAGTCAGATGGGACTCAGTTATTCTGTACCTGAAGACCGCTCCCCAGAGCCTAGGCTTCGGCAGTCGGCCACTTCCGATAATGAGACGAGGTACCGTTGACTTGTTTTTCAGGAGGAGCTAGCCAGTCATCACTGCGGGAAGAATCGCCGCTTGATTTAGGGGCTCTGTAGCGTATAAGCGGATGTTGGGTGATCGGGTGTTATGCAACACACTTAAGGCATTGTCGAAACTAAAAAAAACTTCTCAAAGCTGGCAAAGTGCTCAACTGGACCCCAAATTGCGTGGAATTGGGTACGAATGGGAGATTCCAAGGACACGATTCTTTGCAAGGTCTGGCTCCGATGGATGAGAGATAGTTCCTCCATGGGCTTTCGTTCGGCCCAGGGTGCGCACCACCCCAACGAGCAGTCGGAGGGGCCGTTGTCATCGCGTAATTACGCTGCTGAAGGATGACTCGCTAAAAGAGGCACATTGGAGGGTTTAATTGTCATGGCACGCTCTAATTCTAGTAACCAAGAATCCGATTCACGCTCTCATAGCTTAAGGGTGCATCGCATACAAGGAGTTGTGGAGCTGATAAGTGGTGCCTGAATGCTAACCCTGCCGGAATATATTATACATAAGAGTGGCCAGGAACAGGTTCCAATCATAATGTGTGCTTAGCCGATAATATTATTATGGCCTCGGTATTATATTAAATTTTGATAGTCTTCGGTAGTTTTGCATCTTAACCTTGTTTGCAAAATCCCAACCCAACCTTCGGAGATGATTTGATCAGATTAGATGGCCCATCGGGCGATCAGATCTCGCTTTTTGATAGGTTGCCCAGTGCACCAAGATCATTCCATTCAACAACGACGAGCGACTAAGCACCACAGGGGAACAGGGGAGATTTACGCCTCGCGGCTGGCAGCGTTCTTCCCCAACGGTAGCAGCGGCTTACAAGCATAGGGCGTTCGAGTACGAGTGCATGAGCCTCCCTGAGTTCGCCTACCCTCAATGAACAAACTCTGGTCGTCTACTCACGCCTCTGTGGGTTTGTGTTCCGAATAGCGCTAATAGAATATCATACATATTTTATGCCAATTGGCGGCCACGCCTTGGGCACCTTTTCCGGAAGCTACTAAGATCGGGGATCGCAGGTTAGCTCGGGAGGTCTACCGTAGCAGGTAGAGGGTTGTACTCGTACAGCGTAGTGGCGCAAATTTTAAAGGCATCATACTCGAGTATGATACAGTGTTCTACTTGGTAATTTATAGAGTATTAGGGCATCCTACGTTGATGGTACCTGCCTTGGCGCCAATGTGTCTGAACACTCATGAATTGCGGCTTATGGTAGAAGGGTCACTTCATACTCATTTTATTTTTACTTCCGAAGAATGTGAATTTTTCCTCACCTCGTCCTTGTGGGTGAGACCTGGATTCCATGCCGGCAGTGGAGTGAGCGCTTCCAACTAAAGTCGGGAATTTCAAGGTACCGGTACAATACAGTATCCCTCCCACTAGTAGGGGAGAAATGCGGCTATCCTAAGGAAAGATGCCTGGTGAGATATGGGAGAGCTCGTCCTTTAGGCGATCGGGCAAAAGCCACAAAGCCACAACTTGACACCCAAGTCAACCCCCCATACGGTAGTAGCACCAGCGCTTGATCAACGGTTTTCGAGAAGACCAGTGTACGAGGCACAGCGCCTTCGCCGTTTGAGTCTCAAATGAATATCATAGCTTCTAGAAACCCGTCGAGACAATTTATGCACTATCATATCCGAGAGCGGGCTCTGCAACGAAGCGGCGTCTATTTCAATGTGCGCTAAACCCCGTTGCGCCCAACGCAGCTGTTTTGAACTCGGCCTAACTTTAACCCGGAATGTTGAGCAACCCCCATTCCAATGCCCTCATGAAAGAGCATATCCTTCAGGGGCAGAAGAAGGGGGACAGAAGAAGGGGGGCAGAAGAAGTCTTCGAGACATAAACAAAAACTTTCTAGAACCAGAGAAGGCCAATTGACCCTATTAACCGGAACCTCGTCTAACTACTATGATTCGCCAATGCGGAGACAGGGACATTCGGAACATCCGGCGACTCCCTTGTCACACCTTACCTACCTAGCTTCTTCTGCTTCCATCTGAAGAGGCGAAATGGAAAATAGGAGAAAATGCAAGTACCATTCACGCCTGCATCTCCTACCGAGACATAATCCTGGCGTGCGAGCGGGGAGATAGTGTCTCACACACACACACACACGATGGAGTTTTCTACTCGAGTGCAATATCTGCACAGCCGACGCACGATGACATGAGGCGGTAGCTCACGCATGAACGAACGCACGATGAGCAGCAGCCTACAGTACAGTGCAGATGGAAAAGGGAAGCACCAGGTATCGGTATTACCAAGTTGTGTAATGGTGCACCCACGCTCAAGCTGATATCCTGGCTAGCTATCTAACCCTTTCACCACCACGAATTTCCAGGCCAGCCCAACGCTAGACTTACTTGGAAACAACCCGGGGGAGTGAAGCAGGTGAGTCGCCGACCAATACACAAGGCGGACGGCACCGGAAGGAAGAATGGGTGAATGGGAATCTGGTCAGCTTCACTCCTGGGGTAAAGCTGAAAGGACGAATCACCATAACACAGCAGTACTTACAATACCGCGCCATTTAACCAGCCACCCTGCGGGAAAAGAATAAAAATAAAAAACAACAGGTCCAATAATATCATCATCGGCATGGTCTAACTGTTGATTCCGCCTACCCGCCTTTAGGCGTTGAGCCTCCATCCATCCTGCCATGACATAGATGGCATAGCGGCGGCAGCAGCAGTGGTGGTGGTAACAATAATAATAATTCTAGTGTGAACATTGAGTAGTGCGGTGCATACGTATAGTACAGTGCGGGCTCCTTCTGGAGGTACAGTCATTCGAACATTCGTTCAGATGGGCAATAGCGACTACCTCCTTGGTGCAGGGACACCGCCCCATTGGGGTTTATGTCTGTATCTGGATGCTATTACGAGTTGCCAATGGTCCGTTTGTATAGTCGTACCAGGCCTATTTCAGGGCCACGATTGTTTCGGGGACACCGGAGAAGACGGTGTGGTATGGTATGCTGTGTATGACTGAAATCACTTCCGGATAGCCCCGTTTGGGGTTTGATAGGCCGGTGGAGGGGGGAGAGGGAGGGAGGGATGTAGGGTATACACTATATATACACATATGTATATGCTTCCTCGTCGACCCAACCAATGTTTGGCACAAACAATTGAAATATCATACATATCAACAGCACTACCTGATCTATAAAGCAAGTAAACAAACATTGTCTCTACCTTTCAACAAACCACCACTCTTCCTACAGGCATAATCACCACCTCACACTCTTTGGGAAACGTACCTACTATACAATCAGTCATGAAAGGGCCCTGTATATTCAGCAATCATAGCTCCCCCAGAATCTATGGGGGGCGTGAGGTCCTAGAAACCAAGTTTGATGCAAAGGTAAAGACTAATTTGTCTTGTCTTTTTTACTTTTTTACTCCCGAAATCTCAAGAACTTGCGGAGAATGAGGGTGGGGGTTCTTGGTTCAGGACCTACGATGTTCTTTTACCCCTCGTGTTCCGAGCTCTTGCTTGCCCTTAATTCCAATTCATTCCGTCCACGCCCCATCTCTATAAATTTCCTTCACTACAACCAGCTCCCCCTCCCCTTCTTCCTTCTCTCCATCTCCCTTCCTTTCCTCCATCCTCCATACCCTCCAGATAGCTAGTCTTCCAGTCTGTATAAATTGACTTTTCTCAAACCCTTCCTATACCCTCTAGGCGCAATGCTTCCTCCCACTCTAAACACCTCGGTTTGCACTTCCCGCGCAAACACCCCCAGTCCCGCCCCATTCCCCCATTCCCCAAACAAACAAACAAAATACTAACAATCCATCCTATTCCAATAGAAGCACCTAAAAATCTCGGCCACCCCACCAGAACAGTTTACCTTCAAAGACCTCTCACTGCCTCGCCCCGCCGGTGCAGCCTCGCCTGTCGCTGGCTCCGCTCCCTTCGCACTCTTTTCACCTGAAGCAATTCCACTACTACGTAAAGCCCTGCTAAACCCAGACTACCTCGACAAGACCGCCACGCCCTTCAGCAACCACAATCTCATCGTGCGCAACACGGCAGCACACTCCCAGTTCTTTAAGGACATTTGGACTCATCCTGATGTGATGAGGGCCGTAAGTCTCGCCGCGGGCGTCGAGCTGGAGATTGTGATGGAGACTATAGAGGTTGGCCATGCAAATGTCCAGGTCAATATGCAGAAGTATAAAGGGTTGGAGAGGGGCGAGATGTTGAGTAGGGTTGCACGGGAGCTTACCAGTGGGAAGTTTGGTAAAGTTGGGAGCGGCGCCGCGAGAGTTGAGGTCGAGAAGAGAAGCGAAGAAGAGATTGTAGAGGAAGTGAGCGGGGAGGGTGGTTTGATTGTGCCTTGGCAGTGAGTTTGTGAAAGACATTGAACGGGCCGAACATTTTCACTAACGGGACAATTATCAGTTACGACAGTTACCCATTCGTCTGCGTCGTAATGCTTTCAGACACCACAGACATGGCCGGCGGAGAAACCGTGATCCAGCGGGGAGACGGGAGCCTCTTTGGTGTAAGTCTTCTACGGGCAATTCCCCTTCATCAATCCGTCCACCTCACTAACCTTCCCACAGATCTCCCAACCCGGCACTGGTTCTGCCGCCGTCCTCCAAGGTGGCTCACTTAAGCACCTCGCGCTGATGGCAAAAAATTCTCCGGACCGAATAACCCTTGTAACCTCCTACCGCGCGAAAGCCGTGGGTCTCTGGGACATCTCTTTCCTAACAAACGTACGACCCTACACTGATCTGTCAGTACTATACCCACAATGGAGTGCCTACCGTCTGCGCGTACTCACCGAGAACACCACTGCTATGACCCGTCGTCTCGCTTCTTCCTCCGTTCCACATGAAGAGCTCCAAACCTTCCTCCGGAATCAACAAGAATACCTAACCACCACCACCAACCAAATGGTTCCTGAAGCCACCGTCTCCGCCGCTATCGCGCAAGTGGGCATTTCCAAGTTCTATCTTGTGCTGGAAACGTACCTATCAAACTCGATATTTTCTAACGCGCCTAGCATCTGTCCGCAGTGCGGGAGCGTAGGAAAAGTTGACAAGCAGCATTTGGCAGAGTGTGTGCGTATGCGCGAGTGGAGGCCGGAGGCCGATGCTTGGGCTGTTTTCGAGGATACCCTGAAGGAGATGCACGCTGGGAGTGTTATGGCAGTGGGAAAGACGACGAGGCCGGATTTAGAGGAAGTTGCGAAGGCCTTTCAAGAGGACTTTGAGGCGGGGAGGAGAGTTTCTTGGGGGATTGCAGACGAGTTGGCCAGATTGGGGCTTACTGAGTATCTTTTGGAGTACTTGAACTTTTTTGGGATCGCCTTTGAGAAGTAAACCAACCTCTGGGTAGGGGGGTAAATTTTAAAAGTTTTGTAATTCTCTCATTTATCTTTTTTTAATCTTTTTCTTTTTCTCTAGTCTACTGTTTCGTTCTACTCACTACACGGTCGGTTTTTGTTTATTTTGGTTTACTGTTTCATTCTGTTCATTGCGAGGTCGGTTTTTGTTTATTTGTTTGGGCTGTTTTTCTCGGGTTGGTGGGAATGGTGGGAAATGTATAGATGGATGAAGGCACTGATAGATACATAGTACATAGTTATAATTTCCCTTAAAGCTTCAATACGTTAATACAGCATCTTTCAAACTTGATCTTATGTCTTCTTTTTTTTCATGGAAAATTTGCACAGACAATCACTCGCATCCCTTCCCCCTTCCTATATCCACAACAAAACCCACCCATTGCAAAGGTAATATTCCGCACGGGCAATCATTGACCCTGGGCTTCAGCCTACCTACCAGGTGAAACACAATTGAATCAGGCGCCCGAGTCCACAACGCATGACACCACCACTGCAGCGTAAATCACACGAACACTACCAATTCACATTTGCCCTACTACCCCCCCTCAACACACGAACGAGTGCGACAGCGGCACTATCCCCGCAGTACCGCACACTACAGTTACCCCGGAGTACCGGTGTCGTACTGTAACCGTATACGGCGGCGGCGGTGCAAGTAACACTTTTTTAGTGATCCAGATCCAACTGACTCACCACCAACCAACTCAACCTCGGACACTCTCCAAATACGGAGGGGGATGTTTTAGTTTACTAATCTTTTTTTTCTCCCCCTTTTTGCCGGGGAATTGCCGGAGGTTACTGGGACTTGATGTGTGGTAATTAGTAGTGGCCCATCTGTGGCTTGTTCCTGTTGCACTGGCGCGTACTGTACGAGTACTTCCATTTTCATCGCGTATTCGGAATCAGGTAATATTAAAGATTTATGTCTTAATACTATGACCAAACATGGCTAGTAGTAATTTCTGCTCCTTACATCATTTATTCTCATACCAGGCCAA
>Ga0307513_10001889_pt1 | contig 29762 bp, 39 predicted proteins | sample 15_EM_MG_FD_202174 | JGI IMG/M metagenome (GOLD analysis project Ga0307513, IMG submission 202174) | Populus trichocarpa ectomycorrhiza microbial communities from riparian zone in the Pacific Northwest, United States - 15_EM | ecosystem: Host-associated > Plants > Roots > Unclassified | place... | reverse complement strand
AATGCCGGCGGACGGTAAGATTCAAGATGCCCCAGTATGACAATGCGTGGCTGATGAGGCTGTACCGCAGCCACCATGAATCGCGCGAAACATCAACGGCCAGCACTTCCCGGGTTTCCAACGATCAACAGAGTGACTGGGAACTGAACTGTGAGGTCTGCTTGAAACACACACGCAATCAGGTTAGGACTACAGTTTCCTCCCTTTCCTACCCGATCCAACCAACCTTTCGTTAGGACGATGGGGTCCCAATCATGTGCTGCGGTTCCTGTAATATTTGGCAACACATCCCCTGCCACGAAGAGATGGACCGTCGAGACGGCAGACCCCCACGAGATTGGGAGAGAGAGGAGTTTTATTGCTCTCGCTGTCGCTCAATGTCCTCTACGAACGGTCGTGGGGTAGGTAGAGCCGTCCCCCCTCACACCTCGCAAACCAAGGTGCAGCTTCGATGGGAACATGGTAGATCCGGCGCCAAACCCTCTGGACCGGCACAACCCCCTTATATGGGGGTGCCCATGGATCGGCACGATTATTACCAGATGCCCCCAGCCTCTACCGTGATAAACGGGGGATACCCGTATCCTCATCCGGTGTACAACGGACATCCGCCAAGTCTGCCGACCTCCGTGGACCAGTATTCAAACATATCCTTCTCTCACTATCAACCTCATCAACGAGGATTCACGTCTAGGCACCCTCAACCACCCACATACAATCCAACCCATTACTCAAGTGTACATCATTCGCACTCGCAACCCCCACACAACATGAGTCCCATTTATCCAGCCTATACCAACGGAACAGGCAACCCCACCGTGCAGAGCTACCACGGTCAGCCGAGTTTTGGCGGGCACCATCGACCCTCTGTGTCAGCGCTCCCCTTACAGGTCAGTCAGAACCGGTGGTCCATGCACTCGGAAACCTGACGGGTCTGAGCGTAGAATGGTATTGGTACTCCCCCAAACTGGAGTTTCCCCTCAAATGTCTCGGGTAGCGCTCATGTTGCGACTTCCCCCGCGTACGAGGCTGTGCATGACCCCAGACTATTCGGACCTTCCCACCAAGCTGTCCAATCCCAGTACGTGCCTGTGATGGGCCCAAGCCATCCGGGTACGAGTATGACGGGTGGCCCTCGTAGCATGTGATGGTCTCGATTCGTTCCTTGTAGCACATCTTTTACAAGTAGATCTTTTATATACACCTTGGATATTGTGTTATTTGATACTGTACGGCTAATCAAACCTAACGAATCTGTCTGTACATCTTGAAAGGGGCAGTCGTCCATGGGAAGGGATCATTGGTACCATCGAGATCCGGTTCTTTCCTATTGGGGAGGCGTGAGCACGGGCACGAGAGCAGGGGCATCGACGGACTCTTCAGGACCCAATATCCTCAGGCCGCGGATGTGGGTGTCCTTCCCATTCATGTGGTTTGTGAGAACGATCACCTGAAGAACATAGGCATGGACAGCCTTGCTAGGGGCAAGCGATTGGGTTGAGTGGTATTGTTGGAGTGGAGAGGTACTCACAACCCTTCCCCATCATCGCGAGCCTCGGAAGAGATATCAAAGGTGATCCAGCCGTCCGGTTTTTCGAATGTCACGACTCGGACGTCTTGGAGGTCGGCGGGACCAGTTCCGGCTCGGATGCACATGGTCGAAGGTGTGTACGAGTCGTCTAGTGGGAAGCAGAGAAATATAGACAACTTTTGGATTGCAACCTTGGACGGAAACTCGACGGTGATAAAATGAGGTTGGGGGCCGTCCGAACTGCGGTTATACTTAGTGGTGGTATGACCAAGAGGATAAGAGCTACTTACTGCCAAAAGGTTTCCGGATCGTCATCGTTCAGGCATTCTGCGCCAAAACCGAACTTGTAGGACGAGACGGACCATTTTCCCAGAGGGCCGATATCTGGCCATGGTAAGGAAGGGGCCTTGCGTCCTGGGAAGACTGTTGGGTCAACGTGGATCAAATGAAGGCCAGGATACATGCCCATGTGCACAAGAGGGCCATCGCTGATGCTGTTGGGGACGATGCTGACGCCCCCATTTGTGACAGCAGTGATTTGAGGTTGCTGTTGTTCTTGGCGGTGTGGATCGACCACCCCCGTTTGCAAGTCGCCTGGTGCCACAGGAGTTGTAGCCATGCCACTTACAGTATACTGCCGTGGGAGGACGGAAATTATCGACCCAGCCGGTTTGCGAGCGGTCTCTGCGTCTGTTCACCATTAGCCTGCGCGATTTGTGACCACGGGCTGCAGAGACTTGCCGAGAAGATACACCCCCAGCTGAAGGGAGAGCGGGCCGCGGGGGTTAAAATGATCAACTGGGCGGGTCGATCATCGATTCATCGTTGGCATTGTGATTGGATCGACGCTCGGATGTCTCACGACCACGGACATGGTGGATGTGGTGATGGTGCCGATGAGCACGAGTTGCCGGGGGGTGTTTTGGGATATCGGGACAATCTGTACAATCAGATAGACCGCGGTCACGTCGTCGCCTTCAACGCCGATGGCCAGGGTCAGACGGTGATCAAGCCTTGGTCGGAAAGGAATGATGAAACATCGGTACGTGTCTCGCTCATCACCCGACAGGTGTGTATACCGTGTTGACAGAGGATCGTAGTACCTCGAATCCGACGCCGATGATCAGTTGTATGTTTTGACTGACGCTCCTGCCGGACCGCTGCTGACGAGAGATGAAGGATTCTGCGGGTCCCTTTCACGGGGCCTGTCAAACTTCGCGCGCTGTTACTCAAAGCCGGTCCTGGGGATAAAACGCCTGCAAAGGTTTCGCTGGTGCGTAAGGACGACGATTGTGCAAAGGCAGAAACTGAAGAAGACTACAGTTTGCGAATGAAAACAATATCGACTTTGATGATGTCGCGGACAGGACTCCGACTCAGGAGTTCGATGTACCCCAGGGAAGGGAAGTCGGAGAGTATCAAGTCAGGTGTGTCCCTCGCAAAGATCGTTGCTTGAATCGGACTTGATGGGGTTCTACAGGGCTGCAAAATTCACAAATATTTCCTCCATAACCGTCTTTTTTCCAGCCTCGCAGGGGGCAGACGAGACCCGGATATACTACCTCGGGTTTCTGGGTCAATGGAGCGAGGTGCGTGCAAATGTGATCGCGATTGGCGATGGGAGTGTAACGACGATTTTGTACAGAGAAGGGCGGACCCGGTCATCACTGTGTACGAAGCACAGGCGAATCCAGCGGATCACGAGAAGATACAGGGGATGGTGGGAGGAGTGCAGATGCCCCAGCCGTAGTCTATTTGAAAGCAGACGGTAGAAAACTCAACCACGCAATAGCATCCGCCCGGTGCTTTGTTATGTCTGTAGGGGTAACATCACAAGCTCAGCCTGATCGTTGTGGGAGGAACCGGGTGGCGAGACCACGAACCGCTCTGCAGAGACGAGCCACGAGTTGGACGAGGGCCCCCACGCATGGGTCCGCCCACTTTCCTGGCGGTCGGAGTTATCGCACATAGCACTCCAGCCTCGTGTGTCTGAGCATCTTGTCTGGCGCCCTCACAACCAGCCACGCCGTCGATCCCGTTCTCTTCTTGTTCTTGATGCCCCCCTCAAAGTCTTGCATCCCTTGCCGGTACTTTCTCCCAAATCTTGCTTCGCGACCTTGCTCATACCCACCCCTGCAGTGCCCGCAAAGTGGTCCGTCTCGCCCGCAAGCCTCCTCATCCCTGTGTCCGCTGATTCACGCTCAGAAATGTGACACCGGGTCACCAATCTGCGGTCCGTGCCGCCGGTCGAGAGCGAACCTTGAGTGTTTCTACGATCCCACAAGCCTCGGTCCCCACCCTCTGCCTTTGCGAAGGGGCGAAGCGTGTCTCCCGTGTCGGTACGTCAACCCACGTGCTCTGACCCCTCCCCCCACCGACCCTCTTCTTTCAGCCGTAAGAAAAAGGTGAACGCTCTGCCCGTTTCCAGTCTCGCAACTCCTGTTGATGCGGTGTGCCGCCACAGCGATGTGATGGTTCCCGGCCCACATGTTCCACTTGTAGGCGCTCCAGGATACATCCCGACTGCACATATGAAGACCTACCTCCCGACTCGTCACAGAGTCCTCTTTCACCAACTGCTGGTTCTATTGTCCCCACGACAAGTCAGGACGTATCTCCGAGTACTCCAAACGATGCTAGTGATCCAACGGAGAATGGAACCCTCCGCCTACAGGCAACGGACGTTCGACTTTCCTCACCGATGTCCCTCGAAAACTTCCGACCACTGCTGTTCACCGATTACGAAGACCCGCTGCTCTATGCCCTCTCCGACATATCGCTGGAAGACATGAATATGAGCTTGTGGGTTTCCCTCCTTCACCATCACGGAAAGCGCCCTAAATCATTCCCAGCCGCCTTTTATTCTTTGCTCACCGAGTACAGTTCGGCCTTTACTTCCCCCCGGCCAAACAACAAGCCATTATCCTGGGGGATACCTCAGGCACCATAGTTCATCCATTCTTCATACACTTTGCCCAACTCGCAGGCTGCCATTTCTACCAAGAGCGCCGGGGGGAGTTCTTTCTCTTACATCTCGAAGCCATGTATTTGGACGTGGTATGGGACTCGTTCAGAGACATGACTGAGGATGATGATTCATTTGTCGTCGCTCAAGCGTATCAGTTGATGTCTCTGGCATACTTATATTCCCAACACACATACCTTGGTCGGAAGTTCTTCCAAAAAGCTATCGCCTTGTTCAGGACACACTGGTTCGATTTTTCGGCCTCTCCTCCGCCAGACTTGACGGAATCTCTTCAAGAACGGATAGCCTTCTTGGGCGAAGCGATCTACACTGAAATTGATTGCACCTTTATGTTCGGTTTCGTCCAAGAGTTCACGCTGGACTTGGAGCATGGGTTCCGCTATGAACTCCCGGTGTGTGTCACCAGTTACCTCGTGGCTCCACACCCCTGACCGGATTTTTCAAAGGCCGCCTATCCACAAGTATTCGAGAGGTGAGCGGCTGGCTATCATATTTGGGACTCCACTGTCTTTGATGCTAAACTCGTCACAGTTCCATCCCATGGTTAAAGTCTAAGACAATGATGCTTGCCAGAGATGCCAGGACGTTGCTCGGGTCGCCTACAATGTCTGGTATGCTCTTATATCCTCGTGTCATCCATTCTCTCTGATTTATCCGAAAGGTGATCATGCAACTAGACTCCTTTCTTGTCAAGCGCAGCTTTCGTTCTTGCGAACCCACCTCCCCAATCTGAACTCCCTCCTCGAACAGCATGGCACGACGGGCGGAAACCACGAGGCCTGCGCATCTGTACGGCTGTGCATCATAATAACTTTGGTTACACAGGCAGATTTGTACGATGATATGCGTCACAATTCGCTCCTTTCGGTCCCAGAGAGAGTACAATATCGCTCACGCTGTAGGGAGTGTTTGTCCGAGGTGGTAGCTGTCACAGCCGAGTTATCGCCTGACGATTACTATTTACTCGACCCTTTCCTGGGGGTAGGTGTTTCCACTTCACACCTCATTTTCCAACCGATTGACCTAGGGGCTGGTGACAAGGTTTGTTGGAATCGTACCATCAGTCTGTTTACCGAGGAACAGCCTGATGGACTCCAACCAAATTTGGACCCTCATACGACCTTGGTTCCGTCAATACGGAGCGCCCCGTCGTTTTCGGTGGAAACGTTGGACGCTCATTTAAGTGTGCTCCGTCGGGCGAAAAGGTCTGTGGGTATGGGAGTCTGTCTGGTACCCAGTGGGCCAAAAACGTTGTGCGGCCAATTAACGGAGTACAGACGGGGGAATGGCCGGGGGCGGTCCACAGAGGTGTAGATTCTGTTGGTCTAAGTGTATTATTGATGTGGTATGTATAGTTTATGCCTAATGAACGTGTGTCCATAATGAAGAATGAAAAGGAGCGTGATCAGATCGTTGGGGGGGTGGAGGAAGGGCCATCCATCTTCCCTTCCTCGTAGTCCCTGCTCTTTAGAATTGTGGTAGAGCTGGGTTGGGTATCTTGATCCTCGTCGTCGCGCTTTCCAACGACTCCGACACCCCGGAGGAAGAAACAGAGGATCGTCGCTGGTGATTCGTAGGTATGAGAGGGTGATGGAAAAAAAATAAGTCAGAAAAAACTTCGTACCGACGACACCAAATCCAAAGCCTCCCCACTCGGCGGCCCGATATGCGAGAAGTTGCGCCCTCTGTGGCGCGAGGGAATCGAAGCCATTTCCAATCATCACGCCCAACTTGGCCGATTCCGCAGCCCGGACGTGATTGAAGACCAAAGTCGTTATCGCAAGGCCGAACGATGTTCCCAGCTAGAGATTGTATGGTGTGAGTAAATGGATTCGTGAGCGGATTGCTGGCTCACTTGGGTCATGGTCTGGAACAAAGCGCCAGCGACGGATTGTTCGTGGGGCAAGGCTACCTTTGCGATGAACAAGGTGCCTGCTGAAAATACGAAGTCCGCTCCGAACACTGAAAGAACGGCACTCGGCAGCCCGTACGCCCAGTACGTCTCAGAAGGCTCGACGACGGCAAAGAAAATGTTCGCAGAGGCGGTGAGACTGGTCCCAAGCACTGAAAGAGGAAAAAATCAGTCCAGGATAATCGGAGGATGATGGAATAAATGTTACACATCAGCCATATCACGTCTATCTTCCCAACCACAAGTGCGACGGTAACGTTGCTGTTCGTCGACGGTTAATCACGGCCTGGTTAGCCAAGTAATGCAACGTACCACACGAGGCCGGTAACAAACATGGGTAGCAATCTGAGCATCGTTTGCACGGGACTGAGTCGTAGGTAGTCCTGATAGAAGAGTTGAACCCAAAAGTTCCAGGACATGAAAGAGCACCAGGTGAGGAAGGTGATCAATTGCATGACCGCGAATCTGCCGTTGGCGCGGGTCCAGAGAGAGAGGCGCATGATAGGTGGGGGGAGTCTTCGTCCGGCAGAAAGGTGTTCATTGCTGAGATGTTTCTCGAGGTAGTGTTGCCAGAACAGGAAGGCAATAATTAAAAGGACGCCAACGACAAGGAGCGCAATGATGTCTAAGACAATCATCAGTGTTCAGGACAGTGTGACGGCGAGAACAGCATACAGGAGGTAGACCATCCTTGAGGGGCGATGCTTCCGTCGCTGAGGACGAATATGACGAAAGTGAGACCTGCGGTAACGAGGAAGGAGCCAATATAGTCTACTCTTTTGTCGATTTCTGCTGATGGCCGGTCGGGGTCGATAGAGGAGATACCTCCGATCATACAGAGGACGTTAAGGCCGGCTGAGAGGAAAAAGACGGAACGCCATGTGGGGCTTGCAGAGGGGTGGCTCAGACAAAAATGCAGAGATGGTGAGAAAAGCAACTGACTCGGAGAGTTGGGTGACGACGGCGCCAAGGGTATTTCCCACAGCGGCTCCCAGAGGAGCCCCGGCAGCGAAAACAGCAAATGCAACGGACCTCATCTTCGAAGGAGGGAATGCATGAGCAAGTATACCGAGCTGGTGTTGAGATGGGTCACCATCCGGACGGTGGTATGATGAGAAAGACGCACGCAAGCTGGGATGGTCGCCGCTGCACCGCAACCCTGAATACCTCTCAAAATATCAATTGTGATGTCATCTGGAGGGAGGGAATTAGGACTCTAAAGGATAAGTGAGAACGAGAGGATACTTTTAGCAAAACCACAGCCGAGAGAAAAGATGGCTTGAACCAAGGACCCAAGCATGAAGGCTTTCTTTCGACCGTAAAGATCTGCGAGACGGCCGAAGAACAGGAGAAGACAGCCGGAGCTAAGGGCAAATGCAGAGACGAGCCATTGCAGTTTATCAGGAGGGATCCGAAGGTCCTGACCGAGGACCGGAAGTGCAATGGCCGTGGACGTGTTTGTCGCGGTCTTTGTGTTGGTTTCTTGTCAGCTACCTGCAGGGACCGACCGGCGTTGGACTGACGTTTACGATCATAGCACCGGTACACGATGCGATGAGGGTGAGAGAACGGAGGAGAGGCCTTGGCGTAGGCTGCAGAGACTCGACCGAAGCACTTTTCTCGTCTGCGACTTGGGCCATGGCTGGGGGTATAGGTTGTGGTGGGGGAAGAGAATGGTTCGGGCTCTCAGTGTCGGGCCTTAAATACGTGTAACACAAGTTGCGTAAACAGGTCTCAATTGGAGGATCCCCGCACGGCGGACCGGAAATAGGTACTGAAGAGCGCACGGTGCGCAATGGACAGCGCTCCGACGGCCCTCCGCCCTTGAATATGGGCACAGATGGTCGGGGAGCAGACACCAGCCACCCTGCCGATCCGGAGGATGATCCGTGGCTCGGCACAAACACAGCCAAACATCCCCAAAAGGAGATATTTTCCCATCCCTTTGTTGTCCGTGTGACTGTGATCGCCCTCTCGCCCGCGGGAGGCACGAGCAACGGCGACGACCATCCCTGCGACCGACGACCACCGCCCCGCCCGCCCCTGCCCTTCCGACGCCGTCCACCATCGTCGGCGCCAGCGATAGCGTTTCCTCCTCTTGACCCGTTTTCTTCCACCTTCCCCTCCTCGCCCTCACAAGACCGCTCCAATGCGCGAGTCAAACTTCGCCTTCCCCGCCCAGAACAGGGCCTCGGTCTGCATATCCTCCCAGCTCTACGACAGGCGTGGTATGTACCCTCTCAATCCCTCCCATATCTAGCCATATCAATCCTCTGATTTCTCCCATCGACCAGCACTCGACACCAACTCCCCTCTGCCACTCTTCAACTCCCTTACACATCTCGCTTATTTGACTTCCACTTCTCCAAGAATACGAGAAATCATGACCATGGACGGTGGCCTGGAGCGTCTCGTTCACATCCTTCACGATTACTGCATTTCTCCCACCCCCCCAGAGAATCCTGCTTTCATCTACGGCCTATCCCCTCCAAATTCCCATCCTCCCAAACCAACCCCGTGCCTTAACCCAAAGTCCTTTGACAAGCAAGCCGCCTACCGTTTCTCTCTCGCTTTCCAATGCGTCGTCAACATCGGCGTTAGGGGGAGCGAACCCATCCGGAGTCGTGTTGTCCAAGCCGGTACCTTGGAGGTCGTCGGTTGTATCCTCGAGGCATGGCTCGCAAGTAAGGGTTTTGCCATCGGACCAAGCTCTAGTGCAAGTGGTATGCCTCGCGAAACCCGAGAACAAAGGCTCGCTCGACGCCAGGCCCAGGCCGAACAACGCCAGAGAGATCAGGCTGCTCAGCTATCTCGTGCCCTCCAACGTCAGATCGTCAACGATGACTTCGGTCGCTACGACCGTTCCACCCCTGCCGTAATCGACACTTATGTCGCTCAGGTAAGTCCCTTTCCACACAATCACCTGACAAATCATCGCTCATCACTCAACTCATCAAGGACGAGCCCATGACTGATACATCCCAGGATCCACCTTCATCCGCTGCCTCAGTCGATTCCACAACATCTGCCGAGACCTCTTTCGGGAGCACACCAGTTCGTTCAATTACCCCCGTGGGAACCGTCATCGTTTCCGTCCGCGAACGTAGTGGCACAATAATTGCCCGACCCCATTGGGATTCCACCCTCGCTCCACCCACGCGGAGGGCAGAAGCCTCGGGATCCACCTCGACCGATAACTCGCGGCCAGAAACGGAGACAGAGGACGACGGAGATGTCGACATGGACCGTGACCGAGCGGATACCTCGCCCGAACGTGCAAGAAATCCTCCCCAGACTTCACCACATACAAGACGTGCTGTTGGTATCGTTACCGATTCCCCCCCTGCCACCACCACTGGAGTATCTCTCGAAGTCAATGCCGACGCTCACATCATTATCAACAATGGCCCGACACATGGTCTTAACGAGGTTGGAGTCGAGGATGGTATCGTTTCCCTAGAGCCCAACGACGATTTCGCAATGGGTGCCCCTCCTGGTGCTCCGGGCGCTATTGAGGGTGCTACGCCTACGACAGCGCCGGCCGACCTCGAGACAAGACCGAGGCCGGGTCAACCAGACGTGACTCCCAGAGCTGTCACCACAGATTTGCCAGCGATTATACCGGTCACGACCGTTCCTCGAGGCACTCTGGATCTTCCTCGGCATCTGAACAACACCCAAATTCCTGCTAGGTTCCGTGCTCCCAGGACCACTCACGGACAAGGCGTGCAGCACGAGCGACATCCTGAAGGCCCTTATCGGGATGAGGACGTGCTTCTCAGTCTCCAGCTCCTGGCTTACCTCAGTAAATATCCCCACGTCAGGCAGCATTTCTACAAGACGCGACCTTCGTTCCACCCTGCGACCCAGATGCTAGCGAACAAGGCTGGCCCTTCCGTTACCGCAAATAATGCAATCACTTCGCCTTCTTCTAGTACCAAGGAAACCAATTCCATATTCAAGGCTTTCGCATCTGCCACAGGCAGAGGAAAGGAGAAGGAGAAGGCCACGGTGAGCGTCGGCTCTGTACAGGGGCCTACGATGAGGGAGACAAATGTATTTTCTCTGGTTGAAAGATTTACATTCCGGCCCAGCTCTTCGGAAAGCGAGCTACCGAACCCTCCGCCGACCTTGCCCGCGGAGATTCAATATTGGGCTGGAGTTATAATGAGGAACGCCTGCCGCAAGGACGAAAGTCGCGGAGGAATTAGGCAATGCGCGAACAGTAAGCGTTCCCGTGTACATCATCTCTTTAACTGACTGTCTAATTCCACTGCTTAGTGCTCTGTGGCCGCTGGGAAACCTTCCCCCGTGAGTTTGCCAAATGCAGACGTTGTCGTAAGGCCAAGTACTGTGGAAAGGATTGTCAAAGTACCGCTTGGAGTGAGGGACATAGGTTTTGGTGCAGCGCAAAGGATCCTGAAGACGATGGTGATCACCACCATCACCACGGGGAGCGAAGGACTGGTGCTGGAACGATCGGGGATGGCCGAGCGCCTGCGATGACGACAACAACCTCTGGCGGCACGATCACAGGGAGAACAGAGCGACGGTCAGACAGGGATCGTCAGAGAACAGCCGTCGGCGCGGTCACGAACGGAGACACCGCGCAGGGGACCGGGCCCTTTCACAGTAATGTCGGGACAGACGTAAACACTGCACTTGCCGCTCTGAATTCGCGACAGCCGAATCAGAATGAGCAAGCCGAGTATCTACGGTCACTCAACAACCCACGCCAACAACCCAACGCTGAGTCTTCGACAGCTTCCACAAGCACCCGTCGACGAGCAGAGACTCTTGCCGCTCCACACCTTTCACAAAGAATGACGACAGTCCCCGGTAACACAGATTCGACTGGTCAACAAAGGCCGTTCCTACCTGGACCTCAGCCTGACGGGCAACCGGGATCACGTCCTGGAGCCGGTCCACCCAGACGCGGTCGCTCGCCTGCGCCTACCCAGGACGCTGATATGTTAGGATGATTGTTGATTTTTGTTTGACGTTGACACATTGAGATATCTTCTATGCGGTCCGGTGGTTCATACCCACGTTTATGGTTAATTCTTCCGTCCCATCCAGCCATGATTCTTTTTTTCTCCGTCACATATATTCCTGCATTTCTAGGTCGTCGCATCACAGTCTTTCATCTCTTCCTCTCAACGTTTCGATGTCCCTACCGTTACTATCCGTACAGTAATATCTAGGTGCACAATGTTTTCCAGCCTCGCAAATTCGAGTCACGTGTTTCGGATGGGGATTTTCCCAAGTGTGACGCGCGTATATTTGTACTTGCATAGAGTTTGCCAGCATACTTCCACCTCACCCTCTCCCCGCGTCTCCACCTTATAACCAATCCCATATTCCCCCTTCGTTCTAATGGTCCGTTCACCCGTCTCTACTGGTCGTATACTTCGCCGGCTGATGACAGTCGACGCGTCCTACACAGGCTTCCCAGGCAACTTTCAAAAGTATCAAGGCCATCGTGCCGCTGCTCGACCGCGTCTTGGTTCAGAGGTTCAAGCCTGATACGGTGAGGCAGTTCCATGCAACGCGTGCGGAGGGCGCTGACCATGCTTGGTTTTGCGCCAGAAAACCGCTACCGGCATCTTCCTCCCTCAATCGTCGACGACCAACCCCTTGCCCGAGGCCACCGTGATTGCTGTTGGACCCGGTGCGCCGGACAAGAGTGGAAAGATTGTTCCCACCACGGTCAAAACGGGAGACAAGGTCCTTCTGCCAGGATGGGGCGGAAACTCGATCAAGCTCGGTGATGAGGTGAGTGCCAGGACGCGCCCAGTCGAGGACCAGAAATTGAATCTTGGGCAAAGGAATACTTCCTCTTCCGGGACTCGGAGATTTTGGCCAAGATTCAGGAGTAGGCCGGAACCCTGGATACGTACATTCGATCCGTTCTCTCTCTCAATACACATGGCGTCACCACTCTGCATATAACTAATGGACGAAACCTGTGTGCGGAATGATATATATATATATGTCCATGTTTAGGGCACACTCGCACACGCACAAGTTATGGGATACAATCTGGACTCTAAGAGGTGAAACAAAGTTCCTGGCAAAGCGGACACTTTTAAGGACAAGACGGAGAGAGTAGGGAGTAAGGCGAAGAAAAAGCATTACAATTGAAAGGTGAAAAGGAAAAAAGGAAAACAGAAGGAGAATATGCTATACATAGCGAAGCTGGATATATGATGAGAGTGGCAAGTGGATGGAAAGCGAGTGCAGTGAAAAGTTCGTGCACAGCAGGAGAATTTAATGAAATAGACGCAAGAAACGAACATATCTCTTCTCACGTCACACTCAACCTTCGGTGGCGGTCCTGGGCAGCGGCGTTCACTTGGTCGTTAGTGGTGGCGGGACTGTTGTTGGACTCGACACAGTCCTGACTTCCATTTGGCATGGAAAGCAAGGTGCGCTTAGTGTACGTCGGTCCCAGTGTTGTAGACGGCAACCGTTTGAATGACGGGCGGGCGTTTCCGTCACCGCAATCAGATTCCGAAGAAGTGGACGAAGCACGGATCTCTGCAGTAGAGGAAGAGGGGCGACGTTGCACGATGGGTGGGATCGAGGAGGCTGTGGACAACGAGATGGGGCTACTGCGATAAAAGGCATCAGACGTGGTACCGTGGCGTTTTCTGGGAAGGTTGAGATTGATGTTTGTCTTCCTGGCCAAGACGGCCCGTTCGTAACTCTGGAGGTCGTCAGGGCCCATGTGCGAATGCATATGGCTCCTGTGGTTGCTGGCGACGGCGGGGTTGTTACGGCCTTCGTTTGGGGGATAGCAATGATGATTCATGAAGCCACCATCTGAACCAATGGGGGGAGTCTTGACGCTAGGAAGACTGGCCACACGGGCGAGCTTCTTCCCTGAAACTGGTTTCGGAGCCTCGAGTTGGCCATGGACATTGTTTGGGGTGGGGGTTGCGAGCGGAAAAGAGGCGCTGGTTGAGTTGGGACCTGTAAGAGGTGTGCGGATATACTGCTTCCAGAATTCGCGGAGGTCACGAAACTCTGCCTCCCTGGGAGTCATGCCAGTCGCACTGATTCCTCCGGAAGCGGAAGACAGCTGGTCAGGTACATTGACCTTTCCGAGGTTCATGAGGACGTCATCGCCAACGATGCTCTCACCATTGTGGTTGGAGAAGAAAGGAGTACCGTCCGAGGTGATGCCGGCAACGACGTTGGGGTCGTCGAGACTCATGAGACCAAAGGTGGAGGAGAAACGTTCTTGGTTATCCGACTTGCGGGCGTCACCATGGGAGGATGAATTGTCGGATATGCCTTGGGGGATGGTGGGAGAGTCATAGAAGGAGGAATGATCAGACGAATGACCGAGCTCAGAGGTAGAAACGGAAGCAGAATCGCTATCGTCGATGGAGTCGTTGCGGTGATACCTAAAGTCGTAAAGGTCTGAGGATGGGGGGAAATTTTGAGGAATGGAGAGTGGATAACCGTGCTGAGAGTGGGGCCGATTATCGTTGTTGACGTGATAAGCAAAGTTATGATCGAGGCGATCCCGCTCAGCGGCAGAGGCGCCCCAAGTTGCGGTAGAAAGGGAGAAGCGACTGTGATCTTGGGGGGCGGTAGGGACGGGATTGGGATTCTGGTTGTAGCGGACGGGTTGGGCGTGGGTGGAGACGGGAGATTGCTGGGTTTGATTATTGATTAGGCCGTTACGGTAGAGGAGCTCTGCCTGAGCTCGATAGCGAGCGGAATAGTCGGAATCGGAGGGATGAGGGTCGGAAGAGGGGTAGAGGGAGTTTGCGGAAAAGGAGAAGTCGGATTGGGGAGGGATGGTGGTGGAAGCAGCGGAGGAATGATGGTAGATTGGAGCGCCGCTGAGACCGGGAAGGGTGATAGAGGCGTTGTTTGGGTTGTTGAGGAGATACTCCTCCGAGGGAAGGATGTGGTCGAGGGAGAAAGTTGGGTTGTGGGTTACCTGCTTATCGTTCGGGAGAGAAGGGGCAGGGTGGCCGGGCCCGACGGGGGCGGTCTGACGATGGAATTTTACAAAAGTACAACGGCACTTGCGAGAGATACATTTGGCTGGGGTCGGGTGGGTCACTGGCTTGTTGCAATGGGAGCAGAGGAGACTTACAGCAGGGGTTGGAGCCGTCGCAGGGGAGATTTGTGATCACGCACTGGTCGCAAGCCTGCTTGGAGGTGGTGGCGCGTGTTGCAGAGGTGGAACCTTTGCGCCTGTTGTTTGGGGCACTGGAGGGTTTCTCTGAAGAGTGACACTTGTTTACATGCCTGGACAGCAGATCGCTCCTGGCAAACTGGTCTCCGCAATGCTGGCACTTGTACGGTCTATCGCCTGTGTCTGTGGAGGGTCAGCGAGAGAGCAGCAGCAGCAGGGGGGAGGGGCTGCTGACGGGATCTCATATGGCGGGCTACATGCTGGGGGCGAGTAAAGGTTGCGCTGCAGACGGGGCATTTGTGGTCGCCAGCCATGGGGAAGAGAGGAGATGGTCGTCGGTTAGCTTGAGTTGCAAATCCGTCTCTCTCTTCTTCTCTGTCCCTCGACGACGTTGTAGTGGAGCTCCATGCTGTTTGGCTTTGTTGATATGACGTCATTACACTACAATCTAAGAAGACGCCCCGACACGTGCCACCGTCGCACTGATCAAGCCGCTAGACAAATCGGGAAGGGAATGATGTCACCGGTTGCGTCGTCCCTCCCTTTTTGTCTGCACACACCTTGGAGCCGAAACCGGCGCGAACACCTCCGCGAGAGCCCTGTATCAGCGTTACGTTAGCGTCTTGGCGTTTTCCGAGAATAGAAGCAAAGACTGAAACGGAGAAGTGTTGTCGATTCCGATGTATTTCATGTCCACCGGGATATAGTGTTTGTTCGGAAGCGTGTATGTCGCCCGATCCACCGCCGTGTTCTCTTTAATTAATCGCTGGCCCATCTTGTACAACGTCGCCTGCGGTTGTCCCGATCAGTTCCGCCAACACCGGACGGGCCAGCCGCACACACCTGGACGCTTGCGCTCTCGTCGACGGCGAACGTCTCGAGGGTGATCGCTCTCGCAGACTCGCCGACCTGGGGGCCCTCCCACGCCCCGAGGCCCCCCGCACCCCTGATCTGTTCTTTGCAAAACTCGAGTTTCTTCTCGTCCCTGGGGGCGGCGATCTCGAATGGGGCGAAGGTGTACAAAAGCTCGACCGATGTGCTAAAGATCCGATCATCGACCTCTGCCAAGGTCGTGTACTCGTCGCGGACGAATTTCTCAAACGCAGAGCCCGTCGATTTGAGGACTGTTTTGCGAAAATGTCAACACCGTGGCCAGAGAGAGAGAGAAAGAGGGAGGGAGTGACCAAGGAGGTCGGTGATGCCCGCCGAAACGTTTCCGACCAGGTTTTCCTTTCCCTGGCTGCCGTCCACCTGGACCTTGATGATCCTTTTCTCGTCCCCATCCCGGAGGAAGGAGTGGCCGTGTGCCTTCCCGTCGACCGCGATCCTCGCCCATCGGAGCTGCTCGATGGCGACGAACGCCTTGTGGATGTGAGCGTACTTGGAGACGAGGTGGGTGGCGAGGTGCAGGCCGAATCTCTCTGCGCTTAGGATGTGCGGAGAAATCTTGGCCAGATCTGTCCCCTCTTCCCTGTCAATCACCCTTCTCGTGTCACAGATTCGCGCACGTCCACGCACAGTATGTGATGTTCTTCATAGAATCCGTCGCGACGACGACGCTGTTGTCCGCCTGCGTGTAGCTGTCTTCTCCCTCAAAAAACGTCCGAGACAAACAAAAGGGGGAGAAAATGTCGCTCGCCTCGTCTCCAGATCCCCCTCCAGCAGCACCTGCACGTTGTACTCGACCACGTGGTGTGTCTCGCCCTCCCTGACGACCCTGAACACCCTCACCTTGTCTTTGCCGTACCGGGCTTCTGCGAGATAAGAACTCATTCGTGATGGGCAAGAGCGTAGTAGTTACAGCTGCGGCATCTACCGATCAGATATCTTCGTGGAATCTGCTCTCGGCCGGTGCGGGCCCTGCCCCGTTCATGCTCGACCCCTGTACCACCTCCGGGTGCGGTCCCTTCCCCTCCGGTGCCTTTTCCTGCTGACGCCTGCTTGGCCGCCGGCCCACCTTCTTTTCGTCCTGTTCCTCCGATCGATCAGAGAATTCATCGTTATCAAAAAGAGGTCCTCACCCCATAACCGTGCGACGCTTCTTCGTGTTCATAGCTCGGCGGCTCCGTCACCTTCTCCTCCGGGTGCACCGCCTCCCGAGCATCGTCGTACAACCCCTCGTCCTCCTCCTCCTCCTCCTCCTCCTCGATGCTGCTCCCCTCCTCCGTCTCCTCCTCTTCCGTCTCGTACCCGACAGACCGCACCGCCGCCTCAATCGGTCCTCCCCTGTCCATCGCCTCGCTCGCCACCAGGTATCTGGCGCACAGCATCCGGATATCGTTCCACCATTCCATCATCTCTTCATGACTTCTCGCCCTAAAACTCCACGCGTGCGCAGACTTCCCACTCAACGATAAACTTCGTCGCACACTCCCTCCCGTCTTGGTAGTCCCCGTCCCATCCTTCCTACCCTCGATGTGGAACTTGTGTGCCTTTGACGTCGACCCCGATGCCGGCCCCAGTGTGCACATCGGGAGGAAAAGACTGAACACCGGCCCCTTTCCCCCGAGTGTGTCAGAGCTCTCGTACTCGTGTAGGAACCCAGCCGGCGTCAGCACGTAATAGCTCTCCTTGAACGCCCGGGTGAACCGTTGTTTCCTCTCCAGCAGCCCCGTGTGCACCCCCATCACGCTCGGGTCTTCTTTGGCCGGGTAATTTATGACGTCAGAGCTCCTTAACGGCGTTTCCGGGTCTAGCAGATGATCAGATCGTGCTGCAAACGCCAGCCATTCCTTGTCCGCCTCCAATCCATTCATTTGGTCCGCCAGTCCTCGCCAGATCCCCTGGATAGTCGTCGAGGACCGAGACAGCCATTCGTCATACGTCGCCCACGCCGACTGAATGGACCTGATAAGCGATTCTTCAAAGTGCGCCGAAGACTGTTGAATGATGATGATCGACTTTTGCAACAGGTTTTCCTCCTGAACCTGCTTGTTCAACTGCCTGAGAACCGCCTGATTCGAGACGTAGGGATCGGTTTTTGCCGTAGTGTTCATCGGCGAATTCTTGAATATGGAGACGTTCGTCGCCAGCTCGCTCATATACCGACCCGATAGCTCGCGTTCCTTTGCGACGTTCGTCGCAAGCTTTCCTGTATCGTTCTGAATGTTCTGTGCCATCCCTCAGCCAGCTGCTCCAATCCCATTGGAGCTTTCTCCAGGCTTCTCACCTTGATGTGTGCCTTGATTTCCGTCCGAAGCTTTTGTAGGTGCTGCACGATTGATCCATCGACTGTTCGACCCAAATTCGCGTGTTGGTCGGCGATGCTCCGGGTCTTCTCTCGTATCGTATAGTATATGTCCTATCGTTGCAGTGTTTGAATATACCAATGCTACAAAAAAATCCGACGTCATGCGCTGACCTGTAGACCACCTTCACCGAGGAACTGGTTCCCTGCACGGAAGGGAACTTGGATGACCGCTCCGAGCTTGGTCAACTCTTTCGCGGCATTGTTCTCGATGTCTGCGATACCCTAAAGGGGTTCACTATCATTGATGCCGTCCAGACGCATGCGTGAACTAACCTCTCACCTCAAAGTACGCGATAAGCTGTTTCACAATAGCCTTCCAGGCAACAAATCGTTCAATCAGGATGTCAGACGGACGTAAATCCTGAGGTGAAGTATTCTTCCTGATGAGGGATTGAGAGCGAGAGACTGAAGACCTTCTGCTTGCCCTTGAGACAGAAGTTGCTCTCGATATCGATGCAGTTTCGTGGTTCATTGTTGATGGTTCACAGCGAGGAGTTGTTTATCTTGACGTCACTCACTTGGGGGCAACGCCACGCCGGTTCATGATCGTGACGGTCACATCCTCGGGTGAATCGCACGTGACACGACCACGTCTCTCCTTTGTACCCTCCATCCTCAGCCTAAGGCTCGTCATCCCATGAACGCTGCAACCTCGAACCTCGCTGTCTCTCTCCTTGTGATGCAAAGTGAGAACCCTGCCAATCATCTCTTTAAATTTTCTGATAATTTTCTTCTGCAAGTCGCAAGGAAGATACCCTTCGATGATCCCGAGGTCTTGCTGTATGCACGCATCGGTTACGTGTCCGCGCAGCTCATCGTCCTCGCTGTTTATTTCGTCTGCTCAAGCAGGGTGAGCATCTGCCTTTTCCAACCTACGAGTTGTTGACCCTCGCACGGTGTTAGATCAAGCAGAAGAACGACCTGACCGTCCTCAAATATGGCAAGTACTCTCGCAGTCCTGAATCTCACCGTCGGCTCACTATTGTACCCACAGTGGAACCCAAAAACCCAATGGTCCGTTTGTACCATGTCTTAGTCCGCGCTTTCACCCTTACCTGTTTCGTAGTCATCAGACTCGGGAGGTCTTGTTACAACAACCGTCAAGGACTACGACCTTGGGGAAGTATCGAAGGGTGTGAGGGGTGTATACACCGGGTTGGCCATGATGTAGGAGAAGACTCTACTGCTCCATTGTACCGCGCAACTCACACCCGCTTCAAGGACCTTCCTCCATCTCTACCTCAAATACACCCAACCTCTCTTCATCCAGGCCATCATGGCTTTGAAGAATCTATACGACTCTAAACCGATCAAAATCCACATTTTAGGACAGCCCGCTGAAGGTGAACTCAAGCGTCCTTTCAAGGTCACGGGTCTGTTCGGTGAGTCTACGCAAGGACGAAATCGCCAGCGGTCAAACCCTAACCTCGTTTGCAGGAGCTGCGGGTAGTCCGGAGACGGACAAGGCGGCCATCGACGAGGCTGAGAAGCGAATTGGAGCCAAGAAGGAGGACTGATTTGTACATACCTGTACACGTATATTCTCCTCATCCTATGCTACACCACCATCGGTAATTACATACGTGGGGCTAATATAATCCCCAGTAGAACCATTCCTCGATTTCCGAAAGTCATTGACAAACTTTGGGAATGGTCTCATCGTCAACGCTGGCTCCTGGGGATCTCACCTAGCGTCTAATATCGCCGTCTTGAAGGGTAGCCTCGGGTGCGAAGTGTTCTACGGACTGCACAGTGGTACCTCATTCGGCTGGCGTCATCTCACAAACACGTATCGCATCATTTCCTTTGAAAGGATGCCTCGCGAATGCAAAATAGCTCCCCTGAGAACCTGTCCCCCCGGAGGAAGGGGGATTGGCGTTGAAGTGCTCGTGTCGAGAGTGCACCGCTTCTGCATTTTTGCGGACCAAGGGCCGCGGGTCGGGAGGGGGAAACGCAAGTGCGGGCTGGGTTGGTCTCGGTGCACAGATTAGCAGGCAGCCGAGAACGGTGGTGGTGTGATCGATTTGGGCGCGGCGATGGCTCAAAGCCCATGTCCGGGGATGCAGCAGCCCTCTTGGAAAACGACGGCGGATCGCTAGTCCCTAGTCCTGCGAAGAGCTGGACAGAGTATGAGGAACGCCGGTCGTAATGTTTCGGGACCTAGCGAGCCCCGTGAGCGCGCGCGGGGGCTCAGAGCATAGACAGCAACCGGTCTACGAATATGGTCAGCAGGTCCAAGCTACTGAGACGGGCTGACGAGGGCAATCACTTTGGTCCTACCTGTCGAGAGCGACTCACAAGACTTTAACCCCCTGCTGGAAACCACTAGCGAGCGTAACCGGGGGTGCACACTCCTAACATTTCTATTGTCATCACGCTCGGGAGTCACAGTCCCGCAAAAAGCCATTAGCTGTTGAAACACGCTCACTTGTGATTAAAATAGCTGCGAGGTGAATAGCTCGTGATTCCCGTATACGGTTCGCATTCTACGAGCGAGAGAAGATCTCGTGGAAGGGTGTATAAGCTCTGATGATCCGTGGGCAACCGTTGTATCTAGGTGGGGGATGTTTAGGACGCCCTGGGGTACACCAATCAACGGATGGGTGGTGCCGGCCGCCCCATGGAAGGACGGTGTGCTTGCGGGAGTTCTACAGTGTTGATGATGTTCTGAGATACTTTCACGAGTTGACCAGAGCAACAGGGAATGGAACGCCACGTGGGGAGGCGATCGGAGGACGGACCAATCCGGGTTGGATCACGCTTGCCAACGAGCACGTTTCCCCTCTCACTCACACCACCATCTTAAATGGCGTCCAACTCTCTTCGCCAACTGCCTCGCTCGTTTAGAACCAATGTATCGAGGAGGTTTTACTCCACACCTCCTTCCTCAACGCAGCAGTCCGGGGAACAGTTGCAGAAGAAGGCGACGGAGTTCGCGGCCGCCGCGCAGGAGACGTTGAACAAGGCGTGGGGAGTGACCAAAAAGAGTTTGGGGCCATTTGGTGAACGTTTTGCGGGAGCTTTGGGGTGTAAGTCCAGGGATAATACAATGGAAGGTGGAATTACCGACGCGACTTTAACAGCATACAGAGCCCCTGTGACATACAACCTGCAGGTCACGCGCGAATTAATGAAGCAGGTTTACGTTGCGGAGAGGCTTCAGCTCCCCCATTGGACGACGTTCGTGAGCGAGTACAGCTTGCTGTGGTCCCGGGTGAGGAATCCAGCTTTCTTGCGGGAACTTGTCCGAAGTGGGGAATGGATGAAAGTCGGAGTGTATGCTGTTGAGGGCTACGGGATTTTCAAGGTGCGTTTAGGGGGCTTTCTTACTCGCACGCTAACTGGGATTCGCTTGACAGATCGGAGAGATAATCGGACGCAGGAGTCTCGTAGGCTACAACATCCAATAAATAGACTCGCAACCTGGGCGGCATACGAGTGTGGTGTGTTTGACACATGAAATAAATTGCATGGTTGGACGTGGGTTCGGTACTCGAGATGAAGCGCAAATAAGGTGATGCAAAAAACAAGAATGGATAAGGATCTGGGTCGCGGTGACAATTAGAGATCCTTGTCGCCCCTGTACCTCTGATTCAACCTCTGGAGAGCCTCGTTCCTGCTCTCCCAGCTATCCGGGTCGGACCCGAGATCAGCAGGGGCGGTTGTAGGGATGGTGGGGACGGGGGTGCTTGGGGAGGTTATGGGAAGACCGGAGGAGTTGGGTGGGGTGAAAGGATACACAGGGCTGTAGGGGTTGGGGGAGTAAACGGCGGTTGTGGAGGATGCGGAATTTTGGGGAACGGTGGTAGTGAGATGGGCGGGGAAATGCTTTCCCCGCTGGGCAGACTTGGACCAGGCGTCCTCTGGAGACCCAGAGCCTCCCGAGGAAGTGGCTAAGGGAGGACGATTGAGAGAGGGGCCGAGAGATGAAGAAAGAAAGAGTTACAGTCGTGCTCCGGGGGATAGTTTGCGGTCTCATAGTCTGTTCCTTGAGATTTGAGGTTGAGAGAGGACTGGATGTCGTCCGAGTTGAACATGGTCGAGCAGAAAGATGCGGGGGAGAGAGATTGGGGTGAGGTGCGGGGGGGAACTGATAAAGTGCACAGCGATCACATGTGCTCGCATCCCGAGGCGTGATCCGATCATCCCTGTTAGGTAATACATTAAAACTCCGCATTAGTCAACCGATTTCCTTTTTAGCAGAAGGCTTCTTTTTCTTCCCCCGCCCCGTCGTCGCCCTGTTCACTCACCACTTGAACATTTCCTGAATTCCTGTCTGCCCTCTGTCAAATGCATCCGGTTCTTCGGAGATCGTCCCGTCTCCAATCTAAACGAAAGAGATCTCAGTCCCCGCCCCCCGCCCTCCTCCACGCCGTCCCCCCCGCTGCCGCCGACGCCGCTGCCCTCCCCGTCGTCGACTCCCCCCCGCCCCTCGTCGCCGACGACCATGACGACGTCCAGCCGCCCAGCCCCAAGCGTCGCAGGGTCGACGCCGCCGTAAACTCGCCTGCCCTCCAGCCGATATCCTATTCCCGATTCCCAAGACGAGGCAGGTCTCCCCTCTCCACCGACCCATCCTTGCCCTCCGCCGCCGCCGTCGCCCCCCAGCCCTCCACTTCCTCCTCTCCCCCTCCTTCCTCCTCCTTCCTCTCCCTCCCCTTCCCCCGTAGGTGTCGCAACGTCTACACAGAGAACAACGGCCGGATACCCAGTCTTTGGAAGTACATATGTGTAGAACGAATAGAGACCCTGTATGCTTTTCCCTTTCTTTCCCTCCCCCTTCCATATCTCAACTCTCTCCCACAGTTTCCACAAGTATGGATACGTAAACGTCGTCGCTGCGGAGAACAACACCTTTTCCTCCCCCACCCAGTTCAGTATTTCCACCCCCGCTACCTACGACACCGACGCCGACATGTCCTTCTCTCAGGAGGACGACGAAGAGGAGGATCCTCCCAATCTCGACGACATCGACCGCCAGATCCTCCAAACCCTACAAGACCCAGGTCTGCTCGACATCGATGCCATCGGCGAGATCGACCCAGAGCTCGTCGACCAGTTCTCTCCCTTTGATTCCCAGAAACCCCCCCTTCCCATTCCATTCCCCCCTCTCTCGTCCATACAAGTCCCCGGTCTCAATTGCACAGTCTCTGACGATGTCGTCATCGGCCCTGTAGACTCCAAGCTCAGCCGCGGAACCAGGACCAGATTCGTTACCTCCCTCAGAGGAAGCAGCGTCGTCGAATACAAATCTCTCGACCAATACCCTTCCGACGATCCCATGGGGAGAGGTACCCCAATCGATGTCCAACGACGCGCAGATTGGACCTATATCCCCGCATTCGCTCTCGAACAAAACTGGGTCAACCAGGAATGGAACCTTTTTCTTGACAGTATAGTTCGCATCGTCAATCCCTCATGTCCCGTCGTATCTTCATCCGATACCTACCCACTCCCCACCTCCTTATCAAGCCCGATTTCCGAAGACCGACTCCCACCCACTAAACAACAGATGGCTGGCCTCCTTGGAAGCCCTCTTTTCGACGATACCCTTTCTATCGTGGTCCCTCAAGTGCCAGTTGGTCCCTCGAGTACCCTCAGCTGTGCCCTTGGGTAACCCGTCATTTTCTATTGACCTAGTTATTCGACCTCTCTGCCTGCCCCGTAGTTCTTTTTTTCTTTTGCTCACGCATGGTGCGGTTTTCGGGCTTATAGTTGTGTAATCATAAATGTATCTCAGCGCACGGTTGTATAATACAATACTTCCCCCTCCCTATATTCACTTTGGCAATGGTTGGGAAGCGAGTGCCCTCGCTTCATTCACCATGGAACCCAAGTTCCCTCCGAACACATCTTTCCCAGACAAGCGACCCAGTTCGTTTTCCAGCAGCTCCCGAGGATCGTCTACGTATCCAACTGGGTCAATCGCTGCACCCTCTGATGCTGCAAGCCGGGAGTATGCTGCTTGATACCCTGCGTTCTGCTCTTCGTGGTCGATTGCCGTTAGACCTGCATCCAGATCGCCCTCTTCCCCAGTGGACTTCTTTGTCAGATGTTGGGGATCAGCAAACAGTCGGTACAGCCCAGCGAGGGCCTGGGTCCTACGTGTAGAACGCAATCAGTGACGGTTTGTTGTCCACTCTTCATTGTGCTCACCAGGTACTCGCAAACTCTAGTTTGCACATTGCCTGGCTTTGCACCAACATCCTGACGATCCCAACCGCGACCACTTTCTGGTCCTTCGGGACCGTCAGCGGCACTTGGGGGATGACGAAGTTGATCAGAATTTGAGACCAAAGCCTACGAGTCCACCCCCAGTCATCAGCCATTGAAGTGATCGGGTCAGAGAGAGGGAACTTACCCCCCTTGAATCTGCTCCACAATCTCGATCAAATAGTCCGGTGAAAGACCATTTACGTTGACCCCCATAACGAACGTCAAAAAATAGACGAAATGGTAAACGAATTTATCCGTCTTGCTTGTTTGCACCCTACTCAGTAAACTGACAATCACTGCAGGGAAATACTGGCGGAGGTTTTGCCTACAATTCTGTTCAGGTGAAGATGGAATAGCAGCAGCGCATCGACGCACGGAGGTATGTTCTGGACAACGGCCTGCAGAAGCTCGAACCCCCATCCGTCGTTTACCTTTGACGGGATCAGCCGTTGTTGGACCACAGCAAGAATCGCTGTGTACTGCCCAGTCTCCACCAGCTGTGCAGAGTCCCTGGCTAAGAATGCCTTCAACAACTTGACCAGGCCAGGCACACTTCCCTTTTGCTGCCAGCCTGCAGGTGTTAACAAGAAGGGAAGGATCGACCGATATTCGTTCGGGACCGACGAAGTGTGCAGTTCCAGCATTTGTCCCAGAACTTGAAACACGTAAGGAATATACTCTGAGGGGCAGCCAGATAAGTACCGGGTCAGAATCAGAACCAATCATCGCTCACGGTCAATATCTTGTTGGAGTATGAAGGTGAACGGCCCAAACAATTGCCTTTCAAAGGTGGGCACCGTTGCTGGATTCGCTGCAGCGACGAACCTGTACGAGCGGGTGAGTCGTGAACACAGGCTGTCCTCTCGCCCTTTTACTTGCCGCATAAGGCCAGATAAACTTTCGAATAGATACTGATCAAAGTTTGGGTTGCTCGGATTCTTAGAGGTGACTCCAAGGATTCCGACTAATCGTTGTAGCGTTTGGTCGTAGGAAGTGGTAGCCAGGGAGTGCCCGGCCGTAAAAATGATCCTCATGATGCCTTTACCGCAGAGTAACGTGGTCTCTTGAGTAATATGTTCAAGAGAACGGCCGGGTACCGACTTACATTTCATCATAAAATCATTTTCAGCAACCTTCTCTGGGCTACCAGCAGACTCCAGTTTGCTCAAGATCGTATCGATCAGCTCAGCGGAGAACGGCTGGATGTCCTCGGGTTTAAAGCTAGAGCACCGGAAAGTGTCAGTTAGTAGTATTTTAGGTCGAGAGAACAACCATCATGCCCACATGACGATGTTTCCACGCCTGATGAAGAGAATGCGTTCTATTGCTACTGCTGCATACGTGCACACCACATAGTTGCTGGATCGCAGGTGCTGTGCCAGGTGGGGCAGGACCGTCAGCAGCTGATCCTTTGTCAACTATATTATCCTGAGTGAGTTTCCGGATACTAACTGCGCACAATTCATCTCACCTGGTTCCTGAACGTGTTCAAGAATCTGATAGCGTCAACCTGCAAGATCGGGTGTGCGGTCCCCTCAAGAGTCTGGAGGTCTTGGAATACGTTATTCGAGAAGAAATCGACAACGTTGATTCGGGAGTTCGTGGACGTAACCCCTTGCTGGAAATGGGAGGTAAGGGTGAGCAAGTGATTGTCGGAAGCACAAGGGATAAACGAACTGCGACAGTCGATCCTCGTGTGGCAATTGCCCCAAGTAGATACACCGCGACGTCCTTGGATCGCCAGTTCTCGCGAGGGTTGGAGGAATACGTTTCCAACCCCTTCTGGATCAGTGACCCAACGACTTCCGTGGTTTCCTCTTCCAGGCCGCCAGCTACAAGCGCTTTAAGTACATCGGCTGCAGCCTGCCTGCGGGTTACGGCCTCGCTGCTTGTCCCTCCTATCGTGCCTGCAGAAGTAGATGGGATGGATAGATCCAAGCGGATAAACTCCAGGGGATCGTCTTCGAATTGTTCGATGTCATGATCTGACAGGAAAGGGGTTATTATGCCAACACGAATATCACCTTGATGCAGTAGACGTTGTACTAACCCCGGAGTCCAATGTTAGGAACAACAACGCCTTCGACGAGTGCAGATATCATTCGTTTGTCCGAAAAATGTTGTTTGTAATGCCCCATCCGGATGGTTGTGGATAGGAACCGCAGAGCCTGGGCGACTAGCTGGGGGGAGGAATCAGCCAACGGACACCAACAGATCTTCGCGTAGGGCCGAGCGTACATGGTCATCGGACACTCCGGGTAATTTCCCACCGCCGAGCAACTCCCAGATTGCTGTTACAAACAACTCTACGGAGCCAGAACTCTGCAACATTTCTGGGTAAAGTTTTGTATAGAGCTTTCCCAAAAATCAGCATCCATTTTGTACAGCTTGTTTGATGCGTACCTCCGCAATTTCGAGTATCCCAGTCTTGATTCGGGATGGTAGGGATGGCGTCGAGTCATCGGGCTGAGAACGGTACATCGTGAATCATCCGCTACAGGTGTCAGTCAGCTTTATGGCCCTTACTTCTGTAGCCAAGGATGGGGGGTTCCAAGATAAGAACGTCAAGAACAGGCCCTGTGGTCCGAAGAACTGAACGTGAGAATCTTCGAAGTCCGGGGGTAAATCTTGACAGGTGAGATCAAAGAAAAGGTCGATCAGTATTACTTGCGCCTGAGCGACCAATCCAATGTCTCCCTGGAAACTTGGTGAAAACAGTATATTCGCGGTGTGCGAAAGGAGTTGGAGGAAGGGTTTCGCAAATCTTTCGAGAACGTAATTGATCGTCGAAAAAAGGCCATCGGATCGCGTTTCCGCACGCCATGGACGGAATATCGAATGGGCAGTCTCCAAAATGCTGATATTGACTTGATAATCCTCATGGGAGAGGCAACCAACCAGTTTCTAATATCGCGGCAGGCAAGAGGTGAGAAAGACGTTTTCACGACCGCAGCGGCGATCCCTGGGCACCGGGCGAGCTTACATCAACCAGGTCTGGCCATCGTCTAGGAAAATCCGACCGTGCTATGATTGATATTGTTTCTGCAATTTGGGCTCTGAGTGATTTGTCGGCAGCAGTGGATAGTGCAATCATCGCTGGCACAAGGTCAACTCTCAATGCCGTTTTGTCGGCGTCTTGAATGTGTGCTTCATCCTACAAAGAGATCGGTCAAAGCTACAGAAAGAGGGTTCATCTGTCACTTACGTCCTCCCACCTTGATTTGATTGTGTTCTTTAGATACACTGATCCTGCGAGGCGGACTGAGCGATCTTGGGAAGAATCAAGCACAACACGGAGGAGGGTCTGGGGGAATGAAGATTGTGTGCTGCGGGTCGTAAGACTTTGTTCAGCCTGTTTTCTTGTGGATGGGTTCAAAGATGCCAAAAGCAGGTGAGGTACGTCCGACATGTTCGCGAGCAAGGGTGAGAATCCCTCAAAGAACCAGAGTAGTGGCAAAGTCGGACGCGTTGGTCACGAGACTCGAAAACAGTGATTTGAGATTATCGTAGGGTGGGCGCCCCCGAAGATCGTCACTCGTCTTTGGTCCGAAAAGTCGTGGCTCAGTTGGAAGTGTTTCCGGATAGTGTAGGTTGCGAGATAGAAATGTCGGGGAAAGTTCAACGAACGGGGCACCCTTATTCCAAGCTACATTGGGTTTTCTCTCCGGGCCCCAGCGACAATAGCTCCGTATGCAAGTTGACAACTATATAAACAATTACGATTGCCCCAATTATCGATATTATAGTCATGTGCGTACATCCGGTGTATCGTACAGTAACCGTCTACGAAATAAGGAGACAGATGGGAGGTGAAAAAGTGAAGCGAATAAGGTGTCTCGGTGCTAGCTTAAAAGGTGCGGCACCCGCGTGTAGTACATGTGAGGAAATGCGTCGCGCACAATGAAGAGACGGTCATCTATAGATACAAATGTGGTGTGTAAAGGATAGGGTGTGGGAGAGGTACTGCAGATCGTCAGATGGTGTCCTCGGCACACAGGGTGGAACTGTTCGTGATCTTGCGGGAGGTATTGTTCATCTGTGGCTATAATATTCCGTAGTCTTTGAGGGCGTTCTGGAGAATGGTCTCTTTTACCGCCGCAAACACCAAACGGATGTTAGAAGTGTCGGTAGCTTGTGTCAAACTACCCCCTCTTGAGTTTACGATAGCGGGGAAGGAGTAGAGTGGAACGCACTGTGGGTAGACACTCAGTCGTGCGCGATTGGCTTGCATGAATCTCCACAATATGTACTTTGCGGCTTTGTTGACGTCAGAGCCACCGGTATACTCCGGAAAGTACCGCTCAAGCGGGACCTGTAAACCGTTGTCAACTCGGACTGACAAGAGGGATAGAAACGAGTGTGCCTTTGGAAGTTTGTTGCGGAATACATCGATCTTGTTCATGAACAAGATTATTGAGGTCCGTAAGAACCACCGCGAGTTTATAATCGAATCAAATAGCTCGAGGGATTCCGCCATACGATTCTATGGTGAGAATTATGAGAACCGCTGCAAGAAGTACCAAACGCATACGACGAACCTGGTTTCGCTGTTCAAGTAGCACCTGGTCGTACTCACTCAGCGCCGTGCAGAAGATAATGCTCGTCACACTCTCAAAACAATGGATCCACTTCTTCCGTTCAGAACGTTGCCCACCGACGTCGAACATGTGAATTCTAAGAGGTGTTGATGAGTATTGGTGGAAGAAACCGATTGAAACGGTGCATACGACAGGGGTGGTACATTGAACCTTGTCTCTACGATCCCTGTGCTCTTCTGTCGGCACCTCAGGACATCCGTCTCGTTGGGGATGTAGTTAGGACTTCCGATTCTCTCAGCTTCGGTGAAAAAGCTATACCGTGAGGTCACAATCATGAGAGGAACACGGGAGGAAAATCAGACATACTAGTCTGCGCTGTCCATGAGGTAAAACTCGCTACTGTGGTAATCCATGATCTGAGGGATCACTGGGTCGCGCCACAGACGGTTGATAGACAAGGCAAGTTGTTCGGGAAAGCGGAAGTCAGAATCAATAGAGGAGAGGTCCACGGCATAGTGTGCAATTTGTTCTACGGTTGTCTGTAGTGTTAGGTGTTGGGTCAGTGGGTGTATGCGGTAGGAAAAGGGGAGTGGCGTACGCGGTTCTGAGGGTCCACGGGCTCAATGGATAGCTTATGCATTGCAAAGACAATAGCCTGTGCACTCTCCAACAAGTTCTGGAAGATTGCAGCCCGATACCCAATGCACTCATCGACCGAGAAACCGTCCTGGTGGATTATTTTCATTTGCTTGACAACGGTTGATTTTCCAGACTCGCCCGACCCTGTATGATTTATGTTAGCTTCCAGGGAGGGCCAGTGAAAGCAGCCATCCGCCACCGAGTAAGAGAATCTTGCACTCCTTCTTGAACTTTTTGGAGTCCTCCTCGATAATCCGGTCGATGTCTGCAGAACGCTGGAATGCCCCTCGATCTTGGGTGGCGGATGCACAGTTGCCCATGGCTACACGGAGGCCTCCGAGTGCAGTGGTTGTTACAGTGGGATAGTCGTAGCACAGCCGCAAGTGTTGGTACAGAAAAGAAGGGAGGGGGAGGGGTAGGATGCAGGAGACAAGGAGTTCCGAAGACGCCGGTTCTTCGCGCCTTTGTCAAGTTGAAAGAGCAGGCATTATAAAGGCGCGGCCGGAAGACGCCGTGCCCAAGCGTTAGCATA
>Ga0307513_10001887_pt1 | contig 29782 bp, 25 predicted proteins | sample 15_EM_MG_FD_202174 | JGI IMG/M metagenome (GOLD analysis project Ga0307513, IMG submission 202174) | Populus trichocarpa ectomycorrhiza microbial communities from riparian zone in the Pacific Northwest, United States - 15_EM | ecosystem: Host-associated > Plants > Roots > Unclassified | place... | reverse complement strand
CCTAATCCTCAGAACAAACCAGACGCAGCACCTAATACTCAGGACGCCATCTGACGCCAGACCACATCTTCCTGAGATAAGCGAAAGGTCCCCCCTTTACTTCTTTCTGACCTTGGTCACCCGGGTCACAATAGATTTCATTCTGTCAAACTATTAAATTTACTAGATGAAGGCTTCTATTGTTCTAATAAACATGCAAAGTCTGAGCCCAGCGTCCCCCACCCGAGCCCCTCCTACAAGGGTCAGTGATTTCATGAGTTATGATGCGACAGAGACGTCCTTTATACCGCTGCGTAGCTGGCGTCCAGCCCAACAATCCCCCGCAATCAGATCCAGGATCGGAGCCATGGTTGTGGAGGAATCTGTCATCGAGTTTTGGGATTGCCAGCACTTCATTCAGCCCTGTAACTTCATGAATAAAAATCGCGGAGGGATGGACCTTACATCATTGTGAAGCTGGCATCGAGCCCAACAATCTCCCGCAATCAGATCCAGAATCGGCCCCGAGGTCGTGGAGGAATCTGACATCAAGCTCTGGGAGCGCCGGGATACCTATAAAGCCAACCCCCACAAGGGCCAGCGATTTCATGAGTTATGATGCGACAGAGACATCCTTTATACCGCTGCGTAGCTGGCGTCCAGCCCAACAATCCCCCGCAATCAGATCCCGGATCGGAGCCATGGTTGTAGAGGAATCTGTCATCGAGTTCTGGGATCGCCAGCACTCCATTCAGCCCTGTAACTTCATGAATAAAAGTCGCGGAGGGATGGACCTTACATCATTGTGAAGCTGGCATCGAGACCAACAATCTCCCGCAATCAGAACCCGAATCGGCCTAGCGGTCGTGGAGGAATCTGACATCAAGCTCTGGGAGCGCCGGGATACCTATAAAGCCAACCCCCACAAGGGCCAGCGATTTCATGAGTTTTGATGCGACAGAGACGTCCTTTATACCGCTGCGTAGCCGGCGTCGAGCCCAACAATCCCCCGCAATCAGATCCAGGATCGGCCGAGCGGTTGTGGAGGAATCTGACATCGAGCTCTGGGAGCGCCAGGGTACCTATAAAGACAACCCCCACAAGGGTCAGCGATATCATGAGTTTTGATGCGACAGAGACGTCCTTTATACCGCTGCGTAGCTGGCGTCGAGCCCAACAATCTCCTGCAATCAGATCCAGGATCGGAGAAGCGGTTGTGGAGGAATCTGCCATCGAGTTCAGGGATCGCCAGCATCCCACCCCATTCAACCCTGTAACTTCATGAATAATAGCCCTCCGGGGATGAATCTTATACCGCTGGATAGCTGGCATCGAGCCCAGGAATGTCCATGTATCGGATTCAGGATCGATTGTGTGGCTGTAGTGGAGTGTTGCAGCTATGGCCCCGGAGAGTGGATGTTGACACGGAGTGTTGTGATGACAAGAATGTGTCGCGTCACATCCGGTTTGAGGATAAGTGCCGAGAAACCACCAGGCCCTAGAGAGTGTTATGGCTATCACTTGCTTTCAGACTGGAGTCAGCTGGCATTTTCGCTCATTCAAAGATCATGTTCTGAAAATGGAACTCTGAGTGCCAGTGTGACTCTGCCTCGGGGTCTTTAGCATAAATTTAAGATTAAGGGTACAATGGCTTTCTCACCTGGCGCTAGCACTAACTATATTTTCTGTGCCAAGATATACCCCTGCCTCACCCTAGGGCTGGGCCTCAGACTCGGAGAACTTGAAGGCTGGGAGCGTGCTCAGGGGTAGTGGTAAATCCTGATGTGCGATGGTGTTGAGGTTGAAGTCTGGATGCATGGGACGCAGGGTTGCTTAGTTGCATGTGTCCGGACGGAACCCGGGACTGAGAAGGGTGTCCAGATGCACCTGACGCAACCAGATGTAGCGCCTGACTACAGGACGCACAGGACGCACAGGACGCAGAGTCCACACTACGAGAGTCAGGACGCAACACCACCGCATCTGACGCAGGATGGCTTTTTGCTGATGTTGATTTCGATCAGTGATGCCAAAAGGCTCTCACAAGGAGATGCGTTCCATCACGCCTTTACAGTCGAGCTAGGCTCTGCAGATTCCAATTGGCTCACTGGCTATACTGTGACCAAAGGAGCTCCTTCTTCTACTACAACAAAGCCTTAAGATACTATGCAAATTGCCCGAGCAGCTGCCCACACTGCTACCACAATTGAACGCTCTATTACCCCCCTAGCCAACCAGGCATACTTGTTCAAAATAGACCTTTCTACTTAATACTTCTTACTTCGCTGGTCAGCAGACCACCATTCTACACAAGCTAAACTCCCTATTACTCACTGAGCCAGCAGGCCATGCTTTTCTCAAAATAGACCCCTCTATCCACCAAGCCAGCAGACAATAGATTTCTACTACAAGGATCAAGATACCCAGATTCTATACTTGTTCCCAATGAGGCTGGCCGTCCTCCTTCCTAACTGGCGCTTTCATAAATTCTTCAGCCAGCAGGCTACGCATTTCCCAAAATAGACCTCTCTATCCTCTGCGCCAGCAGGCCACAGTTTTCTACTACAAGAATACGATAAGATACCCTAATCCTACACATGTTCCCCAGAGAACCAACCATCCTCCCACTACAATGGTGCTTTCTTCAACTCTTCAGCCAGCAGGCCACGCTTTTCCCACCATAGACCTCTAGACTAGATACCCTAATCTCTCAGTATTCCTTTGGCCGGCCGACTACCCTCCCTGCTCTATATATACTCTCTATTATCCACCTAGTAGAGTGGTTCAAACTCTGCAGTCAGCCAGTCTTAGGGTTGAAGCCCTATGTCTCCGCATATTTTCTATTCATCGGTTTATACCCTACTAGACCGTCCCTAATGTCCACACTCTGGTGTCCCTTTATACATGTAAGTGTTCCCTGTGTCTTCGCTATCTCTTCTATTTCTGCTCGCAGGTACAGCTTCCCTATCGGGATTATTATGCCATCATAGATGCCCTACCAGGTACAATATCAGCTGCTAGAATCCAGATCGGGGAGAGCAAAGAGACCACAGAAGACACCACCCTCAATAACTCCTGCTTTGTCGGCCCTACCCAGCCAATATTACTCGCCCCTAGCAGTTATTACCCCTCTCCGGCAGTCACAACCCACCTTTACCCAAACGCTCGCCAAAGCACACACAATCTATCATAGTGGCATTGATCTCGATGAAATTTCCCTATTCAGTTGGCTACACTTTGCATCTATGTTTGGGATCAAAGAGATTAGCTAGCTTAGCAGTAGTAGAAGTCAGATCCAACAAGCAGGATAAATACAGGCAAACACAACTCTGTTTCTCTGCTGAGAAAGGATACGAGGGAGTGGCGAAAATACTACTTAGACAAGACGATGTCAACCCTCATAGGCTGGACCCACCTGAGCAAACACATCTCTGTTTTGCTGCTATGAAGGAGCATGAGGAAGCAACGAAAATGGTACTCAGACGAGACGACGCCAACCCGGATAACCTGGGCCAATATGAGAAAACACCACTCTGTTATGGTACTCAAAATGGGTACAAGGGAGTGGCGAAAAATATTAGACAGACGGAAAGACATCAACTCTGCTAAGCTGTGGCTATATTAGCAAATGCCACTCAGTTTTGCTGCTCAGAATGTGGGCCATGGCATAGTGAAAACGCTGCTCGAATAGGAGGATACAAACTCTAAAGAACATAATATCGGGGCCAAGCACTACTCTATTGGGCTGTTAAGCATGGCCATGCCGGCGTAGTAGTAGTACTACACGAGCCTCTAGCATCCACCACCCCTACCACGGCCTGAGAGGGGTTGACCACCAACTCTGACTCCTCCGAAGACAAGCCAATATAACACCTCTACCCCAACCTCAACCTCTTCATAGCCATATCGGCAGCCACCCTACCTCTCTCCACCCACTCCCGCATACCCTCCCCCCCAGCCGACATTCAGAAGAAGTGGGATGTCTACTAGAAGTTCGAACAACCAAACACCTATTAGCAATAGATGTCAACCACTTTCTACGGACCCCAGTCTTTCACCCCAAAGGCAAGTCTGAGGTAGCAACCCAGTCAGCATGGCTTTCCCCAAGTATTGGCAACCCGGACTGCGCATGATATATGCAGCACTTACCACAGGATGAGCGTTACTACCGGCAGAAGACCCTCCTACATTGCAACCAAGTTTGAGGCAGAAAGGTAAGTGGCCTGCCTAAAATGGGGGAGTCGTTTGCCACCGAACGGCAGGCACTTATGGTGGCACCTTGGCTACCTGCCTCAGTATGGGATTTATCGGTAGCAACGACCTCTAGTGGCAAGGGCAGTGACATCTCACCCAACACCTCCGCCAGTGGACTCATTGAAACAGATTGATCGATGGAATGGACTGCCAGGAGGGTTTTTTGGTTTCTTATTTCTCTGTACTCATGGCTTGTCATTCTCATATATCATCTTCTATCTCAATGTATTTGTTTGGCTTTGGAAAATTGGTACTCGAGTATGAAATATATTAATGATTCTGTGCGATAGAGTGTACTAGTACCGGGGACCGCTGAGATCACATCCCTGTACCCAAGTCGCCAAAGCTTCCACATTAGCGTGACTATCCCAGAACACCCCATTTTCCCGCAATATCTTCTCCTATACAAAATTAAGGTTAGGAGCTCTCTTTATCCCACCCCGGTCACTCGGCGGATCCCTATGACATCCCAATCAGCCAGGCCCAGCCTCCGCTCACCACCTATCACTCGGACAACCTTCACTCACGGGTCTCAAATTCTAAAAATAAAAATAAAAAGAGAGGCGAAGAAAAGAAAAGAAAACAAAAATCCCAATCACATCTCAAAAATTCTTGTAGTGCTGACATTAACTCTGCTCCACCTGGTCCCGGAAACAAGGCACTGCCAAAATAAGGAGGGCCAGTAAACATGATAGAGCCACCAAAACGGCGCGGGGTCCCACGTCCTGAATGTGGCATCTTTCCACAAAAACAAGTGAGTGAAGAATTCGCCCAAGGCCTCCACCACTCGACTCCCTTCCATCAAGGGGAGGAAGAATAGGGTGACGAGGTCGTGTCCAAACCAGTAATACCTCTCGGCCTCCGGGTGGTTAGGGACAAAATACCTCACCCCCGAGGCTCCATTCTGCCTCTCCGATGCTGGTTCGAGGAGGGATAAGTAAGCATGGCACAGTTGCTCCGGCGCGCCCTCGAACAACACAACAGCAGTGTGAGTCCTCGGATTACACTCGATCGGGAATAATGTTAGTTCCCCATCTTTCCCCTCGCTTATGAGAACATCGAAGGAGACCTGTCCGGTCAAGCATCCGTTCTCAAAACTCTCCACGTACCGCTGCGTGAGCTCTTGTAGCTTCAACGAGTGCTTTCTGTAGACTTCTAGCCCTTGGTAGTGCATTGGTAACTCCGACGACGGACACGCCACGAACGCGCGCAACTGCCCGTTCGTTACAACAGCGTGTGTGGAGAATATATGTCCGGTGATATGCTCCTGGAAGAGCCAGGGGTGGTCAGTGCTTATTGGGAGCTCGGAGATGCAGGCCTCTGATTCCTCAGTCGTGGGACACGGGAATATCGTCATGTCTGAGCAGGGCACGTCGTCGTCGTCCAAGGCTATGCTTTTGAGGATGTAGTTCTTCCCGCTGGATTCCCTCGCTTTTATGAACTGGAGCGCTTCGGCGCGGCTGGTCACACAGACGGTCTCCGGTATGTCGAGGCCGATCTTGTCAGTGTGTTGGATGAAGAGGTTCTTGTAGTGGAGTGTTCTGCAGGTCTCTGGCAATGGCTGGAAAACTTCACATTTGGTCTCCAGACGGATCTTTTCTGCAGCGACGGCGTCCTCGATGGTACTTGCTACGTCGGACACGCAGATCCACAGATCTACGTTCTCTTTCTCAATAATATCCAGCAGCGCATCCTCGTACCTCTGCTGCCCCCCGTCCTCCTCCGAGACCGGCGAGTCAACAACGTAGTAAGTTTCCACTGCTCTCGAGAACCGTCCGCTGGAAATTACTCCCCCCCGAGCAATATCAATGCCGATGACTCTGTGACCGGCAAGGTAAAAGCTCCGCGCTAACGATTGCCCCTTCGTCATCTCCAGGGAACTTATCATTACTGTTTTGCGTTTTTCGGGCGGGAGAAGCTGGGCGGCGGGACTTGGCCGGATGCATTCTTTCAAGAGACTAAGGAGGAAGATTACCGTTGATATCGGGAGAAAGACACCGCTGAGAAGGATTAGTGAGAGGTTCTTGAATACGTGAGCTGGGAGGGAGTGCGAGGTGGTGAGCGCCAGCGGCATTTTGTGGGCGTTGGGTGGATTGGATTGGCCGACAGGGAAGGGATGGGTGGTGGGATGGGTGGTGGTGTGGATCAGAACTGTTTGAATGAATTGGCATCTCCATAGGACAGGCTGCTCTCGCATTGGCCAAATCATACGCTATCCCCCTTCAGCCACAGCGTAACCTAAGGTAAGAAAGCTTCTAAATAGGGATGTAGTGATGGGTTGGTGCTGTCAAGGAAGTTTATGAGTGAGTTGCGTCATATATACCTAGCCGACTATTTGAGCTCCTTCTTTTTCCTAATCTAACCGAGCCAACACGATGTAAGATGATGGAGTCGGTCTAAGATCGTTTTCTTCAGTGCTAACATCTTGTTTGAAGGGCCTATCCGCACGAAGGGATCCCCGATTGCCACGCCACCACAAGAATAGCATAGTTGCTGGTAAGCATGACATCTAAGCTACACATTCCCCGGTGATCGACGAAGTAAAGATGAAGCCGGATATTCAGAAGACACCTCAAGGCCGATCCTGATGCCGACCATAACGAGTGATATTTGATGAGTCAAGAGCAGACCTGCCCTACATGTATCCTTTAGAAAAAACCCTGCACTTTAAGACCCTAAAAGCCCCGTTTACACGGCTAATGTCGCTTCTCTCGTGCAGGAAATAATTAATCTTATTATTAATTGCATCCTTTTGCCTATAGCTCAAATTACAGGCCTCCTAATAGACTTTTCCTCTGATTACAATAGTGAGAACGGCAACGGTCATCTATGATAGATACGAATATTTGTCTACCCATTTGTCGAAGGGGTTTAAGCTTCAGCAAAAACAAGTTTTTAGGAAGAGTGGCATTTTTTATATACGGCGGCATGCCAAACGGGCACTGAAAAGAAGAAAAGAAGAAACAGCAAACGTGGTACCCCCAGCCGTCCCTTAAAGGAAGAAAAGATGGTGTTAAAAAAGAGCCCATTAAATGAAAGGCCGAAGCTTAGCCCATCAGAGTTTAGGAGATCTCCTTGGTCTCCTCCGCCCCCAATCTTGGATATTTTATGTCCCAGGTAAGTGCAAGACTATACACTGAGATAAGTATAGACAATCATACAGCAATCGCACTCCCCCGAGCCCTTACCAACAACCTCCTCTGCTCCAAGCTCAATCCATCAAAATCTCTCGCACGTAACGGCCTATCATGCCCGTACATCACCCGGTGGCTAGTTAAAGCCCTCCGCCGTCCAGAACGGGAGTTACTCGGACCCCTACTAGCCATCGTCTCCAATGCTTGCCCTCCATATTCTTCCAAAAAATGTGCTATCCAGCTTCTGCAACATACGCAAGTAAAACACGCATCTTCAATTCTCTGGCTTAGCTTTCTTGGTGGAACGCACTCATATGATGGAAGCTCACTGTGAGGGACGTAATAGTCGCCTCTCTGTACTGCAAGCTGCTTCTGATATTCGTGTTGCTCCGGCTTCGTGATGGATAGTCCAGCGTGGTCTATATATATGGTGCTATAATTGAGGGCAGGGTCAACATAGCGTATTCTTTCTCCACCGTCGATGGCTATATCGTCGTCGGCAACTTCGAGGAGGATTTTTTGAGAAGGGATCGTGATTGGTGGATGCTGGCTTTCGTGCCTCCGGTCGTACACCACGTTGCAAAAGGTATAAGAATAGCCCGGGTAGCGCAGTTGATACATCTGATAATCTTCGGTGATGACCTTTCCTGTGGGCGAGGCAATTCCAACGGCCCCTGCTCCGAAATGTCTGTTTAGCGCTGCGTCTATCTGCCTTCCGAGCCCATCAAAAGCACTGCTCAAGAATTAGCCCACATTCCTTGGCCGAAAGAACAACACAGTACTTACTGGAACGTGACCGAAGTAGTATGGACCATTCCGCCAAAATCGCCACGAAGCCTAACGGTCACTCTCATAACCCCAGCTATCAAGGCCCCTTCATGAACAATGGAGGTTCTTGGCTCGGAGGGACTTCCGCTCGGAGGTCTGACTGAGAGGCCACTCCTCCTCGAGGAACGTGCAGTTCTGGTCATAAATTCGGACAGAGAAAACATCTGGCTCAGGCTTTGCATGTATCGTTGGTTTGAGGATGTAACGTTAAGGGAGGGAGGAGTTGAGAAGGCCAAGTCTTCTATTATGTATCCAAGCCTGGGCGAGGGTGTTGTTGCATAAGGAATGTGTGCCTGGCAAGGGGAGGGAAGACTCATTACTCTATATACTTGAATGCTCTTTACATATGCCAAACCCCTCACCTCCTCATCCTCATTCTTATCTCATTAAACCTCAGTTCGTGTAGAGAAAAAAAGGACGTACGCGTCCTTCCCTCGGCGGACAGGCCCAGATAAAGAAAGGGAACCCGAGGCCAGGCGGTTGGCTTGACAGTGACAAGAAAGATAAGCATCGACTAAACCCTCCTCACCAAGGTCTTAGAACAGAGAAGTGAAATAACCTGCAATGCAGCAAGACACAATTCTAGCCAGTGAACGTGTACAGGTACCCGGGTGTCCGCAGCAAACACGATAATATGAAAACTCACTGAACTCACTCACCATATGAAACCACACCTTAGCTGTACTGTAAACTGTAAGCCTCATGGTACTTGATCGGCTCAGACCTTTTTTATTTATTTATTCTGAACCCCCCGCGCGAATTCCAGGCTACGGTCATATACCGGTATGGTTGGTAATGTGCTCACAATGAGAATTCTTATATCATAGCCTGAGCCAACACTTCTGAAGGGGTGTGCCTCTGCTAAATATATTTTCGGCAAGCGGACCCCAGTTATATCAGTCACACGTAACGATAGGAATACAGTATACAAGTACCCACCTACACTTGAATAAGTTTATCATACTGTAAGTTGTAATGGGTGGGATGGGGCATCCGGCGACTCATTTAGAGGTCAGTTGTGGAACAAACTATCATTGACGTTTCCAGACCCCAGGTCCGAAGTGAGACTGAGACAGCGCCGAGGACAATCCCAAGAAGTATAGCACCGTGCCGTAGTTGGCTACTTGACCGAGTTTCACCGATTGGATTAAAACGCTTAAAACGCTTGAATCCCGCTGTGGAGGTCATCCCCATTGTGAGTTCTTTGGGCAGACCAAAAACCCGTTTGTGATACCGTGAGGGGGCTCTGTTGTATGCGTGAACTTGAACTTAATATGGCACAGTACCGCACTTGAGCCTAACTTTACCGCATCCACACACCCTTGCTTTAAGCGAAGCCTTCGCAGTCTGCCATAAGTTATTCAACCATCTCCGTATCCTCTACGGTACCATCAAAACCACCATCACGACAATATGCCCCTCTTCTCTAAACTATCCTTTAGTCTACCTCTATCTATCTACAATAAGCGACTCCACCACTACGGTACCGCACTTTGCCGTGAAGGCGCTGATAAACTCCTTCAGAGAATAGTCACGGGGTAATCGGCGACGCGAAATTAGTGCCTTGACAATCAGAAAATCCCCACCCCCACGACTCAATCCACACCCACTACTACTGCTACTTTCGTAAGTCCGCCCCGCTTCCAATTGCTCTATTTTGTGAACTTGCAAAAAAACCACAGAAAACAAACCCGATAGCCGAGAAGGAGATATTGCCGAAAGCGAGTGTTTGCGGCGTCATGATAATCCATTCCACGGATTCCTGCCTCTATAAAGGGCTGCCCGTGCCCCAACCCCTTCCGCGCTGTTTCATTCACCTTATGCACCCGCCAACCAACGCCTCTGCCTCCATCATTCCTATGACGATGTCGATCGGTCCCAAGAGCCCATACAGTAGCGCGAAAAAACGGGAGGGAAAATAACAAATTTCGTCAACGGAAAACCGCTCGGGATCGGTGCTCTCCCAATAACCCTTGAAAGTACTGGTCTCTCGCCTACAAATCGGTCCTGATTCTTTCATCTGCGGCAGGGAATCCAACAAAAGTGTCAGCAAGTCTTGGGAATGGGACATTACCACTTGATGTGTTCTACTTGAGGATATGGGGTAGGCCAAGAGTCCGGCGTGGGCATATTATAATACCATACCTCCCTGTACTGTACCACTCTGAAGGATCGCAGAGAATAATCAGCAAGATTAGCCAGCAAGCTATTTTAACCCAGATAGAAGTTCCAGGGTCACATCTCTGTCGGTGTTTCACTAGTCCAGCTTTTGCCCTTAACTCTGCACCCACCGGGTACAATGAAAACGACCCTCCTTCGACCAGATACCCCTAACCCAGCAGACTAAAATGAAGCCACCGAAGTTGTTGTTGACTGGCCGAGGGTAAATAGGTCACCGTATAATATGTTAATAGAACATAATTCCGGAGGTTCAGTAGAAGGTATAAGTGGGCAGACCTCCCGGCACCCTAGGTTCGCTAGAGTATTGACTCTTCCCCCTCCCTTCGCACTGACCAGGTTACTTATCGTACCTATCCATTCTCTCCCACCTTATTGCCCCTAAGTTGATCTTAGGTTGATCTTTTCATTCGTACATATTTCTCTACTAAACTCTACCCTTGGGCCCTCTGAGTAGCTGGTGAGCGATTCATTATTAAAATAATGCGGATTTTTACAATACTGACGAGATATGAATGCGTGGTTAGCTGAGTCTTACTTTCCACCGCGACGCACAAGCCAACGCATATTGTGGGGGTTTGGCCACCCTCGGGCCATTATAATGACCCGGCTCAAGCTCTCAACGGCAATCACGGCAATCTGTGGTGCGCTCCTATTTGTTTCCACGACATGTGCCCCGCTAGCACGGCAAGATCCTACAGAGCCCAATATAAACGTCAACATAGAGAGGCACGGAGGAGTAGCAGAGGAAGACGGGACTAAATTCAATCCTGTTGAAATTCATCATAAGTGAACACTAGCTATCCCGAGATTGTCATTTTTATTTGAGAAAATGGAAAAAGAAGAAGACCGGTTAACATTCATAAAGGATAAAGCGCGATGGGCCAGATAAGCCAGCGGTTCGTAGAGCCCTCCTAAACTTGCTAAAGAAGCCTCCACCTACGAAGCCGTCCACTCCTGTGAAGCCACCACCCGCACCAGCAGCAGCACCAAAGCCTACCGCTCCAGGCGGTGGACCTGCGCCCGTTCCCGGTGCTGCTAGCCCTCCCGCGACTAGTGCTGCTGCTCCCCCACCAGCGGCACAGCAACCGAAACCGTCGACACCTTCCCCTGCTGCCTCCCCCCCTCCAGTCATTCCACCGGTGGCCCCACCCCCGGCCACCCCACAGCAGCCCGCGGCACTCCCTCCCTCGCCTGCCCCACCTTCGTCCAACCCTCTCACCAATTTATTCCGTCCATCTCCTGCTCAGCCACAAATACCTGGCCAGCCGGCCCCAGCTTCGGCCCCAGGTATCGGTTCTTCGATTCTCGGTGCTCTCGGCCAGACCGCTAACACTATCTTGAACCCTATGGCTCACCCAGGCATGGCACCTGGTATGGGTAGCATGTCGGGTATGGGCGGCATGGGTGGCACGCCAGGTATTATGCCGGGTATGATGCCAGATATGATGCCAGATATGATGCCAGATATGATGCCAGGTATGATGCCAGGTATGATGCCAGGTATGGGCGGTATGGGCGGCATGCCAGGTATGATTCCGGATATGATGCCAGGTATGGTGCCAGGTATGGTGCCGGATATGATGCCAGGTATGATGCCAGGTATGAGCGGTATGGGCGGCATGCCAGGTATGATGCCGGGTATGGGTGACATGTCGGGCATGATGCCAGAGATGGGAGGTATGATGAACATGCCCGGGATGGGCAGCACGATGGGGATGGGTGACATGATGGGGGCCGGCAGCATGCTAGCTACGATGGGCGTACCAGGGATGGAGGGTATGCCGGGTATGATGCCGGGCATGGGTGGTATGATGAGCGCAATGGGCGGCATGATGGGTGACATGGGGCCGGCCATGATGCCATACACGATGACGCCTATGGGCCAACCCCCCATGATGGGTGGGAGGACGAAGAGCGGCACTGGCAACATGATGAGTATGGGCAGTCGCATGAGCGGTGCGATGGGAAATATACGCAATAAAATGGGCGCGGGTACGAATCGTATGGGCAGCAGCAGGGCCACAAACAAGGGCATGGGTCGCAAGAGCAGCGCGTCCTCCTCGAGGCGCACCAAAAAGCCCGTCCCCTCGGCCACCGATACGGACGAGGGCGTTGACGACGAGGAGGAGGGGGGAGAGGAGGCGGGAGAGGAGGAGTAAATCACCCACCCCAACTCTCTCACTTCCGATTCTCCATCCCGCATCTAAAAAAAACCCCTATATTCATTTCCCCCATCTTTCGCTTTCCTTACTTCTATTTGTAAGGTGGTTTCCCACCAAACCCTCCACCTTCATTGCCATAGTTTAAAACCCATTTGTTTCCTTATTTTTCTGAAGTAGCGCCGAATATTATGAATGATAGACCATGGGCCTCACTCTCCCCCAAATCCCAGGCAGACGTCGGCGAGGCGCCATTAAGAATCCCATACCCTAGCCCACTGGGCACGCTCCACCCATCGACTTGCCCGGTGACCGGAGGAGCCTGGCCTAAGCAACGGGTAATACCACCCACCGGGGTCAATGCTGACGATAGCGTATACCGACAGAGCAACCGGCAGACCCGATGACAACGCTAGGCCCGAAGGATCACGTAAATCTCCTGCTTGAGGAGCATGAGGCATCACTCGGCATCGTACAGTGAAGTTATTAAAGCCAGCCTATCAGACCGTTTCTTTCCTGTGACACTATACCTCTATAACATACACACCAACCTGCCGCTAGCAGCGAGCCCGTGCTCGAACTCCCCCGACATAACTACTCGCAAGAAAGATACCGTAGCCCATTCCTAACCAACGCTCCAACTACCCACCTAATCTTACCACCGCTTGAGCCAGTTCTACTTGCTAGGGGCTAGGACACAACCCCCGAATCTAGATGACAAGTTGACGATCCGGCGGCAACGGTGAGCTTGTGCCGCAGATGACTCAGGGCCTTACGGAGCGCGTATCATAACGTAATTAGCCAGCACGAGCTAGGCGTGTATGGTCCCGCTGTGATAGGTATCAGAGGTATCATAGGCCCGGAGCGATGGGTAGATGGGGGGGGGGTTATGCCGGTGATTTGTAGGGGGTTGAGGTTCGAGTCTAAGGTGATAATTTGCGTTATGTACGCTGCGGAGCACACCCCCGGTAGCCCAAGAGCCGAGGGGTCAGCCCAGGCGCGCGAGTACCGTGCGGTACCGGTGGCCGATCCTAAGGTACCGGTGAGCTCCCGTATGGGTCGGGCTGGAGTCAAAGGCTACTAAGGCAAAGCTAAGGTGAATGGGACACCGGTAGGATAACAACTAGACGTGGAGGAGACTGCGATTTTGCCACGCTTTAAGCGTAAAAATAAAATAAAAAAAGGAAACCGATCTGGGGGAAGGATAAGCTCACACTCGCCAATCCGATCGGCTCACGCGAGAACTCGCGGTCGGTAGTTAGGGCATGTGCTATATCGCTACTGCGTGGTCTCTATCCTGGGTAACAAATTCGAACACTACCGATCCGGCCCCAGGTGGGGGAGGAGCATTTTAGCCAACGGAGTGGTTTAAGTATAATAAGAATTCCTTGCCTGTACCGGCATGCTGTTGCTCTGCTGCCGGTACAAGCGGGCTCCTCTAGGACTGAAACCTGTTCCCTCCCTGGGCGGGCGAATTAAGACATGGCGGGACGGGGATAACGAGTTTGGTTAGTAGATGCGGTAGGTGCGGCAGTAGGGGAAGTCGTTTCAAAGATGTATTGTTCCGCTGAAGGTGTCCTTTTCACTGCGATCGACTACGGTACTGGGCGGCAGCTGCTGGACCTGTGTGGTGTACTCGTACTTGTAGCAGCTCCAATTCTCACTCGTCATGGTACCGTACGGTACGCGCACAGCACACTCAGGATACCGGTATCCCCACGCCCAATCATATCATCGACAAATGACCTCAATCCCTAACGCGACCTAGCCCGGCAGCAACCTCCAGCGCAGACGAATAATGTAAGCCCAGCTTGTCGCGATCATCAAGCCACACAACAATTTCGGAGCACGGGAGAACAACTCGACTTCTTTTTTACGAATGCAGTGAGATACTATGCAGAGTCCGGTTGGGTCTTATTCTCCTGCGGCCCCGTCGGGTGAGCAGTCGCGCGCGCGGTGCGGGCTATCGGGATAATATCTTACTCTGCTTTGGCGGTCGTTCTCTATTTGGTAGCTTGTCAGACGCAGCAGCGTCCGTCGGTTGGTGAGAGAAGGTTAAATTACAGTGCTCACTTTTGCATGCGCCTGGAAGGGAGAGCGCTGTGATGTGTTGCTTGGATGGCCGTTGTTGAGAAGGGGAGGGGGGGCCCTGCAGGGATGGTCGTTACTCGAGTACCGGTACCGGTAGTCATGATCTCGTCTGAGGGTTTCGTGGAACGTGTTTTTTTAAACTTCTGCAGTTGCCTGCCTCGCAGAGAATGGGGGCCTTGTTAGGGCTGCTGGGTTAGGGTTGTATAAATAGCATGTGGGTGGTGGTGGGGGGGGGGCATCTCGGTGTTGTATGCGAAAGATGTCCCCCCCCCCCGGCTGTATGATACTCGTATCAGAACTCGCAAATGCACCGCATCGCCCAGTCTGTCTGTCCTTGTGGTCTTCATTTGCTGCTCTTGTTTCCGAAAGTGTTTGAGCCAGCCGCTGGAACTAAATTGCCGTATATTGGCTATTTTTTCCTTTCGTATTGGTAGAAGAAGGTGGGGCACTCGACGAGATGATGCTGTATCATAGTATTATACCTCCAACTCCGGACTTTACTGGGGAAAGTGGCCATACCATTACACAATTGACCCATTAAATGAAACCACCTGAGTCTTCTGACAGAGTTCGGGTGGGGCTGATCGTCAGAGCATGTAACGGACCTATTTCCTGAAGAGACTCGGCATAAATCACGATGTTGTTGTTGTTGTTGTTGTTGTTGGAGAGAATAGGAAGCAGCCCACCAGCACAGATACCGTACTGGCCAGTCGCGGTAGTTGAAGCACGAAACGGCCTGACCAAGCGAAACCAGTAGGGGAATTTCCGCAGCACGTTTGAGGTCCGGCGATAGGTCTTGGTGGTAGCGGTTTGAATATCGTGTAATACGTGTTAAATTGGACAGCGGGAGCATACCCGTACTTGAAGTGAGCTATATACCACCGATAATCAAACAGTGTACCAGTATCGGTATTTCCATGCTTTGTCGGTTTGTGTCTTATTACTCTCTTATCTCGATAGCTGCCTTACCTATGATCTACAAGCGCGCGTTTCAGCTTGTTCTGGAAGGGCGTTGAACATCTTACTGTGCATTCCCGCAAACCATTACTCGTACTAGTATACCACCCCTACCTTGTTCCTCAGTTCTATGATATCAATCTTTCTCTCTTCGCAAATTCCTTTCGGCAACTGCATGGCGATTTCTGATACTCTGCGCTTTGTAATTGCGGGTCGCTAAATTAAGTCCCGAATGCGCTTAGATAGAATTTAGAGTGGCTCTACAAGTATATATGTCCCCTGCGAGGCTTAATCCTGTCACTGTGCCGCATCTAATTTCCGGCGGGTCAGAATGGTGTGAGGTCAGAAAGCCACCCGCGCCACAGCTCGCCACAGCACATTTGGGGTGATACAAACCCCAACCGGCCAACCGGCGAGAATCGCAGCGGGGCTTTACAGGGGTGTTGGCCAGAGGTTGGGCCCAATTCGGGAGTGCATGAATCAGAAACAGGCTTCTTCTCTTTACCGGTACCATTTCCTAGCATCCTTTAGGAACCCTCGCTCTCTCCCTTCTTTGGGCGTCAAACTCTCTCTCTCTCTCTCTCTCTCTCTCTCTTTTCTTTTTCCCATTATTCAACCCTCCTCCCTTGTCAGCTTCAACTTCTCTGGGTACAAACAACCAAACCTGCGTGTACTGCGTGTGGGTGTGGGTGTGTTGGTGTGAGGAGAATTCAGTCATTTTTTCACTTTTGACTTCAGCTTGCACGCGTTACCGTGTGATTGCTCACGGTTCAAACCGAAATCTTCGAGGCAGACCGAACAGTAGGAGGAGGAGGAGAAGGAGGGAATCAATAAAAATAAAATAAAGTCAGAGGGAACTTCCGGCACGTAGTACAGACCACCCTGCTGCAGCTAGGGTACCGGTACTATCCCACCCCCCTAAACAACCCCAATTGCGCTCATCGTGTGTCTACTGTACTCTATTGCTTCTTCTTGCTAATCAAAGAAAAAGAGGCGAAGGACACCCAGGGCAATCGACCACTAATTCCCTTCTCTTCTTTCATTTTGTATAGCTGCAACTTTAGTTTGTTTTCCCCGCCCATCCATCCAGCACATTTTGATCGACCCATTTGTCTGGAAACTGACGCTGTGCTCTCTTTGGTCTTCTCAGCCGCATTTCGCTGCTCACTCTGACTGGTGCGTGTCGGCAGGGGTGACGAGGCATCACCGTCGCAGACCTTGGGTTTCGCCTTCGTCGTCGTCGTCGTCGTCGTCGTCGTCTTCTTTTTTTCCAGTTTGTTTCCTTCTTCCTCTCTCCCTCCCACACATCCGGGGTCTATCTGGAGCTTCTGAGCAGGACGAGATGTCTAGAAATAATACTACTTATAATACTTCGTTTGATCAGACGAGATCCCCCATGTTTGTGTCCCCCTTCGCCCCTACCGGATTTCCCCTTCGCGTGCATTTGAACCGTTTTTGAGCTAATTTGGATCCCTCAAACTGCAGAAATTCGTCTCGTCTCGGGTTACCTACGGCTTCGTTAGTCCCGGGAGACTTTAGGACGAATATCAATCGAGCAAAATCTAAACGCTGGGTTGAAGCGAAAACCGTAGACTACGGCGGTGGAGGATGGGGTGATGATGATGATTTTGACGATGAGGACGATTGTGGTTACGACCCTCCGTCGATGGGTGGTAAGGGTTCTGGGTTGCAGAGGAGTAATTCGTTTGATAGAGGTGATGACGTTATGGGTCCTGTAATTGGAGCAAGAGGGAACGGAAGCGCGGTGCCTCGGATAGAAACAACTGATATGGGGATCACACAATCTTTACCGCCCACACCGCTTGAATTGGAGCAGAGGGAGAGGGCGTTGCGTGGGCAATCCCCCCCGCCTCATCCTAAGCATCAGTATCCAATGCAGCCCAAACCTCAACTTTCTGCGCTTCCCTATATGCCGTCGGTAACCCCGAGCCCGGCTCGAACACCTCCTTTACTAGTTTACGAAGGTGTATCGGATATGAAACTAGGGTCGCCTACAGATTCGGGGAGACTACCGGATCCGCCGGTTAAGGATAGAATTCCTCCACCTTTGCGCGCATCTCCAGGCATCTCTGCCATTCCCTCACCACCGCCTCCTCCACCTCCACCATCGTCTCCTCTTCAGAAGATCAACGCACCGGGGAGAGATGTGGTACCGCCACCGCTTGGAATGGGTCCTGGACCGTCGCCGGTTCTACAGCCGTATGCGAATTTCGCTTCCCCCACCCAATCCTTGGGTGTGGCGGAAAAACCATTGCCAATCCGCAAAGATTCGCCTCCAACCCTGGGGGATGGAATCGCGAGAGCGAATCCCTCACCACATTTCACTTCGTCCCCATCGCCCGCTTCTGTGTCGCAAAAGGAGCCAGAGCATCCTCAATATCCTCCTCAATGGGACCAGGCTTCAGGAAGGGGCTCCCCTCCGCCACCGCCGGCAAAGCCGTTAGAAACCCCCAATCAGGAGATGATAACTTATCCCAGCGGAAACAGTCGGACATTCTTTGATCCGGACGGAGGAGTGAAGCTTGATGGTGATCAAAATGACTTTCAGGGTCAGAAGATGGGGCACGCTGATGCTTATCAAGAGCAACCCCCATCTTATTCCCCTTCCCCTCCACGCGAAGCGGCGTATTCCCCGCCAAGTGTTCCACCACCACCACCACAGTCAGCCTCGCCCGAGCCTGCGCGGCCCCTCATTCGCCCGGCGGAAATTATGGCCCGGGTGGATCAAGCAAAAGAGGGGGGTGTGGAAGAAAGTAGACGAGAAGGGATTCTTAACATGAGCTCTCCAAAAAGTACTACTTCAATATCATCTGCTGCCGGACCTGGTATGGGTCGCCAATCCGCTGATTCGTTACCACCACTAGGTGTTAAGAGCCCGGAGCGCATTCGGGAATTGAGGGAGAACATGGGTAGACCGAGCAGTCGTCAGAGCAATAACGAAGATTCACGCCCCGGAAGTCGTTCGGGAAGTCGTCCAAATTCGAGAAATGGCTCTCGCCCACCCTCCCGTCAAGGAAGGTCTACTCCTAGCCCCTACCCTCCGCCAACTGGTGCATTGCCAGCGGTACCTGGCTCACCTGCAGTGCCAGTAGCCCAACACTTCCAGCACTCAATGGATGCTGTGGTCACTGGTCAGGATAATATTGCTAGAGAAGAGCAAGCTATGCCTTGGGATGACGATATCATATCGGGATATGCCGATTCGCCAGAAGAAGCGGGGTTTTTACAGCACACGGGTACTCCCTACCCGCCTGGAGAGGCGGGTGGTAATAAGGCTTCTGTTGGACCACCGGTGTACCCAACTAATCATTCTACCCCGGATCCCGAGAAATCATATCCGGTACAGGGCCCAGGGATGGAAAGTGTGGGATTCAGGTCAATGGTGGATCACGCTTTCACTAGGCAAGATACCTTGGTACCAACGCCTATTTCTCCTTATAGGGGAAACTTAAATAGTTCTCCAGGAGACATGATATCACCTATATTGCCACGCGATATTCCACTTCCCAAGTCCCCATCACCACCAATAATCAACACCCCGACTCCTCCCCCCAAATCACTATCTCCCCCTACTGTTGGTGCACCAGTTCCGCCCAAGTCTCCATCACCACCCATCCTTAGCAACCCGATTCCCCGGCCTAAATCATTGGCCCCCCCAGACCCTGCAGCGAAACTTGAGAACTCAGCGTTGGCGCTCAGTGCGGGTTTAAGTAGATCATCATCGCCAACGGGTTCGATGGGTCCTGAACGGAGCGCAACTCCGATAGTTCCGCCTGCTATGCCGGATGGGGTAGAAGTAGAGTTAGATCAGGTCACTCCAGACACGGCTGGTCCACAGGACCATGAAACTGAGAAATCGAAGGTGTCTGATACATGGGCTTCGGCTTCGGGATTGGATGTTCCACTGCAGCCAGCGGGAGACGGCGGCGCTTCTGTAGCGAGCAGTCCAGAGAAAGATGATCTTGATCGCTTTATAGGAGAACTGGTACGGGCCAACACTCCCGCGCCACGTTCCCAGACCACATCGCCTCGGCCAACATCTAATAGAGCTTCGATGGACAATGCCAATCAATCGGTGCCTCCGGTTCCGGCCGTTCCAGAACACCCGTCTCCACCGCAGCGGTTTGTGGATCCCGTGCCGCAATCACACTTTCAACATCCCGACTCAAACCGGGACAGCGTTAATGTTCTAAGTTTATATCAGAGCTACTGGACAGATGCAAGTGTTCCGCCTCCCCAGCCTCCACCAATACAGCCGAAGAATCCTCGTAGGCCTAGTGCGACTCCAGAAGCCGAGGTTGCGAAGCAGGAATTGGAGATTCTTGCTCAAACATCTGGGTCGAGTTCGGAGCAACAACTCTCTTCTCTACAACCTGTCCCATCACATCCCACTGTTGAACCCCCTACTCCAGACAGGAAGTCTGGAATGAGTCTCCCGCCTGTCCGCATTCCAGAAAACAATTTCCGTGCCGATTCACCTCTGGCAACGCCTGCATCGGGAATGGATACCCCGGATTCCGAATTGGTGGAGATGATGATTGCCCGCAAACACTATCTTGCGCGCACTCAGACTGGACTTTCTACAAGATCCAATAGTACCGGCAGGAGAATTAGTGACGATGTGATTATAAGGGTTAAGGGTGATGAGATGATGCTTGAGAAACCTGACGACGTTGTGACGCCAGATTTTGAGTTCAAAGGAAAGGCAGATGAAATAGTTATTGGATCAGAGGTGGAAAGCGCAATTCAGGATGAGAAAGATCAGAAGGGTGGCGAGATTGAGAAGACAGAGGTTGCGGCGTCGTCCCGTGTTATTGGGCCTGATAGTGAGGGCATGGAGGCAATTGGGGGACCCACGAGAGTTCTCCGTCCGGAATCACCTGGGGGAAAAGACGATACGGACAAGACTCCTATGCAGAGTGATTTTACAAGGGAGCTAGTGAATCAATTCTCGCGGCCCCAGACTCTAATGTTGAAGGATACTATGCCGATGCCCTCCGGGGTCTTGGTTATGCCGCCTATGCCCCCTAAAGAGGAGGGAGAGGAAGTGGCCCCTGAGGTAGTGGATTTTAGCACGAAGGATGATGAAGAATTGGTCATTTCAGAGACCGGTACAATCGAATTGGGCGGGTCGCCTACGCGAGATTCAGCGCAATCCGGCGCGCACCTAGATCAGCACCCCCTAAAGGGCATCGAGGAGATGACTCAATATTTGCTCCCCCGGGACATCTCCAGATTACCGGAGCCCAGAGATAGAATCGCTGCCTATGGCCAGGCGACACATGCTATCGCAGGGTCCGGGACGGGGTTAAGCGACTGGGTTAGCTGGATGATGGAAGAGAATGGTGGCGAAGAGTTACTCAAGATTCAGGTTGAACAGCGGCCAGGGACGGCAATACAAGAGGTGAAGAAGTCAACCAGCAGGGCATTCATGGGGATGGGACGGCCTAGTGTTGATGATTCTCCGAACCCCCCACAGCAACAACCACATCAACAAGTCGCACCTCCTCCGCATAATGCTGGCTGGGCTCCACAATCTCAAGGACAGCATGGCAGTGGAGACGACCCGAGAGCAGGCACCGCCCCACAAGCACCTGGGGCGTCTGGCGGTCAGCATGTTAGTCCGGTAGTTGACAAGGCGCGGGGGCTTTTCAATAGGCTGAAGAAGGTATACAGTGTCCGGAAATCGCAGGCCTTTAGTATCGCTAACCGAATGTAGGGTAACAAGGAAGGACAAGATGGGGCACTGCTGGGAGTGCAGCCTTCACAGAAGGGACAGCAATATCCTCCTCCGTCTACTTCTGGGTCTTTAAGAACTTTAGCATCCTCTGGGTCGTTCCAGAACTCTTTTACTGCATCTGGCTTGGTTGGTGCGCCGCCGTCTAATGGCAATCACAAACAGGGTTCACAGGGACAAGTTACTCCTCCGCAGGGTGTGCCCCACCAGGGGCAGCACCAAACACACACTCAGGACCTTAGTCAATATCCTCAAGGCCCGCAGGGTGTGCATGGCCCTCCCCAAGGCATACCCCAGGATCCAACTCTGGGTCCGCCTCAAGGTCCGCATCCTCACCAAGCAGGGCTTCCACCACCACCCATACCCCAAGGGGCACAGCCCTTACCACAGCAGCAGCAGCAGCAGCAGCAGCAGGGTTATCAGCAACGGCTCCAACAGCAGGGGCAGGAATATGGTCAATTCGACAATGAAGGACAGTTTCAGCAAGGGTCGATGGGCCCACCGCCGCAACGTGCACATCCACAATCTGATCTTACTGAGCGATCCTCGCAGGCTCAATTGCCGCCCCCCCCGCCCCCGGTCAAGGATCAACCCCCCCAGCTTGCTATCCCCATTCCACATCAACAAATGATAGCCCAGGAGCACCTGGTCATGCAAAGCCAACCCCCACAAGATGCGCCAGCGCAGTCGTCTCTCTACCAGCCGCCTGGCCAGACAGCAGGAGATAGACTCCCTGCAGGTAATGGATTTACACCGCACTCCCGGGGGGATGAGAGTCATTCACAATCACCCCTGACTGTTTCACCGCCGATAGGGCATAGTGGCCAAAGTACATATCCTTCGCCACCTTCCTCCCAACACCCATACCCGAAAAGAACAGATAGTTTGTTGTCTCGTACTCGGGGACAAAACCCTGCTGTTAATTCCCCAGTGACTGCACAGACCCCCGGCAGGGCGGATTCATTGACCTTTGTGCATGAACGCCTTCCACCGGTTCAACAGCCATCTACAAGATCTAATTCACTAGCCTCCTCCACCTATCCTAGTGGATATGCGGGTCGTTCGGATTCTATAACATCTTCCGTGGTGAACAGTCCTACCCATCCTGCAAGATCTGATTCACTGAACTTTGCCCATAATGGCCATCCGCCACAGCAGAATACTGGCTGGGCAGGTGGTCTCCAGGGGCATTCCATGAACCAGGGACCATCCCAGTACCAGAACGGACCTCCGTCCACAGTGCGAGCTGTACAGGCTGAAGATCCTAATACTGTGAGTAGATCGTTTTCAGATAGGGTGCCTAATCATCCCGACAGTTACGACCACGCGGGCGTAGCAAGATCTCAGAGCTATCACGTTGGAGCTCACCCTCCTAATCCTAACGAGGCTCACCAGCAACAACGTTTCATCTATAACAGGCAAAGGGGACCTCCAGAGCCAATCCAGGAAAACCCCCAAAGCCTAGGAAGGCCTGATGATGACTTATATGCGCCGCCGGCTCGTCTTCGGCAGCAGCCGCCCCCCACCCAACACGACCAGAGAGGCAAGGGGGCTCAGCAACACCCTCAGCAACCGCTCGATGATACCCGGGAACGTCCGTATGCCGCCGGGCTCGGGCCGGCACCCCAACCAGGAACTCAAGGCTATCCGCCCCAGGGCCCGCAAGGCCCATCGACGCTAAGGACTGGTCCGGAACCTCAACAGTCTAATGAGCAAAACAGGCTCCCAGGGTATCCGAACCAAGGGCCGGATCAAACGCCGCCTCAAGGTTATCAGAGCGGTCCACAAGGGCAACAATCCCAGCCTCGGGGACCTTATCAGGAGCATGGTCCAACCCCTCAGGGGCAATATCAACCGGGGTTTCAACCACGCGCCGCTGGGTATCAAACGGCTCAACCACTCCAACAGCAGCAACCACCACAAGGGCAGCTCCGCCAAGTTTCACCTAGCGCAATGGGTGGTCCTGGCTCGCTACTTCGCCAGCACGGTCAGCCCCAAGCTCAGCCTGATCCCGAACCAGGACTCAAGAGGAACTCTACGGGTTTGGTCAAGACTTTAAGTAACGTTAGTGGAAGGCGACAGTCTACAGATGCGGGGTCTTTCGATTCCCAAGGTAGAAATTCGCAGGGCCAGTATCAGCCATCCACGTCGAGTTCTCAGGGAAAGCGACGTTCGAACCTTTTCGGTAGTCTGAGTGCCAAAGTGGAAAAGGCTGGGAGGGAAAGTCCAAGTGAGAAACAGGATCACAAGCCAGTTGAAAAGGCTCAGAGGAGAGGCACTTCTTTCCTAAAACTGAAGTCTAAGGAGTCCAAGGATAAGAGGAGTTCCGGCGATGGTGCTGGAAAACCTACCCATAAAAAGGGGTTCTCAATTGTAAGTTCTCGGATGGGGGGTGCTGGGCCAAAATTATTAACCCATTTAAAGGATGTCTTTGGGAGGACTGGATCTATGTTGGGCAAACTATCAAAGTCGCCCGGCCCCCCACCCAAGCAGCAACAACAGCAGCAGAGGCCCCCTCTACAACAGCAACAGGTAAAACAGCAGGGCGCCCCACAGAAGTTTCCACAACAGCAAGGCCCACCACCACCACCACCACAGCACCGACAATCACAGCCAGTTGGTCCAAGACCTGGTGTTGGGCCACAAGGCCAGAGTCCTTACCCCAGTTCAAATGCATACTATAACCCACAACAACAGCCGCCACCACGCCAGCAAGGGCCACAGCAGCCTCAAGGTCCTCCTGGACAGTTGGATGGTCCCCGAGAACAGTTAGCGCATCCTCCGGGCCTGGTAGGTCAAGCCCCTCCGCAAATTAAAACTTTGGAGCCGGTTAGCCAGCCACCTCCCGACCAGCAACAGCCTTTGCCGCGGCCCAACTCTCAAGAGCCAAGGTATGATCCAGTCCCTATTCCTACGGGTTACGGCAGACCGCAAGGAGAGTTCTACATCGCACAAAATTCTGGGCAGTCGGGCCTTACGCATCAGCAACTTCAGCCCCCGCAATCGCAGTTCCCGCCGTCGCGGCCGCTGGAACCGTCTCAGGGCTCGTCAGTACCGCCAGGTCAACAAAGATATTCGCAAGAGCACTCTGATCATGGGGGTGATGTGCATCGAAACAGCCAGGGTGGAGGACACCGTTTGTCCGTTGGTTACAGACCTAGTCCAGATCCGTCCCGCCGGGGATCCGGGACCCGCGAAACCCCTCCCCCACCTTCCCTGAGTCCACAGCTTTCTCGTCAGGGTACTCAGGCGTCGCATACTCGCTCAGCCTCACCTCAGATATCTAATATCGATGCTCACTCTGTCAGAAACGCTCCCATGAGCTCTGTTTCGGAGAATCCCACAAGGGCTGCATCTGTGTCCAGCGCCCAGGGCCCTCCACCACCGAGCGAAGGTGACAGGTTTACGACTGGATATGTGTCTCCCCCGCATATCTCTCCCCAGTCATCTGTGAGAGGTTCAAATAGATATGTTTCACCTCCCGCTTCTCAGGCATCTCATACCCCTCCACCCCAATTGGCATACCCTGTCGCCTCTCCCCTCGGTCTCCAACAAGCTATGAGCGAAATGGAATACGAGATCCCTCGGCGCTCGCAAACAACCCAGTCCATGGCACCGCCTCCCGTCCCCTCCAAACAGCCTGTAACACCCCCACCAGCCAGCTCTTCCCCAGCGATCTCGCAAGCAGTAAAGCCCAGCTCTCCAGCTCCCGCAGTCGGCTCTTCGATCAGCGTGGGAAGCCCCCGTTCTCCATCCCCACCCCCTACTGCCGCTTCCACGGATATGGGTAAGGCAACCGGCACGTTCTATGCCGAAGGCTCGACCCCTTCCTCATCAAAGGCTGGTACCCCCACGCGTGCGGTTTTCCCGGAGCAACCGGTGCGGAAGCAGATTCCCAAAGTGGATTACTCGCAGGAGAAGATTGCTGTACAAGACGGTGTCGAGATAGAGCCACAGGCTAGGGGTGATGACAGCGAGGATGTGCCGGTGATGTCGGCGACGGCGTATCCGGGGCAGGAGTGGGATCCTAGCTATTATGGATGGTAAGGCCGAAATAGTTGGGTGGAAGCGTCTGCTTGAAGTGTTTTTTGTTTTGTTTATTTCCGGCGGTGTACTTTGGCTTAGTCTAGTATCCTACCCCCGCTTTTCCCCTTCCCATTATTTTTTCTTCCTTCCCTGCGTTGTCTCGTTTGACCTATCCCTAACTTTTAAAGGCGTAACTGTTTTTTCCCTTGCTTTTCTCTATCCTCTATGCTCACCCTCTCGCTGGTTGCCGTTGCTGTACTGTGCCTTTCGTTTCCTCTTTTGCCACTTTCTCCAATAATTCATTGAAAGTTTGTTACTTTACTTTTTAACTATCGTACCGTTTTTCCTCTTTTATTTTTTCATTGGTTTTTCGTATGGGAAAATATATCCTACCACTTCTATAGTACTTCATATCTCGTCGCCCTCGCCTTGTCCCGACAGCCCGTTTTCTTATCCTGTTATGGTAGTCGTGATGGTGTATTATAAGTGAAAGGGTGATGTGTTTTCTTTGCCAACCTTAACTTGGTCCAAAAGTGGTTAGTCCGGGATTGCCACCTCGAGTGAAGCAAAGTTTGAGTGGTGGTTATGAGTGAATATGTCGGTCTGGTGGCTTTTTAAAACCCCATAATTGTAGGACCACCCTCCAAACCGCGCTCCGACAATACTCCTGACAGACTGACAGACAGCGTTAACAACCCCGAAAGCAAAAACAAATCGCTAGTATATTAACCAGGATAAGTATTCCTCCCTCCGGCAACATTTTGTGAAAATTACAGTAGCTGGGGAGGTGGTCGGCGTCTTATCAATTACCCCAGCATATCTTACAAGAGCCCAGGCGTTCGGATGTGACATCAAGAAACCACCCATCACTGTCTGAGCTGGGCAGGACAGCTCTACCTGTAGCTGGAAGGCGTCTCCATGGGCAAATGCTGGTGGATTCTTTCGGCCGTGGGAGTCTAATTCTGGGCCACACCCTCGGCTGGGTTCACGGGATGCGGCGGGGTAAGAGCTTAAGAGACCCGCGGGGGGGCTGAAAATATGGGCCAGAGAAGGTATTATACAGTAGTACTGTCCAAGTAAGAAAGATAATGAGATATTTTTATTTCAGTTTCCCCACTGGCCTTTGGACTATAGTAGTTGTAGCTGCCACAGAATCTCAGGTGGTCCAATAGTGCACTGGGTATAATAGTTCAAAATCCCCTTCTCTGGAAAGAGGGGCGGGAGGCACGAAAAAAAAAGAGCGAGCAGTTCCCCTCCGGGGGACAAGGGAAGTAGAGAAATACCGGAGCTTAGATAGGGAGGTGGGGCAACCAGGGCGACGTAGCACGCGGTATTTGGGATTTCACGGTATGATATGATATCATAGAGAGCCATGCCCTTTGATGGGTAGGGGGCCGGGCCGGCCATTGAATGATGGAAAGTCACCAAAAATACTCAAGCTTCTCCAGAATGCGTAGAAGGGTAGCGAGTGATTTCCCGTGCGTAAGGCAAAAAACAAGTTTAGACTTCTTAGGTCGACCATCATAATACGCCCTCCCCCCCACCAAGCCCACCGGCTGCCGGAAGGGGCCACGGGGCGAGCTTGTATTCCGCATAAAGGTGTTAGTACGGGAGTGTGTATTGCATTGCCTTCCGATATTCGAACCGGAATAGACTGAGAAGGAGAAGGAGAAGGAGCTTGTATTCCTGGAGGGGGGAGGGGTGTGGGAATATAATATTATAGTTTTTTATTATTTTGTTTTTATTTTACTTCTTGTCTTCCGCTCCCTTCTTTTTTTTGCCCTTCTATTATACTACTCTTGCCGGTTTCTGAGCGGATTCCTATAGCAGGGGGGTGGTGGTCCGGAGTCGGGTTCTGCTATCATCACAATTAAATGGCATCGCTGCACTATAAGTTAGACGCCCAACTACGGCCAGAATCTGATTATTACCGTCCCAAAGCCCGTCTCTCCCGCACTCGGGAAGGAGGGTGGAGAGGAGGGAAGCCCGGCTGTTCGACTAGGGGCGATTATAAAATTCTTGGGTAATTCGGAGAAGTGAAAAGAAAAAATTGTGTTACGGTTAATATTTTATTAAAATTTCGAAAAACCCCTCAAAGCATTACATAAATTGAACCCAAGGCTTTTCTTAGTAATGAAAACCGAAATTTGCCCTGTAACCTTACAAATAAAGGCATTTCATTGTGCACCGGCTCAGGTCAAACGCTTTGCATCATATATAAGAACTTCTGCTTTTGTGTGGTTTGCTGCGGGATTTACTGGGTATGGGATACTTTAATGTCAATGGTGTTTAGAGCGAATTGATAAGGTAGCTGTCTCCTCTACTTGGAGCTCAATTGCGACATCGCAAATGGGTTCCGTTATTCCGGCGAAGATATGGCTGCAGCTGGTACGGGAAAGAGGCATGTTTGGGTATAAGACGGCGCGTGGGAGGCCTAGTCCCATGTGATAAAGGAACACCGGTGGGGCACAGAAGGCGATAGCATAGTGCTACCAATGGCGGATAGTCGGCTCATGCGTTGAGTCAAGCCTAGAGTACCATGCCCAGTATCAGGCTTAGATATTCCATTCCGAGGGCCCGGGAGTGGTGAGGGAGGGCTTTTTGGCAAGCAATGATGCGCAATCTGCTCACGCAAGTGCTTGTGCCGTACGGTATGATGCAAGGCATGCATGGAAGATTGGAGTGGTTTCTTGAGGCAAACCGGGTAAATATATCCTTGTTTGTGTTCCAGTTGATCGGATCCTCTTCTTGCTTGGTTCCTTCGCACCGCAGGCATACTCGCCATATCAGTTAGCCTTGGCTTGGAGGGACTGCTGGTGCTGTATGTACAAGGGGCCTGAATAGAGTCTTTGCATAACTTATACCAAAGCGGCCCACCAGCCGGAGTCTTTAGTAACTGGTGAGACCCTGAAGCAGTGTGTGCGCGATTTCTTTATGCCTGCCTCTTGTACACACAATACTGCTCCTGCATCTGACAAAATACCTAAGAATAGGGTGAAATAAGCTTTTTCTCTCTGGTTGGGTGGTTGTGGAATAGTAGCCGTATCTTCAGATATAGGGTACTTATTACCAGGATCTGATGCAAGTACTGTACCGTACTAACTTGGATAAGAGAAATCCGGAACCCACCTTCAATCGGGCGCTGTTGATAGCTAACCCGGGGATTCAACGCTCAACCGGTACATAGGCACCCAATAGCATTTCTTCCAAAGGTAAGCCAACTTCCAACCCACCCACCCCGCACAGTAAATCTAGAAGGTACCACACCAGCGCCCGGAAACCTAAAGCCAAAGGGGGTTGGCCAGAATACAGTAATCGCAGAAATCCATACGGGACAGGAAGAGGCATCCAGATTATCAAGACCCTGAATAGTGGAAAGGGACTATCTACTGGTTCTGCACAAATAAGCCAAAATATGGTGCATTTAAATTAACCCACAACAACCCCACACACAAATGGCGGGGCTCTAAAGACACGTTAATCTTATCGGGCAATATGATATTACCAGGAAATGTGAAATCCCACGTGCCCCCGTTGCGAATACCCATCCTGCAAAGAGAGCAAGTCTCAGATGCAACTCGAGCAAGCGCACCTCAACCCTCCAGACTGGAAAAAAAAAAATTCGCCCCTGTGGGGTGGGGGGGGGGGGGTTATCACTTCTATTTCTATCAACTCGATAGTGCTTCGATTGTGAGACTGGCTTTTTTTCCTTTAGCGCATGTCTTCCAATACTTTGGTACGGTTACATGTACCAAAAAATACGGTGGAGAGGGGAATTGAAGCGCTGTATTCAAATGCAGGCCCACGGGAGCGTTGCCTGATGCACACAAGCCTATGGCATCTTGCCCCTTGCCTCGGCAGTTGGGTCACGATAACAAGGGCAATGGTAGCCTGGTTCGAGTTGAGCCTTGTGTATGATGGTGAAAGTATCCCATGGACCGATGAGACATGCAGATTCCGCACCTTCCATTAACGGAAGGTGGTGCCTATTACTAAACAACCGACTAATATCAAAATCTACAGAAAAAGCAACCGCTCTACCTATTAAAGAAAAGGAATATCGTGAAAGACAACTTTGCTAACTATGACACTGTATGAAAACGATGAAAACAATTTTGTACTTTGCATAATGGTAGTTCACAAGAGCTGCACCAGACACCTGTAACACTGACTTTCATTAAAGCAAGGTGTCTTGCCCGCTCGCTTGCTGGGCCCCGGGGTGGGTTTTTGGGATCACCGTTAGCCTGTTTGTAGCGGCAGTACCAGCAGCGTCGGCGGAACTCTGGTTGGTGCTGCTCCTGGTGCTCACTAAGGACTCGGTTTCGGAGGTGGAACGGGGGAAGAGTAGTGTGTTCAGTAACATGGCTGCGGTAGTGGGGAACCCGAGGCATGAGAAGTGGGTTTCCAATTGACCA
>Ga0307513_10001886_pt1 | contig 29791 bp, 42 predicted proteins | sample 15_EM_MG_FD_202174 | JGI IMG/M metagenome (GOLD analysis project Ga0307513, IMG submission 202174) | Populus trichocarpa ectomycorrhiza microbial communities from riparian zone in the Pacific Northwest, United States - 15_EM | ecosystem: Host-associated > Plants > Roots > Unclassified | place... | reverse complement strand
GGCAACTCGATCGTGGGAGCAACTTGGTCATCTACGACCGCCGTCCTCAAAGTCTAAATCTGGTCCTTCCCTCCCCCATAACCTCCACCCGCCATGCATCTCTACAACCTAACGTTGCAGCCACCGACAGCCATCACTCATGCAATCGTAGGCAATTTTTCTGGCGCACGACACCAAGAAATAATTGTTTCTCGTGGCACGCGTTTAGACCTTTTACGCGTCGACATGCAAACGGGCAAACTCTCCACCGTCGTCAGCACGGACGCCTTCGGTACAATCAGATCCCTGGCCGGATTTCGGCTGACCGGTGGAACCAAGGGTGAGCTCTCCCCCGTACGTATCCGTTTCCCCGCTCTTCGAAATTCACTTTGGTTCTGTTTCGTCTCTCAGACCACGCGATCTTAGGCTCGGACTCTGGTCGCATCGTCATATTAGATTATGACGTCAAAACAACCAGCTTCGTCAAGATCCATGAGGAAACCTTTGGGAAATCGGGAGCGAGGCGTATCGTTCCTGGTCAGTACCTCGCGACGGATCCGAAGGGGAGAAGCGTCATGATATCTGCCGTTGAAAAGGCAAAATTGGTGTACATTTTGAACCGTGACGCTGCTGCGAATTTGACGATATCTTCTCCGCTGGAGGCCCACAAGAACCAGGCGATCATTCATCATATTATCGGTCTGGACGTTGGATTCGAGAACCCAACTTTCGCCGCTTTGGAAGTGGAATACTCGGAGGCGGATCAGGATCCGACAGGAGAAGCTTTCAATAACGCCGAAAAGGTCCTATTTCATTTTGACCTGATATCTAGAAGATTACGCTGACGCGGTACTTGCAGAAATTGACCTACTACGAGCTGGATCTTGGACTGAATCATGTCGTTCGAAAGTGGAGCGAACCAACAGATACTCGCGCCAACCTGCTCGTACAGGTACCCGGCGGCCAGCTCGCAACTGCTGAAGGAACTCGATTTGACGGTCCTTCAGGTGTCCTCGTCTGTTGTGAAGACCATATCATCTACCGCCACCCTGACAAACCTCAACATCGCGTGCCAATTCCTCGTAGAGACCATCCACTGGCTGATAAAGACCGAGGTCTCATCATTGTTTCTGCGGTTATGCACAAAATGAAGGTGTGCATTTTCCGCAACCACTTGTCATAGCTGTTGTTATAATTCTACCCAGGGACAATTTTTCTTCTTACTTCAAAGCGAGGAAGGGGATCTCTACAAAGTGACAATCGAGCACGTAGATGAGGACGTCGAACGCGTCAAGATCAAGTATTTTGACACTGTCCCCGTCGCAACGTCACTGTGTATCCTCAAATCTGGTTTCCTGTTTGTTGCCTCCGAGTTCGGAAACCAGTGAGTACAAAGTGATTTCATCACATGAACCTGTAGTTTGACCTAGAGTAGCTACCTCTACCAGTTTACAAAACTTGGTGATGATGATGACGAGACTGAGTTCTCATCCTCATCATACCCTGGCAGAGGAATGGCCGAGCCCTTCCTCCCACTTCCCAGGCCCGCGTTCAAACCACGAGACCTCGAAAACTTGACTCTCGTCGATGAGATGGCCTCTCTGGATCCAGTACTGGATTCACGAGTACTCAACTTACTTCCAAATTCTGACAGTCCTCAAATTTTTACTGTATGTGGCCGCGGCGCGCGGAGTACATTCCGTGTCCTTCGACACGGTCTCGAAACTCAGGAGGTTGTATCTTCCGACCTGCCTGGTATCCCAAATGCCGTGTGGACCACGAAGCTGAAGGAAGATGGTAAACCCTGACTCTCCAAGTCCTTTTCCTTAATCGCTGACTCTCCGTTAGATCCATTCGATTCTTACATCATCTTGTCCTTCGTGAACGGTACCCTCGTCCTTTCCATCGGGGAAACGATCGAAGAAGTGCAGGACACCGGATTCTTGTCTTCTGCGCCCACCATTGCTGTGCAACAGATCGGTACTGACGCGCTTCTCCAAGTCCACCCTTATGGTATCCGACATGTCTCTGCCAATCGTAAAGTGAATGAGTGGAGGGTTCCTCAAGGGAAAACAATCGTTGCGGCTACCACGAACAAACGGCAGGTTGTGGTCGCACTGAGTTCCGCGGAACTTGTTTATTTCGAGCTGGATTTGGAGGGACAGTTAAACGAATATCAAGACAGGAAGGCGATGGGAAGTACGGTTTTGGCATTAAGCATTGGTGAGGTTCCGGAGGGACACCAGAGGACACCCTTCTTGGTATGTTTGATGTACTTTTCGTCGACGGGTGACTTACGGTGGTTCCACAGGCGGTCGGCTGCGAAGACCAAACCGTTCGCATTATCTCTTTGGATCCTGAGACTACATTGGAGCCTATTAGTATGCAAGCATTGACTTCCCCTCCTTCTGCGATCTGCATTGCCAACATGCTTGACGCTGGTATCAACAAGACCCATCCCACGATGTTCGTAAATATCGGACTCCAAAATGGTGTTCTTCTCCGAACAGTTCTGGATCCGGTTAATGGGGAGCTAACTGATACCAGGACAAGGTGTGTTGGTCACATCCGATATTGACGCCAGGGTGCTCATCAACGCCTCACAGGTTCCTCGGAACACGGCCTATTCGACTGGTTCGAGTTGCGGTTCAGAAGAACCCTGCAATCTTGGCCCTCTCTTCTAGGTCGTGGTTGAACTACACGCACCAGAACCGGGTGCACTTCACACCCTTGATTCTGGATAATCTCGACTACGCCTGGAGCTTCTCTGCTGAACTGTGTCCAGAAGGCCTTATCGGTATTACTGGAAGCACCCTTCGGTTAGCCCCTTTCCCGCGCTTCCCTTTTTTATGGTGGTTTGTCTGTGATGAGACCAAGGGGCCGTACAGCTTTTAAGCATGACGAAACCTCATTAATTATAACCAATTGTTCCTACTGAGCATCCGCTGCTATCTATGCCATCCTCCGAGCCTTGACCAATTACTCACTCCCGCTTTAGTATCTTCCAGATTCCGAACCTTGGGACGAAGCTCAAGCAAGATTCCATGCCGCTTTCTTACACCCCTCGAGAGATGATCACGCACCCCGGAAATAACTACTTCTACATTATCGAGAGTGATCACCGCGCCTGGGGTGAGGGTGCTGCCGAAAAGAAGTTGGCAGAACTGGTTCGTACCAATGGTACTCTTTGACCCGCGCGTGACTGATGGCTGAATACCTCAGCGAAAGAAACAACGGATCAACGAAGATGTACTGCAGCTTCCCCTTGAGGTGTTTGGCCGTCCAAAGGCGCCGGCTGGAACCTGGGGATCGTGCATTCGTATCATCGACCCCGTCCAGGCAACTACAGTTGGGGTTGTCCAGTTAGACAACAACGAGGCGGCGTTCTCTATCGCCGTTGTGCCGTTCTCAACCAAGGGTGGTGAACCCCACCTTGTCGTGGGTACTGCCCAGGATACTTTCTTGTCCCCAAGGTCGTGCACGAGCGGGTTCTTGCGGACGTACGCCTTTACGAACGGGGGTACTGGATTGGAGTTGTTGCACAAGACGGAAACAGATGATGTGCCCCTGGCGGTAATGGCTTTCCAAGGACGTTTAGTCGCCGGCGTAGGGAAGGCTTTGAGGATCTACGACATGGGGAAGAAGAAACTCCTTCGAAAGGTCGAAAACAAGGTGTGTTGTCTCCTCACCGATTGATGTCGGTCATAACTGATCTCGTCCAGAGTTTCTATGGCGCCATTGTCTCTCTCAACACCCAAGGGTCCAGGATCATTGTCGGTGACATGCAGGAGTCCGTTCATTATGCTGTGTACAAGGCCCCAGAGAATCGGCTGCTCGTGTTTGCGGATGATAGTCAACCTCGATGGACCACGGCCACCACTATGCTCGACTACAACACCGTCGTTGGCGCCGACAGGTTCGGAAACATCTTCGTGAACAGGTTGGATTCCAAAGTGTCGGAACAGGTCGATGACGACCCGACTGGAGCCGGTGTCCTACACGAGAAGGGCATCCTCATGGGTGCCCCCCACAAGACAACACTTTTGGCTCACTTCCATGTTGGCGATCTCGTCACCTCACTACACAAGGTGGCCTTGGTTGCTGGTGGGCGAGAGGTTGTTTTATACACCGGACTTCACGGAACGATAGGGATTCTTGTTCCCTTCATATCGAAGGACGACGTCGACTTCATCTCCACGCTAGAACAACACATGCGAACTCAGGGTCTGAGTATCGTTGGTCGAGACCATCTATCGTGGAGAGGGTATTACGTTCCGGTAAAAGCCGTCGTGGACGGCGACCTCTGCGAAGCGTTCGCTCAATTGCCTGCCCATAAACAAAGTTCGATCGCGGAAGAACTGGACAGGTCTGTGGGAGACGTGCTGAAAAAGTTGGACCAGCTCCGTACGACTGCTAGTGGTTTCTAGATGAAATTATATTCTGTGTATAGTAAGTTGCCTAAGTAGAATACTTTCTAAGTTCCAGTTATTATGATTCCCATTGTGTGGCGTCGGGGGTACCAACAACACCCCTTCTCGAAGGAGGCACTCGGGGTATACAAACTCAGGATGGCTCACTGCAGACGTGCCCTCCCGAATCTGTTAAAGATCACCTTGGCGTGCGCGCCGGAGCTAGGGCGAACGCCAGGAGAACGCCCATGAGGTTTATTTTCCAATTGTGCTAAGTTTGATGTGGTTCCGTAACCCTTGTGGTGACTCTTCCTCGTCAGTAGTGGTGCACGTCGAAGCCATAGTCGCTATCGTCGGGACAGCGAATTCGACGGTCTTCAGCAGCGGGAGGGGGGCGGGCCGCCATTCGGCAGTGTGTCCGAGCTTGACGGTGATAAGGCAAAATGAAATTCCAATCACGGGGCCCGTCTAACGGATTCAGGTATGACCGGGGGGTGGTAGCGATTTGAGCAGCGGGGTGATAAGAAGCGGGGGTTAGGGCGCACCAGATCGAGGGAGATGAATCTGAGGTTAGTCCGTGCCAGAAACAGGGTGAAGTTGATGGCGACGAATGTTCTGTCGGGATTTCCGGGGTGTCAGAGGATACAAGTGTTGTTGGATTAGAGAGGCGTTTATCAGTGACAGGCTTACGTCCATAGAGCGGCGCTTTCTATGAATGCACGCATAACACGCTACGGGACCTTTGTGAGTTTCCCCATCTGGGTGCGAACGAGCAGGGAGAATCACTAACAGCGGCGAGGGACTGTGAAACACGGATCCCAGATTCTAGGAGTGTGTGCTGGGTTCTCCACAGACGAATGGCGATGAGGGCTGCATGGATAACGGAGAGCGGAGTTCGGCCACTCAGCACTTTCGAAAATCATTGCCATCCAGAAGGACATCACCCACATGATATACATAAGCTGTTGCTACGATTCGGAGAATTCATTAGTACGTGCTTAAAGGAAAGGGGGAGTTGACTACTCACAAAGTCATGACGCCGAAACCGACGGCGGTCCAGGGAGTTGAGGCTGCAGGGTCGCGGATGCGGGTAATTTCGATGGTGCTTCCGAAAACAGTGGCTAATTCAAACGGGATCGTGAACGATGGACGTGGAGCTCGCGCAGGTTAGAGCGCACGAACCCAAGAGTCCAAGTGAGCCAACCAAAGGTACGATGCAGATAGCCGGGTTCCTCCCGTAGATGTGATACAACCTATAGATCTGCGAGATATAAATTTCAACCTAACCCTTGAGCGAGGGTTGTAATGCTCACCATGATCCAGCCTCCAACTAAGACCTCGATCTGCAACAATGTCGCTTTGCAGACAAACAAGGGGTTCGAAAAGTCCTCGAAAAAGGTTTCCATGTCCTCTTTCGGAGGAAGGAAAAAGATACCGCGCAGAGTATGTATACAACTGAACGACCAATGCTGACAACCACCGGTAAGTAAAATCTTAGTGAAAAAGCAGTGGGTGCTGCACACCAGCACGACCGCCAGCGCGTAAAATGCCGTGGTGAATACCATGATTTTGTTGACGCAGTGCCCCTTAACCCGTCTCTGCCATTGGGCGTAGCACGCAGCAAGAAGAAAAGGGATAAATATTCCTGTTCATCGCCCTCACGTTAGCGTGCGAACGCTCTGAACGAAGATCCAGACTTGGCACGCACCACATAAGACGCTTTCGAGGATGACTCCCAGGACGAACGCGGTCCTAAGCCTCACCTGTGACATCTCGTGTCCACAATTAGGGTGGGACGACAGCAGAAGAGGGGGCTATTACCCGTACAGGCTACCACAAGACCCGAACACTTAAACGGGCGAGGCCCTGTGAGACCTTCGGCCCTGGTCGTCAGCTTCCATGGCTGACTTTGAGGTTCTGGCTGACGGACGACCTGGCGACAAGTCGATTAGGACAGTCCCGATGGTAACCGGCCGCAGTCTTGGTCATGAATGCGAGTTGAATTACAAGGAAAGGCGGGGAAAGTGCGGGAAAACAGGGAAGTCCCAGAGGTGCACGGGGCAGGCCTTTCAGCATACGGGCGGTTAGACCATCAGATGATCTCCACCGTTGAAGTGGGCGCTGCCACTTCTTTGTCCTCAAGGATAGAGGCAGGGCGTGGGTACGCAACGCTTGAATAGAGTCTCAAACTCCACCAACGGTCACGCGGTTTGCAGTTAGGGGCGCTCGCAAAGGCTCCGGAAGCCTTCGGATAAACCTTGACCATCCTGGGTTAAGGTGGACCGGTCTGAGCCCCATTGAGAGCAGTGAATGCGCCTCCAACCGGGCCTGAAGAGCCTGTGTTTGCAGCAGAGGGGAAGTTGCGATCTCGATCGTTCATTGCCTGGGAGAAGTCGGACGACATTGGAGTTGAACACGCTGTACGCGCGGCATTTGGCCCCGTGTTTAATTCTCCACACGTTGCCATTGCGCGGCCGGACTTGCTGAGGATTCATTTCGGACCGAGACATTTTCATTTGAGAGCAGGCGAGGAACGCGTTGACTTATCGTAGGCTGGCTATTGGGATCCGTAGGTTCGATGTTCCCGTCCAAACCACCTTCCACCCAGGGTAGACCCAGAGGGAACGAACGTTCGTGCTGTGAACCGGACCGGCAGCCCCACTCGCGTCGTGGTGGCGTGACTCATTAAGAACCCGACGCGTCTGACGAGCGCCCTGCGTGTTCCCCAAGGACCACATCGTACGGCGCGTTTTCATGCTCTTATTATTTCGGCTCACGAAAATTTCCAGTTCCCTCGTCTCGTTGGCCATGCCGGTTACGCGTTCTCGTTCCAAGGCCGCCGCCGCACGTGCTGATAAGCAGCTGGTACCGAAACCACCAAAGTCAGGGCGAAAACGCGGGGTTGCCCTTGACGAGGTGGCTGAGCCTGTAGTCGAAGGCCAGCAACTGTCAAAGAAAGCCCGCCTTGGGGAGCAGCCGGTGCCCAGTACAGATGCTCAGCCGGTAGAGACCGTGGTGGTCCCCGACGACCTGGGTCCCCGACCCGCACTTGTGCCCGCAGAACTCTCGTTCTCTTTCGAGGGAGCAAAGCAGCATCTCGCCGCGGCTGATACCCGATTCCAAGATGTGTTTGCCACCGCGGTTTGTACCCCATACCAGAAGCTTGACCGGGTCGAGCCGTTCAGGTGAGTTCCACCCGCCGGCGCAACTCGAACTACCTTATAGATTCACATATTTGCAGGACACTCTGCACGAGTATTTTGTGAGTGTTTCGCACTTCTATGATCCCCATTCACGCGTTTACCCGTGGTTCTGTAGGGGCCAACAGATTTCCTGGTTGGCTGCGCGTTCTATATGCCACCGCTTCATTCGTCTATATAACCCCTCGATGCCAGAGAAACCGACAGAAGAATCGTACGCATCCTTTTTCCGTCCCTCGCGTATACGTGAGGTCTGACATCCCTTGTAGGGTGGCGGAGATGAAATCTGTAGATACCTTTTTCCCTTCGCCCCAGCAGGTGGTCGGTACAGATATCGCAACCTTGAGGACCGCTGGTTTAAGTGCTCGGAAGGCTGAGTACGGTGAGGGCCCTCTCTTATCTTGCCTTCTTTTATTCCGTCTTTACTGACAGGAGTTCAGTCCAGGATTTGGCGGCCCACTTTGCCGACGGTCGTCTCTCCACCGAGAAGCTTCTTGCAGCAGAAGATGAGGAATTATATACCATGCTTACTTCGATTCGCGGGATTGGTCGAGTGAGTGCTGCTTCGTCCAAATCGCAGTTACGTCATTAACGTCATTATCAGTGGACAGGTCGGTGGTTCTCTGGAAACAAACCAACTCCGGGTATAACAATATATACAATTTACAGTGGACATGTTTGCCATATTCTCACTCCGTCGTCCAAATATCCTCCCAGTCGGTGAGCGATTTCCACCCCATCGAAACATCACGAGTCAGCGTTCAGCGAGGTTCTTTGTAGGCGATCTTGGAGTGCAGAGAGGACTTTGCCGATGGTACCTCTCCCTCCACTCCGACGAGCACCCGATCACTGTATCTCCGGAGAAGAAGAAAACCCCCGCGAAGCCAAAGTCCACAAAGAAAGGTAAGAAGGCCGCTACAAATGGACTTGGCGAAGGGGTAGAAGGCGGCGACAACGGCAATAACACACGAGCCAGTGGTTCCGGTGACCCCGCAGGAACTGTCGCCAACATACCCCCTCCGTTCACACCGTCTGTCACCAAGATCTTAAAGACGAAACCCCTATCACACCCACCTCCTGGCCTTCCGGACGGGTTGTCCGTGGCAGCCCTCAAGTCAAGACTTTCAGGGAAGAAAGTAAAGTATGTATCGGAATAGCGATTGCATGTCCGATCGCCTTCAGTTTTCTCATGCAATCTGTATAGAGGCGCGCTGCTTACTCCCAGTGAGATGGAAGAGTTGACAGAGACATGGAAGCCATACAGGTCGCTAGGTACGCCGAGTTTCACTTGATCAGATCACATCCACCGCCCCTCAAGTTGCAACTAATCACATCGCAATTGTTTCAGGTGTGTACTACATGTGGTCGGTCGCGACTGCAGAAGGGGAGTAGAAACCGTGTCATTATGCAGTGACCAAATTATAAACAGTTGTAAGATGTATATAGTAAACTATGTGTGCGAATGATGGGGGCTTATGTCCGTAGGTGGGAGGCGAGCAGTCCTAACGTGCAACAAAAACGAACAGCAAGCAAACAAGGTACCGAGCGTGAATATTGACGGAATGAAATATATCCAAGGAGAGTGACGGGAGTGGGTTGGATGCAAAGTATTTACTTGTAAGAGCATGATTCAGCGGCTGGCGTCCCACCCAGCTTTAACCAGCTTCGAAGCGGAAGAAACGGTGGCAAAGGCGGTAGCCGGGATGGTGGACAGAGAAATCTTCTCCAATTGCGGAGGTGGCTTCTCTAGATGAACACAGGGCAGGGTGTCAACGATCCCTTCGACGTCACTCTTCGAGAGTCCGTTAATCTTGACAGTGACATCAATGGTCTGTTGAACATCGCTCGTGTCATCTCGACTTGGAGAATCCGCATAGACCAGCCTCTCAACCATCCGTTCCGAGTCGTCTGTGAAGGAGCCCCCGCCAGGAGAGGATGTAAACGTTGCCTTGTGTCGAAGGACGAACAAAGAGCTATCGGGCGATTCGAGGGGAGTCCTGCTCTACGAGTGAAGATCAGAAGATGTGACCAGCACACGAAGAGACAAGACTCACATCGTCGCCCGTCTCCCAGATCCGAGAGGGCACGTATGATCGTGGTTCGGGGGTTGTGAATCGCGGAGTAGGGCGTCTAGCGCTCTGGGGTGACGAACGCAGTGTGATATCTACAATGGTGGAGGTGGATGTGCGGGGGATGGGATCATCGAGTTCGTCCTGGGAGTCCGTCTCTGAACGATCAGACTTTGGAGAGCCCATGGAGGACCACCGACGCATGGCAAAATTAACGGGGGAAGGCTTCATTCCTCGACTCAAGAAAGTACGCGGCCGTCGGGTTTCCTGGACACCCTCCGTTTCCCCAGAGGGGTTGACTTCAGGGTTCGGACCGTCCGAATCGTGAGGAGTGATTAGCTGGAGAGAGTCTTCGGTCGTCGAGCTAGAGGAGGATTTGGATCGGGGAGGAGGGTCAGGGTTGAGGGTTGGTTCATCTGGAGAGTCTGAGTCTGTGACCATAGGCACCCATTTCCGACGCGCTAAATTCATAGGATTCGGCGCCACGCCTAGGAAACCACTGTAACCCCCTTTCCTGAACCCACGCATTCCTGAAAGCGGGGGGTGTGGGGGTGTAGACGCGAGGACCTCTGAAGCCTCCGCAGCTTCCGCAGAACAAGACCGTTTCACCGAAACATGTTCCTCAACTCTCGGGCGCTTCCGCGATGAGGTGCTGGGACGGGCCATTCCATCCTGAGATCCACTATCGGCACCAGAAACGGGTGCCTTGAGGATGGTGGAGGCATGAGATTTTGTCAGCTGCGCCTTTTCCATCTGCTCCCTGATTTTTGACCGCTCGTCCGCCCGCTCAGCACGAGACTTCTTTGAGGGTTGGGAAGCCGCCTCCTTCTGTGGTTCCTTCGATTTTGAGCCGATCTTGATAGCTTGAGACGACTTCTGCGGAGCCGAAATCGACTTTTCGCGATCCTCCGTGGACTCCCTTAACTTGCGGCTGGGTATATGAAGACGTCCACTCCGGCTCCTCTCTACTGGGGATGCTTCCACATCAGCCTCTACTTTCTGGCGTTTGGTGGGTCGCTGGTCCTCGTTGTCTCTCCTATGCTTGGAAGTTGCTTTGGATGACGTGGATAGCGACATCGACACCTCACAAGATTCTTGGCGAGGTTTTGACGAGTGCACGAGAGAGGTTGCAACCGGCGGGTCGGCAGGCGGTGGCGTCGGGTAAGTGGTTCCACCGTGCGATACCAGTCTGTATGGCCAGGAGACATTGTAAATCTCCCTATGTCGCATACACCTGCTCAGCATATTAGCGGGTGAGTGAAACGGATAGATGATAATTACATACCGAGGACACTCTAGGGAGGACCCCCTTTTCCCCTTGAGCTTCTTGCCTTTCTCGTCATACCCTTCAAGACCCCATACAATCTCCGAATCAACAGAGATCACGGGCAAGATCCCTTTACAGATCACGCAGGTGGGTACGCCTTTGGGAACGGACTTCTTGGTTGGGTTCGGTTGCTGGGATGGTCCCTCGCCCTTTCCGGATGGGTTCTTCCCTGGCCCGAGATCAGAGGCCCTTGGTCGAAGCACACGTTCAGGAGGCTCCGTTCCCGAGGTGCGACCTCGACTCGAACTACGGAGCCGATCTTCCGGCGTGGCTAGTCTGGATATCCCGGGATTGAGCGAAGAAGACTTGGAGGGACGATCCCGCAATCTCGCCGAAGTTCTAACGACCGCATCCGGTTTCGATAGTTCTCCTGTGAAAGCGGAGTAATCAGCAGGGTTGATAACCGAGTTGACGTCACCGCGTCGGCAGGGTGGTCAGATGGAACCGTGATATGGAACGTACTAGACATAGTCGAGGACTCCCGGGACAGTTGCGGCGTCTCCAAGAGTGCCCCGTCGCTTGTGGTGGAGGGCGATGGAAACGTCAGCGAGAGAAGCGAATCTTCAGCATCCAATTCAATCTTCGGAATGGTGGACAGCTCCCGTTCCTTGATCTGATTCTCTGGCATCACCGCGTAAACTCCCCTGCGTGTCCGTCTTTCGTTGACATTGAGAGGGGCGGTGGACCCCCTCTCCTTCGCTCGCTGAGAGGAAAGGTCGGAGGCATCGCTGTCGGAGTCTGAAGGCGGATCAACACCCTCTTCAGGGGTGTAACCACCCCTACCAGCATCTTCACAGGTCTGACACAAGCAGTGGCGATTGTTTCTACCGACTGCGCCGAGGAGGTTGGTTGCCATCCGAATGTACGAGAGGCATGCGGCACTTACAGTAGTCATCACCGTAGTGAGCGGTAACCTCCTCTCCCACGGCGATGGGCTTGATAACTCTGAACGTGATGTAACGCCCCTCTCGAAACAGTTCAACGTTGTTACCGCAATCATGCTAGATTAGGTGGCGTGAGCGCGTGATGCAGGATGGAAGTCGCCCAATACGGCTTACATTGACAAAACGTGCGGGACCCAGGAATAGGTGGTTCTTTTTTAACTGCTTCGAGTGAATAACGCTGAAGTCCCGTCTGATACCGGATTGTCCTGTCGCAGTGGCGCATTTGAGCTCCCTGTCTTCTTCATCCGTAAGGTCTGCCATGGAGCCCTTCAACTCGGTAATTACCGCCCCAGGGGCTAAGGGCCGGGTGGCGAGAATACAGAGCTCGGACTTCCCGGTGGCATGAGCGTATCGTGAGGTGTGGGCGATCTCGATGGAACCGTTCGGAAGGTAAAGCTCGAGATACCGGGAAGCGTGGCTGTGAAGTGTATCAGGGTTCGAACTGTTTGGAGGTTGCGCGGGTTGCGTACGTGGCAAAGGCGTTGATTTGCTTGTCCGCGTAGTCCGAGAGGTAGTACCTGATGGGTCGAAGCCTGTACAGTAACAAATATGAAAACCACGAAACCATCGGCGGCTGACACAAGGAACGTACAAAAGGAGGCCGTCGACCGCATCCCGAGTTGCCACCGAGGGCTGCACCTTCGCCGTAACCAGCTTTATGTCCGTGTGAACGTGAGTATAAAGTTGGGGTTGTAGGGGGGAAATGAACGCACGCGCCGAACTATTTGGAGAATGTCGCTGGCATCGGTCTTGGGGAGGCGTCGGGATGAGTCCATCTTGTGAACGAAAAGGGGGACGTTTCCTGTGCCAAGCTTCTCGACGAACAGGTGACTGAGGAAGTCGTCGTCCCTCGAGAGGTCAGACATGTTCATGACCTTGGTGAACCGCCATGAGGAGACGGGCGAGGGATCGTGAGTGCCCCGGTGTTTGGGCATCTTAAGTGCCCTCGAGGCCGGCGCGGGCTTGCGTAGTGGACTAGATGGTGGTGGTGGGGGACAGGGTAGCGGTGGACAGGATGGACGATCACACAGAGAACAAGAACCGCTGACGGATGATGCTTTCCCGGTCACGCGTCTTCTCACGGCCAGCTCATGGGCCAGGGACCCGGTAACATCGGTTTCATTTGCGGGGGCGACAATCACTCCGAACAGCACAGGCCAATCCGACTCGGCGGGTTGGAGGTGGCGGTGTGGACTCATATGCTCTCATATGCCCGCTCGACGTACAACATAGTACAGACCATGCAAAGTATCGAAGTAATAATGCACTCACGCGCCGTGCGCATGTTTCTGCTTCCCTGTTTTGATCTTCCTAACGTAGAACTGGATCCGAGTCAACGCCATGATCACACGGGCCACAGCGCGGGGATACGTACCTCCAGCTCCTTGCCTTCCAGAATGTATCCGTCACTCCGCCCGCTCTGCCCTGGCCGACTGGAAATGGCAGCGTACAGACGGCCAGCGCCGAACTGACTCTCCAACAGAGGGTCAATTTTACCGTCCTTCTTTCGCTGCTCGAGGATGCGCTGAACGTGATTCGACTTTTTGGCGGGCTCAGCAGCACCCTCGGTCTGAGCCTGGGCCTGGGCCTTGGCAGCCTTCTTGGTCACTGGTTGGGCGTACTATTTGTCCTGATCAGTGTCTCATCCTCCTTCAACCGGCCACCCTCAAAAAGAAAACATACGTGGGCTTCATACCACTGCCTGAAAGGAGTAGCGTCGACCTGGATGATAGCTCCCTTGACGAGGGTGTTTGTTCGGACAAGTTCGTTATTGGAAGCGTTGTAAACCTGGAAGGGTATTGGAGTCGATTTTTTACAGATGAGAGATGGGACTGACAACACCGATGATCCTAGTCTTCTTCGTGACCTGCTCGCTTCCCCAGGCGAAGTTACCAGATTCCAATCGCAGGGCACGGTACTTCAAGTTTCCACCCCGGACCCGGACACTGTGGATGCGCTTGGGTCCCAATTTTGTGTTGGCTGGCTGACGGCCAAGCTCGAACTTTCTCTTCTTGCGATAATGGGCACGCTGTGCGCCAGAAGCTGAACGCTTGTGTCTTGAAGAACGTGAGATACCTGGATTCGCGATTTAGCCCCGAACAAAATGCGAAATTTTGCCTGACATACCTATATGCCATGACGGGCGCGATACGCGAGTCCATCGTCAGCTACATCTCTTGCGATTACCAGCAAAAATACTGACCCATGTCGTCGGAGGCCTGTGGGAGGGGGTTGTGATGAGATCTGTGTGGCTGATGGGAGCAGCTTTACAGTTCTCCGGCGAATGCCGTAGAGCCTCGGCAAAAGCCGGATAAATTTCTCACGGTTGCTACGTCTAATCGGAGAGCGCCGAGGACACCGAGCATTATCCGTGGATTAGCCCCAAGCGTAAGATCGTCGGCTGATATATTTCTTTCTCGGGAGGTCCCGGCAAGAAATTGTCCCACGCTCAGCTGATCGGAAAGATTTTTGCTGAAGCCATCCAGCACGTTCGATATCTGTTCCTGATTGGGAACTCCATATAAGACTCTCCTTGTCTCTTCCACGTTCGGCTCGACAAAGATCCCTTATCTTTCTCTCACCCCCCATCCATTCGAAAGACCATGTCCTTGGAAGTGCCAGGAGCTAGGGCCCCTCGCGTCAGAGGTGCATCTGCCATCGTGAGCGACTGCGATAGATGCGTTCCGTCCCCGATCCGCCACCGACCAGTGTATTCTCTGATCAATAGGACTTCAAATCGGCCACAAGCGGTGTGCACACCAAGACTATGCGAAATGAGCTGAACAAGCTCGTTGGCACAGTCCAGGACTCGAAAACCCAAAAGGTACCCCATCATCCCCCGCATCAATCCACGGCGTATCTGAACATTTGTAGGCTTTCGACATAGAGATGCAGAGCTTCTTCTACCTCTTCACTCGATATCTGGTCGAAAAATCCAGGAATGAACCCCTGTAAATCCTAAACAAACACCGTAAACAACGCGCTGATTCTCCTCCTCAGCAACTGGGACCTGATCAAATCCCCGGCCGCGGACCAGATCGTCCCTTATGACAAGCTTCCCACCCAGTTCAACAACAAACACCTGGACAAGCTCGCTGTCCTCAAGGTTAATGGAGGCTTGGGCACATCGATGGGTGAGTTTCAATTACGTCATCGACGACAACCACTGATCATAATTGTTGTTAGGCATGACCGGAGCCAAATCTGCTCTCGAAGTCAAGGATGAGATGACCTTCTTGGATCTGACCGTGCGCCAGATTGAGCACCTCAATACCACTCACAAAGTCGACGTTCCATTGATCCTTATGACCTCTTTTAATACACACGAGGATACCTTGCGGATCATCAAGAAGTACGCGAACCAACAGCTCCGCATCACCACCTTCAATCAATCTCGTTACCCACGTATCCTGAAGGAGGGACTTCTTCCCGCTCCCAAAGCCGCCGCCGATGATAAGGACAACTGGTACCCACCCGGTCACGGAGGTAATACGGTGTGCTCACACCGGATATGGTACACGGTTGCTGATTATATCCAGACCTTTACAACGCTCTGTTGCACAGCGGTGTTTTGGATCAGCTCATTGCTGAAGGCAAAGAATACCTCTTCGTGTCTAACTCCGACAATCTTGGTGCTGTGTGAGTGACAATGGTTAATTTCCTCCCCCCCCGAGGTTAATGCAGACGAAAAGGGTGGACCAAGCCATTCTAGAACATATGATCCAGAGTGAAGCCGAATTCATCATGGAGGTGACAGATAAGACGAAGGCCGATGTCAAGGTACGTGTCGCCCACCTTTCCAGGAGCTCGAGGGTTTACGCCATGAAAGGGAGGTACCTTGATTGATTACGATGGCCAAATAAGGCTCCTTGAGATTGCACAAGTACCATCTGACCATGTTGAAGACTTCAAATCGAGTAAGTTATTTTTTACGCCTCCGGAATGTCCTAACCCAATGATGGATTTGCAGTTCGTAAATTCAAGATCTTCAACACCAATAACCTATGGGTCAACCTCAAAGGTAACCTACCGATCACGCGTGCATACTCCCTCGTTCTCTGACGTTCCACGAAACAGCGCTGAAGAGAGTCATGGACAGTGAGGGAATGGATTTGGAAATTATCATCAACCCCAAGGCTATGGGCGATGGGCAAGCAGTCATCCAGGTCCTAATTTTACCTTGTCATCGATTACGGAACACTACTGACCGTCAATTCGCAGTTGGAGACGGCTGCCGGAGCAGCCATTAAACATTTCAAGGGTGCGGACCTACCAACCATCACCACAACCACGGCTGACGCCTAGAATGTAGGGCACGGTGTCAACGTCCCTCGTAGCCGGTTCTTGCCCGTGAAGAGCTGTTCCGACCTTTTGCTCATCAAGAGTGACATTTACTCTCTCGAGCATGGACATCTAGTTCTCAACCCAGCAAGGGTCTTTGACACCATCCCTGTTGTCAAACTTAGTGACCATTTCAAAAAGGTACGTTTCATGGTGTGCCTGAAAACTGATTTCTAACTTCCCCACAGATCGCCCAGTTCCAGAAGAGGTTCAAGAAGATCCCGCACATCATCGAGTTGGACCATCTGACTGTCTCTGGTGACGTCTACTTCGGCCGAAACATTACTCTCCGTGGAACTGTCATCGGTACACTTCCTCTACTTACGCCACACCTTGTTACTGACTCAAGGCCGTAGTTGTTGCAAATGAAGGACAGAGAATCGACATTCCTGATGGTTGTATCCTCGAGAACAGTAAGTAACGCTTCAAAATTCTGTAGCTCAACTTCGATGACATTCTGCTCAGGGTTGTTGTCCGGCAATCTCAACATGACCGTGAGTTTTTCGTGCCTATCTTATCTGCTGGTTCTGACTCCCCTTCCAGGAGTTGTGATACGCTTGAATTATATCCAAAGTAAACCAATGTAGAGAAGTCCTTGTCACGATGCAATAGAATGCGCGTTTAACACGAGAGTGCAACTTGGGGTGGCGAATACAATGAACTGCCGTGTAATGGACTTTCCCGCGTATTGAATTGCCCTCCCTCCAGCTGGGGATTGTCATGACTACCCGATGGATGAGGTGGTGTGACCGTTCAAGAACCCTATGGATTTATCTATGCCCCTATATTAGTCTTCATGAGGACGAGACTCAGATGGAGGCGGTACCCGTGAGAATGATGTCACGCGGCGCCTTTATCAGGATCCCTGGGCTGCGGACCCAGATAATCACCTCAACTTCACACAGCTCTCAAACCACCACCATGTCTTCACATCCATGTGCATCCACCTCGCTCGCCGTTCAACGAGCACGCAACGCTAACCAGTCTCCTTGATCCTTAGCTTTTATCGTAGTTTTCAAGGATGGCGTCACCCAAGACCAGGTCCAGAAGTATGCCGATAACCTCCACTCGAATGGTATGTCCCTCACTCCGCACGAGACGAGGCCATCGTACTGAAGAAATGCCTTCAACGTAGGAGGCACCGTGACGCATCGATATGGGGCTGTTTTGAATGTGTGTCGCAAGAGATCCCGTATCATTTCAGTTAGATGTTCACACCAACTAGGGATTCGCTGCCAACATTCCTGAGAGTTTTTTCAAAAGTCTTCAGGGCGATGATCTCATCAAATACATTGGTCCGTAATTTGCACTATGCCATTATACGCGGATTCTGACGTGACCGCGTAATAAGAACCCAATGGTGTAGTCACCACTCAGTGAATGCAGTAACCTCGTCCACAGCAAGCTCCTCGTAACACCCTCGCAACAATACGTATAATACTTCAGAATGTGTACAGTCCTATCCAGCTACGAATTCAAATTACAAATCAACTGTGGCTACTCGTGAAATATGTCGTGAGGTCGTGAAGTCATGATGAATAGAGATCGGTCATGCCTGTAAATGAACTTCGGCGAGAGGTAGTCCGCGGAGGGTAGGCGGGACAATAGTCACGCTAGGGGGCTCTACAAGAGTCTCGTTACCAGTACCTGGGCTTGGCTCCGACAACGGGGGGGTTGGGGCGAGGTTAATATCGGGTGATAATGGAGGTAAGTCTCCAGACGGTCGACCTGGGCCATCTTCTATCTCCTCGCGCGGCGGAACTCGTTCAAGGGGACTACGCTCGTGAATAGGAATGAGATCCGGTGCACCAGGGGGGAGATCAAAGTCCCAAGAACGAGGCACAAGGGCGGCGGGCATGATCCTGTACAGTTCCGTCAATGTCTATGGAGGGATGTTCATGATGGGGTGTTACCAGGTGGCTGCACATACGACGCCCAACCCTTTATCCTCCCCCTTGATCGTGTTGAACTCGAACTCGAGGAATTGGGAGATGTACCGAATGAAGGGTAGGATCTCTCGCACGCCATTGTTCACAGTCGCCATCGCCGTGAGGAAGTTGACGACAGTCCTTGAAACGGATTGTGCTCTCTGCATAGTGACCGTCGAAAATCGTACAAGATAAAGTACGAGAACGGGACCAACCTGTAGGTTTTCAAGCGAGGGAGGGGGCAACACAATCTCAAAGCCCCACCAATCTACACATGGAGTCAGGTAGCTCTCGTGTTAGGTTTACCAATACCTACAGGTGAGAACCGACATTCTGTCTATCGGGGGGTATACACCTAGGAAGCGTCAGATCGGGTGACAGCCACAGGTCGGGGTGATTAACATACCTTTGTGATCAGGTAGTATGGCTTGTCCGGTAACGTAGCCAAGGGACATCAATTGAGGGGTGAGAAGTTTGATGCCCGTGAGGACCGTCTCTGCTGTGGGGACCGCACCAGCGAAGATACCCTGGCCGGTAGACGGCTGTCCAAAACCAAAATCGGAACCAACAAGGTCCACGATACGTAGATTTCCAAATATCGAGGTGATACTATCCGTGTTCGCTGTTACAACGGATTCGGCGAAAAGGCCCACAGTTTCCGAGGGTATATCGGGTTTCAGTTGGGCGAAGTGGTGCTTCTCAACATCCTCATCGGTCTCGTCCAAGCACACGGCATGGATCGGACCGTGGGTCTTGCCTTTCGCAGCGGGCTGTCTGGATGTGTCGTTGACAGGCAATGGCGTAGATGCATCGGCGACGAGGTCCAAGTTTCGGAGCTGGGAGATCACTTTATTGGCAGACTTTGGCTTTTCCAGCTCGGACTTGACCTTGTTCAGCTGAACTTTGGACAGTGCTTGAGGTTTCCTGGAGGCAGGAGAGATCGAGTTAGGTCCGATAATGAGAGCGCGAACGATTTCTGCGGATTCCTTGGCGCGCTTCTCCGACCTGGAAGGGGATCCAGGGTGTGAACGGATCGCACGTTTGAGGTCGCAAATGATGCCATGTTTTTTCTGTTGTACGTGGGCTGCGTCTAGCATGGGCTTCCGCTGGTGGTGGTCTGTTGAACGCCGTAGGAGAGAGAGGTTGGAACGAACAGATGCCTTGCGAGGGCGAAGTTCTGGTACGTCGAGAGATGTAGGGTTCGTGGGGGCAAAAGTTGTAGATTGTTGGGGGTTAGACGTAGAAGGAGTGGACGACGATGTCTCTTCCGTTGGTTGGACAGAGTTGTCAGGCTGGGGCGCAGCATCGCTGTCGTCCTCTGTCGTGGAAGGAGGTTCCTCAGGTAGGGGGAGCTCTGAGGGGGACAAAGGAGGGTCGGCTGGGGCATCTGAGGGCAGGTTATCTGGTGCCTCGGAGGTAGTAACGACTGTTTTGGAAGCGGACCAGAACGTAAGCGAGAACATGGCTGCCACTGCTGGAGCCGGAGACCACTGGACAACTGCTCATCATTACCCGTGATCCAAAATTTGGAGACAAATCGCATACCTCGGACAGCAGGAGAGGTCTGAGCCGCGGTTGTGTTAGATGAACCTACGTAGCCAATCTCGATCAGTTCCCCTCTAGCTCTCCATTCTGCCGCCAGCAACACACACAAGATCCTCAGGCATGGTTTGCCCCTTCATTTTACCCCCATCGTACTCACAGGATGCAACAGCCGCTATGGAGAAGCCCTCCCCGGCACACATGCTCTCGTTATATACCCTCAGCCCAATATTCGAGTTCGCCGTTGACGCCGCCCAAACTCCAGAGGAGTCCACAAATATCCCTTTGGTACTTTCCCATGTTTGTGACTCATGGAGGCAATCTGCTCTAAGACATGCGCCACTCTGGACGAACATTCTGCTGTGTGTACAGGACAACCAGTCCTTGGAGCGATCCGCTGAATTCCTGGGTCGCTCCAAAACCCTCCCCGTCCGTGTGACATTCGACATGCAAGGGGCGAAAGAGGAACCCCTTGGCCTAAAGGAGCGAGTCAGTTTTCTTGCTCCTTATGAGCGCAGGGTACGCGTCCTTCGGATACAAGGAGCGACCAATGCCATACCCATCCACCGTTTCCTCCACGACCTCGATTTTACCTTCACCGATTTGAAAGACTTGGAAATTACATGGGGAAAATCAACCACACCGTCTGCGCGGCACTTCCCCGTCATCTTTGAGGGCCGGGTTCCCAAGGCGTTGCTTCCTTACCATCTCCGCCTCTCCCCTCACGACAAGTTCACCAACCTCACCCGCTTCGCCATGAAAACCCACGAACATCGCCTCAGCATCCAAATGGACCAACTGTTGGAGGTTTTGGGTAATAGCCCCACGCTACAACATCTGGAAGTAGAGGGTTTCTACTTGGATTATGAAGATGTCGAGTTCTACGACGACGACGACGACGACGACGATGACCCAGACTCGGAAAGATCCATCCTCCAACTTCCCCACCTTCGATTTTTATCGCTCAGCCAGTGCTTATCTGGAGCTTTCCTCCCCAGAATAAACGTACCAGCGACTACGAACGTCGTGTTGGTGGCGAACGATCCCTTCATGCCAAATGACAGTGACATCCACGACGACCCACCATCGATCCTCTACGCACTTCCTCCTCGCTTCGAAGAGCTTTCTTTCATTGGAAAGTTCCAGTCCCTCGACTTCGAAATCCGAGACTCGGGCATCACACTTCGCGCCTCCCAATCCAGTGGGCAGTACTTGCTCATCGAGCAGGTGCCCGATCCAGGCGCTTTTTATAACAACACAATGGAGGAGATGGTTTTACCATCCGCTACTTGTTTCGGTAACAGCGATCTTGGACCGGTGACAACCCTCAAGGCGAGTAACCGGCTCTCCGAACCGAACCGGGGTGTGCTCCGGGACGCCGACCCCTGCGAGGTGGGATATTGGTTGTTAGCTATGGCTGGCTTGGAGAAGCTCGAGATTCACTACTTTCCTCTCAACTTTCTCAAGAGTTTCGCCGGGGACAGGGATCGACAACAATCTCCTCTGGCAGCGAAGGAAATTACCCTCGTTCTGTATCCCAACGAGTGCGGAGATTTTAAGGAACTTAAGGCCTGGGTCGAATCCCGGGCGGAAGCGCAAATACCATTCGAGAAACTCGAAGTTACTCTCGATTGTTCCGCACCCACTACTCCACCGGTGGACGAAAAACTCGTCGACTCTTTGCGTTCCTCGCTGGCCGAATACGTAAAAGATGTTGTTGTACAAGTGGCGTATCCGCCTCCTCAGTAAACATGAACCGTCTCCTTCATTAGATGCCATTTACCCGTATATATATGCTCCCCCAATGTAAATCCCTATTGTTTTTGATTCCTTTGCAGTTGGATCACCACAGGAGCCGCCGAATGTAGGACGGGTGTACCCGAACCTCACATGATCTACCTCGCAAACCGTCTGGTCCGAAGCATTACGATGTTCTTCCCACCCACACGACGAATTTCAGTTGTGTACAGACAACAAGGCTTGGACGTTGGTGCCGCCAGCGGCCAGTATACATACGGATACTTTTAGTGCGGCGTTTGTATCTCCTCCATTAACCCATTCAAGCATCGAGCAACCACGCCTGCCGCCTCTTCCACCAGTGCTCTGTCCTTGTCCTCGACCCGATCCAAAGTTCTCTTGAACTTATCAGGGTGCCACATCTTCAGTGCAGCTCGGATCCTATCCTTGCTAGAAATCTCCTTCGAGTGGTGATGTGAGAGAAGGAACTCTCGGATGCTATCCTTGGTGATCTTCGTCATATCTGTAGGTCGCGTTACGGTTGGCCAGGGTATCGCCGCGAAGGATAGTTGTTCTTCCGTGTTCCCCGAGATTCTTGCCCATCGCCCTTCGTACCCCTTCCAAGCCTTGACCACCGCCTTCGCTTTCCGGCGCCTCTCACTCTCATCGTGTTCCTTCTTCCGCTTCTCCGCCTCCCGCTGAAGTAACTTAGCCACCTCGGCTTCTCTCCGTGCTCTCCTCCTCGCCCTCCTCGCGCTCGCTTCTCTTGCCCCTGCCAGCCAACTCTCCGTATCCATATCCTTCTCAAAGCTTCGGTAGACATCGTCCAGCGCGAACGACACCCGGTCCCTAACGAATCGCTGTTGCTGCCTCAGCACCCATTCGACCGTTTCTCGATTCTTCTTCATCATCTCCTCGATCTGATCCTCCTGAACCCACGGGAAGGCGTGGGTCACATCCTGCCAAGGATCCGTGTAATCGATATAGTGCTCGTTGGGGGCTGTTGGCGTTGGACGGCGTTCATGTGAAGAGGTGGTGGGATCGTAAAGGTAGTAAAAGGAGTAAGATCGGATCGCCTCACTGGGTGTATGAGAACGGGAATCCGGGGACCTCATCGTTTCCGGAACGGGGGTCATGATTAGGGCGGAGAGTCCAAATGGTTTAGGGGCTCGATGAAGAGGGGGGGGGGTCAAGAGAGAGTCCCTTCGAGGTGGTGGGGTCGGGGACTTGAAGTTCCTCCACTAGCACGCCTGGGGCATCCTTATCAGAGGGAACGAGAGATCGACGTTCAGGAAATCGTGAGGTCTCCGAACCCCATCCAACACAAAGTGGAAACCAGTCACGTCAAGATACATTCCCGCCTCGAGGCATGCCTCGCGAGCCCAATACACATTCTGCTTTTAGGCGCGAAGGTCAGTTGTATAATGCGCCAAACTGCCGGGACCCTCGATCCGTTTTGATCCTCCAGCAGGCTTCCGACCACAAACCAACACGACGAGTGTGGTGGCTCTGACGCAAGGCTTACTTGCCATCGATAGCATTCATGTTGGACTCGCTTAAACCGCGATGCGGTTTACGTACTTCGCACACAGTTGGAGTATGATCATCGATGATCCTTCCAGTTGATCCTGTTGAGTTGGTGCGTTCAGACCGGGTAAAGCGCTATTAAGGGGGGGTCAATGGGATTCTCATCCCACTCGTGACGCGCGGTGGACACCGCAGGGCACTATTTACGCCCTTCAACTCGAACGGCCTGCAGGTACCGAGATGAGGGTGATGGAGACGGGGTGCTATACAGGCACAGAGTGTTTTATGAGAACGAGGCCGGAAACACACCTTAAGCCCCACATTTACTGCCAAACGAATGTTACTTGCACCAGAACGATCTGATGGGTTCTCGATAGAGGAAATCTTTCAGTCGTCTGCACCTTCACTGGCCAATGGACCCGAATGAAGCCGATGTACGCTTGTTCCAACCTGATAAGACCACGAGGATGAACCTAGGACTCCAACGGGATGCCGTGACTCCTACCTTTCGAAACCGTGAAGCGAGGGTGGCGATATCAGGTGATCCGGCGGTCTTCAATAGCCAAGATTCAACCTTATCATCAAGATGAATCTCCCAAATCCGATCGTGATTTGCGAGATCACTTGTTCACCCTGAGCTGAGAGCGGTGCTCTCTATGCCTCATAGCCCATGAGGATTCGATATCAACACCTGGGTGGTCGGTGCCCCAGAGGCCATGCGTTGTGTGCAAGAACAAAGAGTCTCCGCAAGGCACCACACCAGGGCTTCGACTGGGGTGAGACAGAATGCACCGGAACAACGGGTGTGAATCCGGGTGACTTGTGACCCGGTTTCGTGGGCGATTGGAGCCCTGAGAACCACCCCGGAGCATTCGAGGGAGGGAATGATGAGAAACCTTCGGGGCCGGGTCTCTGGGCATGAAGCGAAGAGTGACCATCGGGAGGCAGAAACGCCTGAGATGTTCGGGTAGTCCGAAAGATGTAGGGAAGGGGTGGCCTTGTACGAGACGGCAGATCAGTTTCGAAGGCGTGCTAGAGCGTTTTCGGGATACATGATCACAACCAATTCTGGCAGCGAACTGGTTTACTGTAAATGGGCCCGCGTGTAGTGGCCGTGAGGAATTGCGCACCTTCAACTAATCCTTCATATATTCTGCAGGGCGGAGGGATCAAGATCGGAACGTAAAGGAGTTACGGGAGAGTTGAATCTATGGGCGGACAGAGGGTTCCTTCGGATATAATCACCGACGGGCTTTCCAGCCGGTGTCCAGTCTATCTAACAGAGCCTGAACTTCTCGTACACCTGCTTTCCGGTCTTTTCTTGCCTGTTCCCACTCGCCTTCCGCGTGAATGGCGTCCAGACGCAAGAGAGACTGGAGAAGAAGCTCTCCCAACCTCTTGTGCTCTTGATCAAGACCTTCCCCCGGAGCGATCGTCTGATTCGATAAGGAGTCCAAGAGCTTGTCGACGGAAGGCAACAGTCCTGTTCGGACTTTGTCGAGTTCGGACTCGATCTGGGTAATGACGTGTTTTTCTGTCTTGCGTTCTGGAGCGGTGCTAACTTGTTCCGGACCACCTACGACGGCAACGGTCGATTTATTTTTGAGTCCGTATGATGAAACTGGAGTGATGACATGAGTAAACGCGTCACTAAGTGGGTTGCGATGTCACAAACTGGGGGCGTCATCGTCTTTCATCACTGCGCCGGCATGGATGAGTTTGAATGAGGAATGGGGAAGATGTATATGATCGGCGATTTGGTTGCGGATGACAGCAAGCTTAGTCTCCGGAGAAGGCAGGGGGAATTGGAGTCTGTGAATGGGAGAGCCCGATGGTTAGCGACTAGCGCGTATGAAAGGCACGCATTGTACTGACTTCTCCCTACCCCACTTGACGCTGTAACTCATGGGGGTCGTCCGAGAAGCCTTGGTATACACCACACGTATGAGCAGGGCAAGCAGCAGTGGGATCACTGGGGGGAGAACATAGGGGCTAAGCGAACAGATAATCTAAGATCTTTGATAGGGGCATCCGCACCTGCGTGGATTGGGGAGAAAGAGAGATCCAGGGTGATTATTTGCTGACCCGGGCAGGAGAGCCTGCAGTGGTGTCGCGGGATAAGAATAAGGAGTTGTAACCGTGGGAAATGCCTGGATTGAAAGTTTGTGATGACGTCAACAAAGCTGCGACCGGGGCTATAGTTTTTTCTTACCCGGACTACAATGGGAGTGTAATGAGACTAGAACGTGGGTAAATAAATACGACGGAGGTTGACTGCGGCATTGGCTTGAGGTTTCCTGCTCTTGTCAGTGTCCGGTTCCCCTCTTGCATATTCTCGTCCCTCTCGACTCGACATTCAGCACGCTGTCTTTCTCCCTCTGTCGTTCCCTCCCTCTTCCGCGACCTTCCAGAGAATGGCTGATCAAACAGATTCAACGATCTCGAGACCTCCCCCGATTCCGGTCCCGCCGAGGATTGTGCCAACACCGAGGGGTGTAGCTGGCCTTCTCAACCGGGGCACAGGGTCCACCCCGATTCCCCCGTCTTTGCAGGCAAAAATGGCCGCCGTGCGTACACTCGTATGCGCATCATCATTTCTTTGACATCCGTCTCCACCTCCAGATGGCGAATCGAAGTGCCCTTTCGGTCGACTCGGCAACTAGCGCCTTACAGAAGACGACACTGAACGATCTTCGACTGCCACCTTCATTTTCGCCTACTCAAAGCATGCGCCCCCCTCCATCGCGACGGCCGAAGCCAGGTCTGAAGTTGAGCGACCTGGACAATCCCCTAATGTCGATCGGAGGAGGGACGACCGGTGCCGGCCTCGGTGCGAGTCGGCCATCCTTTGCAATCGATTCCAGCATGCCGAAGCGACCGGTTCATAACTTTGGGACGCCATTTTCAAACTTTGGCAAAATTGTGTGAGCAACTCCGACGTTGTCCGTCCGTTGTCTATTTTTAACACGCAGATATTAGTGACCCTTCAGGCGCGCTGAGTTTCAGCGGGAAGGCTGTTCTTCATGCATCTGGCGTCGATTTCTCGAGTGGCTCATCATATACCATCAACATGCAACAATTGCAGCTGTTCGAAGATCTCGGCAAAGGAACATACGGCGTGGTAAAACGTGTGCTGCACAAACCGACGAATGTGGCCATGGCGATGAAGGTACGTACCCCTGACACGATTTCCCGCGCATCCTAAAGCCTGGTCCCACCAGGAAATCCGCCTCGAGCTCGATCAAGCCAAGTTAAACGCCATCATAATGGAATTAGACATTCTCCATCGCGCGGTCGCTCCAGAAATTGTCGAATTTTACGGAGCCTTCTTCATCGAGTCTTGTGTCTATTACTGCATGGAGCTCATGGATGCTGGTAGTCTGGATAAACTCCAGGGTGCTGGCGTACCCGAAGACGTACTCGCTCGGATGACCGCCAGCGTTGTGCGGGGTCTTCGATTCCTCAAGGACGACCTGCAGATCATCCATCGAGATGTGAAACCCACCAATGTTCTGGTAAACACACAGGGGCAGATCAAGCTGTGCGACTTTGGTGTTTCAGGACAGTTGGAAAAGTCCCTGGCCAAAACCAACATCGGCTGTCAAAGCTATATGGCGGTGAGTTACTTCACTCATTTTGTACGTCATTGTTGACTAATTCGTCGAACCACCGCAGCCCGAACGTATCAAAGGAGAGTCACAAAATAATATTGGGACGTACACTGTCTCGTCCGACGTGTGGTCTGTCGGGCTGACAGTGATCGAAATCGCCATTGGGCATTACCCGTATCCCCCCGAGACTTACGCGAATGTTTTCGCGCAGTTGACAGCTATTGTCCACGGTGATCCTCCCGAATTACCCGACCAGTACTCGGACGCGGCCAAGGATTTCACTTCGAGGTGTTTGCAAAAGAATCCTCAACATAGGGCCACCTATTCAGAGCTTCTGGTGAGTGATGGCTCGCCCTAAAACCTGTCACAGGAAGCCAACAATATTTTAGGAACATCAATGGCTCGCAGGAGATGCAGCCAGAACAGTGGATATGGCCGGATGGGTGGCAAAGGCCATGGAGTGGAAACGACGACAACGGAATCCCAAGCCGGAGGAAACCGACTAATGATCCGTAATACGTCCCACACTAGCGTCAAGGCCGCCACCATACCCCTTCTGCCTGCTCGTCGTTCGTTTTTAATGGTCACCGGGGACTTGTATTTCCGAACCCTACACTTCGGTTGCTTGTCGTTATCTATCCACCCCACCAATCCAGCCTTACCCTCGATTAATCATCCACGCCCACCCATCAGCCGTACACCACTATCTCAGCATGCTCACCCCTCCCTATTTCCCGCAGTCTTTTTGGCTCTTACTGTTGTCTTTTGGAACCCTTTTTTTTATTACGTCGGTATCTTACATCACCCCTTGAAGATTCACCCACCCCACCTGTCTTCTCTCGGCCACTCTCCCACCTTTTTTTCATTACTTCCCTTGACTTTCCACGCGCCACGCGCGGATTGTGTGTTTTCGGCGGCGTGTTGAACACATGGGTGGGGACCATCAAACACACCGCTCGACTCAACGATGTATTAGCAATCTGTCCATGTTAACCCTGCCTGTATATATGTATGTATTTCGGGACTAGAGTAAATACCTTTTTTACTTAAAACAGTTGGCTCTCGCGCCACCCACGTCCATTCCAGGGTTGCGTTATTAAGCGCCGAAGAACTCGATCGTCATCCCCCCCCCATTATCCCGGCTGTCTGCTTTGGAGGTTATGGTGTATGACTATGTGGACACAAGCTTGGATGACAACCTCGTGAGTGTGGTTCGCGTCTTATTGTTGGTTCTGCGATTGCTCAACGTGTTGGTTCGGTTCCAGATATGTTGCATTTGCCGGTTAGACCATCACTGCATCGAGACATTGCCCAGTGAGGATTGATGCCCCATTACAATCCAGGACCCCGTTCAACGAACCGGTGACGACGCGGACGTGCTTTCACACGTTTTGCCGAGAGTGTATCTTCCAGGCTCTGAGATTGTCGAACCATTGTCCGATCGACCGGTCACCCCTCTCGGTCGAGCTCCTGGGCCAGGCGGACCCAATTGTGCGACACGTACGTGACATATTGCATATAGGTGCTTTGTAGGAATTATTTAATGAGATACCGATGCAGCTTGTGGAAGAGTTGGTTGTGAGGTGTCCTTACCTGGATGCCGGTTGCGAGTATACCGGAGAGAGGCAACTCTTGGAATCGCACATTAAACTGGAGTGCAAATACGTCCAAATATCCTGCCCGTGTTCCGATGAGGGCTGTAAGCGAACTGTGACCAGGAAAGATGCCGTAGAAGAGGGAACGGTGGCTCACCGGGAATCCGGTCCAGAGGTACGACGCAACTATCGTTTATCATGAAAGGGTCTTACATGTATTTGTCCCCTTCAGTCAGATGATACTTGTACTACAACCTGCGAGTCCTGCGAAAAGGATTTTCCTAACGCCTCCGCCATGAAGGACCACCTGGCCAGCTCCTGTCCAGAAAAGATCGTTCCTTGCAGGCAAGCAGATAACGGTTGTACGTGGAGAGGGCGGAGGGTATCGCTCGAGTCCCACGTCAATCAATGCCCATACGAATCTATCAAGGGTTTTTTCGCTATTCACGGCACCCAGGTTGGGCAACTCTCGAAGGACAACGAGCGCCTGCGGCGTAGAACCGACGAGCTGGAGGGAACGGTCCGGATTCTCAGGCAGGAGCTGGAATCGGTAAAGATCGCATTAAGACCATGGTACCGCCCAACCTATCCCGAACGACCATCTATGCCAGCCAACTACACACAGTCCCCTAACAACGAGGACGCCAGTACCGGATCGGCACCGAGCCGAGTTGAACCGATAATCCTACGAGGTGTGGACCCAACAAATCCCACTTCTCGTCCAGAACCTAGGGTGGAGAATCACGCCACCGAAACCTTTGATCTCTTCGATCCATTTTCGTTCGTTAGTCAGAGACGAAGCGAAGACCCAAGCGTTCATACTACCAACACTACATCGACTACCATGGACTCCAACGCCAACCCGTCGACCAACGTGAACGATCACGCAGTTTGGTCGTATTACAGTCACGATCTCGATGGACATACAACACACGAGCCCCACCCTGGTTCTTCACATGGGTCAGAGTCCACACATAATACCACTGGGACCGCATTATCTCCCGGGGCGAGCAATCTACAATCGACATTTACCGCGCCGTCCGTCACGCTTTTTTCCGATCACTTCCCTTCTGAAGACCAGGGGTTCGAGGGTGGCTCATCTTCTCGACCGCAGGGTTGGCAACATGTACCGTCGTCAACAAACCCAACGCCATCAAACGCCAGCCCAAGCATATACTCGCCTGTAAGTAGTTCCGTCCTTGCGACTCAAAAGGCTAGGGGGTTTGCAGTTTGCTGATCACGAACATGAAAAAAATTGGGGTTGCTTTCGAACAGAATCACCCACCGGCCCCCGGAACCATTCACTCCCCGAATTCAGCTCCTTTTAATCGACTCCAGTTTGCCCCAAGTATCAACAAACATGTTGTTGCTCCACTGAACCTGAGTACGACGGTTGAAGGATCTTTGGTGGGTTTACGAGAGTCTCTGGTCACCCTATCAGCGGCTTTGGAATCACAGGGAAGAAGACTGGAGCTCGCGCTTACGACAGAGGGGCTCCGCGTAAGCGAAGAAGTGGGCTCGTTGAAGGCAATTGTACAGGGATTGCGGATGCAGGTCAGTTGGGATAATCCTTTGGCTCATC
>Ga0307513_10001885_pt1 | contig 29799 bp, 34 predicted proteins | sample 15_EM_MG_FD_202174 | JGI IMG/M metagenome (GOLD analysis project Ga0307513, IMG submission 202174) | Populus trichocarpa ectomycorrhiza microbial communities from riparian zone in the Pacific Northwest, United States - 15_EM | ecosystem: Host-associated > Plants > Roots > Unclassified | place... | reverse complement strand
TTTATGAACTCATGTTTACATATCAATTGTCCACGCGTTAGGAGAACCTCATCTCTTTTAGTACGTTATCTCTTTTAAACCGCAGCTCAAAAGCGACACGAAAGCGGATGCGCAACGAGACGACAGAAAAGGCCGCCTGTTTTGCTCTATGGGTAATTGGACCATTTGGCGCTTGCTCATCTCATCAACAAAATGGTGTGATGCATACCTCAGATCGAAATTACCTCCCAAGTTTCCTGACTCCCCCTCCTCGTTGCTAGAGTAGAAGAGTACTCTTCGCCTCCATCGCTACCAGAGCTGGAGTCCTCATCACTGTGCTTGCTTGGCGATCGGAGGCGGAGTGTATTTTCAGGGTAGACCTGGACTTTACAGGTAGCCTCTTTGACCACATGTTCGATGGCGGAAGAAAATGACGAGGCGACGCAAAATCTTCGTCTTCGTCCTCGCCCTCGGAAGACGAAGATAAAAACTCGAAGATGGAATGCAAATGATCGGAGCGAGTGAGCGACGGGGTAGTAGCTTCAACCTTGCGGCGTGCACTCATTTGTGGAAGTGGCCGGTGACAGCGAATGTATAGGGCGAGGGGTTGTGGAGGCAAATTGGTAGAGGGCAGAGCGGCGGTCTGTGTGGGATGGGCCAGAAGGGATGGCGCTGTCAGTATCAGATTGGAAGGAAACGACAACCAGGAGGGGAGGCACGCACGATCCGACCAACTCGTTCATCGTGCTGCCTTCCCCGCCGCCGCGAGTGGGTCGTACGACGGCAGCAAGTAGTGCAGACGAGGGAAGGGGATGAGATTCGTTGCCGGCTTTTGGAGGTCACTGTGATAATAGCCACCACACTTTTCAGACTGTCTCTTTCGTTATTCCCACTTTGGTAGCGTAACGTACCCGTTAAGCTGGCCCGGGAACCGCAAACCCGTCGAGACCCCGCACATGCCGCGGGCAACGATCTACAAATGAGGTCGATATTATTTTAGTGAGTGATAGAGGACGATAATGCATCAGAAAGGCGGGCCCACGCAGTTTCAGACCACTAAACCCCATGCAGAACGTCAAATCCATCGAGTCGGTCAGCTGGCGCAGCGATAGCACCGTGTATTGTATGGCTATACCCACCCTCAATTAATACCACGGCTCGTTCGCCACGCACCTCGACAACCGTCTCGGAGACCTTGGGCGAAGGCATGATGCTAAACGTTGCGAGCATCCTATTGTTCAGCAGGAGCGTGCCCAGGCCGCCGCCAGTGTCTCCACCGAGCGAGTGGAAGAGCTGATATCTGGTATTCTTGGAGCGAGTCGCATTTTTCGGCTTGCGGCTTGCGTGTGGGTGTAGTCCTGCATACCCAATGCCCGTCATTCAGGAGGGTAAATGAACCGAAGGAGAACCAGCAGTAAACCTCACATGCTCATAGAAGAGGAAGCGGCTAAAGCTTTGCTTTATATTGATATAGCTACCCGACAAACCAGCAACGGATGGATATTGTACTAGACGGCACGACTGGCTTAACAAGTCAAGACATACTGCTTAAAGGTCGAATCCATCTCGCACGATGTCCATGACCGTCTCTTGGACAATAATCATATTGTGCCCTCCAAAGTTCGTCTTAAAGAAAGTCGCCGACCGACCACCTTGTGACTGCGGTCGTGTGAAGCTCATAACTTTCCCAACATTTCCGAGGTCGAGAACCGTCTCTATCTGTTCGCGAATGCCGGATCGCTCAGCATTGACTCGTTTGATTGCGTCCATCATCTCCGCGAAGGGTGCTTTCTTGCTGCGAATATCCTCACCACTGTAAGGCAATGGCGGTAAGTACGATTCAAGGAGTGCTTCGTAGAGTGTCTGCGAATGGGCGGCAGAAATGTCAAAGTCGTCGTTCGAGTGTATGAACACAATGGGAGCCGTGATATTCGACACAATACTGAGAGTGTTAAACTTGTGTTCGAGCAGGTAGTCAACCGCCTCTGTGAAAGGATCCTGTTAATGCGCGAATACACCAACGGGGATCACATACTGAAAGCCATTGGAATGATCTGAAGGGGCTGCAGAAGAGGGAGGAGCCCAGCCATATTGTATGTTTCTAAGAGCTTCGCGATTGATGTGAAACCGGCGATTAGAACGACACCTCTCGGCTCCACACCTTCGCGAAACGTGTCAATGACCGGTCCTGACCAGAAGATGAAATCATACCTTCTTTGGATAGCTGGTGGGCTACCTTTGCAGCCACTCCAGTACCCAAGCTCTGGCCCACCAATAGAACGGTGTCCGGGCGTGCTCCATTTGCGATCGCCCAGTCCCATGCCGCACGACCATCAAGGGCCAAACCCTCTTCACTCGGGACACCTTCTGAATCTGCATACCCTCGATAATCAATTGCTAACACGTTGACCGCGAGCTTAGAGCTCCAAGAGGAGTAAAACTGTACGCGAAAGGACGCAGCACGCGAGGCACCGTTTCCGTGAAAGAAGATAACGGTCTTGTAGCGATTTAGTGCAGATTTGATGTCCTGCGAGTCGGGGTGGGGCAAGGGCTGGCGGGCACTCCGAAGGGATTGGAACGCGGGCTCGGCAAATGTGAACCAAGCGCCCAAGGTAACATTATCCGAGGTACGAATGTTCAAATTGAGGGTTTTTGACGCTGTCATATGCGTTAGTTGATGCAAAGAGCAAGGATGCACGACATGGGGCGAGACACACGGCTGAGACCATACTGCTCTGGATAGTCGAAACGTGCAGCCAGAGGCCAGCGAACATAGTGGGCATATAAGGCGCTGTAACGGGTTTAGAACACGAGCTGGACAGGAGAATTTCCAGTCGACTGACTGGCGCTGGACGAGTGGGATCGCGAGAAGAGCAACGGCGAGGGCATAGAAACCTCCGAAGACGATCAGAGACCTGTGGGCCCTCGCTATGATGCCGTCCATGGCAAGCGGTTCGCGGCGGCTGAGGCCTGGTGACAACGAGGCTGGTTGTGCTGTCGATCGGACCTCGCGTTAGACGACGGCGGAAAAATAAAATTCGTCCGGAGTCGAGTAAGGTTCCATGTTTGGTTCTTCAAAACAAGCAATCCACTTGGACCCGACCTCTTCAGTCGATACGCCGCCCTCAGCGTACAAATAGATTTCTGTGGTCACGTATCTGCGTGCCCGTCATGTCCCAACACCAGGGCGACGATGGACAACCAGCTTCCGGAGACAGCCCCCAAAAGGCTCACGGTTACCCCATTGGCTCTCTCCTCGGCCACGTCCAAACAGCGCCGGAGATCTTCGAGGACCTCTTCAGCCTCTCTGGCCCTGTTTCGCGTGAGCATCAATCACTCAATCCCGTCTCAGATCCTAACCGTTTCTCTCAGCACGGTTTATGCGACCGCTCCAATCTTCTTCTGCAAGCCACGGAAGAGGCCCTCCTTCCTACTTTACTGATGAGCCTGGCGCTCATCTTCCTCCCCCCGAGTCTCCCGGATCTTTCGCCTCCACCTCCTTGACTTCTTCCCGTCCTATCGAAAGGCCGTTGACCAACGAAGGCTTCCCATTTCGTCACTTTCCGGCACAAAATACTACAAGCGAACCATTCGCCTCCAATCCGAAAGCGGCTTCGATCCTCAGATCCACCACATATGGCAGCCCGACGTCCATAGTCACACCTGGGTCAGTGCCCGTCGTTCTTAATGACGCCATGATAGTGCCACAGCGCACTCAATCGGCCCTGGGGGCTGAAAATGAGCCTTCATATGCGGGTAGTGATAGCGTACATGGGGAGGAGAGCAGGGGAGGAATGGCTGGCCCCGGATCGAACTTAGGATTCGCTGTCTCCGGTTTGACGCTCCTTGGACCAGTTCGCAATTCCTACAAGCACACTAGAGCATCAATTTCTGGGTCTAGCTTCGGACATGACCACAGTCAGCGGTCTGCTACGTCGACATCAAAGCATGACAAACGGTCGCAAGGATCGCGAGGTTTTCAACAGCAAGCCAAAATCATTCCTCCAGAGACAAGCGACAAAGAGACATCATCGGCTACATCATCCTTCAGTATAACTACTTGTTCGAGCCAAGAGTCTGGCGGCCCAATAGTCACAATGCGCTTCGAGCACCAAGAAGATGAAAATGGTCACCACATCTTGATTGGGCGCGAAGGGAACCTTACCCGTTGCGAAGATGAGCCTATTCGCGTCCCTGGTGCCGTTCAAGGTTTTGGCGTGCTTATGGTGCTCCACGACGATCGCACAACCGGCAAGCTGCCCGTGCGACAAGTATCAGAGGTAAGTCTTTTTTCGGACGTATGAAGCCCATATCAATTACTTCCAGAATTGCCATGTGATCCTTGGCGTCACACCAAAGTATCTCTTCAGCCTCGACTGCTTCACAACTACGTTACCACCAGACCAAGCCGACCACTTCTGGGACGCCTTGCAGGTGCTCGCCGAACCGGATTCCGACTCGGATGACGAACACGAGAACCCGCAGGTCTTTCTTGTCAGCGGGTGGGGCGAGCCGGGTTCGGCAATCAGAAAAAGTGAAGACGACCAGCAGCGGCGAGAGTGGACGTGCTGGGTAGCGGCGCATCGGCTCAAGACTCAGCCCAAAACGGGTGACGAAGAAACGAGGCAGCTCATCGTCGTGGAATTCGAATTGGAACAGGATATATTTAACCCGCTTTATCCAATAGGTGGCTCTTCCACGGCCTCCGAAACTCCTTCGGGCAACTCCGCGACGGCGACAAATTGTAGTAGATTCAGCACCGATATGGCCTCAGAGAGCTCCAGAACCGCCTCCCCAGCTAGCGGACCAAACATGGTCTCCACTTCCAGCGACAAAAAAACGTTAGACGTTGACGTTGTCAGTCAGGCCAGCACTCAACTCTCCACCTTGAACATCGAACAACTCGCGCTTAGTCATCGAATGGAGGGCGACAAGATGTGGGTCCCGAGTGCTGAAGCTATTCTAGAGAGTACGACGAGTCGATCGAAGCCTCTCAGAGCGCTTGAACGGATGCGGAGATTCACCAGGTCTGATGGATCACGTGGAGCGGCGCAGAATGTTGGGACAATGGACATATTCACTGTCTTTTCCCAAATCAATGAACAACTTAGCAAGGTGCTGGATTTGACCCAGCTGCTTGAGACTGTTGTGGGAATTGTCAAGGATTTGACGCAATTCCATCGCGTATTGGTCTACCAGTTCGACGAAGCCTGGAATGGTCAGGTGAGTTCCAGAGCCAGTATCTCGAGAAGAGCTGACTCGAACTGATAATTTTTCCAGACAGTTGCTGAATTGGTGGACTGGCACTGGACACATGATTTATACAAAGGGCTGCACTTCCCTGCTTCTGATATTCCCGCACAAGTACGCATTAGCATCATTCCGACGTGCATCCCCTTACGCATTGAAATTAGGCCCGTGAACTCTATGTTATAAGTGAGTCCATTGTTCTTATCTGAGGAGCTGATTCATAAATTGTACAGATCGAGTACGGCTGCTGTATAATCGAGCCCAAACTACAGCTCGTTTGGTCGTCAGAGATCGAAGCGACCTCGAGCCCCCTTTGGTAAATGCCAATCGACACAATAGAGAGCGAGAGTGCTGACCTTTTGGTGCAGGATATGACTCACTGTTTCATTCGAGCAATGAGTCCGATACATATCAAGTGTAAGATCCTTCCCTTGGGAGATTTCGTTCATTTATCAAAAGATACTTTGATAGATCTCGCGAACATGGGCGTCCGAGCCTCAATGTCGATCGTACGTCAACTCCTTCCCATAATATCCTTACTCAATAACATCGCCTATAGTCGATTGTTGCATTTAACAAACTCTGGGGCTTGATTGCGTGCCATTCGTACGGCGATCATGGAATGCGGGTTTCATTTCCTGTCCGCCAAATGCTTCAGCTGCTCAGTGACTCAATCTCCCGAAATGTAGAACGACTGAGTTATGCGCAAAGGCTGAGAACGAGAAAATTAGTATGTGCGCAGTGACGTACTCACGCTCTGGTTGCTTATCACCCTTACAGGTCAGCACCCTCCCGACGGACCAGCATCCTACAGGGTATATCGTCTCTAATGCAGAAGACCTACTCTCATTATTCGACGCCGATTGTGGGGTGCTCGTCATAGGAGAGGGAGCAAAGATCCTTGGATCTAACGACCACGGTCAAGACATTCTTCTGGTGGCGGAGTATCTGCGCGTTAAGCAATTCACGTATGCAATCTGCCTCGAAGGAGTCTTGTTATCCCTCATGCCATTCAATAGTTTGCTCCAAGTCTCTCAATGCGTCACCCAGGACTATCCAGACCTCCGGCTACCATCCGGCTTGGATGTTATTTCAGGCATCCTCTACATCCCACTATCAATCACTGGACAGGACTTCATTGCTCTGCTCCGAAAAGGCGAGCTACGCAGCATGCACTGGGCTGGTCGACCTTACAAAGATCCAAATGATACGACCAGCTCACTTGAACCACGCAAATCCTTCAAGGTAGGTGGTGCGCTTTTCACTGGGTTAGGCTGAACTGATGAAATGACAAAATAATAGATATGGTCCGAATCCGTTGCGGGGCGATGTCGCGCGTGGACTGACGAGCAACTTGACACCGCCGCTGTTCTTGCGCTAGTGTACGGAAAGGTGATTAAGTCTAATTCACGGAGAGTGCTCTGAATTTAACGAATCACGCCCAGTTCATTGAGGTCTGGCGCGAAAAGGAGTCCGCACTGCAGTCCAACCAAGTCACAAACATTTTACTGTCGAACGCATCTCACGAAGGTATCGTGATCTCTCATCAGCTCCGTCCGTCTTCCATATGCTCAAGGCTTCCAGTACGAACCCCACTAAACCAGATCATCAAGTGGGTGACGGTCCTATTCATTGGGGATATACTAAACCTATCCTCTAAGCTACTTGGAACTAGCCCTGGATGGTAAAATGTTCGATCCTGACACTCGGGAGAATTTGGAGAGGTCTCATGAAGCTTCAAAAGTGAGGTTTATTAGCTTCCTCCAGTTTCTCCTCGTTTATGTGAAGCTAGTCACTCCTATTCGTGATTAATGATCTCCTGGTACGTGGTCCTCCCAATCACATGAACAGCACTTAATCTTTTGTAGGACTTGACGAGACTGGAAGCTGGCAAGGAAATGGCATTCCATGAACCGTTCGATTTGCATAGCATCCTCCATGAGGCGACTTATATCTATCAGTGCGTGCAAATGACACGAACGCGCTGGGCCTTGTTAACCCTCGCCTAGGCTTGAGGCGGTGCGGCGTGATTTAGAGTTCAAAGTGGACCCTGGGGACACCCCAAGATACGTCATTGGAGATGCAAGGAAGGTCAAAACTGCCGTCTCCAACCTCACTGCAAATGCTGTCAAGTATACTACGCGGGGGTCCGTCACAGTGACAGCGCACGTATTTAACGAACCGGATGGACTCCGCGCTGAAGGACACGTTGCGATCGAGATTGTTGTCAGTGATACCGGTTGTGGGATCCCACCTGAGAAGCTGGAGAGCATCTTCAGAGAATTCGAGCAGGTTGACTCCTCTGCTCACCACAAACAAGGAGCGAGGCCAGGTTTAGGTACGTGAGCAGACCTAACGATCGTCTCTCATATTGATTATGTTTTAGGCCTTGGTTTAGCAGTAGTTGCGAGGATCGTCGAACAGCTTGGCGGGCAACTTCGAGTTGATTCTCGTATTGGTGATGGATCTCGTTTTTCCTTCTTGCTGCCGTTCCCTGTGGCCGACCCAAATGCGTTCCGTTCGCGAGATGTTGTAAACAGCAGTATGGACGATGGATGCGCCAGCGGGGGAAGTAGCGAGCTTGACAGCCTCGTATCGGCAATTTCAACTAGTCATATGGTCCCGCACGATTCTTCGACAACTCTCAGGCCAGTGCCTCGTCGGCCACGACCACGAAAGGTCGGGCCGCCGACAGAGGGGAAATTCGAGGTAGAAGACTCTGTGTTCCCTGTTCGATCACTCAAATTGGACGAAGCCGGTGTGGAACCTCCTATGGTCTCGGCCCAGAGACGGCAGCAACAAGCACGAGCCCACCGGGTTATCTCCCAACCTCTTCAATCGCACATTCAAAAGTGTGACCACCTCCGCATCCTTATTGTAGAGGTTCGCCCAATCAGCTTCATTTCAATCGTTTGTGGTCCTGATGGCCAGTACAGGACGATCCAATCAATGCAAAGGTGCTCCAAAAGCGTCTCAAGTATGACGGCCATGAGGTAGCCCATGCCACCAATGGACAAGAAGCCATCGACGTCGTTTCTGCGGATCGAGATTTCGACTGCGTCTTAATGGACATTCAGTGAGCATCCACTGCGTTACGATACTGGAGGTGTACTGACAAATTGTACTTCAGAATGCCTATAAAAGATGGCTTCCAAGCTACACAAGGCATTCGAGAATTCGAGGCTTCCAATCCCTTGCAATCTCCTTCGCGGCCTGCCATCACCATTAATGGCCGTATCCCGATCTTCGCAGTCTCCGCTTCTTTGGAGTCAGTTCAACGGGAGTACATGCAGTCGCTTGGCATGGATGGCTGGATGCTGAAACCCATCGACTTTAAGCGGATGAACGTCATCCTGAAAGGCATTAACAACCCAGACCGCAGGCGCCAGCAAGCGTGGGAACCTGGCTTCAGTTGGGAATTCGGTGGATGGCTTCTTGCTTCTCCAGCGCCTGTCCCATCTCTCGCTGCCTCCGGTCACGAAGAGGCCAATATTCCGACTCCTCCTGAAGGGCCAAAAGCCGGTCAATCGGCATCGTAATTGTCGATGTCGTACCCGTTTTGCGGCCGAACCATATTCGCATAACCGCTGCCGCTCAAACCACTTCTTGATAATTATAAAAAGCATAAGGTTACCACCCTTCCACACCATTCACTATTCGCTCAGATCTTGCCAACATACGCATTGCATTCGCACGACCACTTCCCGGTTATATTTCTTGTATCCTCACCAAATTATCCTCCATGCTGGGGCTCCCCAGGTGCTCACATTCACAAACTGTTTTTGCCGTCACTGCTCATACTTGATTTTACGCTGCACCGTTGACTGAAGTGCAATATACACGCTGTAGCATATTCGTCAATGTTACTATTTTAATCTCGGTAGTGAGACTTTGGCCTCTGATTGCAGTAACTGGTCCAGAACCGAAGGAGGCGGGGACTTTCACTACTTTCTAGCGACGGCCCTGTTCCTCTAACTCTACTAATGAGCCTTTCTTTGGTGCTTCCTGAATAATTTTGTACGCCAACTCGATCATGGGAATGGTAAGTGTCAATCCATGAACCTAGCCAGATTCATATATAAGTGGAGAAGTTATTTGGGTGAGGTGGAGGGTGTGCTGAGTAGAACGGAGCGTTCAGGCGGTATTTCCCGGATGTTAAACGGACCGGTCGGCAACCCGGTGGACGTGTTCCGAGAATGCCCGCCCTGGATTTCACATGCTCAGTCCCCTCTTTTTCTCGTCCCCTCCCCGGGGCACAGCGTATACCTTCGACCAGACCACCACGGGCTTTTCCGCCGGTCGAGCGTTCTGCACCTCTGCTGATCCAGTCTCCACCACTGCGGCGACGTTCGTGCTCTTATTGCATGCTAACTGGTGTCTAACTGGTGTCTAAGGACACCGATAGCCATCATGACATGGTTCATGACCTTGATACCCACTGCGTCGTGTTACCTGGTGCCCCTCTTATTCTTCCAGCACTGTTCGTACCGGCGAATCCGTCCTAGCCCTCGTGCGGCTCAAAACCACGCCCGCTAGCCGAGTTGACCTCGTCAATCTCAAGAAGCGCGCAGGAGGTTTTCGTGGTTACACCGTACATGAAGGTTGGGACGATCCAGTCGACTGTGAAGGTGCTGGATACATGCTTTTTCAATTGGTGGAATGTATAGATAGATGGCTACTACAGAAAGGGTCGCCGCGCCTAATAGAATACTACACGGTCCGGCTTCAACACCCTACCATATGTTCCTCCGAGCTTGTATGTAGATAGTAATACGTACCTGTACCAGTTAAAAAAAAATTACGCTAAAACCGCCACTGCACCAGCTGACTGGACCCCAAGGAATCCGATGGCTTGCTGAACTTTCAACTGTCCACTAGCAGGCGGTCGGTCGCGTGTACTCTCCACCTGTACATCGCGTTTGCGGCCCTAAAAGTCGTTGATGGTACATCCAGCACCCCATAAGGAACGCGCCGTTGCCGAACAATGCGAGTTGGGTAAACGCAAACTGATATTGGTCGGAGTGGCCATAGAAACCGTCCATGCTAGGATATTGTCAGAAGAGATTGGAAAGAAAGAGGACGAACTGCAAGGTAAATATGATAGGACGGTCCCAATGGGTTGGTCAACCCTTGCGAACTGTCCATAAGCTCTCCATCGATCTGGCACGAGCGTGAACCTCCTCTCCAATTCGTTTACATCCTCTTGTACGCCTCGTGGAGGTGTCGAGGTCGCGCTGGCTTGCCGTCGCGAGATGCATCTGTGTACAGGAAAGCTCTTATGGGTAGCAAATACGCGTATCTGGGTGCTGCAAGGCCATAACGGTGGTTGATAACAAGGTGCAAGTCCCAGGTGTGGGACGAATGAACCGATTGGATGGCGCTTCATGTCCCCGGTGACCGGCAGGCGAGATTACAGAGATGTGTAAAGGGACAGTGGTGCGTATTGAAACAAGGACACTTATCTCGTCGTGAGGTAGAGTCTATCGTTTAGGCGCTGCCCGGAACCCCCGCCGGCCACGGATTTATACGGGAACGTACACACGTCCTACGATACGTTGTGACGTGACATGCTGATCCTGATTCCTTGTATTTCCCCATTCAACTGCCAGAATTCGAACTGGGCTTCGAGTTTGACAGTGCGGGTAAGTCAATTTCATAGATAATTCTTTAATATCTGGGCTGTACAAAACCCCCGTACCATCACCGTCTCTGACGGGTGCTCCATCCGATTGGTGCAGTAATAAAGGCGCGGGGTCAGTAGGTCGGAACATCGAAGACGGCTCAGCACGCTAAGTAGCGCAAAAGGCAAGAACGTTCGGGACACTACAAAATAATATCAACTCAATATGCAACAACATAGGTAACGGAGGGTCTACAAAAGGTCTACAAAAGGTCTACAACCTGTTTGGAACTCAACAAATATATTAGTATTGAATGCTTAGCCTCCGGCGGGCATGCGGGCATAGGGATCATCCGTTGTGCGTGTGACCATCGCGCTTCACTAGACTCCGCTTGAGGGCCGTCCTTCGCGCGACACGCAGCGATGCGTCTTCATTTCAGCCTTGCTGAACACGTCTTTCCCGCTGCATAGAGATCACGATGTAGTCAGATACTTTCGGCGAAGAAAACTGCTCTCGTTTGACACACCAGTCTTTGCACACGTCCGCCAGACCGAAGTGGAATTTGCGGAGGTGCCGTGGGGCGTCCTTCTTATGCTTCCATCGCGTTCGTTTACCCTCCTTGCAAAGGCCACACTCGTAGCGGTTGCCAACTTTTGAGATGAAGCCATCATACGCTTGGTGAGGCTCAAAACTACCTGGGAAGTTCATCTCATCGATCTCTTTGCTCTTGAGGAAACGGTGGAGTGCCTCTATGGTTACACCGTGCATGAATGTTGGTATGATCCAGTCGACTGCAAAGGCGCTGCCCCCAGCCTGTCGGCAGGATTGTTCGAGTTTGAGAGGATCGTGTTGAAATGGGGCTGCAGGCTTCTTCCCAGGCCTGTCATAGCTCGGCGCTGGGGTATGATGTGGCAGGCGCGGCTGGGAAGGTTCGGCCCGACTCGCAGCAGGCGGACAGGTTGTCTGAAACGGCGCGTTGAACGGTGTGTCATGAGTGGTATCTACCTCCGGTACCACTTCGGTGGAGATGGGGCCACCCTCCTGTGGAACCTCTGTTGGGGCTCCGTAGACCTGGAAGGACGGGGTGAGCGGATAGTCAATTATAATACTCCCCGAATTCTTCTATGCCCATTGGGGATGCATGGAACTGATAATGCTCACTGATATCGTTGCTTGATTGTTATATGGAAGTGGTGGCTCATGGTTGGAACCCCAGTCAATGTACGGAGGATGGAAATGGGAGTGGGCGAGTTCAATATGAGTCACTTCCGTATCCGGTTCGTGATTCTGTATCGTGAATGTGCCGTTAGCTATCCCTTCTAAAGGTGGAACTGGGTGTTCCCAAGCCTGTAGATCGCCGAGGAGCAAAGGGTTTGCAAGTAGTAGGCTCCAATCATTAGTGTATGAATTTGGAGTGGCCACAGTGCTGTGGCTGTCGAATCGTGGTTGATTTGGCCAAGCCAGTGGGGTGACTAGTGGATTCAGTGCCGTGTCCTCTGGAGAAATGGCTGTACAGGTGCTCGTGCTGATGTGTGTTTCAGAGTGGTTCCATCGCGAATTAATGGCAGTCGGCAGTCGGCAGAACGAGCAGGCCTCCAGTAGCGAACTTACAATGTGGCAAGGGTGTCTTGAGAGCTAGATGTGTTATCATAGGTGTCGAGTTTGTGTTCTGTTGATAAAGTACGCGTTGGCGTTCCCGAGCCCATGATAGAACCGATCACAGAAGAATGGAGGCGCGGCGAAAGCTGGCGATGGATGCGGCTCCTGTAAGAGCCCTTTATATTTCTCTTTGACTCTCGTGCCACGCGCGAGTAGCATTTTAACATGCGCTCGCTTCAAACCTTTCCTGCATATCGAGCATATCCTCCATATCCTCCTGGCGGTAATACCCCAGTCACGCGGTCACGTCACGCGGTCACGAACTCGCTGACAGTTCTGTCAGCGCCAGACTCGACAATTCTAAAACGGAACGTTCTTCTGGAACATTTTCGGACACGACGCTTTAGGTCGTTTGACCATCATTTCACCAGGATCCTAGCTAATGCCTCGGCTCTTACGTTCACAACATTGCGCAGCGGGACCAGAACTTGTTGTTCCCTGGCAACCTTCTCAGTTGGAGGCCGCAGATGGTATTTGCAATATATGGATTTGGATTCGGACATGTTCGGGAAGTGGTCTCTCAGGGGACATTTGTGAGGAAATGCATTCAAGTCGGTATGGACAACCGTGCAATTTGCCTTTAGGCATACAGCATTCATGTGTTGGACTAGTGCAGCGTGTGAGCGGGCGAAAGAACCGTGAGGATCTTTCGTTCCCTCGGTTGGTGCGTTCTATATACATAACTAATCAGCCACACACGTCGTACAATAAACAGTAGTATAGCTAAGGAGACAATAAGAAGCAAATGGCGGTATTGTCCGAATAGGGAATGTGGCCGGAAATGTGGCCGGAAATGTGGCCGGAAATGTGGCCGGAAGGCCGAGTACGTCATGTCGCCGTGTAGCAATAATGAGTATTAGTAGCATCTAGCCTACAGTCAGTTCAGCCAGTATTAGATGGCAAGTGTCTAGGTGAACCAAAGGTGACTGTCATCGTGGGGAACACGACATGAGATGGGGGATGGTACATGCCGCGAGGCTCGAGGCGGATTTTGCCGGTGGAGATTGTACGGCGCGACTCCAGTCAGGTGGTTCACAAAGCATCGCATGCCGCCGGTTCTCAACTCCGCTCGGCGACTCTCCTGAAGGGACACATGCGGTCCGGTAACCTTCATCCTCACCGCTTGCCTCCCGTAATTCCCTTCTAAAATCGATCGGCTGTAGCGGACAGTGGTGAAACCACTGTAAACCCCTGCTCCCTCTCTACTCCCAACCGTAACACACAGCCAATAATACGACAGAATAATCGTGTTTGTTTGGGGGCCGCTAACAAACACGTAAGGATACAATAACGAGATGCGAGCTCTTATATACCCGGGACGTGACCATGTGAGACACGGTTTCCCAAATAATCACCGCCCCTAACAACCGGAGCACTGAGTGCTCGCATGTGAAATCCCAAATTCCAACAGAGATGAGATGGATGTGCAAGGGCAGCAGCAAAGCACCTCTTCTTCTTCGGAACCTTTATGTTTCTTTAAGTTTCCAAGTGAAGCGCTAAATATAGTACAGTAGCATAACACATCATCTCTCAGGTCGTCGGCCTGGACAACCGCAGCTCAAGCCACTCTCTGCTCCACATCGGCGCTTTCGGAGTTGCTACGAGATTTCCCTTGCCAGGTTCGAGGCTCACGACTTTACTCATAAAAACGCATATCCTGTACCAAAGGATTCTCTTCAGGTTGCATAACATGACGTGATCCTATCCCGAACCTACTCTAAAAGAGAGGATACTGTGATGAATCTGTAAATGTTCAGCGAAGATCACCTGCGAATAGTGTCTTTAGTGAGAGATAATACTACTTCTACTCCTATCCTATTTTCTCGAAGTCGCAGCTTTAATTCCAGGAATCATCATGACGTTTGTTTTGTGTTACGCCTTGAACCTAACAGGGATGGAGGACGAATTGTTGAAAGCTTTGGAGTCGGTTGCAAACGAACCCTTCGACCCTAAGCACCATGCTGCGTATATCAGGCTTGCGTTACAGATGCAAGATGGTGGAGAAATGGCTGCAGATGCGCGGTCTCAGATGGTAAACGCAATACCAGCAACTGATGGCAAGTCATACGTGCATTGGGCACGTATCAGAGCCCCTCTAACAACCAGACTCATATATAGACGTATGGATACCACTACTGCGGTACACAGTTGCAACACTCGACCTGAACACTACAGACAGCGCAGGAACGTTACTGGACCTCTTTGCACAAGCAAATAATGACTATTTGTGTGAGTACACGCAGTCGTTCAGCGGGTAGCACTCGAATTGACATGAAGCCACCAGCAATTCCGATTCTCAAACTGCAAATTGAGACATTCATCGACCTAAACTCACGCGAAGATCTCTCGGAGGAAGTGAGGGATATATGGGGAGACGAGCTTACGCGTAAAAATATTCGAAAGTTGGTTCAAGTTGGCGCTGCCCACATCTCGAAGGTCTGTGCGCCTAGAACTCCATGTTTTGAAATGTTTAATCACTCCAACAATACAGAGCCACGAAATATGGAACTTATGGCAGGAATGGGAAGTGGAAAAGATCGAGGGTTTACAAAATGCCGAGGCAAGAGCCGAAGCTGTTACAAGAGTGGACGCGATGTTCCTGGAACGTATGCGCCGGATCCATATCGGTTCGTCTCTGGTATATCCTACAATAGATGCGGTTCCTCATATTGCAATAGACTACACCGCGACCAGCGACTCCTATTCGACTTTCGTGACTGCCCACTTCCCACCTCAACAGTATGAGAGGAAGCTCGTCCAAGCGGTCAAAGTTCGAGAATCCGCCCTACACATGCTCTCATGGGCAGAACAAAGGACCACTCGCGAGCAGCTCGAGCTCAAAGCGCAGGGTGGTTCCATCGAGGATTGGACAGCATATATTCTGTGGGAGAAGAAAGGCAAGAAGGTACAGACCAGGCTCGTGCCTGTGCTGTATGAGCGTGCTATCGAATGCGCTGCGAGTGAGCGATGGGCCGCGATTTGGACAGAAAATGAAACACGGTTGGCAGCTGCTGAAGCTGCGTTACGTGGGTTTTGGGAGGACTACCTAGGTTTCCAGGTGGGCAAAGTGCGTTGACCATGGAACTTCGAACTGAAGAGTTTGACAGACTGGGGAAAAGGAGACGCCGCCTAATTTGATCAACCTTGTGCGAAGAGCGACCAAGAGCGTGCCTGGTAGTGGTAGTATATGGTCTGCGTATCTTCGTCTGTTGGAAACGCACGAGGGAGAAGAGATTAAGGATATTGAAAGCGTGCCTGGTAGGTGAAATGAACTGAAACCCTTAATCTATGCTGAATCTGCCCTCAGAGGCATATGAGCGCGCGATGGCTATGGACGTTCTTCAATCGAACCTGGAGGACTTTGGGCTTGTGGTCATGGCTCGCGCCGCCTGGCGTCGTCGGCAGTGCTTCGGTCTGGAAGGCGGCGAAGTGACTTTTGGTTGGTGCCGTGTTCATTTGCCCAATCTAGTGTCTAACAAACCCTGCAGACGAGGTCGGGGTCGCCGATGTGCTTCACATTCTTCAAGAAGGAATCACTACAGCCCGCAAGCACCCAGGAGGCGATCCTCGTATGCGACTTGAAAGCTTCTTGGCTGACTTTGTGAGCACCCTAGTCAATGATACAGGGAGATTTGATATTGAAAGTCGGGGCGCTTAGTACCTCACATTCCCGCCAGCCCCCATGCCCGATCAAGCCCTCGAAGTGTGGCAGGATGCAACCACGTTCTATAGCAAGTCCTACCTCGCGTGGTTGACCTACGTCGATCTTCTCATGTCAGCTCTCTCGTCCTCCAACTCAGTGTCTGAACCTGACTTGCCAGCTGTGCAGCAAAGAAAAACAAATCTCCAGTGCGCGTAAGGTCCTCAAGGACTTGAGCCAACGCAAAGGGATCGACTGGCCCGAGGCGCTCTGGGAGCGTTGGATCTCGTTGGAACACCTTTTCGGTAGAAATGAGGACGTGCAGAAGTGTCTCGCCGTTATTGCCGTGCAGAGGCGAGTTGAAGAAGAAAGGCGGAGGAAGGCGTGGGCTACGGCAGGTTATCCATATGCTTACCAGCAAGCCGAAGAGACAGCCGTTCAGACCCATGCTCAAGATGCGATGGAAGTGGATGCTGCTGCGGGAAACGGAGGGATCAAGCGCAAGAGAGAGGAAGAGGATGTTGGAGTGAAGGGTTCACCGTCTAAGAGAGCCAAGACTGTTGAGGAACCCGCAAGTCCACTGGCCACCGCTCTTACACCTGGGGGTGTTGAGGCTCAAGCTCAACCCGCTGAGCCACTCAAGCGGTGAGAGGTACCCGTTTCTAGCATTGGACACGCTCATCTTCCACCAGGGACCGAGAAAATGCGACCATGATGGTTACACAGCTGCCTGCAGGTACGACGGCGGAGGATCTAAACAAACTCTTCAAGGATGTGAGTGTCCTAGCAAGGAGCACATCACGACACTGAGACCGCCTTTAGTGTGGTGCCATCCGCGAGGTGCAGCTGAAACGTGTGACGACGGGAATCGTTGCAACGGTCGAGTTCTACTCTAGAGTAAGTAATCAGAACGATGCATAGTGGTTACGCCATATTAAGTTCATATTCAGGAATCGGTCCTTCCCGCCCTAACCAAAGATAAGAAGCAGATTCACGACGAGGAAATTGCAGTTAGCGTCGCTTGGAGGTCGACACTATATGTCACTAATTTCAGGGAAGGGATGGACGATGCGCAGATCCGAGAGGTGTTCAGCAAGGTGCATTGAATCACTTGCCAAAGTTCGCTTCTGACTGGTTTCGGATTTTTCAGTTTGGTACAATCCTAGATGTTCGCTGGCCCTCGAAGCGAGTTAAATCCACCAGAAGGTTCTGCTACATTCAATATACGTCTCCAGTTGGTTTCCTCATTTATATTCATCCTGAAACCCACTGATGCTTATTGATAGGACCATGCTCAAGCCGCGTTGTCGTTGAACGGTACGGAGACAGAACCTGGATTAGCAATGAACGTCTATATTTCCGATCCTGGGCGTAAGAAAGAGCGGACCGATGCAGGCTCGAAGGAGATTCGCGTTACTGGCGTCGCTAAATCGGTCAAAAAGGCTGATCTAGAGGGCTTGTTTGCCAAGGTAAATCCGAGTCCCACTGGTGCTGAATTTGACTAAGGTGGGTATTGCAGTATGGTCAAGTAAAGGAGGTACGACTGGTTTCTGCGGCTGGTGGTAACCAAACAGCCTTTGTTGATTTTACCACGGAGGTTAATATTCTAGAAAAACCTTCTGAAAATGCTTGTTAAACTTTATTGCAGGAAGACGCGCAAGTGGCGCTTGCTGTAAACAACCAACTTCTCAAAGGCCGACGACTGGCCGTCATCCTCGCCGATACCAACGTTAAGAAGAGGTGGCGTATATTCAACGGCTGTACACAACCGTTTCTGATTGCCGTGCTTTATCCAGTGTGCCTAGCTCCCACCAAGACGCCGCTGCTCGCTCCCTGCGTGTCAAGAACCTTCCGGAAGACACCCAAGAGCCTCTTCTACAACAGGTTTTCGAGAAGATTGTGCCCGTGAAAAGGGTGGAAGTCTTCGTCGATTCAGGTGAAGCGGTGGTCGAACTCGTGAACTCGGCAGTATGTTGCGCCCCCTCTTTGAAGGTGCTTGACGCGAGACTCACGGTGGTGTGTCACGACAGGATGTTGGAAGACTGCTCTTATCCTCTGACGCTATCGAATTTGGAGGTAACTTCTTGGAAATCTCGGAAGAAAACATAGGTTCCGGGCGCAAAGGAGGTCCACCTGTTGGTCCAAGTAGACCAAAAGCCGGGATTGGAGCACGAGGAAGGCGTGGTGGTGTTGGGTTTGCAGTTCCCCGACAGGTGGCTCGGAAGCAAGCTGTTGAGCCCGTGGGAAAGGGAACGACTCAAGACACCTCAGCTCCTATCCCAGCTGGTGCGAATGGAAATGCTACCAAAGCTGGTCCGAAAAGTCAGGATGATTTCAGGAAGATGATTGGACGTTGAGAAAATCGGGCTTCTTGCCCCTTGTATGCCTGTGTGGTATTCTCTGGGGCTCTATTTTTCCCTTCTGAAATTCATAGCTGGGTGCCGTCCCAGACTTCTGTCAATCTTTCACTTCTTTAATTAACGCCTTGGATATATTCAGAATCACCATATTCGAGTCCTTTTTTGATAATCGAGGTAACTGAGTGTTCCACAGTATTGCTTTCGCGAACTGCGGCTTGGGATGAGTTTTACGCATGACTCATGGTCTCAAATTTATTGGTCACCCAATACGAGTCGAAAATCCTTGAGGCGTATTTCCAGTCTGCCCGGGCATGAAGCGGCTGGTCGCCGCAGGTTTTGTCTCCCGGCGGGGTCTGTTGAGTAGGTATGACCGCAATATGATACGGCAACGAAGGCAACATACTAATTTTTTGCTAGGGTCGTACTTAAGGACCGACTACTCTCAATGTTTTCCTCATTAACCACAGAATGTTTATGACTGTAACCCATTGGGAGTAGGTACAGCTCTTATTGCTAACACGCAACACTACAGGTATGAATCTATTGTCGAATTGAAGGACACAGTTAACCGTATAATGAGGGCGAAGGGGGTTTACCAAACACGGTAGGTGTTACGATCCGCATATATACCGCCTGTGGACTAAGTGATCAGCTCTGATCATAATGCCCTTTTGGCCTGAAGGTTATGGTGTCCAAGCATAACTCTAACAGTAGGCATTATTGGGAATGAGCAAAGGGGATACCAGACAGTGAGTAAATCCACAACCCATACAAGTTTGAGACTATATATTGTGTCTCTGAGGTGCCAGGTTTCACGTAGCTCAAAAATATCTGTAGAATGAGCTCATTTGGGTGGCCTCCCAAATTAGTACTCAATAACATGACCTTAACGTCCCAAGGAATGCTTAGCATGCTTATCACATACGTTTGTGATTTAATGCCTGCACGATATGCATTCAAGAGCAAGCTGTAAAGGAAAAAAAATTATGGTGGTCGGAACACATTGGTTATGGCGGTATGTATGCGATTCCGATTACATAGACTACAGAGAGAATGAACCAGTCTATTGACCAATATTATATTTATTATATATATGTGCACGTCTAGTTTTCATTTTACGGTGGAGCCTCATAGTGTCAGCAATCTAAAGCTTCGTTTGCTAAACACCACACACATATTAACAACGCCTTTGACTATCTACATATGTATTGTTGGGGTTTGCAGTGCGATTTGCGAGGGGGTGGTACAAAGAAATGTTGCTAGTGACTGGGGAATTACTGTAACTGAGAATGTAATTAGTACAGGGATTCACAGGAAAGAATATCAGATAGATACGCACAGATCAGAGAACTAAACTAGAAATAAGGTACCAAAAAGAGCCATCGTGAGTTTTGAGATGAGAAAAGCACGTACTCAAACTCTTCATCATAAAAAATGGTTTGTGCTGACTCCCGTCATGTGGGGACACTACGCTCCCAAGTAAAGGCCTGGATGAAGTGTCCAGCTCTTCGAGCCCAGCGAGGGAATTTTTGATTGTGGGCATTACAAAATAGGATTGTGTAGTGTGCGTGTCACTTGCATATACGTATACGTCGCATGCACTGTCAACCCACACGTCCGGAGAAGAGATGGTCTAAGGGGTAGTGTGCGACCAGCCAAGATGGCAATAACTGTGGGTAACCGTCGGTACCTGGCCGCGATCCACAACGCGGCGGTCGTGGTCACGGTACATGAGGATCAGGATGTTATATGCCTTCCCATCTGTCCAAGCAACCACGACTTACTTCGGATTGATCGCAGTTGCAAAGCAGGTGTTGATGCTTTCGTGAGATCGACAATTACAGGAGTCGATGCTGTCAGGGGCGCTTGATTGTTTGGGAAATAAGAGCTAGCTGGCCCCAACACAAGCACGAATTTTTCGTTCGAGTTAACGACCAGGCGGAAATTCCAACAGGGAGTACAAGAGATCACGTTGCAAACAAGTTTTGTGACACAGGAGCCACGCGTACGGACTTTGACCCTACCACCACTCACTCCAGTATGACCGAGGGATCCGCATTTGCACGAGTTCCCGTAGAAACATGGGAGGCCATATTGGACGAGGTTTTAAGGCCTGGGTCGCCCTAGATACCAACTGCACGCTGGAGAGCTTTCGTGAATTCCGCCGTCGGCTCAGAGGAGAAGAGGATTACACAGAGTCGGAGAGACAGCGTCTTATATTGCGTCGGGTGTGTAAGAGGTGGAAGGGGTTTGCAGAAGCGAGGTCACACCGGCGTCTCGATTCGCACTCGCCTCTGGGGCTCTTGCCACCCTCGATCATCCTGCACGCGGCGGATGTTCATTACACAACCGAACATTTTTCGAAGTATCTGACACAGAAAACTAAGTGGAAGATCGTTCGAGTCGACATCACGGACACGGAACCAGATTTGTTCTGGACCTTGGCGAAAAATGCGGGCTTCCATCCTCATATCCGACGTCTCGATCTCGATCTCAGGATTACCAACACCAAATTAGTCCATGTTACAGATCTGGCTTGCTTCCGTCAACTCACTTATTTGATAATCCGTCGGTACGACGATCCCACTTCCGTATCGTGGGGCAACCCGACAACGCAGATCACTCTTCCTCCTCTAGAGGTGCTAGACTTCCAGTGTTCTGGAACTCACACGCGTTTCCCAAGCGGATCAGTCCATCTCCCGTCCTTGCGCCACCTCTCGCTTTGGATCAAAGATAGCGAACTTCTGGTGGATACGATCGCGCCGTACGCGCCAACGCTGCGCTCTCTCATAGTACGATACCGCATCCTCGATTCTCTTCCGCCTCGGCTGTTCAGTCTTCTCCCCAAAGTGGAGGAATTTGCGGTCAGAGGCTATTTGGACGGTGCTAACGACTACCCTCCCTCGGGTCATCCCCTAAAGCGCTTGATCGTCTTCTCTCAATGGATTGATCCTCTCCAAATACGCCAACTCATCACACGACTTCCTCCTATCCACCTCATCTTCTCCAAACTCGAATGGCCAACATACGCCAGGGTGGGACGTGCGCCTTGTGACGAAGGTCTTCAATATCTTGTTGACGAGGGAAACTTTGACCTGGCGATCCACCAAATGAAGGAGCTCGCGGCTCTCTGCGAGTCTAGAGGTATTCGACTCGAGGACAACTACGGACGTACACTCGCAGAAGCTGAAGTGACCGACGTCACGAAAGCAAATGATACGTCCATTCGTGACAACACAGCAGAATAGCATGTATTTGCACGGACAACCAACCAGCGAGATATATGCGACAGGCACGGAAGACAGAGAATAACCCAAGAGGGGAGATAGGACTTCAGATACCCGATGGGTGCGATAGGGGAGAAAAAGACGAGCCAAAAAACAGTACTAGTATTTGAAAGGAGCGAACCATGAGTGTCGTTTGAGCATATACTTAATAGGAGACGTTCATAACCGATATCAAAAGTGATCGAGATTGAGAAATTGGAGCTGAGGGGCCGGGGAACACGAGAATGTGCGTTTGTCACACTACGCTCCCAAGTAAAGTCTTGAATGAAGTGTAATGCCCTAACCAGATCTTCGAGCCCGGCGAGGCAATTTTTGATTGCAGGCATTACAAAATGGGATTGTGTAGTCACTTGCATATACGTCGCATGCACTGTCAACTCACATGTCCGGAGAGGAGATGGTCTAAGGGGTAGTGTGCGACCAGACAAGATGGCAATAACTGTCGGCACCTGGCCGCGATCCAATAGTTTCATTAGGAACCCAACGTGGCGGTCGTGGTCACGGTACGTATGTTATATACCTTCCCATCTGTCCAAGCAAATACAATCTACTTGGGATTGATTGAAGTTGCAAAGCGAGGTGTTGATATTTCTGTAGGATTGAGAATTGCGGGAGACGGATGTGCGAGCGCTCAGAGCTCCGGTTATCAGCACCCCTGGGAACCGTGTCTCACGTGGCCATGTCTCTGGATTATAAGAGCCGTATTCTGGTTTAGCACGCCCCAACACAAACACGATTCCGAGTGAGAGACCAGGCGGAAATTCCAACAGGGGTACAAGAGACTTGTGACACAGGCAGGGCATTGGAGCCACCGGATAGCCATGCACGCGTACGGACTTCAACTCTACCACCACCCGTACTCCAGTATGCCTGAGGGATCCCCATTCGCACAAGTTCCCGTAGAAGTATGGGAGGCCATCTTGGACGAGGTTATAAGGCCTGGGGTCGCCCTAGATACCAACTGCACGCTGGAGAGCTTTCGTGACTTCTGCCGTCGGCTCGGAGGAGAGCCCTACAAAGCGTCGGAGACACAGCGTCTTATATTGCGTCGGGTGTGTAAGAGGTGGAAGGAGTTTGCAGAATCAAGGTCACACAGGCGTCTCGATTCGCACTCGCCTCTGGGGCGCTTGTCACCCTCGATCATCCTGCGCGCGGCGGATGTTCACTACACAAACGAACATTTTTCGAAGTACCTGACACAGGACACAAAGTGGAAGATCGTTCGAGTCGACATCACGAACGAGGAACCGTATTTGCTCAATCACTTGGCGGAAAATGCGGGCTTCCATCCTCACATCCGATGTCTTGATCTTGATCTCAGTATTGCCTACAACAAACCAGTCCACATTACAGATCTGGCTTGCTTCCGTCAACTCACTTATTTGAAAATCCGTCACTTCAGTCCCACTTCCGAATTGTGGGGCAACTCGACAACTCAGATCACTCTTCCTCATCTAGAGGTGTTAGAATTCAACAGTTCTTATTCTCACACGCGTTTTCCGAGCGAATCAGTCCATCTTCCGTCCTTGCGCCACCTCTCGCTTTCGACGATGCTCCGTACACATCTGGTGGATACATTCGCGCCGTACGCGCCAACGCTGCGTTCTCTCGTAATACGATACCCCATCCTCTATTTTCTTCCGCCTCAGCTGTTCAGTCTTTTCCCCAAATCGGAGGAATTTGCGTTCAGAGGGTACTCGTTGGCACTGCCCAATTTGCCTCCCTCGGGTCATCCCCTAAAGCGCCTTATCATCCTCTCTCAATTGATTGATTGTCTCGGAATACGCGAACTCATCGAGCGACTTCCTCCTATCCATCTCATCTCCTCCAAACTCGAATGGCCAACATACGCTAGGGTGGGAAGTGTGCCTTATGACGAAAGTTTTGGATATCCTGTTAGAGCGGGACACTTTAAGCTCGCGATCCGTCCGTCGGAGAACTGACGTCATCAGCCCTACCAAATGAAGGAGCTCGCGGCTCTCTGCGAGTCTAGAGGCATTCGACTCGAGGACAACTACGGACGTACACTCGCAGAAGCTGAAGCGACCATCACGAAAGCAAATGATACGTCCATTCGTGACACTACAGCAGAATAGTATTTATTTGCACGGACAACCAAACCAGCGAGATATATGCGACAGGCACAGAAGACAGAGAATAACCCAAGAGGGGAGGTACTTCAGAGACCCGATGGATGCAATAGGGGGGGACAAAGACGAGTCAAAAACAATACTAGTATTTGAAAGCGAACGAGAAGAGCGAATCATGAATATTGTTTGAGCATATACTTAATAGGAGAAGTTCATAACCGATATCAAAAGTGACCGAGATTGAGAAATTGGAGCTGAGGGGCCTGGGAACACGAAAATGCGCGTTTCTTCTGGAGGGGCTGGGGGAAATTACGCGATGTTCTTTTGGAAAATGGGGGGACACACACAAAAGCGGCAGCGGGCGGCGGAGTCCAGCAAGCGTGGGAGAACGAAACGGGAACGAACGAAAAACACTAAGTCGGGTAGACCATTTCATCGAGAAAACACGGAGAGCAAAAGAGAATAGCCTTATGTGACAAACTTGGTTTAGAACCAGAGAGACGAGAGTCTTGGAGTGGTAAGGAGAGAGGAAGCAAGCAGGGGCGAACGGCGAGCGAGTTGTTTGCTCTCGTTTGAGTACGTACATGGCACTGTGCCATGGGAAGGGAGAGAGGAGGGTAGACGGCGCGGTGGGTCGTAGGGTTGAGCTGTTGACTCGAGTGCAAGAAGGATAATGTCGAATGTCGAGGGTTAATATACTGTCGTGTGACTTCCATGGACAGCCGTCGCGGGATTTGAATTTGCAGGTCATATGTACGATAAAGAGTTAGATTTGGACTTGGGTGTATGTGTGTCCGTGTATGTAGGTCAGTGGTCGTATGCCGAGTCGAAAAAGGCTTGCGTAAACCGGTATTACACAAGTTTGATTTCGTCCCCTAATTGCTTAGGGGTACCTCGACCCATACGCTCCAGCGCCACCAGTCGTAGTAGCAGCCGCGGTCGCACCGGCAGTACGGCTCGCATCTCCCGCCCCTCCACCAACGCGGAAGGTGGAGAATAACCCAGGGAGCTCATCAACGCCCGAGGGGTCCCCGGTAGCCGAACGAGGACCTCCGGGACCTCCATTCGCACCACTTCCAATCGTACCATTGCCGCGGCCGGCGCTGGGGAGGCTATAGAGTGAGTCTCCACGAAGGATATCGGATGCAGCGGGGAACTGTGGGCTCGCGTCGTCGAACTCGAATCCTCCAACACCGAGTGCACCACCGTGCACGGCACCTCCGTTGCTCATACCCATTCCAAGTCCACGCCCGGCACCACCAAAGCGGTCCATACCGTCGTAACCGCCAAATCCTCCATAGACAGCACCGCCGGCACCACGACCGATGGGCAAGTCGTCATAACCGCCTCCGCCACCGTACCCACCTCCGTACGTGCCAGGGCGAGCAGAAGAGTTCTGAAGTCTGCCACCGTAGGTGCCAAGGAGCTGGTCTTCGAGGACGGAAGACGGTCCGGCTCCAACTCCAGCAGCTCCATACGCTGCATGACCCATTCCCATGCCACCTCCGTAGCCCTGCGCAGGGTGCCCACCATATCCACCACCATAGTAGCTATATCCATCGCCTCGGCCAAACTCACCGCCGCGGGGTGGCGGAGGCGGGTACATCCCACCATGTCCGTATGCCCCTCCGCCGTTGGGCATATATGCGCCTGCAGTTCCGTTGGGATAAGGTGACCCGTAAGCGTTTGACGGCGGTGGAGGACCCCCAGTTGGCGGGATGGGCCTCAGTTGACGAGCTGCGCCTCCGTTCGGGCTTAAACCACCACCATTGTTGAGAATAATATCCTGGAGGCGCTCGATGATATGGTTAACTTGATCGTTGGTCAGGGGTCCTTCAGGAGCTGGGGTGGCAATACTTGGTGGGTAGCGGTTCCCTACAGGTCCGCTATTAGCGTTCTGAGGAGACTGGGGGGTTGCGGATACAGCCGGAGGGACAGGGGTTGGAGCAGCCGAGGAACGATCTACAAATGGAGAAGTAGCGGTCAGGTATACAGATGTATCGGGTGGAGTGAAGATACGCACTGCGGCCCCAGCTCAGGCGGACCTTACTGCCTCCAATCGAATAGCCGCTAAGTGCCTCAATAGCGCGCTCTGCGTCGGTCTTACGGACGAATTGGACGAAGCCGCATGATTTGCCGGGAGGTACTTTGACCTAGGGACACGTATTAATTAGGGACAATAGAAAAATGCATAAGAGATGGACATACGTAGTGAATGGGACCAAATGGCGCAAAAAAGGTTCTCAGGGTATCCTCAGAGATAAGGGGCGAAAGCCCACCCACAAAGACCTAATCAAACGTTAATTGAAGTTGCGGCTGGGCTGTCGTGGGTTGATACGCACCGTTGTATTGAGGGGGTCCGAAGGGGCACTCGGGTCTGGAGCGCCGCCGAGTAAATGCTCAAGCACAGTACGAGTATGGGGATTTTGGTGGGCCCACTGTTGAATCTGAGCGGAAGTCAATCCAGGAGGAGGCAAGATGCCCGGGTTGTTCGGATAAGGGCCTTGCGGGCGGTGCTGACCATGCTGAGCCATGGTGTTGGACAGTTGCGCGATGCGGGCAACGAGACTCGGGTGCAGCTCGTTGCGGTAGTTGTTCTTTGATATCTGAGAATCAGCCACTGTGCTCGTGACGCTACGAAGGCGTTGCATAGTCGTGGGGTCGACCAACGTGGGGGCGACGACCGGAGTATTCGTGGCCTTGCGGACTGTGACGGGAATTGTATCTGGTGCTTCCTCGTCAGTGGCAGCGGCCTTATTCTTGGCCGTAGCATGCGATAAGCGCACTGAGAGGGGAGACCGAAAAATCAGATAGGACCATTGCAAATGTGAAAGATGACACACTGGGACGAGATTTGCAGTAGAGGCCTTGCATCTCTGTCAGTGCGCGGATTTGATCAGCCTCACTCGTGAATCTGTTGCATAACGGGAACAACGGCGGGTCAGAGGTGGCACTACAACCAAACATCGCGCCCAATCGGGAACAGCACGCTACAGCAATAGAATAAATGATATGTGGCGCTTGCGGAAAGGTGCCGCCCCGATCGAGGACAATAGAACCAAAGGACGCACCGGACAAATCCGTAACCCTTGGACACGCCGCTGAAGGAGTCGACCATAACCTTTGCATTACAGCATGAATGGAAGGGGGCGATGAGTCGGGGCGGAAAATCGCCACGAAGGCCGAGATTAGGATTGCGGAAGACATTCATGAGGTCGGCATTGGTGACATCGCCTGCAAGGTCGCCAACGAAGATGCTGTACTCGATAGCGTTGTCGACGGGGCCAAGCTCCTTTCCAATAGCGGCCTGGGCGATGGGAGAGTCAGCCCAGTCGATTTTGATGGGGTGGTTGGAATTTGGAAGGAGAATTGGATGGGACGGGGGCGGAGCGTCGGGACCAAATTGATGGGAGACACGCTGGGCGGCTTGTGCGCTGGCCATGATGAGGAGAGCGTAGCCAGAGTTGTTGGGGTGACGAGTGGCGTTGGCTGCCACGGGGGGGCGGGGGATATGCATCTTGATTGTGTCCCATCCGAGGAGACTGCAGACCTGGACGAGGTAGTGCTCGTCCATCCAGGGTTCTAGCTCACCGAGGAAGAGGGTGGCATCTTGTGGGAAGTCGTGGTCTGTGATTCTGATGCGCAGGCGAGTGGGGGGTGAGCTAGTGGCAGGGGCACCATTGGTGGGGGGCGCGGGGGCAGCACCGTCGACGTGAGGAGACTTGGGACCGGCTTCAGAGGCAGGGGCTGAGGCAAGTTGGGCGGGGGTCGTGTGGACTCCGGGGTCGTGGAGGGTGGAGGTTGCGGACATTGTGTGGTGATGGAACTGGGGACGCGCGAGACTTGATCTAAGTACGTTGATAGCTAGATATGAGCTTTATAAACTTGAAAGGCAGTGATGTTGGTGTGAAGCGAGTGCGCGGAAGCAGTTATCGACAGGGTTTCGGTACGAGACGGGCGAGAGGCGAGTGTCTGAGAGAAGAGAGTGGCTGCTCTTGCACAGTGTAAGGGACAGTGTCGAGCAACAGAGTCGGATGCTGCGAGAGACGGTGAGGCGCGAGCAAAAGGACGGCAGAGAAAGAGTCCAAGGCTCGGGGCAGGAAAACACAAACAAACAAGACATCGAAGGGAGACTGCAGATCCGCCGAGAAATTGGCAGGCAGGCACGAAGGACGTCGAGGTCGTTAACCAGATCCAGCTGAGACTGACGTAGACGACGACAACGACGACGTCGGCTGGGAGTCGAGAGAGGGTGGGAGGCAGGCAGAAGATGTGGCAGGTGTAAATGATTTGCTGTCTGCTGGTGCTGGCTGCTGCCTGTCTGCTGCCTGGCTCGGGAGGGACGGCCGAATGGGGGACGTTGGAAGCCAGAGCGAGCCAGGGACCCAGGGACCCAGGGACCCAGCCAGATAGCCAGATTCGAATCTAAGAGAACCGAGCCTTCGGAGCCTCACCTCGATCACCATCAAATAAGTAATAAGTAATAAGTAATAATCAGTAATAATTAATAGCTAATTAATATTCCTTGGTTACACCTCTGCAGGGACGCCCTCAGACCTCAGAACCCAGAACACGTACTTACCCTCGACCTCCACCCGTCCTCCCTATCGCTCGCCCGAAAAGGCAACCCTCCGCGGCATATCCCGAAAACCCACTCTTGCCCCTCCACTCCCGCGGTCTCCACTTGCCGCGAACCACGGCGACCCCGGCGACGCTCCTCACTCACTGTCTCCCGCCGCCGGGTCATCATGAGCCCTAAATCTGGTTTACAGCGCCAGGTCCTCGCGCTCTATCGACGGTGTGTCCTCGTTTGATCCCCGCTCAGAGCCCAAGCCCCACGCCCGCAGCACCAGCTGTATTTCCACCCGCATTGAAACCCTGACGTTACGCTCCAATGGACCGATGAACACCCTAGTGCCCTCCGCATCCCCCGCACGAAGCCCCCTCAGGCACAAGCAAATTTCCGCCTCTTCATCCGCCACACCTTCCGCACCTACGCCGTCGCGGTCTCCCCAAAGCAAGTCGCCGCCGTCGAGCATCTCCTCCGCAAGGCGAAGAAGACGGTTGAAATGTGCGAGTCCCCCACCGTACGAGATGTCTCGCTCTCTGCTGCCATGCGCGAGTGAGACAGCCACGCAGGGGGTGGCGTGCAGTACAAGCTTTTACTTAATCTGCTCCTGATTGCACTCCGCCCGACTAATTTGGAAGGCATTAATGTGGGAACTACATATCCAAGTCGGTCCGCACTCCCTAAAAAACTTCTTCCACTTTGTATACCACTAAGCTCGGCAATATCTAAGTTGGTTGTCAATCTCCACTGCCATCGGCCGACATTCTCTGAGCCTCACCGCCATCTGTCAACGACAAAACAAAAGTCTCACCAACCAGGATCGAACTAGTGACCTTGAGGTGGTTCTTTTAATTACAGTCTCACGCCCTACCAACTGAGCTATGGTGAAGCCAAAAATGGGGCCATGTATTTTAGAAAGCTAGATTTGATTTTGTCAGTCTTCCGAAATCCATTCACCCGGACTGAGTCATATTAATTCACACGAAGATCACGCTCAATTCCGAGATGAATGGCGCACGAGGGAGCTCACCACGCACCACGTGGAAACGGGGACGTGGACGGTTGGGAGATGAAGGTGGCAATTGTGCGTCTGCTTCGCATATCTGAGGCTCTCTGTGTGGTCACCCAATAGACGTGGTGGGTCCTTCTTTCCACTTTGAGGTCCGACACGTTATCGTAACCACCTTGTAATTGCTTTAACCTATCACAACGGCTAGGAGTAACTATTCCAGGGGTAAATAAATTGGGAATAATCCGAGAAAAAACCATTTGCAATGTGGGATATACATAAGATAATCCATGATTTTTCCACTACTATTGATGGCCTATATATGGGAGATACT
>Ga0307513_10001884_pt1 | contig 29799 bp, 26 predicted proteins | sample 15_EM_MG_FD_202174 | JGI IMG/M metagenome (GOLD analysis project Ga0307513, IMG submission 202174) | Populus trichocarpa ectomycorrhiza microbial communities from riparian zone in the Pacific Northwest, United States - 15_EM | ecosystem: Host-associated > Plants > Roots > Unclassified | place... | reverse complement strand
TGGCCATGATCATGAACCTGTGGGTGCAGCCGGCGGCGTTCCGCGAGCTGCGACAGGAGCTTTTCCAGGTGCGGACGGACCTCGCCTCAAGCCTTGTGCGGGAGGGCGAGTTCACCGAGCCGGTGAAGGGCCTCACCGTCTATGCCCAGAGCGTCGACGGCAAAGGCGACCTGCACAACCTCTTCATCCACCGGCTGAAGGCGGACGGCTCGGCGACGGTCTACATGGCCAACCAGGGCCGCATCGCCAAGCGCAAGGGCCAGGCGGTGCTGGTCCTGCGCGACGGCTCGATCCAGGAGTTCTCGTCCCGCGAGGTCCTGCAGTACCTGACCTTCTACGAGTACCCCTTCGAGTTGGGCGCGCTCTCCGATTCGGCCGAGCTGATCCACTACAAGCCCTCCGACCGCTACCTGCACGAACTGCTGTTCCCGGACCTGCAGCAGGGCTGGGAGCAGCGCAATCGCCTGGGCCTGCTGGCCGAGGCCCACGCCAGGCTGTCCTCACCGCTCTACAACATCGCCTTCATGGCCATGGCGCTCTCGGCGATTCTCGGCGGCGGCTTCTCCCGCCTGGGCTACGGCCGGCGCATCGCCACCATTGGCGCGGCCGCCGCCGTCGTGCGAATCGTCGGTTTCGGCGTGCAGTCGGCCTGCGACGACAACGCCTGGCTGAACATCCTCCAGTACGCCGTGCCGCTGCTGGCCACCGTGATCGCGCTGCGCAGCGTCTTCCGCCAGCGGGTGAGCCGGTTCATCGACATCCAGCGCCGCCCGACCCGCATCGCCCCGGCCGCCGCATGACCGGGGCGGGGCGCATCGAGCTCTATGTGCTGGGCCGCACGCTCGCCGGCGTCGGCGCGGCGCTGGCGGTGATCGCCTCGGTGATCGTGCTGGTGCAGTTCGTCGAACTCTCCCATTCCGTCGGCGTGCGCACGGATGTCGGGCCGGAGGAGATCTTCGGCCTGACGCTGATGAAGTCGCCTTCGGTGATCCAGGTGCTGCTGCCCTTCGTCTTCCTGTTCGGCGGCATCGGCGCCTTCGTGGGGCTGAACCGGCAGAGCGAGCTGGTGGCCATGCGCGCCGCCGGCGTCTCGGCCTGGCGCTTCATCCTGCCCTCGGCCGTCGCGGCCTTCGTCCTGGGCGCGCTGGCGGTGGCCGTGCTGAACCCGGTCTCCGCCGCGCTGGCCGCGCGCTTCGAGGTCGAACGCGCCCGGATGATGGAGAACTATCTGGGCGACATGCCCAAGGACGTCTGGCTGCGCCAGGGCGACGAGCACACCCAGATGGTCATCCACGCCAAGGCCCGCGACAAGGTGGCCGGGGCGGTGCGGCTGCGCGGGGTGTCGATCTTCATCTACCAGAAGAACAAGGCCGGCCAGCCGGAGTTCAAACGCCGCCTGGAGGCGGCCGAGGCCACCCTGAAGCCCGGATTCTGGGAGCTGAGGGACGTGCGCGAGGCCAGCGCCGGCGAGAGCTCGGTCTATTCCGACAGCCTGTCGATCCGCTCGACCCTCGATTCGGAAGCCGCCGTCGAGCGCTTCGCCTCGCCCGAGGCTATCGCCTTCTGGAAGCTGCCCGCCGCGATCCACGCCACCGAGCAGGCGGGCTTCTCGGCCTCCGGCTACCGGCTGCGGTTCCAGCAGCTCCTGGCGACGCCCCTGCTGTTCGCGGCCATGTCGATCCTGGCCGCGGCCTTCTCGCTGCGGCTGGCGCGATTGGGCGGCCTGGCCGGGCTGGCCGGCGCCGGCGTCGGCCTTGGATTCGTCGTCTTCTTCTTCAACCAGTTCTCCGGCGCGCTGGGGCGGGCGGACATCATCCCGTTGTTCGCGGCGGCCTGGGCGCCGGCCGTCGTGGCGCTGCTGTCGGGGCTGACGCTGCTCTGTTACACCGAAGACGGTTGAATCCTGCGCCTGCCCGGCTATGCAGGCGGTCAGGTCGCCCACCACTTGTCGTCGCCCGCCCGAGGGGATTTGAAAGTCAGATGAGTTCGCTTCGGCGCCCACCGTCCGCAGCCGTCAAACGCATGCTCCTTGCGAGCGCGGCGATGGCGATCCTGTGGCCGGCCTGCGCCCACGCGCAGATCCCCACGCCGGGCGTGCTTGAGCCCGGCAACCCGATGGTGCCCCGCGAGCAGCGCGGCCAGAGCCTGAAGACCAACCCCATCGAGCCCGCACGGGCGCCCAGGGCGGCGCCGGTCGTCAACGACGGCCTGGAGCCGGGCGAGCTCTACATGGAGGCCGACCAGCTCACCCGCGACGACAAGAGCAAGATCACCACCGCCGAAGGCCATGTGGAGATCCGCTACGAGGGCCGCACCATTCGCGCCGACCGCCTGGTCTACCAGGAGGGCGAGGAGGCCGGCCAAGGCGTCATCCGCGCCTATGGCCACGTGGTCACGCTGAACGCCGACGGCACCACCGAATTCGCCGACCAGCTGACCCTCGACGACAAGATGCGGGCCGGCGTCGCGCTCGGCTTCTCCGCGCGGCTGCAGAACAACGTGAAGATCGCCGGCGCCAGCGCCATCAAGCGCAACGAGAACGTCCAGGAGCTGAACAAGGCGATCTACACGCCCTGCCCGATCTGCGCGCCCAACGGCAGCTCCAAGACCCCGACCTGGTCGATCAGCGCCGACCGCGTGGTGGAGGATAAGGCCAAGCGGGTCGTCTACTACACCCACGCCCGCATCCACGTCCTGGGCGCCACGGTCCTCTACCTGCCGGTCTTCTGGCACGCCGATCCCTCCGCCGACCGGGCCTCCGGCTTCCTGACGCCCAATATCGGTGTGTCCGACCGGCGCGGCGTCTCTTACGACCAGCCCTATCTGTGGGTGATCTCGCCCTACTCCGATCTGGTGATCAGCCCGCAGTTCAACACCAAGGTCAATCCGTTCCTCAACGGCGAGCTGCGCAAGCGCTTCTACTCCGGCGACATCGACGCGCGCTTCGGCGTCACCCACGACCGCGACTTCGACGGCAAGGGCAACGCCTTCGGCGCGGACACCACCCGCAGCTATATCCTCGCCCAGGGCCTCTTCCGGCCGGCGCCCGACTGGCGCGTGGGCTTCACGGCGGAACGAACCTCCGACGACCTGATCTTCGACAAGTACGAAATCGGCAGGGTCTATGAGGCGCGCGGCCCCTATGTGGCCGACGACCGCCGGCTGATCTCCCAGGCCTACGCCATCCGCCAGGACGCCGACTCCTATTTCTCGGCGGCCGCCTTCACCATCCAGGGCCTGCGCCCGGGAGATATCGACCGCACCTTCCCGGTCGTCGGGCCGCTGATCGAGACCCACTACGACCCCAAGCTCGAGGTCCTGGGCGGTCGCCTGCGCCTGAACGGCAGCGCCGTCGTGCTGACCCGCGACCAGTCGCCGACCGATACGACCACGCGGCTGCCCGGCCTCGACAGCCGGCGCGTCACCGCCGACGCCGACTGGCGCCGCAGCTTCACCTCGATCGGCGGCCTGCGGGTGGACCCCTTCGTCAACGTCCGGGTCGACGGCTACAGCCTGAGCGACGTCCTGACCGGCGTGGGCTCGGCGACCCGGTCGCAGTCGACCGGCCGGGTCCTGGCCGTGGCCGGGGCAGACATCTCCTATCCGCTCTACCGCCGCTGGAAAGCCGCGACCGTCATCCTCGAGCCGCTGGCCCAGGTGGCGGTCTCGCCGGACGCCAAGCAGATCGTCGTGGGCCGCGACCCGACGACCGGGGCGAAGGTCTATCTCAACGAAGACAGCGTCGCCTTCGAGTTCGACGAGACCAACCTCTTCCGCGCCAACAAATTCCCCGGCTACGACCTCTACGAGGACGGGGCGCGGATCAACCTCGCCGGGCGCGCCTCGGTGCTGTGGGACGATGGCCGCCGCGCCAGCTTCCTGCTCGGCCGCAGCTTCCGCGACTCGCGCAACGAGGTCTTCGCGACCCGATCGGGCCTGAGCGGCACATCGTCGGACTGGATCGTCGCCGCCGACGCCCAGCCCATGACCGGCGTGTCGCTCTTCGCCCGCGCCCGCCTCGATTCGAACGACTTCAAGGTCCATCGCGCCGAGGCCGGGGCGAACATCTCCAACAAGTTCGGCTCGGGCTACGTCCGCTACCTCACCGACGACTTCGACGTGAACCTGACCAATCCGCTCGATCCGCTCTCCAAGAAGCGCGAGAACCTCGACCTGGGCGGCGAACTCTATTTCGGCAAGAACTGGGGCGTCAGCGCCTACGGCAACCGCGATATCGCCCAGAACGCCTGGGTGATCCGCGACATCGGCGTCTTCTACCGCGACGATTGCACGCGGGTCGATGTCATCTACCGCAAGGAAGACACCGTGATAGGACGCCTCGGGCCGACCTCGTCGGTCAGCGTGCGCCTAACGCTCGCCACATTGGGCGGACCACTTTATGCCAGATAAGAATGCCGGCCTGACGAGGCCGCTCGAAGGAATGAAATCATCCATGATGCGCGCGCGTAACGTCACGGGCCGGGGGGCGCGGGACGCAGCCATCTTCGCGGTGCTGCTGGCGACCACGGCCCCCTTAGCGGCCGGAGCCCAGGCCCTGCGCGGCAATGTCGGCGCGCCGCCGCCGGCCGCCGCCGAAGCCGCGCCCGCTGCGGAAGCCGAGCCCACGGCCGCCGCGCCGGCGGCGGCGCGCGGCCCGCAGCCGATGTCGGAATCGGTGGCCGCCGTGGTCAATGACGACATCATCTCCACCTACGACCTCGGCCAGCGCATGCGCCTGCTGATCGCCACCTCCGGCGTGCAGCCGACGCAGGAGACCCTGCCGCAGTTCCAGCGTGAAGCCCTGCTCTCGCTCGTCGACGAACGCCTGCAGATCCAGGAGCTGAAGCGCGTCCAGAAGGAGCAGAAGATCAGCCTCATCGCCAGCGATGACGAGATCCTCGAAGAGCTCACCGACATGGCCAAGCAGAACAACCTCAAGCCCGAGGGATTCCTGGCCGCGCTGAAGCAGCAGGGCATCGGCCCGGAGACCCTCTACGAGCAGATCCGCGCCCAGATGAGCTGGCAGCGCTGGATCCGGGGCCGTTACGGCTCGCGCCTGCGCATCGGCGAGGACCAGATCAAGGCGACCCAGGTCCGCCTGACGGCCGCCGCCTCCAAGCCGCAGTTCCAGATCTCCGAAGTGCTGATCGACGCCGCCCGGGTCGGCGGCATGGCGCAGGCCACCCAGGGCGCCACCCAGCTGGTCGCCCAGTTGCAGCAGGGCGCGCCCTTCGCCAACGTGGCCCGCCAGTTCTCGGCCGCCGCCACCGCGGCCTCCGGCGGCGACGCCGGCTGGATCAGCCAGGGCGAGATGCCGGCCGAGGTCGACGCCGTGCTCGACCAGCTGCGCCCCGGCCAGCTCTCCCAGCCGATCCCGGTGAAGGACGGCGTCTACATCATCTACCTGCGCGACAAGCGCTCCGGCGCGGGCGAGACCCTGGTCAGCCTCAAGCAGGCCGCCATCGCGCTGCCCGCCGATTCCACAGCCGCCGACATCGACGCCGCGCGGGCGAAGCTGGAAACCGTCCGCGGGACGATCAAGGACTGCGCCACCCTCGAAGCCACCGCGGGCAAGACGCCGGGCGTGGTTGCGGGCGACCTGGGCGAGGCCGAGATCGCCGACCTCGCGCCCGAGTTCAAGGCGGCCGCCCAGACACTGAAGGTGGGCGATATCTCCGCCCCCATCCGCACCAAGGTCGGCCTGCACGTCCTGGCCGTCTGCGGCAAGCGGTCCGCCGGCGACGCCCAGATGGATCACGACCAGATCGAGAGCCGGCTCACCGGCCAGCAGCTCAGCATGATCGCCCGGCGATACATGCGCGACCTGCGAAACTCCGCGACGATAGAGACCAGGTGAGGGCCGGGCCGCTCGCGCTGACCCTCGGCGATCCGGCCGGCATCGGCCCGGAGATCGTCGTCAAGGCCTGGAACGAGCTGCGCATGTCCGGCCCGCCCTTCGTGGTGGTGGGCGACTACCAGTCGGTGGCCTCGGCCTCCGGCGCCTCCAACGTGCGCCGGGTGCTGGCGCCGGTCGACGCGCTGGCGATCTTCGAGGACGCCCTGCCGGTCATCGACCTGCCCCTGAAAAGCCCGGTGGTGGCCGGCCAGCCCTCCGCCAGCGCGGCGCCGGCGATCATCCGCTGGATCGAGACCGCGGCGGGCCTGGCGCTCTCCGGGGCGGTCGCGGGCGTGGTCACCGCGCCGATCGCCAAGGCGCCGCTCTACGAGGCCGGCTTCAAGTTTCCCGGCCACACCGAGTTCCTCGGCGAGCTGACCCAGGCCGCGACCTTCGACGGCGCGCGCGGGCCGATCATGATGCTGATCGCCCAGGACCTGCGGGTCTCGCTGGTGACAGTGCATTCGCCGCTGGTGGAGGTTTCGGGCCTGCTGACCGTCGAGGCGATCGTCAACGCCGGCCTGGTCACCGCCCAGGCGCTGCGCATCGACTTCGGCATCGAAGAGCCGCGGCTGGCCATGGCGGGGCTCAACCCCCACGCGGGCGAAGGCGGCGGCATTGGCCGCGAGGAAGTCGATATCGTCGAGCCCGCCGTGCGGGCGCTGCAGGACCTCGGGGTCAACGCCACCGGCCCCTATCCGTCCGACAGCCTGTTCCACGCCGAGGCGCGCGCCCGCTACGATGCGGTGGTCTGCCTCTACCACGACCAGGCGCTGATCCCGGTGAAGATGCTCGATTTCTGGGGCGGGGTGAACGTGACCCTGGGCCTGCCGATCGTGCGCACCTCGCCCGACCACGGCACGGCCTTCGACATCGCCGGCCGCGGCCTCGCGCGCCCCGACAGCCTGATCGCCGCCATCCGCCTGGCCGACCAGATCGCCCGGGCGCGGTCGGGGTGAACCTCGAGACCCTGCCGCCGCTGCGCGAAGTGCTGGCCGGCCACGGGCTGCTCGCCAAGAAGGCTTTCGGCCAGCACTTCCTCCTCGACCTCAACATCACCCGCAAGATCGCGCGGCTGGCGGCGTTTACGCCGGGCGAGCGGGTCATTGAGGTCGGTCCCGGCCCCGGGGGCCTGACCCGCGCCCTGCTGGAAGCCGGCGCCCGGGTGACCGCCATCGAGAAGGACGAACGCTTCCGGCCCCTGCTGGACGAACTGGCCGCCGCCGCGCCCGGCGCGCTCACCCTGATCCTCGGCGATGCGCTGAACGCCCACGAGGCCGAGATCGCTGAGGGCGAGCCCGCCCACATCGTCGCCAACCTGCCCTACAACGTCGGCACGCCGCTGCTGATCAAATGGCTGACCGGGCCGTGGACGCCGGCCTCCATGACCCTGATGTTCCAGAAGGAAGTGGCCGAGCGGATCACCGCGCCTGCCAACGGCGAGGCCTATGGCCGCCTCGCGGTCATCGCCCAGGCGACCAGCGAGGCGAAGATGGTCATGGAGGTCCCGGCGCGGGCCTTCACGCCGCCGCCCAAGGTCGACTCGGCCGTCGTGCGCCTGACGCCGCGGCCCGACCGGCCCTCCGACACCCGCCTCGACGCGCTTCAGAAGATCACCGCCGCCGCTTTCGGTCAGCGCCGCAAGATGCTGCGCGCCAGCCTGAAGGGCGTGGGCGGCGAGCCCCTGATCGAAGCCGCCGGCCTCGATCCCCAGGCCCGCGCCGAGACCGTCGACGTGGCCGGTTTCCTACGCCTCGCCGACGCCTGGATCGCGCGGCGCTAACGGCGTTGCCATGCCCCGCGGCAGGCCGTCCTATGGGCGTCTGAATCGCGTAAGGGGCGCCGATGCTGATCCTCCTGGGCGTGGCGGTGGTGGTCGTGGGCTTCGCCCTGCGGTTCAATCCGCTGCTGGTGGTGGTGGCCGCGGCCCTGGCCACGGGCCTCGCCGCCGGGCTCGCGCCGCTGGCCGTGCTGGCGGCCTTCGGCAAGGCGTTCAACGAGAACCGCTACGTCAGCGTCGCCCTGCTGGTCCTGCCCATGGTCGGCGTCGTTGAGCGAGCGGGTCTGCAGGAGCGGGCCCGCACCCTTATGATCCGTTTCAAGGGGGTGTCGGTCGGTCCGCTGCTGATCGCCTACATGGCGTTTCGCCAGATCACCTCGGCGCTGGGGCTCACCTCCATCGCCGGCCAGACCCAGTCGATCCGTCCGATCGTCGCCCCGATGGCCGAGGCCGCGGTGGAGACCCACGTCGGTGCGCTCAGCGACGCCACCCGCTACAGGGTCCGCGCCTTCGCCGCGGCCACCGACAACGTCGGCTATTTCTTCGGCGAGGACGTCTTCGTGGCCATCGGCTCGATCCTGCTGATGGTCGGCTTCCTGGCGTCGAGCGGCATCACCATCGACCCGATCCACCTGTCGATCTGGGCGATCCCCAGCGCGCTGGCCGCCTTCGCGATCCATTCGGTCCGGCTGTTGCTCTTTGACCGCAAGCTGCGCCGCGAGGTCCAGCCATGATCAGGCTGGGCGTCGTCTACGTCCTGGCCGGGCTGATGTTCGGGGCCTTCGCGGTCCTCAGCGCCCTCGACCGCGAAAACACCCGGCGGCTGGGCAACGCCGCCTTCTGGGGCCTGGTGTCGCTGAGCTTCCTGGCCGGAGACCGGCTGGGTGACCTCGGCAACGGCTTTCTGGTCGTGGGCCTGGCGGCGATCGCAGGCTTCGGCCTCCTGGGCCGCGGCCAGCCCGACACCACCACGCCGGCCGAGCGCCGCGCACTCTCCGAGCGCTTCGGCGAGAAGCTGTTCATCCCGGCGCTCACCCTGCCGCTGGTGGTGATCTTCGGAATCCTGGTGCTGAAGCCGCTGCAGGTCGGCGGCGCGCCGCTGCTCGATCCCAGGCAGGCGACCCTGATCTCGCTGGCGCTCGCCGCGGTGATCGCGGTCGCCGTGGCGGTGATCCTGCTGCGCCAGCCGCTGATCAGCCCACTGCAGGAAGGCCGCCGGCTGATGGACACCGTCGGCTGGGCGGCGCTCTTGCCGCAGATGCTGGCGGCGCTGGGCGCGGTCTTCGCGCTGGCCGGGGTCGGCAAGGTGGTGGGCGACCTCCTCACCGCCTACCTGCCCATGGACACCCGGATGGCCGCCGTGGCGGTCTACTGCCTGGGGATGGCCGGCTTCACCATGATCATGGGCAACGCCTTCGCGGCCTTTCCGGTGCTGGCCGCCGGCGTCGCCCTGCCGGTGCTGATCAACCACTTCGGGGGCAACCCGGCGGTGGTCTGCGCCATCGGCATGCTCTCGGGGTTCTGCGGCACGCTGATGACGCCGCTGGCCGCCAACTTCAACCTGGTGCCGCCGGCGTTGCTGGAGCTCCCGGACCGCTATGCGGTGATCAAGGCGCAGATCCCCACCGCCATCCCGCTGCTGCTCGCCAACATGGTGCTGATGCATGCCCTCGCCTTCCGCTAGCCGGCTGACGCCGCGGCTCGCGTCCAGCTTCGCCCGCATCGCGCTCGGCCACGTCGCCCGCGAATATCCGGTCAAGATGGACCACGTGGTCGGCGGGCCGGAAGACGTGAGGAGCCAGCGCGACCTGCACCCGATCTTCTTCGGCAGCTTCGACTGGCATTCCTGCGTTCATTCCCACTGGCTGCTGGCCTCGGTGCTGCGCCGGGCGCCCGGCATCCCTGAGGCTCCGGCCATCCGCGCCCATTTCGACCAGGCCTTCACCCCCGAAAAGGTCGCCGCCGAGACGGCCTACGTCCGCCTGCCCTCCTCGCGCGGCTTCGTGCGCCCCTACGGCTGGGGCTGGCTCCTGAAGCTGCAGTCCGAGTTGCTGACCCATGACGATCCGACCTGCGCGCAGACCCTGCAGCCGCTGGCCGACGCCTTCGCCGACCGCTTCCGCAAGTTCCTGCCCCGCGCCGACTATCCGATCCGCACCGGCGTCCACTCCTCGACCAGTTTCGCCATGGCGCTGGCCCAGGACTACGCCCTGGCCGCCAAGGACCGCGGCCTCACGGCGCTCTTCGCCGGAAAGGCCCGCGCCTGGCACCTCGGCGACCGCGACGCGCCGGCCTGGGAGCCCTCCGGCGACGACTTCCTCTCCGCCACGCTGGTGACCGCGGTCGCCCTGCGCCGGCTGTTGCCCGCGGATGAGTTCCTGCCCTGGCTGCGGGCCTATCTGCCCCGCGCCGCCGAGGGCCAGCCGGCCAGCCTCTTCACCCCGGCCAGCGTCAGCGACCGCACCGACGGCAAGATCGCCCACCTCGACGGCCTCAACCTTTCCCGCGCCTGGTGCTGGCGCGAGATCGCCGCCGCCCTCCCCGCCGGCGACCCTCTGGGCGTGGCCGCGCACGACGCCGCCGAGCGCCACCTGGCCGCCAGCCTTGGCCAGGTCGAGGGCGACTACATGGGCGAGCACTGGCTCGCCTCCTTCGCGCTCCTGGCGCTCACCGCCGGCGAAGGCCTTGGATAGATTGCCCCGTTCGCGCGCGCCTCAGCGCTCGTCGTGGAGCCGGCGCAAGACGGCCGGCGCCAGGCCCGGCAGGTCCTCGGAGATCAGGCCCGGTCCATGCAGTTCGGCCGCCTCGGCGTGGATCCAGGCGGCCGCGCAGGCCGCCTCGAAGCTTTCCATGCCCTGGGCCACCAGCCCGCCGATGAAACCGGCCAGGACGTCCCCGGAGCCGGCGGTGGCCAGCCAGTGCGAGCCGTTGGGATTGACCGCGCAGCGTCCGTCGGGCGCGGCGATCACCGTGTCGGCGCCCTTCAGCAGCACCACCGCGCCGGCCCGCTCGGCCGCGCGCCGGGCCGCGGTGATCCGCTCCGGCGCGCCGGCCAGCAGCCCCGGGAACAGCCGCTCGAACTCTCCCGGGTGCGGGGTCAGCACGTCGTCGCGGTCCAGCACCGAGAACAGCTCCTCGGGGTCGTCGCGGAAGATGGTGATGGCGTCGGCGTCCAGCACCAGCGCCGCGCCGGTGCGCGCCAGCGCCAGCACGTTCAGGAGCGTGGTGTCGGTGACCCCCGCCGCCGGGCCGATCACCGCGGCGTCGACGTCCCTGGCCGCCTGCTCGAGCTCCAGGTCGGTCTCGAACGGCCGCAGCATCACCGCCTCCAGGTGGGCGGCGTTCGACGGCAGCGCGTCGGGCGGCGACAGGATGGTCACCAGTCCCGCCCCGATCCGCAGGGCGCCACGCGCCGCCAGCCGCGCCGCGCCGGTGCTCCAGGCCTCGCCGCTGACCACGATCAGCCGCCCCCGCGCATGCTTGTGCGACGCCGCGCTGGGCCAGGGGAAGCGCGGCAGCCAGAGCTCCGGGCCGTTTTCCACGGTCTTGCTGGGGGTCTGCCCAAGCCCGATGTCGGCCACCACCACCTCGCCGCAGCGCTCGCGGCCGGGCTCCAGCAGGTGGGCCGGTTTCCGGGCGTGGAAGGTCACCGTCAGGGCCGCGCAGGCGGCCGGGCCGAGCGGCAGGCCGGTGTCGCCGGGGACGCCGCTGGGCACGTCCACCGCCACCACCTGCTCCGGCGCGGCGGCCATGCGCAGCGCCGCCTGCGCCGCCGGCCCGTCAAGGCGCCGCGACAGCCCCGCGCCGAAGAGGGCGTCGATCCACAGGCCCGGCTCCAGCGACCCGTTGAGCGGCCGCGTCGGTCCTTCCCAGCGGCTGGAGGCCGCCTGGGCGTCCTGGGTGGCCGGTTCGCCGAAGCTGCGCACCTCCACCGGCCAGCCGCGCTCGGCCAGCACGCGGGCGGCCACATAGCCGTCGCCGCCGTTGTTGCCGGGTCCGCAGAGCACCAGGGCCGGCTGCTGGCGGAACCGTGCGCAGACCGCATCGGCCACCGCCGCCCCTGCCCGCTCCATCAGCACCAGGCCCGGCGTGCCGGCGGCGATCACCGCCGCATCGGCCTTGGCCATCTCGGCGACAGTCAATATCGGGCGTATGTTCAAAGCCTTATCGCCCTTTCCTAAAGCACGCTCGTGGTGGCCTCGCGGCCCTTTTCCACCAGCACCAGGTTCGCGCCGTCGGTCTCCAGCACGGTGATCGAGGCGTGGTCCGGGCGGAAGGCGAGCACCCGGTCGTCACCCAGCAGGTGCGAGACCACCGCATTGATCGCCACATAGTGCGAGAACACCGCCGTGTCGCCGCGCGAGCGCAGCGAGGCTGCCATCTCGCGCCGCCAGGCGTCGTAGTCGAGGTCGCCCCTGATCTCGCCCCAGGTTCCCTCGAACACCTTGCGCAGCCAGCCCGGCCGCTCGGTGGGGGCGAGCGCCGCCGGCGTCGGAATCTCGCCCACCAGCGGATCGATCTCCACCTCGACGCCCAGCGCGTCCGCCGTCGGCTGCGCGGTCTCGCGGCAGCGCTTCAGCGGCGAGCTCACCACCCGCGCCGGCCGCTCGCCCGCCGGCCGCGAGAGCAGCCAGTCGCGCGCGGCCTTCGCCTGCGCACGGCCGGTCTCGTCCAGCCCCGGGTCCGCGTCGTCACCGCCCCAGGTCGAGGCCGGCTCGCCATGGCGGATCAGGTAGAGGCGCGGCATCGGGTCAATCCGGGGTGAAGAGGTTGGTCCGGCCGTCGGCCGAGGTGACCACGCCGGTGCGCCCGACCTGCTCGGACGCCTCAAGGGCGGCCAGCGTCGCCGGATCGCTCGGCGTCACCGCCACGAAGCGGCGGTCGTTCGCATCTCGCCCGACGACGATCCCCATGTACGGCCCCTCCCGGCGGTGGACGACGGTGTAGGTCTCGATCCTGCCGGCGCCTTGCGGCTGTTCGATGACATCGGGATGCGGCAGGGCGTCGATCTCGCGCTGGATGACCTTCGGGTCCTCGCGCTCGAACGGGACCGTGGGCCGCGTCGTCGAATAGATTCCCGTCGACTGCTTGGTCAGGTACCAGCCGTTGGCGGTGACCAGGCCGTAGGCGCCGGGCTTGGCGCGCAGCTTCCGGGCCATCACCGCGATGGAGTGCATGACGTAGTTGTTCCCCGGCCCGCCGGCATAGGGCAGCCCGCCGGTCACCGTCAGGCCGCGGGGATCGTCGAGCGACAGGCCCATCTCCGCCGCGCCGATCTCCACCGCAACGGGGAAGCAGGAATAGAGATCAATGAAGTCGATCCGGTCCAACCCGATCCCGGCCATCTCCAGCGCCCGCCTGCCGGTCAGGTGCATGGCGGGGCTCGAATGGAAGTTCTGCCGGTCTATCGGATTCCAGAGGTCGGCCGCGTCGGCGCAGCCGTGGAGATAGACCCACCTGTCCTCCGACACCCCCAGCTCGCGGGCCTTGGCCTCGCTGGCGAGGATCACGCCGGCCGACTGGTCGACCTCCATGATGGCGTTGAGCAGCTTCGGATAGGGGAAGCCCACCATCCGGTTCTTCTCGGAGACGGTCACCAGCTCCTCGGGCGAGCGCTCCACCGGGAACCAGGCCTCGGGATTGTGGGCGGCGACCTTGGTGAAGGGCGCGAACAGCTTGCCGAGCCGGGCCTGGTGATCCGCCAGCGAGCGTCCGTCGCGGGCGCGCAGCGCGTTCTCGAACAGCGGATAGATGTTGATCGGCCGGTCCAGCGCATGGCGCGCCTCGTAGGGCGTGACGCCGGGCCGGGGGTCGCCGAGGCGCTCCGGCTCGGGCAGGTCGCGGTCCTCGCGCCAGTCGTCGAAGCCCAGCCCCTTGGTCAGCCGCTTCATGGCCGACCCCAGGAATTCCGCGCCCACGGCCAGGCCAAGCTCGGTCTCGCCGCGGGCGATCCGCTCGGCCAGCACATTGACCAGTTGCTGGGGCGTGTTGCCGCCCATGTGTGAATAGACCGCCCAGCCCGGGTTCGCCCCGAGTTGCTTCGCCAGGCTCGCCGGCGGATTGTTGGCGTGCGGGATCGCGCCTCGGTTGGAGCCCGGCGCGTCGATGGTGAAGCCGGCCACGGCGAGCGCGTCGATGGCCGCCAGGCCCGCCGCGCCGATGCCCGCGTCCGCCGCCGCGCGTTCCGCTGCAATCTTCAGCAGGGCGGTCGGCGACGGCGATGCGGCCGGATCCCCCCGATAGGTGAATTGGCCTGCTCCGATAAGAACTGGGATCGCACTCCCCATACTTCCACTCACTCCCGACCTTGCTTCGCGGCGATCCTAGGGGCCGAAGCGGCGGCCACAAGACGATTTCGGCGCTGACTTGTTTTTGATCGACAGGCGCCCGATTCTTAAGCACGCGCCTCTTTGAGGCCCGGCCAGCCCGCCGAGCGTCCGACCCCGGCTTGTCCCCGCCGCGCCGATTGTGCTCGGTCCAGAACGCGACGGCCCGGGGGCGGGCGTCTTTATTTTGAGTGCCTGTCCGCCATGAAGAAGATCGAAGCCATCATCAAGCCGTTCAAGCTGGACGAGGTGAAGGAGGCCCTTCAGGAGCTGGGTGTCCAGGGCATGACGGTCATCGAGGCCAAGGGCTATGGCCGCCAGAAGGGCCAGACCGAGCTTTACCGCGGGGCGGAGTACGTCGTGGACTTCCTGCCCAAGATCAAGATCGAGGTGGTGATCGCCGACGACCAGCTCGACCGCGCGCTGGAAGCCATCTCCAGCGCGGCCCGCACCGGGCGCATCGGCGACGGCAAGATCTTCATTTCCGAAATCATCGACGTCATGCGTATCCGGACCGGAGAAACCGGGCCCGCAGCCGTCTAACCGCAACCACAATCGAGACCGCTAAAGGGGACTTCCTAAATGGCTACGACCGCCAAAGACATCCTGGCCCAGATCAAGGAAAAGGACGTCAAGTACGTTGACGTGCGCTTCACCGACATCCGCGGGAAGATGCAGCACGTGACCTTCGACATCGACCTGGTCGATGACGATTTCCTCACCGACGGCACCATGTTCGACGGCTCGTCGATCGCCGGCTGGAAGGCCATCAACGAGAGCGACATGAAGCTGCGTCCGGACCTGGACTCGGCGATCATCGACCCCTTCTACCAGCAGACGACCATGGCGCTGTTCTGCGACGTGGTGAACCCGGACACCGGCACCCCCTACGACCGCGACCCGCGCTCGATCGCCAAGGCGGCGCTGAACTTCGTGAAGGCCTCGGGCATCGGCGACACGGTGTTCTTCGGTCCGGAAGCCGAGTTCTTCATCTTCGACGACGTGAAGTGGTCCACCCAGCCGCACAACACCGGCTACTCCTACGACGCCAGCGAGCTGCCGGTGAACTCGGCCAAGGCCTATGAAGAGGGCAACATGGGCCACCGCCCGGGCCCCAAGGGGGGCTATTTCCCGGTGAACCCGGTCGACAGCGCCCAGGACCTGCGCGGCGAGATGCTGGCGGTGATGGGCGAGCTCGGCATGAAGCCGGAAAAGCACCACCACGAAGTGGCGCCCGCCCAGCACGAGCTCGGCCTGAAGTTCGACACCATGATCGTCATGGCCGACCGCCTGCAGCTCTATAAGTACGTGATCCAGAACGTCGCCCACGCCTACGGCAAGACCGCCACCTTCATGGCCAAGCCGATGTTCGGCGACAACGGCTCGGGCATGCACGTCCACCAGTCGATCTGGGGCGACGGCAAGCCGCTGTTCGCCGGCGACAAGTACGCGGGCCTTTCCCAGATGTGCCTCTGGTACATCGGCGGCATCATCAAGCACGCCAAGGCCATCAACGCCTTCTCGAACTCTACAACGAACAGCTACAAGAGGCTGGTGCCCGGCTACGAAGCCCCGGTGAAGCTGGCCTATTCGGCCCGCAACCGCTCGGCCTCGATCCGCATCCCGCACGTGGACAGCCCCAAGGGCAAGCGCCTGGAAGCCCGCTTCCCGGACCCGATGGGCAACCCCTACCTGACCTTCACGGCGCTGCTGATGGCCGGCATCGACGGGATCATCAACCAGATCGACCCGGGCGCGCCCGCCGACAAGAACCTCTACGACCTGCCGCCGCGCGAGCAGAAGAAGATCCCGGAAGTCTGCGGCTCGCTGAAGGAAGCGCTGGAGAACCTCGACAAGGATCGCGGCTTCCTGAAGGCCGGCGGCGTCATGAACGACGACTTCATCGACGCCTACATCGAGCTGAAGATGGAAGAGGTCATGCGCCTGGCGCTGCACCCCCACCCCGTCGAGTTCGACATGTACTACAAGTGCTGATCTTCCAGCTCGGACGCTAGAACCAGGGCCGCAGCGGAAGCTGCGGCCCTTTTCATTTCCCTCGCCATCCAGGGAAGGAAAGGATGCCGGTTGAGATTGCCCCCGCACCGGCCCTACAAGCAAAGATAGTGCTCACAAAGAAAGTCCTCCGGGGTTGAAACCAGCGCTCCTCGCCTTCGCCGCCGCCCTCGCGCTTGCCGCCGCCGCCGCCGCCCAGCCCTCCGAAGGTCCCCAGCCCTATCCGATGCCGCCGGCCACGCCGCCGCCCCAGGACGTGGCTTTCCCCGGCGTGCTGAAGCTGGAGGTCGACGCCACCGACACCCGGCGCCGCATCTTCGAGGTGCGCGAGACCATCCCGCTCGTGAAGCCTGGCCCCACCACCCTGCTCTTTCCCGCCTGGATCCCCGGCAACCATGGCCCCCGCGGCCAGATCGAGAAAGTCGCCGGCCTGATCGTCCGCGCCAACGGCAAGGTCATCCCCTGGACGCGCGATCCGGTGGACGTCTTCGCCTTCCACGTCGACGCGCCGCAGGGCGCGGCGGCCCTCGACATCGAGTTCCAGTACGCCTCGCCCACCGCCGCCGACCAGGGCCGGGTGGTGATGACGCCGGAGATGCTGAACCTGCAGTGGTTCTCGGTGGCCATGTACCCGGCCGGCTACTTCACCCGCCGCATCCCGATCGACGCCAGCGTGCGCCTGCCGAGCGGCTGGAAGTTCGCCACGGCGCTGGAGGTCGCCTCGACCGCCGACGGCGTCACCCGCTTCAGGCAGGTCCCCTTCGAGACCCTGGTCGACTCGCCGATGTTCGCCGGCCGCTACTTCCGCCAGATCGACCTGGCGCCGGGCGCGGCCGTGCCGGTGCGCATGGATATCGTCGCCGACCGGCCCGAGCTGCTGGAGGCCAGTCCCGAGCAGATCGCCCGCCACCGCGCGCTCATCGACCAGGCCTACAAGCTCTACGGCTCGCACCACTACGACCACTACGACTTCCTGGTGGCCCTCTCGGACCGCATGGGCGGGATCGGCGTGGAGCATCACCGTTCCAGCGAGGACGGCACGATCCCGGACTATTTCCTGGACTGGGCGGCGACGCCCTCGGCCCGGGACCTCCTGCCCCACGAATACAGCCACTCCTGGAACGGCAAGTTCCGCCGCCCCGCCGACCTGTGGACCGCCAACTACAACGTCCCCATGCGCGGGAGCCTGCTGTGGGTCTACGAGGGCCAGACCCAGTACTGGGGCTATGTGCTCTCCGGCCGCTCGGGGCTGCTCTCCAGGCAGGAGGCGCTTGACGCGCTGGCCGCCACTGCCGCCGCCTATGAGAACCGCGTCGGCCGCCAGTGGCGTTCGGTGGAGGACACCACCAACGATCCGATCCTCGCCTCGCGCCGACCGCAGCCCTGGGTCAGCTGGCAGCGCAGCGAGGACTACTATTCGGAGGGCCAGCTGGTCTGGCTCGACGCCGACACCCTGATCCGCGAGCGGTCCGGCGGGAAGCGTTCGCTCGACGACTTCGCGAAGGCCTTCTTCGGCATCCAGGACGGCAGCTGGACGCCCGTTCCCTACACCTTCGACGACGTGGTGGCGGCGCTGAACAAGGTCGAGCCCTACGACTGGGCGAAGTTCCTGCACGCGCGCATCGACGAGGTGGCCGCAACCCCGCCGCTCGACGGCCTGACCCGCGGCGGCTGGCGGCTGGTCTACACCGACGAGCCGACCGCCTACTTCAAGTCCGCCGAAGCGCGGCGGCGCAGCACCGACCTCACCTACTCCATCGGCGCCACGCTCAGCCGTGAGGGCGAGCTCACCGGCGTGCAGTGGGACGGGCCCGCCTTCAAGGCCGGCCTGACCGTGGGCGCCAGGGTGCTGGCGGTGAATGGCGTCGCCTATGACGCCGACCTCCTGAAGGAGGCCATCACGGCGGCCAGGACCGGCGGTCCGCTCAGCCTGATCGTCAAGGTCGGCGACCAGTTCAGCACCGTCCAGATCGACTATCGGGGCGGCCTGCGCTACCCGCGCCTGGAGAAGATTCCCGGCGCGCCGGACCGGCTCGGCGCCATCTACGCGCCCCGCTAGGCGCGAGGCGTCCGGCTGGCGGGCGCCGGCGTCATTCCTGTGCGCGGACGCCTACGCCGCATTGCCTTCCCGCGGCGGGCGATTCATATCGGACGCAGTCAGAATCGCCCCACCTTCACGGCTCCAATGCCCCCGCCTCCCGCCAAGTCCGCCGCCCAGCCTCAGGCGTCCCTGTTCGACGACGCCCTGAACCCGCCGGCCGCCGCGCCGCTGGCGGAAAGCCATGAGCCGCGCCCCGAGCCGGCGGTGGCCGCGGGCAAGCCCGCGACGGGCGGCTATTCGGCCAAGGACATCGAAGTCCTCGAGGGCCTGGAGCCGGTGCGCAAGCGCCCGGGCATGTACATCGGCGGCACCGACGAACGGGCGCTGCACCACCTCTTCGCCGAGGTGCTCGACAACTCCATGGACGAGGCGGTGGCCGGCCACGCCAAGGTCATCAGCGTGCGCCTGGACGCCGACGGCCTGCTCACCGTGACCGACGACGGCCGCGGCATTCCCGTCGACCCGCACCCCAAACATCCGGGCAAGTCGGCGCTGGAGGTCATCATGACCGTCCTGCACTCCGGCGGGAAATTCTCCGGCAAGGCCTACGAGACCTCCGGCGGCCTGCACGGCGTCGGCGTCAGCGTCGTCAACGCGCTCTCTGAACGCGTCGAGGTCACCGCCTGGAAGGACGGCTTCGAATGGCGCCAGGCCTTCACCCGCGGCAAACCATTGGGCGGGATTGAGCGTCTGGGTCCGACCCGCAAGCACGGCACCGCCATCGCCTTCCAGCCCGACCCGGTGATCTTCGGCGAGGGCGTCGCCTTCAAGCCGGCCCGCCTCTACCGGATGGCGCGGTCCAAGGCCTACCTGTTCGGCGGCGTCGAGATCCGCTGGTCCTGCGATCCGTCCCGCATCCACGACCAGACGCCCGCCGAAGCCGTCTTCCGCTTCCCCAACGGCCTGGCCGACTTCCTGGCCGAGCGGGTCAAGGGCATCGAGACCGTCACGCCCGAGCCCTTCGCCGGCCGCTGGTCGCGGCCCGGCGAGACCGGCAAGGTCGAGTGGGCGATCACCTGGACGCCCGCAGGCTTCGGCGAGGCGGACGGCTTCATGCAGTCCTACTGCAACACCGTGCCCACGCCCGAAGGCGGCACCCATGAGGCCGGCTTCCGCGCGGCGCTCACCCGCAGCCTGAAATCCTACGCCGAGCTCACCGGCGAGAAGCGCGGGACGATCCTCACCGCCGAGGACGTGGTCGCCCAGGCCGGCGCCCTGGTCAGCGTGTTCGTCGCCAACCCCGAGTTCCAGGGCCAGACCAAGGAGCGCCTGTCCTCATCCGACGCCCAGCGGCTGGTGGAAAAGGCGCTCGCCGACCCCTTCGACCACTGGCTGACCGCCCAGCCCAAGGCCGCCTCCGCCCTGCTCGAATTCGTCATCGAGCGCGCCGAGGAACGCCTGAAGCGCCGCAAGGACAAGGAGGTCGCCCGCGCCTCGGCCACCCGCAAGCTGCGCCTGCCGGGCAAGCTCGCCGACTGCTCGGGCAACGCCATCGACGGCACCGAGATCTTCCTGGTCGAGGGAGATTCGGCCGGCGGCTCGGCCAAACAGGCCCGCGACCGCAAGAGCCAGGCGATCCTGCCCCTGCGCGGCAAGATCCTCAACGTCGCCTCGGCCACCCTCGACAAACTGGGCGCCAACAAGGAGCTCACCGACCTCCTGCTGGCGCTGGGCGTCCAGGCGGGCGCGAAGTTCAAGGAAGAGGACCTGCGCTACGACCGCGTGGTGATCATGACCGACGCCGACGTCGACGGCGCCCACATCGCCAGCCTGCTGATCACCTTCTTCTACCGCACCATGCCCGACATGATCCGTTCGGGCCGCCTCTACCTGGCCTTGCCGCCGCTCTATCGGATCAGCCACGGCGGCAAGGCCATCTACGCCCGCGACGACGCCCACCGCGACGAACTGCTCGCCACCGAGTTCAAGGGCAAGAAGCCGGAGATCAGCCGCTTCAAGGGCCTGGGCGAGATGATGCCGGCGCAGCTGAAGGAGACCACCATGGACCCCTCCAAGCGCACGCTCGCCCGCGTCACCCTCCCCCGCGCCGAAGAGGTGGTCGAGGACCTCGTGGAAGCCCTGATGGGCCGCAAGCCCGAGCTGCGCTTCCAGTTCATCCAGGAAAACGCCGAGTTCGCGGTGGCGGACCTCGACGTCTAACGCGCCACCGCCTGGACCTTCGCGCGCGGCGTCGAGGTATCCCGCGGCTCCGGGAATCCGAAGCCAGGGCGTGGTCGAGCGATCCCGTCACCCATTTTAGGACTGCAACACACACGCCGTTCGCGCCGCGACATGCCGCCGCACGCCGAGGCTACGGTGCGGCACGTAAAACGTGCATACCAGCATACCGTATGATCTAAGTTGCCATCAGCGTCCTCCGGATGGATCCATGACCCGCCACCCCCCCAAGCGTAGATCGTCACCAGGCGCGGCGGAAACGACCCGGCGGCTGGAAGGAATCGTCAACTCGGCGATGGATGGGATCATCACCATCAACGACGAGCAACGGATCGTCCTGTTCAACCCTGCCGCTGAGCGAATGTTCGGCCTTACGGCGACCGAGGCGCTCGGCGAGCACATCTCGCGCTTCATGCCCGAGCGCTTTCGCGACACTCACGCCGCCCACATCCACCGCTTCGCGGAGACCGGCGTCACCGATCGCCAGATGGGCTCGCTGGGCGCGATCAGCGGCCTGCGCGCCAATGGCCAGGAATTCCCGATCGAGGCTTCGATCTCTCAGGTCGATGTCGGCGACGAACGGCTGCACACGGTCATCCTGCGCGACATCACCGAGCGCCAGGCCAGCGAGGACGCCCTGATCGAGAGCCGCCGACGCATGGAGGGCATCGTCGAGTCCGCCATGGACGCCCTCATTGCGGTCGATGAGCGGCAGCGGGTCATGCTGTTCAATCCCGCGGCGGAACGCATGTTCGGGGTCGAGGCCGCGAAGGCGGTCGGCGCGCCGATCGAACACTTCATCCCTGAGCGCTTCCGCACCGGTCACCCGGAACACATCCGCCGCTTCCGGGAGGCGGGCGTCACCAACCGGCGGATGGGCGCGCTGGGCGCCGTCAGCGGCTTGCGCGCCAATGGGGAGGAGTTCCCCGTGGAGGCGTCCATATCGCAGGTCGAGGTCGCGGGCGGGACGATCGCCACCGTCATCCTCAGGGACATCACCGAGCGCCGCGCCAACGAGGAGGCCCTCCACCTCCTGGCCCGTGAGGTGGATCACCGCGCCAAAAACGCCCTGGCCGTTGTGCAGGCGGTGGTTTCGCTCACCCGCGCGGCGACCAAGGATGAATTCGTCGCCGCCATCGGCGGCCGCATTGCCGCGCTGGGCCGCGCCCACTCCCTGCTCGCCCAGAACCGCTGGGAGGGCGGGGACCTCGCCCAGATCGTCGCCGACGAGACGGGCCCCTATCAGCGTGCAGGCCAGATCCGGATCAAGGGCTCCACCATCGTCCTGCCGCCGAGCGCCGTGCAGCCCGTCAGCCTGCTCATCCACGAACTCGCCACCAACGCGGTGAAGTATGGCGCGCTCTCCACCGACACCGGCTCTGTGGAAATTGGCTGGACCGTCCTGCCGAGCGGCGACCTTGAGCTGCGCTGGGTGGAGGCCGGGGGCCCGACGGCTGTGGAACCCGCCTCGACGGGCTTCGGCAGTACGCTCGTGAAGGAGGTGGCGACCCGGCAACTGGGCGGGACGCTCAGGATCGACTGGCCGTTGGCGGGCATGCAGCTGGTCGCCACCCTCCCGCCTTCGGCCTACCGCCCCGACCATGTCAGCGGACCAGCCGCCCCGCCGCCCGTCGACACCGCGGCCGCCCCCACCGTCCGGCCTCGTGGCCGCCTGCTGGTCGTCGAGGATGAGTCCCTGATCGCCATGGCGATCTGCCAGGACCTCGCCTCGCTCGGCTGGGACATCATCGGCCCGGCCGCAACCATCGCCGAGGCCCGACAGCTGATCGAGGGCGCGTCCTTGCCCGACGCCGCGGTGCTGGACGTCAATCTGTCCGGCCAACTGGTCTATCCGCTGGCGGAATGGCTGCAGGCGCAGAGCGTGCCCTTCGTGTTCTGCTCCGGCTACGAGGAGATCGAGGACCATCCCACCTATGAGGAGTGGCCGCGGGTGAGGAAGCCCATAAATGTCGATCTTCTGGACGACGAGCTGCGCCGCGTCCGCTACGCGGCCTGATCCGCAAGCCGGTCATTTGAGCGGGATCAAAGGCAGGAACAGCCTTCACCGCCATACGTTTGAGTCTGTGGTGCACGGAGGACCTGATGGCCAAGAAAACGAAATCGCTGCTCCCCAAGCGGATCGGCAAGGTCAAGGTCGGCAAGTCGCTGCGCAAGGGCGCGCTGGGGGATCTGCTCGCCTCCAAGGCCGGCCAGGCCCTGATCGCCGAGGCCGTCCTGGCCGCAGGCGCGCTCTCCGGCGCCAGGCTCAGGAACAGCCGCAAGGGGAAGGCGGTCGTCGCCTCGGCCCGTGCCAAGGGCGTCAAGGCCGGTCATTACGCCAGCGCAGCGGCGGCCACCTTCAGCTATGCCCTGGGCGAGGCGGTCCGCAGCTTCGCCAGCGCCCTGCACCGGGCCCCGGCCGAGCGCGCGGCGGCCGCCGACGGCCCGGCCTGGGCGCCGCCCGCGCCTGCGCCGACACCGCGACGGACCCGCGCCAAACGACCCGTCTCGCCGTCCGCCTGAGGCTGCAAGACGCCCGAAATCACGGCGCCGGGCGAAACCTCTGAACCTCTAAGTTCTTCCACGCGTTGACTTGGCGGAGTTGGCCCGTATCTTCCGCCGCGCGGGACGATATCCGTCCGCGCCGCCGTGGGCGCCCATTCCTAACCCAGGAACGGGGCCCGCCTCATCTGTAACGAATGACCGAATTTTCAGAACTGGGCCTTTCGCCCGCGACCCTTCAGGCTGTCGCCGACACCGGCTACACCACCGCAACTCCGATCCAGGCCGAGGCCATCCCCTACGCCCTGCACGGGCGTGACGTGCTGGGCATCGCCCAGACGGGCACGGGCAAGACCGCCGCCTTCACCCTTCCGATGATCGACCGGCTGAAGGCCGGCCGCTCCAAGGCCCGCATGCCGCGCGCCCTGGTCATCGCCCCCACCCGCGAGCTGGCCGACCAGGTCTCGATGTCCTTCGAGAAGTACGCCAAGGGCCAGAAGCTCTCCTGGGCGCTGCTCATCGGCGGCGTCTCCTTCTCCGACCAGGAACTGAAGCTCGACCGCGGCGTCGACGTGCTGATCGCCACGCCAGGGCGCCTGCTCGACCACTTCGAGCGCGGCAAGCTGCTGATGACCGGCGTGCAGATCATGGTCGTCGACGAAGCCGACCGCATGCTCGACATGGGCTTCATCCCGGACCTGGAGCGCATCTTCAAGCTGACGCCGGTCAAGAAGCAGACCCTGTTCTTCTCGGCGACCATGCCGCCGGAAATCACCCGGCTCACCAAGCAGTTCCTCAACGACCCGATCCGCATCGAGGCCTCGCGCCCGGCGACCACGGCCGACACCATCACCCAGTACCTGGTCCGCGTGCCGACCCAGGACCACAAGGCCAAGCGCACCGCCCTGCGCGCCCTGATCGAACGGGCCGACGTCAAGAACGGCATCATCTTCTGCAACCGCAAGTCCGAAGTCGACATCGTCGCCAAGTCGCTGAAGACCCACGGCCATGACGCGGCCCCGATCCACGGCGACCTCGACCAGCAGACCCGCATGCGCACGCTGGAGAGCTTCCGGAAGGGCACGCTGAAGCTGCTCTGCGCCTCCGACGTCGCGGCCCGCGGCCTGGACATCCCCGACGTCAGCCACGTCTTCAACTACGACGTCCCGAGCCACGCCGACGACTACGTCCACCGCATCGGCCGCACTGGCCGCGCCGGCAAGTCGGGCCAGACCTTCATGCTCGCCACGCCCGGCGACGCGCGCAATCTCGACAAGGTGCTGAAGCTGATCGGCAAGGCCCCGGAAGAGATCGTGCTCGATATCGACTGGGCGTCCATCAAGGACGAGCCCCGCGCCAGCCGCGGCGGCGACCGCGGCCGGGGTGGCGAACGGGGTCGCTCCGGCCCTTCGAGCCGCGACCGCGATCGCCGGCCGCGTCCGGTTCCGGAGCACGGCCAGACCGCATCGATGGAACCCTTCAACCCCGCCGCTGAGATCATCCAGTCGTCGGAGACGCCGGCGCCTCCACGCGCGGAGCGTTCCGAGCGTCCGGCCCGCGGCCGCAACCGCCGTGGCGCCGAGCCGCGTCCCGCCGCCGCCGAGGCCGCGCCCGCGCCGATGGAGGCCGTCCAACCTGCGCCGGTCCGCGACGAACCGCGCCCGCCGCGCGAGCGTCCGGAACGCCGGCCCGAGCGTGACCGCGCGCCCCGCCAGGCTGAACGGCCGCAAGGCGACCGGCCCCAGGGCGAGCGTCCGCCACGCGACCCTTCCGCCGGCCGCGATCGCCCCGATCGGGGCCGCGACCGCCAACCGCGGGACCGGGACGATCGCGACGACGGCGTCGTCGGCTTCGGCCACGATGTGCCGGCGTTCCTGGCCAAGGCGCCCCCGCCCCGCTCCGAAGACTGAGCGATTTCAACCGCTCTCTACCGGGACGGGTAAGGCGCCTGCGACAATCCGCGGTCGAACGCCTTAACCCCGTGTTTGTGCTTCGGAATTAGAATTCTTTCCTTGAGATCGGCTCCCGTGCGTGAACGGCGGCCTCTTGGGGATGCAGAAAGCCATGTCCGCGGACATCGAAACCTCGCTACGCGGCCCGCAGTCCTACGAACTGGCCCAGAAGGCCGTCGAGGTCATGGAGGCCCATGGCGTCTGGCCGACGGTCCTCAACTTCGAGATCTGGGTCCACTACGTCGGCCTGAAGAACAGCCCGCTGGCCGAGGAGATCGAGCGCCTGATAGCTGCCGGCGAGCCTTTCACCGAGAGCGTCGGCGAGGCGTTGGCCGCCCAGTTCCTGCCGGACTCCAAGCGCAACGGCGAAATCCTCGACGCCGGCGACGCGCTCTCCCGCGAGCTGCAGTCCGTCACCCTGGCCATCGAATCCGCCCAGAAGACCAGCACCATCTATGGCGAACAGCTGGCCTCGGCGTCCAAGACCCTGGCCGGCCAGGATATCGCCAAGGCCAAGGCGGTGATCGACGACCTGGCCAGCGCCACCCGCACCGTGCAGACCGAAAACAAGCTGCTCGAGCGCCAGCTCTCCGAGACCAATGCCGAGCTCGCCCGCCTGCGCGATAACCTGGAGCAGGTCCGCCGCGACGCCATGACCGACGGCCTGACCAACCTCGCCAACCGCAAGTCGTTCGACGAGGCGCTGGAAGCCGCCTGCGTCGAGGCCGACCGCAACGGCGAGCCGCTGTCCCTGGGCATCATCGACATCGACCATTTCAAGGGCTTCAACGACACCTGGGGCCACCAGATCGGCGACCAGGTGCTGCGCTACGTCTCCAGCGTGATCGGTCGCATGGGCGCCTTCCCGCGCATGGCCGCCCGCTACGGCGGCGAGGAGTTCGCGGTGATCTTCCCCGCGGAGAGCACCAGCGTCGCCATGTCCGTGCTGGAGGAGATCCGCGAGGAGGTGTCCTCGCGCGCCCTGAAGCGGCGGTCCACCAACGAAGACCTGGGCGCCATTACCGTCTCCTCCGGCATCGCCCAGCGCGCGCCGGGTGAGCCCTCGGTCAACCTGGTCGAGCGCGCCGATGCGGCGCTCTACGCCTCCAAGCACGCCGGCCGCAACCGCACCACCATCGCCGAGCCCGCCACCGTCGTCGCCGAGCCCGCCACGGCCGTCGCCGCCTGACGCGCCACGCTTTCCGCTAGGCTGACGCCGCGGTATCCTCCTTTAAGTCGCCCCCAACGAACTGCGACAGGAGAATTGCCATGGATGGCGCGACCGCACCGGCAAAGGTCAGGACCGCAGTCCGCGACCGCGTCGGGATTATCACCCTCAACGACCCGGCGACGCTGAACGCCGCAGGCCTCGACCTGGTGGCCGACCTCAGCGACGCCTTCGTGGGCTTCGTGGCCGACCCCGGCGTGCGCGCCATCGTCATCACCGGCGAGGGCCGCGGCTTCTGCTCCGGCGCCAACCTCTCCGGCCGCGCCGATGGCAGCGCCCCCGCGGCCAGCGACCCGAACGGTCCCAACGAGGCCCTGATGAAGGTCTACAACCCCTTCGTCAGCATGGCGCGCAGGTCGCCCAAGCCGCTGGTGGCCGCGGTCAACGGCGTGGCCGCCGGCATCGGCGTGTCGCTGGCCCTGGTCTGCGACCTCTGCGTGGCCGGCGAGAGCGCCTACTTCCTGCAGGCCTTCCGGCGCATCGGCCTGGTGCCGGACGGCGGGGCGACCTACCTGCTGCCACGACTGATCGGCAAGGCTCGCGCCATGGAGCTCATGTTGCTGGGCGAGAAGCTGCCGGCCAGGACCGCCCTTGAGTGGGGCATGATCAACCGCTGCGTGCCGGACGCCGACCTGATGTCCACCGCCATGGAGCTCGCCAGGGCGCTCGCCGACGGCCCCGCCTCGCTCGGCTTCACCCGCAACCTGATCTGGGCCGGGCTCGACGCCGCCTGGCTCGAGCAGGTGGAGGATGAGGCCTACGCCCAGGGCCACGCGGGGCGCACCGAGGACGCGCGCGAAGGCGTCATGGCCTTCGCCGAGAAACGCCCGGCCAGGTTCACGGGCCGCTAGGGGTGCGGCTCGCCGCCATGGTCGTCGGCGTCCTGGCGGTGCTCCTGGGCGGCGTCTGGGTGCTGCAGGGCCTGAATGTCCTGCCGGGCAGCTTCATGACCGGCGACGTCCGCTGGGCCCTGTACGGCGCGGTGCTGGCGCTGGGCGGCCTGGCGCTCCTCGTCTGGTCGCGCCGCGAGCCGCCGGCTTGAGCGTTCCCCTGCCGGGCCAGCCAGCTAGACAGTCGCGATGAGATTCGAACGGCCCCGGGTGGTGTTCGCCTACGACTTCGACGGGACGCTCGCGCCCGGCAACATGCAGGAGCACGCCTTCATCCCCGGCGAGCTCGGCATGGCGCACGAGGATTTCTGGGCCGAGGTGAAGCAGCTGGCCAAGGCCCAGCGCGGCGATCCGATCCTCGCCTACATGCACCTGATGCTGGCCAAGGCCCGCGCCAGGAATGTCGAGCTGACCGAGGCGAGCTGGAAACTGCGCGGCGCCAACCTGCCGCTGTTCCCCGGCGTCGCGGACTGGTTCGAACGCCAGAACGCGCGCGCCGCGGCGCTGGAGCTCGACCTGCGCCATTTCATCATCTCCTCGGGCAACCGCGAGCTGATCGAGGGCTCGCCGATCGCGCGCCACTTCGAGAAGATCTACGCCTCGGCCTTCATGTTCGACGAGGCGGGCGACGCGATCGGCCCGGCGCTCGCCGTCAACTACACGTCCAAGACCCAGTACCTCTTCCGCATCAACAAATGGACGCTGGAGGAATGGGACGAGGTGGCCATCAACAAGGTGCTGGCCAAGGATGACCGGCCGGTGCCCTTCGACCGCATCGCCTTCTTCGGCGACGGCCTCACCGACATCCCGACCATGCGCCTGGTCACCGACCAGGGCGGCGCGGCCATCGCGGTCTACAATCCGGACAGCCCCCGGAGCATGGCCGCGGCCCGCGAGCTGCGCGAGGATGGCCGCGCCCACATGGCCGGCCCCGCCGACTATACCGAGAACTCGCCGCTCGACGGCCTGGCCCAGGCCCTGCTCACCGAGATGGCCGCCCGCGCCCATGCCCGCAACCTCGTCCAGTGGCCGGACGAACCGGCCTAGGTCAGCGCCCGGGCCACCAGGACCACCGTCAAGGCCGCGAGCATCAGCGCCAGGACCACGCCGCCGGTCCAGAGCGCCAGCTTCACCAGGCCGAGCTGCAGCACCCAGTGCGGCCATGGCCCGCGGACCAGCCGGTACTCCGCATCGACGTCGGGCGGGCGCTCATGATCCATGCCCCATCCTGCGCCGGCCGGCGCGCCAAGTCATCGACCCGGCGCCGCGCGCCCGGCGGTCTATTCGGCGTTTGACGTCTAGCGCGACCGTTCGGCAGGGACTCGGCACGCCCTGCGACAGAATAGACGGCGCTCCCGCCGGTCCCTGCACCTGGCTTGACTAGGGGAGCCTGACCGAACACCGTGCGCTGACGCGTCGGGCGTCCGCCCGCGCGATTCAGGGGCCCAAGAGCCGGTGCGCCCAAAGGGCTCAAGCCGGCCGCGCGAGGGAACGGATGCGTCTGCTGGCGGCGATCGGCGCCTCTCTGGCCATGTGGGCCTTCATTCTCATGGGCATCGCCGGCCTGCTCCTGAAGGTGTTCAGCTAGGGGTAATCCGACCCCCCTAGGATTGCAGGATGACGGCCCGCCCTACCCGCCCCGCGCCCCCCGGCGCCCGCACCAGCCAGGTGCTGGCCGTGCTCTGCGTGGCGCTCGCCCTGATGTGCTTGGGCCTGGCGATCCTGTGGCAGCGCCAGCATGAGGCCGCCGAGTGCTGGCGCGCGGCCGCCGAATACCATCTGGCGCCGGAGGCCTGCGGCGGCGAGCCGGCCGCGCCGCGCTAGTGTCGCGCCCCCGCGCCCGTTAGTCTGCGCGCCGGAAGAAGCCGCGGCAGGTCGAGGATAGGGTCTAGCTCTCCGGACCCAGCAGCAGCGCCGGCTGCCCGCGGAACAGCCGCGCCACCCGCGCCAGCAGCAGCCGGTCGTCGAAGGGCTTGGCCAGATAGTCCTTGGCCCCCAGGCGGATCGCCTTTTCCACGTCGCCGGCGTGGTGGCGCGCGGTCAGCACCAGGGTCGCGGCCTTGTGGGCGTCGGGCTTGCGCATGTGCTCCAGCACCCCGAACCCGTCCAGGCCCGGCATGTTGATGTCCAGGATCATGGCGTCGGGCTTCAGGTCCTTCAGGCAGCGCAGCGCCTCGAAGCCGTCGGTCGCCGTGGCCACCTTGTAGCCGCCGATGATCAGCCGGGTCGAAATCAGATCGACGATGCTCTCGTCGTCGTCGACCACCAGCACCCGGCGCGGCATCAGATCACGCAGCGGCTGCATCGTCGCTCTCCACTCGGCATTCGGCGTCTTGCCCGACCGCATTGCTGATCGCCGCCAGCATGGCCGAGGGGACGATCGGCTTGGTCACCCGGCCCTGGAAGTCGCTGAGGTCGTCCATGTCGGGGGCGTCGCCGATGTTGTCGGCGGAAAAGGCCAGGATCGGCATGGCCTGGTTGGGGCCCGGCGTCCGGCGGATCGCCGCCAGGGCGGCGCGGCCGTCCATGCCGGGCATGCGCATGTCCATCAGGATCACGTCGAAGGGCAGCCGCTGGGCCACCCGCAGCGCGTCGTAGCCGCTCGCGGCCTCCGTCACCTCGACCCCGAACTGTTCCAGGATCGCGCGGGCAAGCTCGCGGTTGTTGTCGTTGTCGTCGACGATCAGCAGCCGCAGGCCCGCGAACACATCCTCGCTCCAGTCGCCCGCGCAGGCCACGGGCGTCACCGCGCAGGGCGCGGCCGGCAGCTCCAGCCGGAAGGTCGAGCCGCGGCCCACCCGGCTCTTCACGGTCAGCCGCCCGCCCATGGCCACGGCCAGGCCGTGGGCGATGGCCAGGCCCAGGCCGGTCCCGCCCTTGGTCCGCGTGGTCGAGCCGTCGATCTGCGAGAATTTCTGGAAGAGCTTCTTGCG
>Ga0307513_10001883_pt1 | contig 29799 bp, 20 predicted proteins | sample 15_EM_MG_FD_202174 | JGI IMG/M metagenome (GOLD analysis project Ga0307513, IMG submission 202174) | Populus trichocarpa ectomycorrhiza microbial communities from riparian zone in the Pacific Northwest, United States - 15_EM | ecosystem: Host-associated > Plants > Roots > Unclassified | place... | reverse complement strand
GTCCAATAACTCACAGCTGACCGAATCCCAGATCTTTCAATTACAAGATGAACAATTTGCCACATGGTTTAGAACACATGTAAGTCCTATCACAAACTCATTATCTCTTGCAATGTAATTAATTGTACGTCAATATTACATAATTTATGTGTATTGATTATTGTTGTATTTAATATACAAGATTTTATCAAATGGGAGGTAGTGTTGCTATTTCACTGTCTTTACTAAGCCTGGGCCCTGAAAGAAAAGTCAAGTGTTATAACGGGTATTTTGTCAATGGATATGTCTTTCATACTGAAGAATACGAGCATGGAAGAAAGACATACAACAGCGGTGTTTGTATTAAGGGATTGATTTCTAGTGAGTTTGAAGTTGACTACTATGATAGATTGGAAGAGGTCATCGAACTGCAATATCATAGCGAGCAGAATAGAGTGTTTTTATTCAAATGTTGTTGGTATGACACAACTGACAGAGGAATCAGAGTAGATCTTCACTATGATCTCGTTGAAATCAACTCAAAAGCTAGACACCGCAACATAAACGATGTCTTTGTTTTTGCAAAGCAATGCCAACAAGTTTAGTACACATACACCCCTTCCTTTAGAAAGGACCGATCAAGAGTTGATTGATTATCCATTTTAAAAACAAAACCCAAGGGTCGTGTCGAGGTTGTTTAGGATAAGAACAAAGACACAAGTGTGATAGATGAAGTCTTTCAAGCTAGTGAGTTGGTTGAACCATACTGAGGTGCTCCTTCGATTGACTTAGAAGAAAATTCAAATTTTCGTGTTTTCAACGATAGTCTTGTTGATGTTGACGCAGAGGAGTTGAATGTTGTTCTGAGCTCTACTAGTGGACTAGAGAATGTTGATGAAGAAGATGATAACCACATTGAAGAGTGCGATGAAGCTGATGATAACAATTCAATTGTGGACGAAGATGAAAATTTTGACTAAACATGTTGTAAAGCCTTATTTTTATAATGTAATATTTTGGAACATGAAATATTTATTCTTCTTTAATTGTTAGCTCTTGTTATTGTGTTGTGTGTGCTGTAAGTTTGCAATTCAAGATTTTATGCAGGAGGATAGAGACACATGGGGAGCAATATTGACAGTTTCACCGACGGGTACACCGACGGCCTGGTACCCATCGGTATTTCACCGAGTTGAAAAAAATTTACGGTCCGTGCCACAATCACCAACGGGTATACCGACGGTTGGCGCAATCACCGACGGACTGAAACTCGTCGGTATTTTACAGAGAGTTGAAAAGAATTTACGATCCGTGCCACACTCATCGACGGATGGCGTACATCCCGCAGCGCACGCCTGTCAGAAGCCTAGTCGGTCGGCACTGTTACCGACAGATTTGTCGACGGATAGATTAGTTTGGAGGGATGTTTGAAATTTTCGGTGCGAATACCAAATAATTACCGACGGCAATTACCGACGGAATTTAATGCCACCGACAATAATAAATATTTCATCGGTAATACCGTCGGAAAAAGTGTCATATTAATGTCTGGCGGGATTTTTGAATTTTTGGTGCGAATATCAATTAATTACCGACGGAAATAACTGACGGAACATTTATTACTGTCGGTGGCATTAAATTCCGTCGGTAATATTGTCGGAAAAATTGCTATATAAAACCCCCCTCCCCCTATTTGGTTCATTTTTTCTTTCGGCTCTTCATCTCTATTTCTCTTCTCCTCTCCATTTGTATTTAATTTTTGGAAGAGATTTTATTGTTTTGGTGGTAGTTTTAAACATATTAAAAGGTATGTATTCTTCTTTCTTTATCTTTGTATTTTTTTTTATTATGATTATTTTTTTGGTGTTCTTTGTTTTGTGTATTGTTTGTAGATAAAATCTTAAAATCAACACACTATTAAGGTAAGCATTTTTTATTCCTAAATTTATTTTGAATTGATGTAGTGTTTTTTAGTTTTGTGTATTGTTTGTTTTGTGTTTAGGATGTTTTGTGTAGTGTTCTTTAGTTTTTTCATTTTATTTATTAATTTTAGGATATTATTGTTTGTATTACCATAATTGTTATTGTTGAATTTATGTTTTAAATGTTAATTGAAATATAGAATTAAATTTAATTAGTTTATCTTAATTTTAGGATATTATTGTTTGTTATGTTGTTTGTTATTTTGATTAATTTTAATTGTTATTTATGAATTTGTATTGATGTTAGTTGAAAATATATAGATGTTGAATTTCTATAGATATTAGGTTGTATATGTTAGGTTGTATAGAGTTGATTTTGCAATATTTGTGTAATTATCAATATTTGTAGGTATGAAAACTGTGGGTAGTCTTTAATATATGAGAGGTGCTGTCAAATATTTTTAAATGATTGAATTTCTATAGATATTAGGTTGTATATATGATGTTGCTGGAGTCAATTGGATTGTGTTTATTGTAAAGAATGCAGGTTTGAAAACTGTGGATAGTCTCCAGTATAGGGGAGATGCTGCCGAATTTTTTTAAAATAATCAAAGTTAATTATGTAATAATTCATATACATTTGTGTAGATGCGTCGAATGAAATCTACAGCACGTCGTCAGCAGACGGTTGCAACTAGTTCTTCTAGCAGCGAGGAGGACATCTCCTTAGGTGCTGATCACGGCGATGCATCTGCGCCAACTTGTGATGCTGCCTCTTCTAGCACGGTTTCACAGCGCAGAGGCGGTGTGCCTTCACAGCGGAGTCAATTCACCGGCAAGTACCAGGCACAATGGAAGGATGACCTCTCAATGTAAGTTTGTTTAGGTTTTAGTTTTTTTATATACTTATAACATAATTTATGAACAACTAATTAATTTTTTATTATTTAATTTCAGGTTCACAAACATTGAGGCTGCCAGGACAATTACATCGGCATTTAAATCGTCGATGGAGATTCCATTGTTTCAATGGAGTCAGGTTTCCAGACATCCTGAGTGGAGACCTAATATCGATGCATGGTTTCAACGATTTCAGGTCGGTGTTAACTTTTAATTTCCAGGTTATTTTTAATAAATTATTTTTATAATTTTATATCTTGTACTATTTTTATTTTAAATGAATTATTTATATACACAATGTAAATTTGAGTGGGATAGGGCGAACAACAATGTTGTGAGGAGAGTATGGGAGAATCACGAGGCAACTAGGTAACATCGAAAATAATATTTATTTTTGTTTTATAATTTTATGTTCTTAATTCTAATTTGTTACTATAGAAGTAGGTTGTGTGATGTTTGGTATGACACCCGAAAAAAATCAAAAAGACATGCGAGGGAAAACGGTCTTGAAGGATGGAATGAGGTGGCGGTTTGGCGGGAATTCAAACTGCCATTCATCTCGGGAGATATATGGACGGCATATATTGAGCACGTGACCTCAGAGCGGTTCTCACGGCGCTCACAGTCCGGCGCCCACAACCGAATCCAGCAAATTCATGGTTTGGTGACCATGCATATCGGCGGCTCCGTCCCGTTCAGCGCACATGCAAAGCGGATGGTAAGATTAATTTTAATGAAATATATCATTAATTAATTTGTCGTTGCTTATAAATATATTTAACTTGCAACCTATTTTTTCCTTACAGGCTGTGTCTCGTGGACGTGAGCAGAGTCCAATGGAGCTGTTTGCAGAGACGCATGTGCGAAGTCAAGACCGCTAAAAGGGGGTGCAGCAATTCGTGGACAACCGTGCTCAGCACTTCGTGGTATGTTCGTTCAATCATTTTATTTTGTAAGTTATTATTTTCTTGAATTGAATATGATGGTTTTTTAAAAAAAAATTCAGGAGACCTATAATAGTTGGTTGAAGGAGAGATATGGGGACGATCCTTCGACCCATCTGGATTTCAATTTGAATTTGTGGATGGAGGTGGGATCGTCTGGTGGACCCGACAAAAATCAGGTTTACAGGCTCTCCAACACTACGGCCAAAAACTTGCGGTCAGCCCGTAGTGTCTCAACCGTTGGGAGCTCTCCATCAGTATTGAGCACCCAATCTGAGGAGTTCGTGGCCTTGAAAATACAATATGAACAACTCTCAAAGAATTATGATCAGCTCCATCAAATGGTCATGGAGATTAGATCATACATGTGTAGCTCTTTTTTGGCCGTACGGTCCCGGGAACAACCAGCCTCCTCCTCCTCCTCCAGCTCCGCCACTATTCTAGTTTAATTTTGTTTTTTAAACACATTATATTTGTAATGAATATTTGGATGAATATTATTTAACATTATTTTTATATTTTTAATGTTTAATACAATTTTATTTGTTTATTAAGCTTTTTTACTATTAATATTTTTTTTTATTTTAAATACATACCGACGGACATATTCCATCGGTATTTCACCAAGAGTTGCCAAACAATTACCACCTATGCCTCAATTACCGACGAAAATATTCTGTCGGTGTTTACCATTACTATTACCGATGGAATATATCTGTCGGTATTTGACAGAGTTCTGAAACATTTACCGCCATGCCACCATCACTAACAGAATATCCATCGGTGATTACCGTTGAAAATACAGACGGATTTATTTCATCGGTAATATTCTCGCGGGAATTTTTTTTGTCGCGCGTCGCCGTCTGTAATTCCGTCGGTGTTCCGTCAGTGGTTGGTTTTTTTTATTTCCGACAGAATAAGCGACAGAACGGGGAATTACCAACGATTAGTATAGCGACGGACGGATTCTATCGGTGAGACCGTCGATAATAATTTTACCGACAGATCTCATGGCTTACACCGACGGAAATAATCCGTCAGTAAAACTGTTTAATGGTGTAGTGGCTGGCTGGAACGGGGGGAGGTGATGGTCTAGTTTGGGGTGGTGGTGCTGGCGGTTTGAGCTGGTTTTGGGGAAGATGAGGTTGTTGATTTGAAGGCTGGAGGTGGGGGCGTTGGTGATGGAGTTGTTGTCGGGTGGCTGGTGTCAGGGGATGATAGTGAAGAAGGGAGAGTCATTGTGTCAGTTTGGTAGAGGAGGTAGGTTGCAGACCGTCGGTGGTAGGTTGACAGCCATGGGTAGAGAAGAAAGGGGGGATGGCAGTCTGTTAGTCTTGTGATGGGTGATCTGCTTTGGTTGAAGAAGATGGTGTGGTTTTTTTCCTGTATGGCTGGCGTGAAGGAGAAAGAAAGGGAAGTAAGGGGTCTGTTCCGGGTATAAAAACTAAAAAGGAAAAGGCTGAAGGCTATGGACCGCAGATGGGGCTTTTTCAGAGTTGTTTTGCGAGGTTTCAGGGTTGATTGGTAGCTGGCGGCTGGCTTCTTCAAAATGGATCCAGATTTTTTTGGTGCATGTATTTGGGAGAGAGAGTGTGAGCTAGAGAGAGCTTGATTTATTTATTTTTTGTTCTGTTTTTTTTTTTTTGGCCTATCCTTCTCTTGTGTGAAATAACCACTGATTTATAGGTAGAAAATTATATTTTCTTTCCTAATTTTTTAGTCCAACATGCAACCTAAATTCACTTTAGTCTCTTGTTTTCTTTCTTTTCATTTTGGTCCCTATATCCAAATATTTTTTATTTTTTTATTTTTTGTATTTTAATTTTTTTTGAAAAAGGCAAAATCATTGCCGACTCAATTAGAAAAACCAATGATTTTAAAAATGACACACTAAAAGTTGAACGCATTAAAAAGAAATTAGAAATTTGAATCCTTCTGGGCGATGTTAAAAATGTTGAAAATAACACAAATGTATCAAGAACATATTTTTTGATTTTTTTTATGATGAAAATATTTAGAAAAAACATAGGGTCAAAAATTAGGTTACAACACATCTGATCAAACTTACTCATTAACACCTCCACCATAGCTTCCATTCTATCCTACCTTTTCTTCATATTTCTCACCTTTTTTTTTTCAACACTTTTTGAAGACATTGTTTATACCTGAAATAAAGGTTAGTAGCAAAGAAAGTTTTTCCTCACATGTTTACTCTCATAGTAAAATTCTCTCCTCTCATGTTTCACACAATATTAGGTTTTTCACTGTAATAGTCTCGCTATGCCTTTTACCACTATATTTTCATAATTTAGTTCTTAAAAGTAACTTAGCAACTTATTAAACAATTGACCAAACTACGCAATGATTTATTTTGTGTTTAAAGACTCAAGAATCAACAATTATTCAAACTTTTTAAAATGAAGCTTAAGAAAAAAAAAACTTACGAGTAGTAGTGTAAATTTATTCGAATATAATAACAAAAAGGAAGACATGAAATAAAAGCAAGAGTTATTATTAAGAAACAACAAAAACTATGAAATTCAAGAAAATAAAGAAAATGATGTAAGAAATCAAGAAACTAAAGAAATTGATGCAAGATAATTCTATTTTACCAAAATATACAAGAAATCAATCATGATCACCAAGAATTTCCAAGACAAATTTCAGTTAAACCCTAGTTCATGCAATATCCAAAATTTCTGAATTTCTTTTCCGAGAACCTTTTCAAGATTGCGATTTTGATTCTTCTTTCTTTTGTTCTTTTTTTATATGTGCTGAATTTTTCAAGTCACAAAGATGAACACAGTTTATTGTTTTATATGCATATTTTTGGCAACTTCAAGATTGTTCCCTATCAAAATCGATTTTCTTCTACCTTTTTTTTTAAATCAAACACACAACCAAGATTAATCAAGAATTAATATTTTCTTTTTTGTATTAGTTGAAACCACAAAGAGAAAGAAACCAAGAAAACAAACCCTAGATATGGCAAGATCTAAAGAAAACCCTAAAATTACTTATAACAATGAAAATTAAAGAGATATAACATAAAATTGTCATGCTTTGATACCAAATTGATGTGGAATTGTCCCTTAGATTGCTAATTTGAGGTTTTAAGAAACGTTTGCAACTTGACCCAAAAAGAACCTTGCCTTAGAGACCAAAGTTATATGCAATTGATCACCCCTACCCTACACTTATAACGAGACATAAACAAGATGTATAAATCAAAATGAAGTTGATCAATCCTTCAAAGAGTTTGCAAGTTCAATCAAGAATTTAGTATGAGAATCAAGCACACAATATACAGCAACCTTAAAGAAAATTTTCATAAACTAAAAACTAATGTTAACAATTGGTTTATATAGTAAAAAGCTAAGCCTAATTTGACTTAATGGACCCAAACTTAATAAATAGACATTAACACATTAAAAGCTCAAAATAAGTAAAATAATAAAATAAAACATAACCCAAATAAACCCTAAAATGTTGTAGACCCTAAAATAAACTTAAAGATAAATATCTCAACTAAATAAAACAAGATCAAAGTCGAACTTTGTAATCCGCTGGCAAAATCAAAGATCAACTTCAAACAAATGGTTCTCCCTCGTCTTGATGAATTAGAAGGTCTATCATATATCACTGAAAATATATGAATATCTAGTTTTCAATACAACTAGAATCTCATCAAAATTCATTATATAGCTCCAACTATAGCCAAAACAGTAGCTAAAAGTCAAAATTAGCTGATTTGGATCTTTTTATTCCAATATTTCTGTAATGTCTTGATGCTCCCCTACATGTCATTATTGAACATAAATCAAATTAATCAAGGCTTGTTCTTCATTTTTTGATATCCTCTTGAACTCTATCTTAACTCATGTATCTTAAACAAATCTATTAATTGTCTCCTTGAATCTCTTTACTCTAAGTCTTATGACTGAATCCAATAGAATTTTTAATAGATCTCTTGATGTTAAAGCTAGAATCGCATCAGTTTGAGTTTACGAGAATAGTTTGGTTTTTTTATTCAATTTGAAAATTTATGTTCGTCCAAGATGTGAAAAATGATGACTTAAATAATGTTAAGGGTAAATTTTCCTTTATTTAATTTAGTTTTCGTCTCATATTTTTTAGTCATTCTCTCACTTTTTTTCTCTCTTTTAGCTTTACTTATTTTTTTCTCCCTCTTTTTTCTTTTTGTTTTCTTTTAACTCTAAATAATGATAACAATATTAGGTAAAAACTTAAAAATGTAGAAAAGAAATGAAAGTGTGTTTTGTATATTTTCAAATCTTGATATTTTTTACAATACGGATAGAATTGCTTTTAGGGTACAAAAACAATCATTACAGGTCTTAAAAACAATTTATTGATACATATATCTTAATATCAACCTTACATGATTAAAACGGACTCTTTAAAATAAAAAGAATTTGTAAAAAAAAAAATTGTAATATTTCTCATATTAAAAATTAGTATAATTCTAAAAACCTTTTATTTACATCTTGACCTTGTTTATTTGAGTTATGTATAGTTTTATTCTTATACACGACTTCTTTAGATAAAAAAAATAAAAAATATATTATATAGTAGAATTATAATTTTGTTAGGAGAAGACATTAAAATTATAACAATATACTAGAAGGAGACATTGTTATTAGAGAAAATTACCCTAAGTATTGTATGGTATAGTTATTTTTTCACTTTGTTTCCATTCTTATGGAAATTATCGAAAACATCATCGATTAATAAAAAGACAATTCTAATCAATCAAAATAACCTCATATATATTGTATATAAAATCTCTTTCTTCACCTTCCTCCTCCACCTCCTCCGCTCCCCACCCCACCACCACCACTATCACCATCACCAACCTAGTTCAATCCTAGTAGTATTTTTATTATTTTGATGCATCAAGGGTTTTTTAGTCATTAAATAAAATATAATGACAATCTTATAAATAATTAATCATTTTTTATTGATTTTTTTTACACCATGTAAAATGTTATGAATATATAAAATTTATGATGTTTTGTGTAATTTCTAAAAGAATAGAGGTAAAATAAAAAAAAATAATTAAATTATAGGAGTATCAGAGTAATTTTTCCTTGTTATTATACCAAATTCTATTGATAAAAATATAAAAAAATAGTTAGAATATAATTATTTATCATATTTTTAATTTCATATTTGACTAAATTTATTTTCATCATATAATCAAACTAATTTTTTCATGCCTTCAAAAAATTGAACAAATTTGATCACCGCTGTCAGATTTTAAATAAAATTATTCAGATTTTAATTATTAAAATATATATTAAATCCATAAATGTCCATTCTTTTCTCTCATTTTTCTCATTTATAAGAGATTTATAACAATAAAGCATATTAATTTTTAGGTTAACAATACACATGTCAAGCACATGAGAATAAAACTAGTTCTTTGAAGGAAAACAAAATGGACATACAAAATTTGTACATACTTATCAATGTGAAACCAAATTGGATGTGCATGGCATGTGCCTTTTGTAACAATCGCCTGGCAGTTGTTAGTCGTTGTATGAATAATAAGACCTCGTCGGTAGTTTATTACTGTAGTAATAATTATTTTTTAAAATATTTTTTATTTTAAAATATATTAAAATAATTTTTTTAAAAAAAATTAATTTTTAATATTAATATATTAAAATAATTTTAAACACTAAAAATATTAATTTAAAATAAATAAAAACGCTTTTAAAATTCAAAATCAGATATGCATTTGCATGTGGGTATGCTTGCACATGTTCGTTTGTCCAGGAAGGGGAAAAAAAACATAAGAAGAAAGAGAGATTTTCAATCGTCTTCTTGCGTGAATGTGTTGGAGTTGGACAATATAATTGTGCAGTTGCCTGAACGATGGTGCATGTAACAATCACGCGTCTATGACTCCCTTTGCAAGTTAAATGTGACAAAAGATTAATAGTTGAGGGAGGTATGTATGCTGCCATTAAACCTCTTTGATTGTTTAAAAATAGAAAAATCTTAAGGCGGAATGCTAGGTATTCAAGGACAGTGCAGCACGATAGTACCAACAATGGAGGAAACTCATACTGCCCTGCCAGGTCTTTTCATTTATGAATATTTCAAACAATGACAAAGGATAATACTTTCCTATCACAGCAGCTGCTGATGCCATGCGACAGGAAATCGAAAGAGTGTTCTGTTTCTATTAATTAGTAGTTGAAAACAGTATATTCTTTTCTTTCTAATCAAACTTTCCCGTCTTTACACATGCGGGACTGATCCATTGCAGCACAGCAGGAAAATACTGTTCAAATACGAATAGCTGAAGTTAGAATACTTCTAATACAAAGAAATCCAAATAGACTTAAGCAAATAAGCCCTGGAGCTTAGCCCAATAGCGATCAATATTGCAAGCTCTATCCTCTGTCTCTCGTTCTTGCCTCACGGCTTCTGCAAGAGCATTCATGTTTGTTTCTAGTTTTCCTTTTTGGCTAACGAGCTGGGCATAGAGACCTTCCATGTTTGCTCGGATGTGATCTTCTTCTTCTTCAATTTCCCGAAGCTTTTTACTTAACGCTTCCTTTTCTGCACTAAGGATGTTGATCTTTCTGGTAAGTTTTTCATAAGATGTCTTCAACTCAGTAATTCCCCTTTTGTCATCTTCAATACAGAACTTCACTGCTTTAGTCCAGTCAATTTTCTGCTCATAAAATGGGTGGCTTGTCACCAAGGTCTCAAAATTCTCAAGGTAGAATTGAATGATTTCTAGTTGCTGAGAATTCAGAAAAGGACAGTTCCTTAAATTCTTCAAACTGGACAGAAGCAACAGGCGATCAGCAGATATGGCCACTTCTACTGGGGATTTTCTTAAGATCCTTTTTATCAAAGCCATAGAATAACTGTATGTCTCCTCAAAGCTCACACTACTGGACTTGGGAGATTCGGTATGAGAATTAGAGCTTGACGCAAGCTGAGAAGAAGACTCTGGACTTGAGTTTATCAACTGTTCCATGCTGGCAAAGACAGACTCAAAATTCAAAGCAGGCCGAGTTTTGGTGACAGAAATTGATGGAATCTCTATAGCTGGTTGAGAAGCAGTGGTGAGCATGAGCTCTTGAGAAGACGTTGGGTTGGTTAAAGATGCAGAAGTCCGTACAAGGACTTGTTCAACAGGAGCGGCAGGAGATGAAGGAATGGTGTCCCTCTGCAGAATTGAAAAGGTAGGCATAACACGGTCCTCTGAGTTCTCATACTAAAAAAAAATTGAAGCTTTAAGTAAAGCATCACCTAAAGTACAAGGATATATAAATAGCTTAATTTCAAACATAGAATCACCTTCTCAGTTTCTTGAGAAGCCTGTTGAACTTGTTGAGAGATCTGAGGTCCAATTCCCGTGTGAGCTCGCAATTCTTGAGCTTGTATAGGATCAGCATGGTCCTCTGGGGCTTCATTCTGCAGTAAAATGGAATTTATGTAAAGCATCACCTCAAAAAAAGTGAGCATACGAATAGCATAATTCCAAGTATGAACATTACATTATCATTTACTGGAGGCTTTTCATCGTATTGATTAATTTGGACTTCAGAATCTGTGGGAGTCGGGGAACTCTCTTCCTGGAATCAGATGCCATTAGCACTTAAAAAACTTTTTATAAAATGTATTTTTAAAAGGAGATAAGAGCTACCTCATCATTTGAAGCAGTAAGAGACTCTTGGTATCTAGAGGCCAATTGAATGATCTCAGGTTCACTTTTGATGACATGCTCTTTGGTGTTGAATGCTTTTTGAGGGACTGGAGGGTATTCTTTAGTGCCATCTGGATATTCAGTGACATGCAAATTCTCAGGAGCTTGTCCCTCTGATCCAGTATGCTGTCCATTTTTATCTTGTGTAGGCTCGTTGGGTAAGCTCAGCAGTTTGGACTGTACCACTCTATCACTCTGCAAACATGAAATTAGTTAATTTTGAGTCAATCAAAGACGTAACATTATAAAAACAGGGTTAATAGATATGGAGAGGATTGGAATGTGTTGGGGAACTTATTTTGTGTGATTCACTGGATGAAGTATCATGAAGATCATATAGGGTACTTGAGGTAGCCAGAGTTGGATTCTGATTCTGGGGAAGGCCATTTCATAAATTTTGTATGGTGTAAAGTGGGAAAAAAAGAGTTGGGAGTTTGAAGTGTAATTTGGCCTTCTGTCCATATTGGTTTATGATAGCAAATCCAACAGAGCAAGATTTCAGTTGCTTATGTTTATTGGTAGAAAAGAGATATAATACAGAAGAAATTAGTAAATTTGGTGAATCCGTACCATTTCTATGAACAACTTGTGTATGGTGGCATTAAGGTCGTGTGCCCAATGTACGCTATCTCCAAATTCTTTCTGTACTACTTTCCGTAGCTTTGGTGTGCTTATGACTCCTTGAGAAAAAGTTTTCATTTGGGGGCACTCTTGCACTAGCACGCACTCTAAAGATGGAAGCTTGATTGCACGATAACCCAAATGAAAGCTTGCAAGGCGTGGCAAACAGACAAGTGCCAAATGTTTCAATTTGTGAAACATAACCTCAGTTTCTGCTTCAGTTCCCTTGTTAACTACTATTTCGTCCATCAAAGCACAGTTTCTTATCCCTATCCTCTCGAGTTGCACAAGACCTGATGCCATGGATGGTGAAAATATGTTTCTCAAGCTGCTACAATTATGAACTTTCAACCTTTTCAGGTTTCTAAAGTCCAAAATTCCAGGAAGATCCCTGTTCCATATATGCCTCAACTCAGGTAGGTCGACCAAGTGCAATTCTTGTAAATTGGGCAACAACCTATCATACCCCTCCTCAGCACTGAGCCCTTCCAAATCAAATACTCCTTCAAGAGACTCACAGTTCTTCACATGCAGATATTTCAAATTATTCATGAACTTTAGTATATTGGATGGAATAGCAGTAGAGACAATTGCACAGTTATCCACTGTGAGCTTTCCTAAATTGCTAAAGCAGTTGAAGGGAAGTTGTCCGTGCCATCTATCTTTCAATTGGGGGAAGTCAGAGAGCTTCAAACTCCATATGCCATTGCATCCAACCTGACCAATCCAATCCAAATTGTGGCATTAGTTAAGAACACAAAATAATACCACGTACTTAGCCATTCTCCATACTAAAATAAATACTTAACTCCAATTGCAAGACAAATGGACAAGTTGTTTAAGATTGATAAAGCAAGAATTAGTACGTACCATTTTTGTGTACAACTGTTGTAAGGTGGCATTAAGGTTGCCATGCCAACACTTTTCATTCATAGAATCCTTTTTCCAATATACTCCCTGTAGCTTTGGTGTGCTTGATATTCCTTGAGAGAAAATTCTCATCTTTGGGCATTGCTCAACCACCATTCCTTTCAAAGATGGGAATATGAAGTTGTAATTTCCAGGGCAGAAGCTTGTGAGATTTTCTAATCGAACAAGTTCCAGATATTCTAGTTTGCTGAATATGATATCATCATTTATTTCACCCCCCTGTTTTGCCACAATTTCTGTCACCAATTTGCAACTAACTACGATCAACTTCACAAGTTGCACAAGACTTTTGGCTGTTGAGGATGTTAATAGGTTCGATAATCCATGGCAAGAGTGTACATCAAGAGTTTCTAAATTATGAAACAATACAGTTGACGGTGCTAAATTGACCAAACTGTTACAAGACTGCATTTTTAGAGACTCGAGAGTTTGAACAACTGAAATCAGCCTGTATTTTGGCTCCCATATGTGTGCTATATCTTGAACTGAATCTATAACTAAATTTTTTAACCCTGCACGCTTCCTAGTATGTTCATCTGAATCAACAGGCCCCCGAATGTCTTCATCTTTATCAACACATCCTTCATTCAAGAATATCTTTTCGAAAGAACTACACGACACAGAGAGTGTTTCTAGATTGTGTATGCTTTGTAGGAAACCAAAAGGAATAGGATCTAGCTTTCCATAAAAGTTTTTCAGCTTGATAACTTTCAACCTGGAATAGAACTTCCCTGGAAGTTGGCAACACCAAATAATTGAAGTAGCTGGGTCTTCCCCATTCAATGACAATTCCTCCAAGTTGGAGATTATCTGCAAAGCACTCAAACAAAATCAAAGTGGGAGCTGGTATTCCCTTATCATTAAACTAATTTCAGCAGCAGTAATTTACCACTTAGAAAGAGAATGAAAAATTTTTGCGCTCATGTTCCTATAAAGTGGTCTAATCAGTGAAAAGTGCATTGAAAAGTTTGACCACGTGTAGGACTTCTTTCAATTGACATCTACTATTGCAAGTCCAGTTTTAGGGTGAGAAGAACCATTTGGCATGAAATGGATCAGACTTTAGAACATTTGTTTATATCATATTTCATTTTCATTTCTATATATATTACTTTATTTCTTTGCAAGTGTAATATTTTATCAACAGTCCACTTCATTGAAATACCACCCATTTCCATGTACAAACTTTAAATAAGATGATAATCTTGTTTGGATGATTCAACTATTCTTTCCATGCCATGGTGTTTTCAAGGATGTCTTTAGATGTAAACCAAAACAAATTGCCTTTTTTAACACGTACATAAAGGAATTTTTGCAACATTCTCTTATATCTCCAAGTACTGTTCTGACTCTTTATTTATTATGATCACAAAATTAAGTTGAAACCAACTAAATTTCTATAGGATCTTCTGTTTTAGGAGCAGAAATGAGTCAAATTAATCAAAAATCCGCTTCAAGAACCGATGACGCAATTGAGCTATGGTTAAAGAAGATTCATCTGCTACGAAAAAACCAAAACCAAGTTATGCAATTCTTCATCAACAAAGACGTTTTCCACTCTAAGAATAATTTATAATGATAGGTTTCTTAGTTTAGGGGCTAAAATTTCAGTGATGGGATAATTTGCAAGCAGGGGCAGAATTTACATAGTAATTTTCAGAATTACTTAAGAGACTAGTCTTATTTAGGAGTTTGGTGTCTTCCTCTTTAATAGTTTATTCTAGTTTAGTTTCTTTCCTAGTCATAATTATTGCGCAAGAACCTATTGAAGACAAACACCAAATTTCTGAACAAGTCTAGAGCACAAGTAATTCTGAAAATTACTAAGATACCCAAGATTTGCAGGAACACACAAGAACTTATTATTCCACTCCTACTTACAAAATAACCCATGACTGAAATTCTAGTCCTTAAACTTGAGTAAATCATCAATTCATCATGAGCATAATATATTTGCTACAGTACCAACAACCAGTCAAAGCAGCTGCTTTAAACAAAGGCTCGCAGTAGATGCCACTTATCAAATATCAATCTATCTAAGCAAAACCATTAAAAAAAAAAAATCAGCATACATATCAACTGACCAATGCAAATGAAATTTTAAGCATTTTTTGAAAAACAATTATTACTAATTATGCAAGCTAGGCACTGATGCCTAAACTACCCCCTCCCTCAACAATAACAGCTTAGGTAAATTGAGGTTTGAAAATGTCCATCATATCTAGAGTACTAAAAAAGAAAAAGTTTAAAGAGAAAATCCTGAAGCAGACTCTTACCTCTTCATCAGAGAAGAGAGGTTGCTGTATTGGAACAGTGGGATCAATTTCACCTTGAACTTCTTGTAGGTAAAGAAATTTTGAATCGAAGTACATGATATTGCCACAGCCCGACACTGCTAAACTTTTTAGCCTTGGACATTCCCATGTATGTTTCCCTGGATAGAAGTTCCTGAATTTTCGTATTTCAATAAGATCCAAGGAGGTTAACCTAGGAAACATAAAATGAGGGAATGCTTCGCCACCTTCTTGCTTGGCAACAATTTGCTCCACCCCACAATGCACTATCTCTAGCTTTTCAAGTTGTGGAAGATCTCTAGCAATGGAGAATGGAAATAGATTCTTTAAAACACCACAACCAAAAGCCCTTACAATTTGTAGATTGAGAAATTTGTGCTTTCCTTGAGGATCTTTATTCCATATATGCTTCAATTTTGGAAGACTGTTGAAGGACAAGTCTCGTAACTGAACATAGTTGGAAGGTTGAATTTCATCAACACTTGATCCTTTAAGGTCAAATATGGCTTCTAACATATTACAAAACCCAATCTCCAACACCTCTAATCTCGTGAAACTCCGTATCAAAACTGATGGAAAAATATTCACTATCCTTTTGCAACCTCTAATTTTAATTGATCTTAGTTCGCAAAAGGAACCCGCAGCAAGATTATCATGCCATATCTTTTCCAGGTTATCAATATGGGAGATCTCAATTTCAGCTAAGCTAGGGAATATTACCTGCAATTTCCATCACACTTTGTTAATAGTGGATACACCCACATATAAGATAAAATTCTATAGAAGGGACACTAGGAAGAGAACATTGGATGGAATGAGAAGCAGTGAATTGAATCAGACCAAAAGCAACAAATTGGTAACTTGAATCAGGTGTTTTTGTTTGCTTTTTAGTTTATATTTTCTTAAATTTTTAATTACATTATTGGCATTTGAACTTTATGAATCATATCAATCTTAATTTCTCATTTCCATGTCTCCCCTTTTAATAATATCCACAAAAGTGCATAAATAGAAGTTTGTTGCAAATTTCATTAAGCAGCTTATGAAAGCATGCAAGTAAGCAAATGTTTGGACACTTTTAGCAATAACCCAAGGATTGACCAACTTACACTCACAAATTTCTGCATCAAACCACCTAAGAAAACCATAACCCACCATCATTGCATGTCCAATGACGACTAAAGTTTTTTAAGGAGTTTTGGTTTATAGATTTTTGAGGGGGGGTTCATAATCCAGGGGTTGTTGAGAAAAGTGTTGCCAACATGTGCTCATTTGGGTGCTGGAAGAGCTACAGGGCGGAAATTATCAATACACATCCAAGAATGTACCTTGATTGGACAGTCTTAAAGAGTTGAGACACTAAAAAGAAAAACATCAAAGGTGAAGCACATGATAAATAAAATCAATGAATCAAACAATCATCATGAAAATAACCCACTTTAGTTCATAAATGAGATCATATTTATCAGTTTTGCAGAAAGAGTTTGCTCATTTAGCCATCAAAATATATATATATATATTACCAATTAAACCTCGCAAAGTAGAACTAGTGTGAAATGTCATTAAAAAAAGAAATAGAAAAGGTTAGGAAGCGTTTGCTCACTAGTTGACCGATCATTTATAAAAATAATTTTACAAACAAAATGATAGAAGAAAAATGTTTTTATAAATACAAGAAGGCTAGGAATAGTTTCCTCAACCATGTTGTACTTAAAGAGTTAAGCAAAATTTTGGGCAAACTTTTAAAGGGTGCTTGTTCTACATAAAATATTTTATAAAATAATTTTATTGTGGTTGTTTCTCATATAATATTTTACAAAAAAAAACTGATTAAAATAAAATATTTTACGGTCAATCTTTAAACTTAGTTCATTTATAGAAAAATATTTTCTACTTATGGAGTTGCATAAAATTTTATAAACGGTAATCTACTCACAATATCACCCAATAATTTCAACAACAAAAACCACCACCACCATCTTCACAACAGTCATTGTAACCACCACCATACTGCTACTACGAACACCATCATCTTGTCACTCCACCAACACCATTATCTTATCACCAGAGCAAATCATCATTATTCTACTACCACTGTACTTTTCACATTATTACTTATCAAATATCATAAAGTCTTTTCCATATAAAATGTTTTATTTTACATTTAAAATATTTTACTTAAAACAAACACCCTGTTATAAGTGGAAATGTTTCGCAAAGAACTTGATTTGATATCAATAGGCCTTCCACGTGGTAGCAAGGACCTCCAGCATTATGCAAGAAATTATCGACTTGATTACCAGAACGAAAATGGAATCTCTCTCCCTTAGCTTAACATAAAGATCTAATAAATAAGAGGTATCCCTCCCTGTATTCCTCTTATAAGTAAAATAATGCTACAACATGCTAAACAAACCCTTAGGTATTGGGCTGCCTCCTAATCCTTTACAAACTATATAACTCTAAATTTTGGTACACAGTTTGCCTTTATGGAAGACCAGTCAAGGCAATCACAAATAATTCAACGAAGGAATCAAATCTATTTACACATTAAAATCATAATTTGATTGCCTTGTTCTAGGTTTCAAAATGTTTGTGAGTTTAGTCATCCCTTAAAATATTTCCTTTCCAAGGGCCAAATTGTAAAATCAGTGTAATTTTAATGGCACAGATTTTAGATTCTAAAGTACCGCAAACTGTGATTATTAATTGGAATGATGCTAGAAATACTACAAAATTACAAAACATTCTACTATCTGATTTGGCCACATCTCATAATTACTTAATTTTGATTATGATATGTGTCATAATTAATACCACTGGCAAATAAGTGTCACTAATTTGTTAGTATCACTCTAAAAAGAGTAAAGGAAGAAACAGAAAGCATAAAGTAAACATCACCTTTTCACCAAATAGAGATTGAATAACATTTTTGTTGTTCTCCTCCGAGCTCCCTTCTTCGAGTTCATTGCCATCAGTGATATTTGCACATGAAAAATCAGCAGCAAATGTCTTAAATTCAGGACAAGCACATATTCTCATCCCTTTCAGCAAAGGACACTCAATTGAAGAGCCGATACAGAATCGTGTGAGTTTTGGAAGATCAGAGAGCTCCATGAACTCTAGTTTAGGGAACACTGTACTTGTTGTTTCTTCTTCCTTTAATCCTCCAATTGCTATTATTTCTTCCACTGACATACAATTCGTTATAGAAAGATGTTTGAGCTGCACGAGTTTATTCACCAAAGAAGACGGAAATAGATATTTGAGGCTGCCACATTGATTCACAACCAATCTTTGCAAATTTTGAATGGAAACTGAAAATGATGGGTGCTGGTCATTCCATAGCTTGTCAATGTTAATTGCATACAAGTTCAAATCCTCCAAGTTTGGGAACAAAATCTGCATTAACAAATTTTTTCATGTAGATTCTCTCGTTAGGAAATTAAAACAGGCACAGTTCAAAATGAACTAAAATGATGAGCGATTTTTCTATTTCTTATTTTTTCGCTTAATCACAGGACTTGACCCCAAAACTTCACTCCCTTTGCTTTGGATACCACTAAGCCAAAAACAACAATTAATGATTGTGGATATAACTGCAAACAAAAATTTTTACTAAAACTACAAAAGAAATCATCAAACAAATTGCAAGCTTGGCATTGAATAGATAGTTAATAACTGTAATCCATAGCATTTTCCACTGCTGGCTTATTTCACGTTGATGGATGTCTATTAAGTTTTTTTTCCCCTCTTGCGATGTTTGCTTTTTTTCTTTTCTTGTCAGCTGTGATGTAAAACTAAAATCCAAGATAGTTGGGAACCACAAATAACGACTTAGTGAAAGGATGGCCCTCTTTTGACAATCAATAGACTATAGGAATATGTGTATTCTATAGTTCAGTGATTACATAGAAGTCATATATTCTAAATATTTTCTAAGAAAATGATGCTTCTAGATTCTCCTTTCTGTTACTTCTTTTCTTAAAACTTACCCAAAAATTCTGAAGAATTAATAGTGACACATAAATTGCTTGATAAAAAACATCCAAATACCTTTTCATTGAAAAGTTGTGTAGGGGTTCTCAGCTCATCCTCTGAAATGATTTCTTCAGATCTCGCTTCAGTTATCGACGGCTTTGGTTGTGTTCGAGATAAAGAAGATGGCTTCACTTTGGAGTAGAAGTTCATGAGATGTGGCAAATACTGCAGTGATAGGGAATACAATTGAGTGAACTGAATCACATCAACTACTTCATTCTGGTCGCCAAGTTCATCACTTTCCTCAGCAACAACTTCTTCCATTTTCATACAAAAAGCAATTTTGATCTTTTGTAGTTGTGAGAGGCCTCGTGCAACAAAGAAAGAGAAGAGGTTGGTCAATTTATTGCAATGTTCCACTGCTATGATGCGTAATTTAGCAAAAGACTCTACTCTGAGTGCACCATGGCAAATCTTCTTCAAGGATGCCAAATCATAGAGAATTAAAGACTCCAAAATAGGAAAGGCATTGGAAGAAACCATTTCCATCGTGCCGAATATATATTGAATCTCAAAGCTATTACGCAAATGGAGGTACTTTAAATGTGGAAAACCTTCCCTATCCAGTTCTTGAATGATGTTGACACCTTCAATTTCAAACAAATAAAGATCTTCAGTTCTGTTCAACAACATCCGGATTCCATATTTTAGATGATCAATGTTTGTGTTAAGCTTGAGCTTTGCCGTTCTTAACATTTCATATGCACCGTCCCAGTCCCAATCATCTCCTATACAAACTCTATACCTTTGCAATCTTTCAAAGAATATGCCATATGGCAAAATCTGGGAATCTTGAATATGTATCTCTGCAGCGGTAAGGTGAGACAAGTTCTCCAACTCTGCAAGACTCGCATTGTTCTTTCCTTCAGCATCCCACTGATGAAAGCTGTTTCCCATATACAATTCTTCTAACATAGATAACTTTGAGAAGACATCTGGTGGAATCACTTCGAGTTCAAAACAATCACTTAAATCTAACAATCTCAACTTTGTCAGCTGCGCTATTTCCCTGGGTAATTGTTTGATGTTAGATTGAAAGAAACTTAGGATTTCTAATCTCTTTAGATCCCCGATAGCAGATATGTCGTCCAATGTGGAACGATCCAGACACAATGTTCGAAGATTCTCCAACAAAGAAAGAGACGAAGGTAGGGATGATAAAGACAAATTACTCAAACCTAAGACTCTGAGTTTGTGCATTCTTGAAAAAAAGTTATCAGCTATTTTCAGATAATGATTATCATTAAATATTTGAAAAAGGCCAAGCTGGGGGCATTCCAAGTCTGCTGGAAGCTCATTAATATTGCCATGTAACCAGATTTGTCTGAGCTTCTTTTGTGCATCTTTATCAAGCTGCTTCACTTCAATTTCATTATCTGTTGTAAAGACGTGGTGGTACCTATAAGTCATTGATAGAGCAGCATCAAGCATGGCAAAGTGCTCACCAACATTATGATCAAACAACAAAGAAGAGTCCCTTAGTTTAAGTACCATTGACTGTGCAATGTACTGTGCTTCTTCCAATGAAACAGCATCAGGAAACAAGCCCAAACCAAGACCATATCTGAGCAGATTGCATATGGAAGCATTATCACCCATTAGACCATAAAGAAGGAAAGCTGACTTGAGCTGGTCACTTTCTAAACAGTTATAACTCATTTCTAAAGCAGCATTTATATTTTGTGATGTTGTTGAGCTTGTTAGGGAAGAACTTCTTATTGTTGAGCTTGTTAGGGAAGAACTTTTTAGTTCTTTCAAGACCTTCTTAAACTCATTCAAACTCTTCTTCTTCTTCAAATATCTTGCAACTGATATAATGGCAACCGGCAAACCCGAACACTTCTTGGCTATCTCAACAGCAGTGGACCGCATAAAAGGATTTCCAAGATCACCACCGATAGTATTCTTAAATAACTCCCAGGCTTCTTCGTCAGACAAACGCAAAACTTGAAAGGTCTTTTGACAACCCATTTGATTTGACAGAACATCATGAATTCTAGAAACTAACAATATCTTGCACCCACTGTGTTCATCCTTGGATGGAATCCCAATTCTCTCCAGATCGAGTCTCTCCCACAAATCATCCAGGATCAAAAGAACGTTGTTCTCACGCTTCAACATCTCATATAACTGACATGATCTTCCCTCGTCAGTTTCTGCATCTAGGTGTAAGCCCAACATGCCTGCAATCTGTTCTTGAATTCTCCTAATATTCAAAGCCTCAGATACAACAGCCATAACCACCACATCAAAAAGCTTCTGCTCCTTTGCTTGTACGGCAACCTGTTTCACCAGGGTGGTCTTACCCACGCCACCCATCCCATACACACCAACCATGTTAATATTATCATCTTTCAAAGCATCCATGATTTTTTCATAAAGCGACAGTCTTGATGGCAAGGACTCGTGATCACCGTCAAGCATCCACGGTGGAGCAGAGTGGGGGGGAATTGCATAAAATTTACCACTCATCTGTAGTTCAGTAACTACATAGGCTAGCTTCATGGCTTTCCTGCTAACCTGGTAGCGTGACTTGATGCTTGGAAACGATCCAAGAAGAAACCTCCTTGCTCTTTCATTTTCAACACTGAGCAACCGCTCCACTTCTTCAATAATCATATTCACATCTTGCAGCCAACGTTCGACATCAATTGCTATCATTTCTGCATTACGCTCAGCTTCCTCAACTGTGCCCCGCACTGTGTCTCGCATTGCTTTTAACAAGTCAATTTGATGGGTTAGTGTCTCGGCATTTTTCTTGTACTCGAAAGGGTATCTAATATTACGTTTGAGGTGGGTAATAATGATACCGACAATAGAGGAAACGATTTCCATTGTTCTTTTGAATTGAAGATCAGAGGCAAAAGAGAGCAAAGACAATATAATAACAGGAAGCTATGCGGATTCCAGAACGTACAACCAAAATTATTTTCTTCTTTCTTTCTTTTTTACGATATATGACAACACAAACAAAAACGAATAAAGGAACAAGAAACTATCTGCCGATTAAATGACGTAGAAAAAGACCAAACTATGAGAAGTGCTTCTAAATGAACGACGAACAAGTTACAGATGGGAACAAGCAAATTTCTTTTTTTTTTCTGAGAGATTTGTAAACAAGAAAAGCAAAATAGATCCAGAAGCAAAAGAAACAAAGCACCTCGAGCTGAAATGAAGGTGTTGTATGACTCTCTGTGACTGGTCCAGAGAGCACAGAGGAAAGATGACCACTTGTGAAAATTAGAAAGCTGAAACGAGTAAATAGTGAACAGTGATGGATGGCAAAGCAGAGTAGCAGGAGCACAAGAGAGGAGGGGCCGATGGTGATGATATGGCGAGTAATGGGATCGTGGGTTTTGCTCTTAGAAACCAACTCCCTTTGGCAATTTCTACCATTCCTATTGCCTAACGAGACGATTTTAAAAGTTTTTTTTTTAAAACAAAATAAATTAAAATAATTTTTTTAAATTTAATTTTTGATTTTAGTATATTATAATAATTTTAAAATATAAAAAATTGAATTAAAAACATTTATAAAAAAAACTATTTCGAACTGTTCGAAACAGCTCCTTAAATATGTTTGTTTTGAGTTTAAAAATTAATTTTAAGAATTTTAAAAATTTTCTTTCTTTAAATTAATTGTTTTATAAATTTAAAAATAAATTTTAAAAATTAAAAATTTTAATTTAATGTATTTTTTAATAAAAAATATTTTAAAAAACAACTATTATAATTTTAAATATTATCTTAAAAAAATCCAATCTTACCTACAGGTTCATCTAAATCCTATTTATTTAAGATTTTAAGGGTTGGTTGTTGTAAATCATATTTCATGATTTTTTGGAAGAAAAAATTTACTTGAAATTAATTATTGATATAAAAAATAATTTTTAAAAATAAAAAAATATATATTATTTTTATATAGTTTTTTTTATTAAAAAAAAAACCACACTTCTAACTACTGTCTTAAACTTGTCTTGATTCTAAGTACTATCTTAAACTTGTCTTGATTGAATAAAAGAAAGTTAAGAATTGACCCGATCTCACGGAGGAATCCAATCAAAGCTTAATTATTGACTTGTTGACTCTAACTTTTTTTACTGGATCGACAGGCTGTCGGATAAAACCAAAGGCACGATGATACACTGGCAGGTAGGCCCACTTACAAAACAGATTAATTTATAAAATTATTAGAAAATGCCTCAACTAATCCTTTTTTTAAATGCGCAAGGGGTGGCAGAACGATGTTGACATGACATTGAAAGTAATGATAAAGTTAACACTTTTATCAGATTAATAATTATTATTTTATTAATAAATCATTAACATCAAATGAAGCTGAGAAAGAGAAATATATTAAAATATTTGATTTAATGTGATTGGTTTAAAGATAATCTGTGTGTTTGTATTTTATAAAGTTTGTGTGATTATGGTTTAAAAAAATAAATTTTAAAAAAATATAGTTAGTTAGATTTAAATACGTGTCTGGTAAAAATTATGATTGAGGTTTATATGTAGCAAAAAATATATATAAAATTTTTTGTTGTGATTGCTTTTCAAAAATATTTTTTACTTGAAAATGCATCAAAATAATTTTTTTAAATTTTAAAAAAAATTATTTTTGATATTAGTGTATCAAAATGATCTGAAAATACAAAAAAAAATAATTTGAAGTAAAGAAAAAAATAAATAAAAATTTAAATTTTGAAAAAAAATGCTCTTGAAACGCAAAAACAAATAGAGTTTTACAAAACTCAGTTAAAAAACATGTAAAAACTGTTTCACAAAAACTGCGTTTCAAACTTAATTTTTTTATGGGCTCCACAGTATAAAACGCAGTTTGGTGCATTACCAAACACCTAACTGTGGTTTTTACACCGTATACACAAAAGCTACAACTAAACAAACGCAACCTAAATAATGATGAAAATTAAAGGTTTAAAATAACATAAAGATTTTTTTTTTAGTAGGTGAAATAGTATTGACCAAATTTTTTAGGTTTTTGTTAATAATAATAGTAGTAGTAGAAGTAAGGCCAGCAATTTTATAATACAAAGATTGTTATAATATCACTATAAATATTATAGAAACAACAAGAATAATATTGATAAAATTAATAATTTTTATTATAATTTCACATCCATCACCAACTCCTAGTTTTAATGGAGTTGGTGATGGATGTGAAATGATAATAAAAATGATGGAATATAGTGGATTGATAATGACATTATGACAATGTTAATAGTCATAATTATTATAATAAAGTGGTATAGTGGTGGTGGTAGATAATTCTATAATAATATTGATAACATGACTTTTTATCAATAAAAGAAACTAAAAAATTATTTTTAAAATTTTTAAAAATTTATTTTATTTTTAAAATTATTCTATAAAAAATAAAAAATAAAAACAATCATACAATGGATAAGGATGTGATTAAACTTTTATAGTTTATCTAGTCTCCTCATATTTTTTATTACTATTATTATTAATGTGGGTGTTTGGAATAACTTGTGCGCACCTCAACTAATCCCACGAGCCCTAAAGTTAACGATCATGTAAACCTCTAGTGGCCCTGAGATTAGTCTCTTCAGATTTTCTTGTGATTAGACGGTTTATATAATGACTAAATAATCTCTTATTGGCATTTTTTTTATGTATATATGAAAATGATAATCTTGTATTTGATAATATGATTCGACTTGTATTTTTTTTTTAAAATTGAGAACATATTAAATTAATATTTTAAAAAATCAATAATTTTTATATACTAATATTAAAAATAAAATAAAATAATTTTAAAAGGTATTATTTTAATTTATTTTTAATTAAAAAGCATTTTCAAAAATGCATTGCATCTTATCACCAAACACAATGAATCATTAAATCTCTTTGACAAAAATGAATAAAATAAAAATAAAATTGAGTTATTCTTCCACAAAATATTTAAGATCGAAGGGGTCTTGATGCGATATAATAATATGGATTTTTTTTGTAATTCAACATGTATATATAAAGGAATGCCATAACCAAATAGCATAAACTAGTATGGCTTGCTCACGCGCTATTGTACAATACTATTTTAAATGTATTTTTTTATTTAGTTATATAATAATAATAATAATGAAAAAATATTTGTAGGAATATAATGAATACAATTATAGAGGAAAAATATTTTCTTGTTAAAATTATCTTTTCTTATTCATTTAATTTTATTTTTTTTATAAAAAATAGTTTTTTTTATCAACAACATAGTTTATTGAATAAAGAATAACAAGAACTAAAAAATATTTGCAAAAACTATAATAATTTTAACTAAAAAAGAAGAAATGTATATTTTTAAACAAAAATCTAATTTCATTATTCATGCATTTCTTTCTTCTCATGATGAAAATCATGTCCTTTTTATGATAAGCATTATTTTTCTAGTGAAAACTAATTATGTTCATGAAAACATGTTTCAATTAAAAAAAACTTAAAAACAATAAATTTGGGAGAATTATATAAATAATGAAAAAAATATATAATTTTTTTTTATTCTCATTCAATATTAATAAAAAAAATTATTTTAAATTCTACATCTTAGGCTAATACATAATTATTCATAAAGCAATTGATAATATCATCATAAAAAAAGCACATTCTTCTTCAAAACAATGGTATAATTAAACAATTGTTTAAATATTATTTTAATAAATTGATCTAAAGAGATTTTTTTATCAAAACTTAATAAAAAATAAAATAAAGGGATATCTAAGAAAAAGACCAAGAATGCTAGCCCAGAAAAAAAACTCAAATGCATATAAGTTTGGAAAGCCAAATCCACACAATTGAAATTTTTTTTCAAGGGGTGGATGGCATATCATCTGCCCCAATTATATATATAGCAAATAGTATATCGTCTCCTAATTCACTTTCTAACCACCTTAGGTGACCTTCAAGATTCGAGTTTTAGAACTTTAAAATCTAATTTTCAATTTTTTTTCACCAAAAAAATCATAAAAACCTCAATAAAATCATTACAAGCCCAAAAAAAAAAACCTTAGAACCAAAAACAAAACAATTACGTGTTCTGATCTACTAGTCACAACATGTTCAAAGAGAATACTACCTCTATTGAACCCTCCTTTTTCTAAGACAAACTTTTTGATATTAAAATCAACATTTTTTATAGTTAAAATATTGTGGTCAACCGATCACTTTTTCTCTCCTCTTCTATTTTCGACAACTCTCTCACTCTCCTTTCAAATTTTAGAGATTGAAATATAAAACACGTGAAATTTAAGACCAAAATGCGAAACCTTGAAAAGAAAAAAGTGACCAAAATTATAAAATTATAAAATTCAAGGGCCAAACTATAGTTTCTTTTAAAGAAACTATAGTTTCCCACAACCCATGAACAATAACAAATAAAAAGGGTTGTTTTTATGTTTTTATGATAAATTTGATCCATGTTTTTCAATGTTTTTAAATTGATAAAAGTAAACTCTATTTTACAAAATCAAACATCAATTTAACTTTTTTAACATCATGAACACGGTGTAGCATGTGAATTGATATAAATTACAAGGTTTAAAACCATATAAGCATTACGTGGAAGAATTGATTTGATGGTAAAAAAATTATTTGTAGTGACCGAATTTAAACAATTTGAAGTTTCAAAAATGAATTGGCATTTCCATCTTCACATTGTGATATGAATTTGGCAATATATTCTCTAGTGAATTGATTATCCTTTTGAGTACATTTAGACATCTTAATAAATTCATATATATATATAAAAGCTGGTGAACTTTATATATCTATCAAGTTGGCCTAGCAACATGGTCAAAATGTACTTAATTCAAGATTTGAAACCACCTTTCAACATTAGTTTCCATCATTTGGAGGTTGCCCCCCAAGATTCTAATTTTCACCACTCAAAAGTTGCCGCTAGGATTTTAGTTTCCATCATTTAGAGATTTCTCTAAAGGATTTAGGATTCTACCATAATAAATTGGCCTCTTAGAATTTTGGTGATTTAAATTGATATTATGGTCTTTATTCCTATTAGCCTTCATACAAGCACTCTTCTCACTCCTCACTTAAAGAGATGGGAACATGTTGTCTTCCCAAAACATATATATGCAACAGAAACAATAATTTTATAAAATTTCCAGGAGTCTCAAGATCCCATTAGATAATTTAAGATTGCTTATGATTTGTACAAAGATTACTTGAAAATTGGATTATTTTTTTTTGCTTTGAATAATTTCTTCAAAGTTAGATTTTCATAAACCACAAACCGTCTAAGTATCCGACCTCTAATAATAATCAACACGAACTACCAGTAAGAAATTTTCTAAACCCTTTTTAGGGGAGAGAGATTGTTATGTTTTTTAGTGCTAACTCTTTTCTTTTGTGTTTTTCAAGTGTTCTGTAACTTACATAGTTTTTCTTTTACATAAAATAAGAGGCATAGCATTCTATTTAAACAGAAACCTAATAAAAATAGAAAATATTAATTTCCCCCCTAAATAATATCATATATATTATTTCATAACAATTTTAGAAATGTATTCAATCAAGTCCCTATTTCATTTTTTTTCTAGGTCTAAAATTGTGGTCCCCTATATTAATTACATTCTAGTCCCCAATTCTTAAAACTTATTTCCAATCAAATCACACTTGATTAATCATCCTAGTTTAATTTCTGATCAATTGTTTTTATATATGTGACCCATTAGGTTTCATAATAAGTTGGTAAAAATATAAATCACAATTATAAATAAAATAGAATAAAATAAATTAAACAAATTAATTTATTCTCAATTCAATAATTGATTGATTTATATTTGAAGATTAAATATAATGACTAGTAACGCATCATGATTTCTCAAATATTAGAAACGTTATAAGTGGTTTGACTTAACTTTTTAGTGACCAGTTTTTCAATGTAATTATTATTCATTCATCAACAATGTTTCGATTTAGATATTATAGCATAAAATGTGTTTACTCTGTAAAATTATGTTTATTCTTATTATTGCACATGTGCAGTGTTGCGGTGAACATCTTCCTAGACTGATAATAGGTGGAAAGAACAAGGAATTCTTGTTTCTTATCAGTTAAAAAAATAAAGTCGTCATCTAATATCTTGGTCACTAAAAACCTTAATTGGTCTCATGGTTTAGATAAGGAGACTAGTTGTATATGGAGAAAATGTATCTCCCCTAGTACATCTTACTTAAGGTAAACTACATTGTTTGTTTGTTAGATATAAACTAAGGTGTTGTGATTTCTAATTGTTGGTATGTCTAAGGTTTAAAAAAGGTTCTCCTTAGTAAGAAGGTTCTTATCTTATCCAGTTAAAACCTAACCATTCTAATATCAAAACATGTTTTTTACATTTTTCTTTTAATATCGAGAATACATCTTACGTATAAGTTCATAATCCTTAATATACAAACAAACAAGATAACGTTTTTTGATATTTTTAAAATGTAAGCCAAATTTTCATGAATTTCATAAACTGGTTATTAAATTCAAAAATACATGGAAAGATATCAACAAAACTATTTTTTTTTTAATTTGTCTATTTAAGGATGCTAAATCATGCCATGTATTTTTTTTTATTATTATTATTATGCAAATATATTTTTCTTAAGAGACTTGGCCATATACAATTTGAAATAAATTTATATTTTTTAAAAGAAAGATTTGTTGTTTATGTGGAAAGAAACCAATTTATTTAATACAAAAAAACACCTCACATGTAGGTCAGAATTTCAAATACTAAATATAAGAGGGGAAATGTAAGGAACTCAAAATATATATCAAAATGATCTTTCAAAAAATTAAAAATTTACTGAAACTGAATTAAGGCCGCATTTGGCAAGACGCAAATGACATGTTTTTATCTAGCTATTTAAACATGATATCAATTCAAAATGAATTATCATTTATTAACTTGAGACCAAGCAACACCAAAAATCCACACAAATTTTAATAATTTCATGAACTTCGTTCAAATTTCATGCTAATTCTAATAAATCAACTCAAATCCAAACATAACTCATGCACTAATATTTCTAAAAAGCAAAAAATAAACTCACAACTCAACATAAATAATCAAGTTATTTCAATATAAAAACATATATCAAATCAAAATATAGTGTCCAACAATCCAAAAAATATACACAATAATAAGTATTTATCCTAAAAATTTCATAATATTATAGTAATTTGTCTAAAAAATAATTTGAGTTATAAATCGAACTTCCAAGATATTTGGCCATTGCCAATGCGTTAATATGCATGCTGCTGCAGGTGAAACAAGAAACGAGTGGATCTGAAACATCTTTTTTTTCTCTTTCTTCTTGCACTGGCAATGGCTCTCACCAAATACTTGCAAAAGAGAATCAACACAAGCAATT